>Ga0208617_1000412_pt1 | contig 12659 bp, 10 predicted proteins | sample CryBogCBE06Nov07_FD_184581 | JGI IMG/M metagenome (GOLD analysis project Ga0208617, IMG submission 184581) | Freshwater microbial communities from Crystal Bog, Wisconsin, USA - CBE06Nov07 (SPAdes) (version 2) | ecosystem: Environmental > Aquatic > Freshwater > Lake | place: Crystal Bog...
CGAGAGCATCTCCATGCAGACCGGCGGCCTGCCCCGCGAGACCGTGGATCCGGACCTCTTCAAGGTCGCGCCGGACATCTTCATGGCCATGATCGACACCGCCGACATCGTGGCGGAGCGTTACAAGGTCAGCCGCGAGTATCAGGACGAGTATTCCCTCGAGTCGCAAAAGCGCATGGCCGCCGCTCAGGCTGCGAACAAGTTCGCTGATGAGATCGTGCCCATGGCCACCAAGATGAAGGTGGTCAACAAGGAGACGAAGGAAGAAAGCCTCGTCGACTACGTCGTCTCCCGCGATGAGTGCAACCGCCCGGACACGACGCTGGCGGGCCTTTCCAGCCTCCAGCCGGTGAAGGGCGAGGGCAAGTATGTCACGGCGGGCAACGCGAGCCAGCTTAGCGACGGCGCCGCCGCCGTGGTGCTGATGGAAGCCAAGGAAGCCGAACGCCGGGGTCTTGAGCCGCTGGGCCGCTTCGTGTCCTGGGCCGTCGCGGGCTGCGAGCCGGACGAGATGGGCATCGGGCCGGTCTTCGCCGTGCCGAAGCTCCTGAAGCGTCAGGGCCTGACCGTCGACGACATCGATCTATGGGAGCTGAACGAGGCCTTCGCCAGCCAGTGCCTCTATTCCCGCGACCGTCTGGGGATCGATCCGGCCAAGTACAACGTTAACGGCGGCTCCATCGCCATCGGCCACCCCTTCGGCATGACGGGCGCGCGCTGCGCCGGTCACATCCTGCAGGAGGGCCGTCGCCGCAAGGCAAAGTGGGGCGTGGTGACCATGTGCATCGGCGGCGGTCAGGGCGGCGCCGGTCTCTTCGAGATCTATTCCTGATCTGACATGATCACGGTGAGCCGGCGGGGAGCGTCTCCGCCGGCGCGCCTTTCGGGTCGGTCACGTCAAAGCCGAAGATCTTCTCTAGCACACCCCCGAAATCGGGGGCCGGCGCGTCCGCGCGAGCGAAATAGCCCTTGCGGCCATCTCCCCAGAAGATGTCCGAATTGAACTGCAGGGGCGTGCGCAGCGGCCCCTGATCGGGATAAGTCTGGCGCGCCGCGAGCCGGCATCCGGTGTCACAGGTCCAGACGGTGATCCTGGACCACTGGGTCGGACGGTCCAGCCAGCGCATCAGGTCAAAGCCCGCATCGGGCTCTGACGGCGCCGGAAGCTTTGCAAACGGCGCCGCCGCCACGCTCTGCGCCGACTTCGTATCGGGGAAGACGCCGAACTCCACCAGGGCGTCATAGCGCGCGTCCGGCGCCGGACGGATCGCTGCGCACCAGCCGACATGCCCGGGCAGGGCCTCGCCGATCAGGTCGCACCGCTTGCCCCGCACCGGCCGCACCAGAAGCGCGGTCTTCGGATCGCCGGCCTTCGGTCCATCGCGCAGGATCAGCATCTCGCGCATCGCTCCGCCGCCGATCAGCCGCTCGCACAGCCACCCGCAACGCCCCGGCCCCGGATCGCGATAGACCGCGATGCGCCTGGGGTGCGTCGTGGACGGGGTCGGCGCCACGTCTCCGGCGGTCGCCAGCCTCGGATCGTCCGCCAGCCACTGATCAATGATATAGGGCGTCGCCAGGGCCGGCAGGCTCGCCGCCAGCAGCGCCATCGCCGCCAACCACCGCGCCCCCGCCGCCCGCAGCGCGAACAGCGGCAGGTCGATCATGGGCAGGTACAAAAGGAGATACGGCGCGGCCAGCATGAGAAGGCCCGGAACGACCAGCAGGAACAGGCCGACCTCCACCGCCCGTGTCACCCCCAGAAGGGCCAGCGCTGCAAGACCGGGATAGAGGAAGACCGCGCGCCGCCACCAGGGCCTGGACGCCTGGGCCGCCTCATCGATCGCCTCCGCCCGCGCCGCTTCGACGCCGAGGCCGAGGATCCACACCCCGGCTGCGACCGACACCAGGGTCTGCAGCACCAGGACGCCCAGGGAGGTCAGATCCTGAGCCGGCGCCATCTGAAAGGCGCGTGTGGCGATCCACACGCCGGCAACCAGCGTCCCGCCCCCCAGCGGCGGCGCGGCGCGGACGAATTCGGGGCCGAACAGGCGAAGCAGCGCGGCGCCGAGGCCAGGATCGGCCAGGAACGGTCTGCGGCTCGCCCGAACGCCGAGGAGGATCAGGATGCCGCTCAACACGGTCAGCGGACCGAACAGCATGCCGAAGACGGCGAGGCCGGATATGAAGGCGGGCGGCTCCGGCTGAAGGGCGATCAGCTCCCGAAGATCGAGCCCCAGCAGTCTGGCCGCCAGCGTCGCCGCCGACAGGCCGATCAGGGCCAGCATCACGCCTAACAGATTGACCCGAGCGCCCACGCCTCACCCTGTCCTTTTCGGGTCAAGTGACCCATTCCCGGACGGAGTTCGCCTGTCGCAAGGCGCACAGAGCCCGGTTAAAGGTCAGGCTGCAAGCGACGCGCCAGATGGGATGTGATTTTCGAGGGCGGCGGCCGGATGCGGCCAATGGCTGGGGGACTAGGACTCGAACCTAGAATGACGGTACCAAAAACCGCAGTGTTACCATTACACCATCCCCCAAGGATGGTTCGGGCCGCGCGGCGCAATCGGGCCTGCGGCGACGAAGGCGGTGGAGATAGCCTAAGCGCAGCGGGCATGCAACAGGTCGCGTATCGCTTCTTTGTGTGCTTGCGGCGGAAGGGGCGCCTCGCTATAAGGCGCGCTCTTTTATGTCGGAGTGTGGCTCAGTCTGGTAGAGCACTGCGTTCGGGACGCAGGGGTCGCAGGTTCAAATCCTGCCACTCCGACCATTCTCTCCCGCTTTTACAAATCATGACGCGCAAAGTCGCTTTTGCTGAGCGAACCACGGGACGAGGCGTTCGATCGCCTCCCTTGTCTCGGCTGTGGACACCGCAAAACTGATGCGGATGAAGCGACCGCCGTCGACGGGGTCGAAATCGATCCCGGGCGCTGTGGCGACGCCGGTCTCGCGCACCATCTTCTCGCAGAAGGCCAGACTGTCCCGCGTCAGGTGGCCGACATCGGCATAGATGTAGAAGGCCCCGTCCGGCGGCGCGATGGCGGTGAGGCCAAGGCGCGGCAGCGCCTCCAGCATCAGCTGGCGGTTCATCGCATAGGCGCGGACATGGCCGTCCAGCTCCTCCGCGCAGTCGAGGGCGGCGAGGCCCGCGTGCTGGCTCAGGGACGGCGCCGTCAGGAAGAGGTTCGCGACATAGGACCGGTAGTGGGTCACCTGATCCGCGGGCGCCACCAGCCAGCCGAGGCGCCAGGCGACCATGCTGAAATACTTCGAGAAGCTGTTCACCACCACCGCGTCCGGCGCGAACTTCAGCATGGAGAGGGTCGGCCCCGCATAGGTCAGGCCGTGATAGATCTCGTCGGAGATGATCCTGATCCCCCGCTCGCGGCAGACGTTCGCCAGCGCTTCGAGATCGGCCTCCGGGATGATGGAGCCGGTCGGGTTGGCGGGGCTGGCGATGATGACGCCGGCGGGCGCGGGATCGAGGGCCGCCAGATGCGCGGCGTTCAGCCGGTACTGGCTTTCCTCGCCGCAGGGGATCTCCACGGGCTCAAGCTTCAGCGCGCGGATGGCGTTGCGATAGGCGACATAGCCCGGCCTTGCGATGGCGATGCGCGCCCCGGCCGCGAAGCCGGCCGACAGGGCGCAGACCAGCCCCGGCGACGCGCCGCAGGTGAGCAGGATGCGCTCCGGCGAGACGTCGAGGCCGTAGACGTCGTGGTAGCGCCGCGCCAGCCTCGCCTTCAGCTCCGGGCTTTCCCAGTAGCCCATCGGGTCACGGTCGAGCACGGCGTGCGCCGCGGCGATCGCCCTGACCGGCGCCCCCGTGGACGGCTGGCCGAACTCCATATGGATGATGGAGCGCCCCTCACGCTTGAGCTCGTGAGCGATGCGGCTGACGCCCATGGCGTAGAACGGGTCGATGGCGACGGTCATGGCGGCCTGTGTGTGCGTCCAAGTTGCGAGGGGACCAGGGGCTGATAGCTCGACGCGCGCAAAAAGGGAAAGCCGTTGACGCCATTTCCCCGAACAGGGTCCACTTAACGGGCCCTTGCGGAACCTCGTCGCCATAGCGATCTCGTTCCTTGACGGGGCATCTGAAGCCGGTACGCTTCGTGCCGGTCCGTTGGTGGATCGATAGGAGCGTTTGGGCTTGAAACAGTTCTTCCTGACCATGGCGGGCGTTTTCGCCGGCCTGCTCCTGTTCTTCGTCGGTCTGCCGATCGTGCTGATCGGCATGGTCGCAGCCAGCTCGCGGCCGGCGCCGCCGCTCGCCAACACGATCCTCAGCCTCGACCTGCGGACTGCGATCAGCGATCAGGAGTCCCGCAACCCCTTCGCCTTCCTCAGCGCGCACAGCCTTTCGGTGCAGCAGATCGTCAATGGCCTGAAGCAGGCGGAGGGCGACACGCACGTCAAGGCGCTGCTGGTGCGCCTGCCGGAGGGCGGCCTCGCCCCCGCGGTGGCGGACGAGATCCGCGGCGCCCTGCGTCATTTCCGGACCAGCGGGAAGCTCGTCGTGGCCCACAGCCAGGGGCTCTATCCCAGCGGGTTCGTGACCGGCAGCTACATGGTGGGCGCCGCTGCGGATCAGTTCTGGATGCAGCCGTCGGCCTCGCTGCAGGCGGTCGGCATCTCGCGCGAGGACATGTTCTTCAAGCGCGCCATCGACAAGTACGGCGTCAAGGCGGACTACGAACAGCGCTATCAGTACAAGAACGCGGTCAATCCCTACCTGTTCGACGATTACACGCCCGCGCACCGCGAAGCGACGCTGAGCTGGATGACGTCGGTCTATCTGGCGGAGATCGCGTCCGCCGCGCAGGACCGGAAGCTCGACCCCGCCCACCTCAAGGAGGTGCTGGAGGCTGGCCCCTATGAGGCGGATCAGGCGCGGGCGCTTGGTCTGGTCGACAAGGTCGGCGGCGTGCAGGAGGCCCAGGCCTCGCTGCGTGGCGTCGTCGGCGACGGAGACGCCAAGTTCATCGATTTCGCCAGCTACCATGTCGACGAGACGGAAAAGACCGGCGACGGCATCGCTGTGATCGGCGCGGAGGGTGAGATCACCACCGGCACGTCTCACGCCGGCGGCTTCAGCAATGACAGCGGCGTCTACTCGGACGACGTCGCCCGCGCCTTCCGTCAGGCGGTGGAGGACAAGTCCGTCAAGGCCATCGTGTTCCGCGTCTCCTCCCCCGGCGGATCCGACACGGCGTCGGAACAGATCCTCGCCTCGGTCAAGGCGGCGAGAGCGGCCGGCAAGCCGGTTATTGTGTCGATGGGCGTCTACGCCGCGTCGGGCGGCTACTGGATCTCGTCGGGCGCCACGGAGATCGTGGCCGAACCGACCACCCTGACCGGCTCGATCGGCGTGTACGGCGGCAAGTTCGCCTTCGGCCCCGCCCTCGCCCGTTTCGGCGTGGACACCAAGCAGATCACCGTCGGCGGCGACTACGCCGGCGCGTTCGGATCTTCGGAAGGATTCACGCCCAGGCAGCGCGCCCAGTTCGCAGGCTGGATGGACAAGATCTATGACGGCTTCATCCAGCGGGTGGCCGACGGTCGCAAGCTGTCCCCGGACCGGGTGCGCGAGATCGCCAAGGGCCGCGTCTGGACGGGCGCACAGGCCAAGGAGCTGGGACTGGTCGACAAGATCGGCGGCTTCGACACGGCGGTCGCTGAAGCCCGGCGGCTGGCCGGCTTCAAGCCGGAGGACAACGTTCCCCTGCGCTATCTGCCCAAGGTGCGCTCGCCCTTCGAAGGGATGGGCCAGGCTGTCGAGGCCGGCGCTGACTCCGCTCACGCGCTGATCACCCTCGGCCAGACCCTGGGCGACCCCAAGGTTCAGGCGGCCGTGCGCGCGGTGCGCCGCGTGAATGCGCGAGCCGAAGATTCAAGCGTGCTCGCGCCGCTGGCGTTGGACGGCTCGACCCCGTAAGATCGGGTTTCGACCGTGAACGGAGGGCTTGGATGCGACCGGTACGCCTTGCAGTCATTCTGGCGGCGTGCGCCCTTGGCGCCCTGCCCACTTTCGCCGCCGCCGCGCCGAAATCGGCCGCCGAGCGGGCGCAGGTGCTGCAACAGGTCGTAGACTGCCGCAAGATCACGGACGCAGGCGAGCGGCTGGCCTGCTATGACCGCTCGGCCCAGGCCCTGGACGACGCGGAGAAGACCGGACAGGTCGTCGTGGTGGATCAGGCCAAGGCCCGGGAAATTCGACGTCAGTCGTTCGGCTTCGCCCTGCCCAGCCTCTCCGTCCTCAACCTCGCCGGCAAGGGCGAAGGCGTCAATCGCCTCGAGACGACGATCGAGTCTGCACGGGAAATCGCCGATGGACGGTTTGTGATCCACACGGTCGACGGCGCGACCTGGCGCCAGGTGGATGGCGACCTGCTCCGCACCCCGAAGGCCGGCCAGAGCTTCGTGATCACCCCGGGCGCCCTGGGCTCGTTTTTCTGTCACGTCGACAACCAGCTCGGCTATCGCTGCAAGCGGGAAAACTGACATGGCCGACATCCGCCCCGTGACCGACGCGTTCGCCGTCGCCCCTCAGCTGTCCGTGTCGGACCTGTCCGAGGCCGCGACGCTTGGCTATCGTCTGGTCATCAACAACCGCCCGGACGGAGAGGCGCCCGGCCAGCCGACGGCGGCGGAGATGGAGACGGCGGCGCGCGCGGCGGGCCTCGACTATGTCCACATTCCGGTGGTGGGCGGACCCGGCCCGGCGCAGGTCGCCGCCATGTCCGAAGCGATCACGGCGTCAGGCGTCAAGACCCTGGCCTTCTGCCGATCCGGCACGCGCTCGATCATCACCTGGTCGCTGGGCCGGCGCGCGGCGGGCGACGATGTCGGTCAGCTGATCGCCCAGGCGGCCGAGGCGGGTTACGACCTCTCGGCGGTGCTCTGAGGCGCAAGAGGCCCTACCCCTTGCGGGCCCCGGCGCGCGGATCTGACTTTTCGAGAAAGCGCTTCTTCATCGTCGAAACCCATCCGGCGAAGGTGTCGACCTCGGCGACCGCACGGCCGTAGGCCGCAGGCGACACGTCGCCCGACGACAGGCCTGACAGCGCGACCCGGATCATCTCCTTGTTGCGCGCACCTTCGGCGAGCTTTGCGTAGCGACCGCGCAGCCGCGTCAGCGCCGCGTCATCTCCGGCGAGGCTGTAGGCGATACCGGCGCGCGTCAGGCGGCTTTCCTCCTCAAGGGTCAGCGGCGCCGGCGACTTCCACCGGTCGCCGAGGAGTGCGTCATAGATCGACGCCGCCTGCGTCCAGTTGCGTCCGCGCCAGGCCGTCTCCGCCCGCAAAGCCGCAACCTCCGGCGTGCGATCATTGGCGAGCACTTCCATCGCGTGGTCCGTGCGGCCCAGCGCCAGAAGCGCGCGGGCTTCAATCAGGCGGCGCTGCTGATTGAGCGACGTGGGAAGCACCGTCGTTCTGGAGTTGTTGATCGCCTGCAGCGCCTGTTCGGGCTTGCGGTCCATCAGATAGATCGTGGCGAGGTCGGTCGACACATCCGCGCGGGCGACCCCCTCCAGCCGGTTTTCCGCCTGATACTTCAACAGCTCCGCCGCCTGGGGCAAAAGGTCGACATCCACAAGCCGGCGGGCGAGCTTGCGCACCATGGTGTCGCCGTCCGTCCCGATCGGCGTCAGCTCCTTGAAGTCCAGGAACAGGCCCAGCGCCTGGATCGGCTGAAGCCCGTCGGCGCGTCCGTCGAGGAACAGGGTGCGGAACGTCTGAGCCAGATCTGTGCGGATGGCCGCCGCCGCCGGAAGATCCGCCAGCCTGCGGCTCGCCGACCGCAGCACTTCCAGGGCGTCGCGGTAGTGTCCCTGCGCAAGATCGATCTGGCCGAGATTTCGCACGACCTCGAGTTCCGTGGCGTCTCCGCGCCAGCGGAAACGCAGGGTGTTCAGGACCGGCGCCGCCTGATTGGCGGTCATCTGTACGTGCGCGAGTCGAATCTGAATGGCCTTCAGAGCCGCCGGCGCGGCGACGGCGCCATACTTGGCCTTGGCCACTTCGTCATAGAGCGCCAGCGCATCCGTCCATCGTCCCGACGCCTCGACAACCTTGGCGGCGACGAACTTGGTCGACATCTCCTCGTCCTCATCGCCCGCGGTCGCTCCCGTCGCGACGGCGAGTTGCTGTCGCGCGGCGGCGAGGTCGCCTCCTGCGAGGTCAGCCTCCGTAATCGAACGGGCGAGGCGCGCCTTCCAGCGTCCCGACAATCCGGGCAAGGCCAGCCGGCCCAGGCTGAACTGCTGGCGAGCGCCGGTCATGTCGCCGGACTTCTGAGCGATGTATCCCCGCCACAGGGCTGCCGAACGTTCTTCCGACAGCGCGGGCGAGGCGAAGTCCGCCACGGCGTCCCTGAGGCGTCCGGATATGATCTTGGCCACGCCGCGCAGTCCGCGGAACTCCGCGCTGCCGAGAACCGTGGGGTCCGTCTTTGCGAGCAGGTTCAAGACCCCGATCGCCTCGTACCCCAGTTCCGAACCGACCAGAAAGCGCGCCAGGGCCAGTCGGGCCTGCACCTTGCCGGGCTTGTGCTCACCGGCTTCCCGGGCGGCGCCGGACACCAGCCGGGCGTAGCGTTCATGGAAGCCGCCCTCACCCACCTTGGGCCAGTTGGCGAAATCGATCATCGCGGGCTCAAGCGCCGGCTGCGGATCGCCCAGAGCCGCTGCGCCGAACTCGATACCCTCCGCCGCGGCGGCGAGCGGCAAGCCGTTCGGGCTGCCGATGCGCACGAGATCGCGGCTGGCGGTCACGCTCAGCTGGTCGGATACGGCTTCCACGGCCACGCCCTGCACGGTCGCCAGAACAGAGCCGCCGACGAAGGCCCGCCTCACCGGCACGCCCTTGGAAGGCGGCAGGGCCGTCACCACGGCGAGGTTGTCGCCCACGACCGGATCGGCCGTCCAGAACACGCCGGTCCCTCCGGCCAGCGCCACGGACAGTCCGACGGCGCTTGTTTCATCCACGGCCACCGTCGCCTGAGCGGGCGGCTCCGCCGGGGGAGGCCCGCCGATGATCACCGTCCACACCGCCCCTTCCGCCTCGACAGCGATATTGGCGGAGGGCGCGGAGACAATCCTGACCGCAACCGAATTCTTGCCGGACACGACCCGCGCCGACTTCAGCGGCGAGCGCCCCTGCGTCTTCGACTGGGTCGGCAGGGCGCTCAGATCCATGACGGCCGGACTGTCGAAGACAATCCAGACCGCGTCCGCCCGGCGGAACACCGCCGCGCCGACCGGTGCGCGCCAGGGGAAGCGCAGGACGGCGGCGGGACCGTCCAGACGCGCCGTCATCTTGACCTGCCCCCCGATCGGTGTCGGATCGGCGCGCGTGTCGCCCATCTGGTCATAACGCGCCTCGCCCGCCGCAGCGGCCGCAGGCGAAAGGATGACCGCAGACGCTCCATCCTCCACGGCGACCCGCGCGTCGGCGCCGTCGGCGAGGGTCAGCCTCACCTCGGCCTGACCGCCCACCAGATCAGCAGTCGCGGATTTGACATAGGGCGGCGGGTCCACGTGGAGACGCGGGATCATGGGCATGGACCGCATGGCGAAGCGCAGGATCAGCACCTGCCCCTCGCGCCGGCTGTCCGTCAGTCGCGTTCCGTGAAACTCGATACGGGTCAGCTGTGGGCCGACGCCGACGCGCACATCGAATCCGGAGGCGTCCGCATCGTCCGTCGCTTCGGTCGTCCTCGTCGCCTCACGCCGCGCCGCCTTCGCGGCCGCCAGGGGCGCGAATCCCCCCTGCCCCGCCATGACAAGGGCGAGCATGAGGGTCAGGGCGCCCCGGAACAGGCCAGGGCGCGACATGGAACGAGGCGGTTTCACGACGTCGCAGTTTGACGAAGTGGCGTTAGATCGGGGTTAACAGCGCGCACATCTTGTCATTCCGCCGGTCTTGATCGCATTTTGCGGCGCGTTCGGCAGGTCAATCTCGGGCGCCGGAACCCGGCCCCATTGACAGAGACGGGACTGGCGCCCCATCTCCGTCCCTTTCCCGCCCGCCTCAAAAACGGACCGCCGTTCGAAATGACCTACATCGTCACGGACCCCTGCATCAAATGCAAGTTCATGGATTGCGTCGAAGTCTGTCCCGTGGACTGCTTCTACGAGGGCGAGAACTTCCTCGCGATCAATCCCGATGAGTGCATCGACTGCGGCGTCTGTGAGCCGGAATGCCCGGTCGACGCGATCAAGCCGGACACCTCCGACGATCCGGACGGGAAATGGCTGCGCGTCAACACCGACTATTCGAAGATCTGGCCGAGAATCACCGTGAAGGGCGCCCCTCCGGCGGACGCGGCGGACTTTGAGCGGGAAACGGGCAAGTTCGCGAAGTACTTTTCGGAAAAGCCCGGCAAGGGATCCTGAAGTCGCGAGGGCTGACGCCGAAGGGTGTTGAGCAATTTTTTACAGGTCTTAACCCAAGCCTTTGAAACGGCGCGAACTTGTGGTATGTATAGACCTAGATGGTGGTGATGTTCTCCGCCATCGAAGCCGTCTCTCCTGTGTTTTGCCGCCGCCCAGACAGGTGTGCGCCCATCGGGTACGAAGGGTGATCTGAAGCATATTCAGCTTTGAGCCTGCAACACGTCCGGTCCCTCACCGGGCGAAGGCTTGATTTACCCGACTACGCCCGCGCGACGCGCCCCGTTGCGGATAGATAAAAGAAGGACTTTCGATGACCACGAGCGCTCAAACTTTCGTTGCTGGCGATCATGTCGTGTATCCGGCGCACGGTGTCGGACAGATCGTAGGCGTCGAGACGCAGGATGTCGCCGGTATTTCGCTCGAAGTCTATGTGATCACCTTCGACCACGAGAAAATGACACTTCGGGTGCCGACAAAGAAGGCCAAGACTGCGGGCCTGCGCCCGCTCGCCAACAATGATGTTGTGTCGTCGGCGCTGACCACCTTGAAGGGCCGCGCCCGCGTGAAGCGCACCATGTGGAGCCGCCGCGCGCAGGAATACGAAGCCAAGATCAATTCGGGCGACCTGATCTCGATCGCCGAGGTCGTGCGCGACCTGCACCGCGCCGAGAATCAGCCGGAACAGTCCTATTCGGAGCGCCAGCTGTACGAATCGGCTCTGGACCGCATGGCCCGCGAAGTGGCGGCGATCGAGCAGATCGATCGTGACGCCGCCATCGGCCTGCTCAACAAGTCCCTGATCAAGGCGGCTTGAGCCAACAACCGCCCGACCGTCAGTGGGCCGGCTTGACCGGCGCGCTGGCGGCGGGTTCGGCGCTTCCCGCCTCCGCCGCGAACGCCTCCCACGCCTTAGGGTCAAAACCCTTGGCGACGCCCTGCAGTGACGCCAGCGTCGCGGGATCGCTGACCAGTTGCCGCGCGGCGACCGCGCCCAGAAGCTGAAAACTCTTTTCGACGGCGGTTGGCCCGTCGGCGCGCAGGGCCTCCAGCGCCTGTGGCCGGCAGTCGGTGAGCATCTCCTTCTGGAACAGGGCGGCGGCCTTGTCATTGATCGCCTGCCGCTGATCAGCAGACACGCTCGAGAGCCCCGTCAGCGCGGGGTTGGTCCCCATCGCCACGTACATCCACTGGCTCAGCACACTCGGATCGGCCTTGCCGGCAGCTGTGATCAGGCAGGTTCCCAGCGTATCCGTCGCGGGACCGGCGAGGGCCGGCGAAGCCAGCGCCAGGAGGCCGGACACGGCGGCGGCGCGATAAGCTGACTTGAGGCGCATGTCTGTTCCAATCCCTAGAAGCGACCGTTCAATGCGGTCTGGCCGAAACGGCGCGTCGATCAACCCATTTGCCGATCTGAGCCCCTGCAAAATGCATCACGCGAATGACCACAGGCAGGGTCAACCAGAGCAGCATCGCCACCTGCGGGTCCTCAAGAACCCAGAGGCAGGACGCGGAAAACACCAGCGGCGGCCCAAGGGCTCTGAGAAACAGGATCCACGTGCCTCCCCGCGTCTCCTCCGGCCGCATCATCTCAGGGCGCCTGGCGACGAGGATCAGTCCGGCCATCAGGAGGCCCGTCGAGGTGACCGACAGGGCGTAGAAGATCACCGCCCAGGGCACGGCCACGTACTCGCTGATCACGCTGGTCGGAAAGGCGAGGAACACGACGCTGGCGAGGAAGACGAGATTGACGACGCGAAGCTTTGCGCTTTCAGCCCGCAGCGTCTTGAACAACCTGTGGTGTGCGAGCCAGTAGAGGCCGGTCACCCAAAAACTGACGACGAATCCGATCAGTTTCGGGATCAGCTTGCCCAGCAGGATCTCGCCGTGCGGCCCGACCTGAAGCTTCAGGTCCAGCACCAGGATAGTGATGGCGATGGCGAAGATGGCGTCGGAAAAGAACACCAGCCGCTCGAAGCCGAGGTCCTTGTCGTGCGGATCGACCGCCCTGCTGTGATGTGCGCCTGCGGTCGACATGACCCGGTCAGGTCCCGGTGAAGGTCGGCGGACGCTTGTCGATGAAGGCGGCCATGCCTTCCTTCTGGTCCTGGAAAGCGAACAGGGAGTGGAACAGGCGCCGCTCGAACATCACCCCGGCGGAGAGGGTGGTCTCATAGGCCTGATTGACCATCTCCTTGTTCAGCATGACCGCCAGCGGCGACAGGCCGGCGATCTTGGTCGCGGCGGCCATGGCCTCGTCGA
>Ga0208617_1000418_pt1 | contig 12577 bp, 12 predicted proteins | sample CryBogCBE06Nov07_FD_184581 | JGI IMG/M metagenome (GOLD analysis project Ga0208617, IMG submission 184581) | Freshwater microbial communities from Crystal Bog, Wisconsin, USA - CBE06Nov07 (SPAdes) (version 2) | ecosystem: Environmental > Aquatic > Freshwater > Lake | place: Crystal Bog...
AGCGCCTGGTCACGCTCGCCCAGGAACGAGGTGTGCGCGTGCACTTGGCCCGCATGTCGGTCGCCAATGCCATCCATGTGGGTCCACGCGCCCTGTCGGCCGGCTTCATTGCACTCAAGGACGCCGACAGCCGCCTCAACAGCCAGGTCGATTGAGGCGCAAGCGGCTACACCAGGGCCATCAGGGCCATGGTCAGGGCCACCGTGCCCAGAGCCAAAACCGTCGACACCGCCATGCTAGCCGTGATCAACTCCTCGGCTACGCCATAGCGCTGGGCGAACAGCAGCACATTGGCACCCATGGGCAACGAAGCCACCACCACCATCACGGTCAAGGGCAGGCCCTGCAGGCCAAACAGCTTGCCCAGACCCAGCATCAGCAAGGGGTGCAGCAGGTTCTTGATCGCTGACAGGCGCAGGGCATAGGCCCATTGGCCACGAATCGGGTTGTGCGCCACGGACACACCGACCATCAACAGGGCCAGGGGGCCAAACGCAGCGCCCAGCCATTGCAGGGGCTGATCCACCAGGGGCGGAATGGTCCAGCCGGTCTGCGCGATCACCAGTCCAAACACGATCGGCAGGGGTACCGGGTGAATCACCGCATTGCGCACCGCCAGCCACACTGTGCCCAAGCGCGCCCGGGCACTCCGGCCCAGACCCTGCGCAGCAGCGTGCTCCCGCGCAACCGCCAGCTCAAGCACCACCGTGGCCGTGGTCAGCAGCACCAGCGAATGCAGGCTTACCAGGGTGAGCAGGGGCACGAGCCCGGCTTCGCCATAGGCCAGACCAACTAGCGAGATGCCGATCATCACCGTATTGCTGAACGAGGCCGCCAGGGCCAGCACCGCCCCGCGCCGGTGAAAGCCCGTCCAGAACAGGGTGCCAAAGAAGAGGACAGCGACTGCCAGAAAATAGACCAGCAGGGGCTTCCACTCCAGACGCTGCAGATGCACTTGGGCCATGGTGCGAAACAGCAGCGCCGGCGTGAGCACCAAAAAAATCAGGTTGGAGACATCGCGCACGCTCTCTGCCCGCATCCATTGGCGCTTGCCTGCCAAAAAACCAATGGCAATCAGCACCACTACCGGGGCCAGCGATGCCAGAACAGGAGAGTCCAGCGCGTGCTCCTAGGGCTTAGCCAGGGCCGAGAAGGTCTTGCGGAACTTCGCGACCTTCGGTGCGGCAACGGCCATGCAGTAACCCTGGTGTGGATTCTTGGCGAAAAAATCCTGGTGGTATTCCTCAGCCGGCCAGTAGTTGTCCAGTGGCAGTACCTCGGTCACCACCAGGCGGCTGAATAATTTTTCGCGGTTCATCTCGGCAATCAGGTCCAGGGCAATCTGCTTTTGCTCTGGGGTCGTGAAATAGATGCCACTGCGGTACTGCGTGCCCTCGTCATGGCCCTGCTGGTTGAGCGTGGTCGGATCGTGGATGACAAAAAATATCTCGAGGACCTGCCGTGTGGTGATCAGGGCAGGCTCATAGACGAGCTTGACCACCTCGTTGTGGCCGGTTTCGCCCGAGCAGACGTCTTCATAGCGGGGGTGCTGCATCTGGCCATTGCTGTAGCCCGACTCGACGTCGGTGATGCCCCGGACGTTCACAAAAACCGCTTCCGTGCACCAGAAGCAGCCACCACCAAGAACCAGGGTTTGGGAAGAAGACATCTCAAAAGCTCCACGTAAGGGCATGGGTCGCCAGGACGACCGGAATCTTACGCGAGCACCAGACGGGCCCTGCCTGCTCGCTTCAGTGGCGGTCACGCGCCTTGCTCTTGCTGGCCCGCATGGGCCCGACCGCCTTGCGCATGAGCTTGAGCACCACTACAAGGCCCACCGCGCCGCCAATGGCCAGACCCAACGAACTGAAAGAAAAAACCGTGTCATTGACCACCCCGCCATTGAACTGGGAGACGAGGAAATCCCCGCCCAGAAAGGCGCCGAACATGCCCACCAGAATGTTTTCAACCAGCTCGCTGCGCCCGCCGGGTGCCTGAAAAATTATTCCGAAAAGATAACCGACGATGCCGCCTGTGGCGCACCAGATGTAAGGATTGATGGAATATCTCCTGGAAGGATTGGAGAGCCATCATGACAGCTTTGTGTGAGCGGCATCTGGATGTCCGGCAAGTCAGCGCAAAATACGGGGCATTCTCAACCCTGATCACATACGAATGAAAGCCAAATTCAACTGGGCCGACCCCTTTCTCCTCGCCGAACAACTGACGGAGGACGAACGCGCCATCGAGGACGCCGCACACCAGTTCTGTCAGGACCGGCTGCAAAGCCGCGTGCTGATGGCTGCACGCCACGAGAAATTTGACCGTGAGATCATGAACGAGGCAGGTGCCATGGGCTTCCTCGGCAGCACCATCGAAGGTTACGGCTGTGCCGGCCTCAACTACGTGAGCTATGGCCTGGTTGCGCGCGAGGTTGAGCGCGTGGACAGCGGCTACCGCAGCGCCATCAGCGTGCAGAGCTCACTGGTGATGCACCCCATCAACGCCTACGGCAGCGAAGCCCAAAAGCAGAAATACCTGCCCAAGCTGGCTATTGGCGAGTGGGTGGGCTGTTTTGGCTTGACCGAACCCAATCATGGCTCGGACCCGGCGAGCATGCTCACCCGCGCCCGTCCAGTGGATGGCGGCTTCACGCTCAAGGGCGCCAAGATGTGGATCACCAATGCCCCTATCGCCGACGTTTTCATTGTCTGGGCCAAGCTGGCTGACCCCGACGGCAGCACGGGCGGGCAGGAGAGCATTCGCGGCTTCATTCTTGAAAAGGGCATGAAGGGGCTGACCGCCCCCAAGATCGAAGGCAAGATGAGCCTGCGCGCCAGCATCACCGGTGAGATCGTGATGGACGACGTGTTCGTGCCCGAGGCCAATCTGTTGCCCAACGTGGCAGGACTCAAGGGCCCGTTTGGCTGCCTTAACAAGGCGCGCTATGGCATTGCCTGGGGTGCCTTGGGCGCGGCCGAGGATTGCTGGCACCGGGCGCGCCAGTACACGCTGGACCGCGTCCAGTTCGGCCGCCCGCTGGCGCAAAATCAGCTCATCCAGAAGAAGCTGGCCGACATGCAGACCGAGATTGCGATTGGCCTGCAGGGCTGCCTGCGGGTGGGCCGCCTGATGGACGAGGGCAAGGACCAGCCCGAGATGGTCAGCCTGATTAAGCGCAACAGCTGCGGCAAGGCGCTCGACATTGCCCGCATGGCGCGCGACATGCACGGCGGCAACGGCATCCATGACGAATACCACGTCATCCGCCATATGATCAACTTGGAGACAGTGAACACTTACGAAGGCACCCATGATGTGCACGCCCTGATCCTGGGCCGGGCCCAGACGGGGTTGCAGGCCTTTTACTGAGATGGAATGGGGTTCCCTCAAACCGGTGCTGGGCCTGCTGGTCCTGCCGCCCGGGGGGCCCCTGCTGCTGGTTTTTGCGGGTGTTGTGCCTGCATGGCGGCGCAAGTGGCAAGGGGTGCTGCTGGCGCTCCTGGGCGCCACCAGCATGGCACTGTTGTGTTGTAACGCGGTTGCGGTCCTGCTGGCCACGCATGCCTTGCCGCAGGTGTCTGCGCTTACACCCGCAGACATCTCCGCCCTGCGCAGCAATGGCGTGCAAGCCATCGTTGTGCTGGGCGGCGGTGTGGAGCGCCAGGCGCAGGAGTACGGCCAGGCCCAACCCGCCGGTTCGACGGCGGCCCGTCTGCGTTACGGCGTCTGGCTGTCGAGGCAGACCGGCATTCCGCTGGCGTTTTCCGGTGGAGTCGGGTGGGCCAACGATTCTTCAGCGGCGTCTGAGGCTGAAGTCGCCGATCGCGCGGCCAAGCAGGACTACGGTGTCGCGATCCGCTGGGTGGAGCAGCGTTCCCGCGACACGGCCCAAAACGCACGGCTCACGCAAGCCCTTCTGGCCGCCGACGGAGTCAAGCAGATCGCCCTGGTGACCAATGCCTGGCACATGCCCCGTGCCTTGGGCGATTTTTCGGCAACCGGACTGCAAGTTACGCCCGCGCCCATGGGCTTTGTGACGCCCAGGTCCAGCGGTCTGCTGGAGTGGCTGCCTACGGCACAGGGGCTGGCATCCTCCCAAGTGGTGCTGCGCGAGTGGCTTGCACTGCAGGTGTATCGGCTCAGTTTCCCCGGTACATCCTGACGGCCTTGACGCTCCCAGACAGTTTCGCTATATTACTAACCAGTCAGTCATTAATTTATGTTCACCGCCCCATCCAGCCCGAAACCAGCCCAGCCTGCAACGCCCAAGCGCGAGCGGCGCAAAGAGGCGCGCCCCGGGGAATTGCTCAACGCTGCCATGGACCTGTTTGTGGAAAAAGGCTTTGCCGCCACCCGCGCCGAGGAGGTGGCAGTCCGCGCCGGCGTTTCCAAGGGAACGCTGTTCCTTTATTTCCAGAGCAAGGAAGAGCTTTTCAAGGCTGTGGTGCGGGAAAACATTTCAGGCGTGTTCCCGAAGTGGAATGCCGAGTTCGAGGCCTTCCAGGGAAGCTCGGCGGAGATGCTGCATTACGCCATGCAACAGTGGTGGGAGCACTTGGGCGCGACCCGTGCCTCGGGCATCACGAAGCTGGTCATGGCTGAAGCGCACAATTTCCCCGAGATAACGGCCTTCTTCCAGCAGGAGGTCATGCTGCCCGGCCACACCCTGATCCGGCGCATCCTGCAACGCGGCATCGATGCGGGTGAATTCCGGCCCATGAACCTGGACTACGCCATATATGCCGTGCTCGCACCCATGGTGTTTCTGAACATGAGTTGCCATTCGGAAGGCCTGTGCCAAAGCCCGGGCTTCACCCTTGTGCCGGAAGACTACATATCCTCCCAGGCCGACATCATCGTGCATGGCATGCTGGCTCCGCCAGGCACGCGCCCCTAGAATTAAAAGCTTTGCACACCCTCCGTCATTTATTCCCGAGAGAACACCATGAACACAGAACAAGCCCGCTTCAACATGATCGAACAGCAGATCCGCCCCTGGGATGTGTTGGACAACCACATCCTCGAGCTGCTCGGTCTGGTCAAGCGCGAGGATTTCTGCGCGCCAGCCCACCGCGCACTGGCCTTTGTGGACATGGAATTGCCCATCGGCGACGTGGAGCTAGGCCAGGTCATGCTCGCCCCACGCGTGGAGGCCCGTATGCTGCAAGATCTGGCCGTGCAGAAGCACGAAAAGGTGCTGGAAATCGGCACTGGATCGGGCTACATGGCCGCCTTGCTGGGCCACCGCGCCAGCCAGGTCATCAGCCTCGAACTTGACGCCGGCCTGGTTGAACAGGCCCGTAGCAACCTGGCCCGCGCCGGGGTCAGCAACGTCGATGTGCGCCAGGCCGACGGTGCCCAGAGCAGCAGTTGGATCGACGGGCCCTTTGACGTCATCGTGCTGTCGGGTTCGGTGGCCCAGATCCCGCAGGAACTGCTGATGCAATTGAAGGTCGGCGGTCGGCTCGGGGCCATCCTGGGCGACGAGCCGCAAATGCGCGCCATGTTCGCGACCCGCGTGGCCAGCGGCAGCGCCAATGATTTCCAACGCGTCACGCCCTGGGATTCCAATGCACCCCGGCTGCTCCACTTCGCCGAGCCATCGCGCTTCCACTTTTGAATGCCGGCGCCATGATTCCCCAAATCAAGCCCACCGACCTCTGCATCTGGTTTGCCTCCCTGGGAAGCGGTCAGGGATTGCCTATCGTGCTGGACGTGCGAGAACCCTGGGAACTGCAGACCGCCAGCATCAAGCCCGATGGCTTTGAGCTCTTGGCGATTCCCATGGGCGATATACCCTCGCGCCTGGCGGACCTGCCCCCCGACCGCCCGATTGCCTGCATGTGCCACCACGGCGCCCGCAGCCAGCGCGTGGCCGGCTTTCTGGTGCAGCAAGGGTATGCGTCCGTTGCCAACATCGCCGGCGGCATCAATGCATGGAGCACCGAAGTCGACTCCGCCATACCCCACTACTGAAAGACTCTCCATGAACCAGCACCGTGCCCCACGCCTGCCCCTGCCCGGGCTCCGTCTGACACTGCTGTCTCTGGCCCTTGGCGTGGCGCTGACGGCCTCGGCCCGCGCGCAAAGCCTGAGCGAACTCTACGAGGCAGCCCGCGCCTATGACGCGAGCTACCTGTCGGCACGCTCTGCTTACGAAGGCAATATCGCCCGGGCCGATCAGGCCCTGGCCGGCCTGTTGCCCAGCGTCGGCTTGAGCGCCGGTTCGCTGCGTAACCGCTTTGACGCCTCGCCCAATTTGCCACCCGTGCTGGCCGACCGCTACTACACCACCCGTTCGGCGGGCATCAACGCAACCCAGCCGCTCTACCGGCCCGCCAACAGTGCCACCTACGAGCAGAGCAAGCGCCAGGCTGCGCAGGCCGAGGCCGCGCTCGAGGCCGCCGATCAGGACCTAATCGTGCGCCTGAGCCAGGCTTATTTCGATGTGCTGGGTGCGCAGGACAGCCTGGCCTTCGTGCGGGCGCAAAAGGCTGCCGTGGCGGAGCAGCTCGCTTCGGCCAAGCGCAACTTTGAAGTGGGCACTGCCACCATCACCGACACACGCGAGGCACAGGCCCGCTTCGACCTCGTGATCGCGCAGGAAATTGCATCCGACAACGACCTGCGCGTCAAGAAGATCGCGCTGGACCAGCTGGTGGGCAAGGTGGGCACGGCACCCAAGCCACTGGCCGGGCCGGCGATCCTCAGTGCACCGGCGCCTGACAACGTGGACCAATGGGTCAACGCCAGCGAGGAGCAGCACCCCAGCATCCGACAGGCCAGGCTCGGCCTGGAAGTGGCGCGCCTGGAAACCGAAAAGGCCGAGGCCAACCGCAAGCCCACCATAGACCTGACCGCCGGTTACAACATCCAGCGCAACGTCAACGGCAACTCGACCTCCACCGCAGACAGCCGCATTGCGCTGAGCACGGTGGGCGTGCAATTCAACATGCCCCTGTTTGCCGGCTTTGCCACGCAAAACCGCATCAAGGAAACCCTGGCGCTGGAAGACAAGGCGCGTAATGACCTCGAAGGCGCGCGCCGCGCCGTGGCCCAGGGCACCCGCACCGCCTACTTCGGCGTGGTCTCGGGCCTTGGCCAAGTCAAGGCGCTGGAGGCCGCCGAAGCCTCCAGCCAAAGCGCACTGGACGCCAACAAGCTGGGCTACACGGTGGGTGTGCGCATCAACATCGATGTGCTCAACGCGCAGTCGCAGCTATATCAGACCAAGCGCGATCTGGCCAAGGCGCGCTACGACGTGCTGGTGGGCAGCCTCAAGCTGCGCCAGGCCAATGGCACACTGAAACCAACCGACATCGACCCCATCAACGCCCTGCTGCTGCGCTAGGCGCTCAGGCGTTTGAAGCCGCCAACCAGACGATATGTTGCGCGGTGTCCTGCGCTGCCCCGGCGCTCTGACGGATGAAAGCACCGCTTGCGGATTGCGCGCGCGCCAGTTCCTGGGCATCGCCAACCAGTTGCCCGGCCGCCACAACGGCCGCAGGGATGTCCGCCACGCCAAAGGCCACCTGCGCAGCCAGCGTGGACTCTGCCGCTTCTGCAAAGTTGAAGATGTGCGGCCCCATGATGACAGGGCAGCCGCAGGCAGCCGCTTCGATCAGGTTCTGCCCGCCCAGCTTTTCAAAACTGCCGCCAAGCAGGGCGGCACTCGCCAGGCCGTAATACACGGCCATCTCGCCCAGCGAATCGCCAAGCCAGATGGTTTTTGCGTCTGCCGCGGAAGGCGGGGCATCGGCCCAGCTGCTGCGCCGAGACACAGCAAAACCATGCTTCCCAATGAGCGCAGCCACTTCATCAAAGCGCTGGGGGTGGCGCGGCACGATCATCCACTGCACGGCTTCAGAGCCCTTGTGCTGCGCCAGCTGCCCCAGGAGCAGGGCCTCTTCGCCCTCGCGGGAGCTGGCAAACAGCAGCACGGGCTTGGTCAGCGTGGCGCGCCAGGCCAGGCCACGGGCGAGTTGCGCGGCATCGGGCTGGGCGTCGAATTTGATGTTGCCAAGCACGCCTTGCACATTTGCGCCTAGCTGGCGCAGGCGCGCGGCGTCGGCCTCTGTTTGCGCATAGACAGCAGCCAGCCCCGCAAAGGCTGGCCGCGCGAGCCAGGCGAGGCGCTTCGCCGCGCGGAGCGATTTCTCGCTCAGGCGCGCATTCACGAGCAGCAGCGGCAGGCGGCGCACCTGGCAGGCCGCCACCATGTTCGGCCAGACCTCGGTCTCAATCAGCACGCCCACATTGGGCTGGAAGTGGTCCAGAAAGCGCTGTACCGCGCCTGGAGTGTCCCAAGGCTGCCACACCTGCACGTCGCCGGGCTGCAGGAGCCTGATGCCTTCCGCGCGCCCGGTGGCCGTGCCATGGGTGAGAAGCAGGCGCATGCCCGGCATCTGCGCACGCAACTGCGCCAGCAGGATGGCCGCCGCGCGCGTCTCGCCCAGGCTCACGGCATGCACCCAGACAAAGCCCGCGCCCGCCGGCTGCGTGTAGCGGCCGAAGCGCTCCTCTACGGCATCGAGATACCCCGGCTCCGCCACGCCGCGGCGAGCAAGGCGTCTGCGCAGCAAGGGCTGCGCGAGCATCATGAAAGCCGAATACAGCGCGCGCATCATGCGCCGCCCCCCCCGGTCTGCACATTCAGCCAGACAGCCCAGACGGCGTCCACCGCGGGCACCGGGCTGGCGAACACGCTGCACTGGTTCGCATGCCCCGCCAGCGGGCCCGTGCGCCATGCGGTCGGGAAGTTGTAGATCTGCACATGGGGCACACCCAGAGCCACCGCAATATGGCTGGGCCCGCTGTCCACGCCGATGACGCCAGCGCAGGCAGCCAGTGCATCGGCCATCTCGCCAAGCCCCAGGCGCGGCCAGGCCTGAGCAGTAACGCCCTGCGATTGCAAAGCCGAAGCCATGGCAGCGGCCTGCAGCGCTTCGGCCTCGCTGCCACTGGGCAGGCCAATGGCGTATCCCTGGGCATGGAGGCGCTGGCCGAGTTCGATCCAGTTTTCCTGCGGCCAGCATTTGTCGGCGCGCGAACTGCCAAACACTAACGCTATAGTTTTTGTAGCCGCCCGCGCACTGTTGGCGATGGCCAGCAGCCCAAAATACACGGAATCGGCGGCCGGAACCGCATACCCCAGGGCCAGGGCACACAGCACCCGGCCGCGCTGCACGGCATGCACATGCGGCTCCATCGGGAAAGCCACATCCGCCACCCAGCGCGTGGGCACTTCGTAGCCTGAGCCCTCGGTGCGGTTGGCCATGGCGTAGCGCTTGCCACTCGTGCTCAGGCGCGCCAGGCGCGCCACCAGCGCGGACTTTGTCAAACCCTGGAGGTCGATCACCACGTCGTAAGCCTCGCCCTGCAACTCGGCCTTGAAGGCGTTCCAGGCGCTGCGCGTGTTGGCCGAAAGCGGCGCCTTGCGCCAGGCGCGCATCTCGCAGGCAATCACCCGGCGCACGCCCTCGCAGCGCGCCACCAGCGGCGCAAAAGCACGCTCCACCACCCAGTCGATCTGCGCGCCGGGCAGGGCCGAGCGGATGTCCTGCACCGCGGGCATGGCGTGCACCACGTCGCCCAGGGACGAGAGTTTGACGATGAGGATTTTCAAATCAGAGGCTACGTGAAATCAGCCGCCATTGGCGACGGCCTTGCAATTGTGCCGCGCGGGGGCGGGGCATGGGAGCATACCAAGGCAAGGACTTGTTTTTTGGGGTGCCACTCGTTGCAGGGCTGGCAGGCGCGCCGGGAGTCTGTGGCTGGACACTTGCGCTCTCGCGCAGATGCCTCATGTGGCTTGTAAAGGTGACCTGCGTGACCACCCGGTCTTCATGCGTAGCGACAGCGTTTGTGCGAATGGGCTCCAGCGCCCATCCACAGCAATCCGCCAACAGCAAAGCCTGAGCCCCACGCAAGCCACCTCAGTGCGCAGCAGCCTCGATCCGCGCATCCGGCTTGACGCTCCTGAGCAAAGCCATCATCTGGCCCTCAATGCGGTGCAAGGCCGCATCCGTGTGACCCTCAAACCGCAACACCAAAACTGGCGTAGTGTTCGAAGCGCGCACCAGCCCAAAGCCATCGGGCCAGTCCACACGCAAGCCGTCGATGTCGGAAATGCGCGCCGGCGCGGCAAAGGTGGCAGCCGCCTTGGCTTGCAGTAGAGCCGTCACGCGGTGCGGCTCGCCCTCGGCGCAGGGCACGTTGAGCTCGGGCGTTGAATGGCTGGTGGGCAGCGCGTCGAGTACGGCGCTGACGTCGGCGAATTTGCTCAGGATCTCCAGCAGGCGGCAGCCGGCATAGGTGCCGTCGTCAAAGCCGAACCAGCGCTCCTTGAAGAATATGTGGCCGCTCATCTCGCCGCCCAGCGGCGCCTGGCCGCCCGCAGCTTCAATGGCTTTCATCTTGGCCTTGATGAGCGAGTGGCCCGTCTTGAACATCAGGGCAGTGCCGCCCGCGGCTTCGATGGCGGGCGCCAGGCGCTGACTGCATTTGACGTCAAACAAGATCGTGCCGCCGGGAACGCGGCTCAACACGTCCTGCGCGAACAGCATCATCTGGCGGTCGGGGAAGATGTTGTTGCCGCCCTTGGTGACGACGCCCAGGCGGTCGCCGTCGCCGTCAAAGGCAAAGCCGATTTCGGCATCGCTGTTCTTGAGCGCCGCCATCAGGTCGAGCAGGTTCTCGGGCTTGCTCGGATCCGGGTGGTGGTTGGGGAAATTGCCGTCCACCGCGCTGAACAGCTCGATCACTTCGCAGCCGATGGCGCGGAAGATGGCTGGCGCCGAAGCCCCGGCGATGCCGTTGCCGCTGTCCACCACGATCTTGATGGGCCGGGCCAGCTTGATGTCACTGGCGATGCGGTCACGGTAGGCTGCAAACACATTCACATTGCGCACCTTGCCGCCGCTGTGCAAGACCCAGGTTTCGGCCTCCATCATGTTGCGCAGAGCGATGATTTCGTCGCCATAAATGGCTCGGCCACCGAGCACCATCTTGAAGCCGTTGTAGTCCTTGGGGTTGTGGCTGCCCGTGACCTGAATGCCACTGGCGCACAGGGTGTTGGCGGCAAAGTAGAGCATGGGCGTGGTCACGGTGCCCACGTCGATCACATCGACGCCGGCCGCCACCAGGCCGCGCACCAGGGCTGCGCTGATGGCCGGGCCGCTCAGGCGCCCGTCGCGCCCGACGGCCACACTGGCCTGGCCCTCGGCCAGGGCAATCGTCCCGTAGGCGCGCCCCAAGCCCTCGGCAAAGGCCTCGTTCAGGGCTGCGGGGACGATGCCGCGGATGTCGTAGGCCTTGAAGGCAGAAGATGTGACTTGCATGGCTGGACATTGTAGGCCTCGGGGTGCGCAATGCACATGTCCGGAAATGGCGAGTGCGCAAGCGAGCCACAGCCATAATCGACCGCATGACGACCCCGGCTCAACCCACCTCCGACGACGCACGCTACGCCGCTGTGCAGGCCCGGGATGCGCGTTTTGACGGCAGCTTTTTCACGGCGGTGACGAGCACCGGCATCTACTGCCGCCCGGTCTGCCGGGTGCGGGTGCCCAAGCGCGAGAACTGCCGCTTCTTTGGCCACGCGGCGCAAGCCGAGGCCGCGGGCTTTCGTCCCTGCCTGCGCTGCCGGCCCGAACTGGCTCCCCATTCGCTGATCTGGAGCACGCAGGACGCCTCCCACACCCTGGCCTTGCAAGCGGCGCGCATGCTGGATGAAGGCACTGGCGAGGCCGCCCCGGGCATGGCGGCGCTGGCCACGCGCTTGGGCGTGAGCGACCGCCACCTGCGTCGCATCTTCGAGGCGCACCTGGGTGTCTCGCCCCTGCAATACCTGCAGACGCGCCGCCTGCTCACGGCCAAGCAACTGCTCACCGACACCGACCTGCCCGTCACGCAGGTCGCCCTGGCCAGCGGCTTCGCCAGCCTGCGGCGGTTCAACGCGGCCTTTGCGGCGCACTACGGGCTGAACCCGACGCAGCTGCGTAAGGAGGGCAGTGCTCCCCCAAAACCGCCACGGCAGGGCGGTTACTCCCAGGTGCAACTGGGCTACCGACCGCCCTATGACGTGCAAGCCATGCTCGGCTTCTTTCGGACACGACAGCTCAATGCTATTGAATATGTTGCGCCTCACGCAGATTTGGCGGGCGCTGGTGGCCTTTTTCGCACCTTGCACCTGCAGCACGGCGGGCAGGAGCTGAAAGGCTGGCTGGGCGGCAGCTTTGACGGAACCCGCGCGCTTTTCACGCTGCAGGTCAGCGACAGCCTGCGCCCTGCCCTGCCCCTGCTGATCCGGCGCATGCGCGCCGCGCTCGACCTCGACGCCGACCCGCAGGTCATTGACGCCGTGCTGTTGCCGCATTTCCCCGGCAGTGCGGGCTTGCGTGTGCCGGGCAGCCTGGACGGCTTTGAGCTGGCGGTGCGGGCCGTGCTGGGCCAGCAGGTGACCGTGGCCGCCGGACGCACGTTCGCGCAGCGCCTGGTCGACCGGTTTGGCGAGCCCATCGAAACGCCCTGGCAGCAGCTGAGCCGGTTATTTCCTTCGGCGCAGGCTTTGGCC
>Ga0208617_1000419_pt1 | contig 12563 bp, 25 predicted proteins | sample CryBogCBE06Nov07_FD_184581 | JGI IMG/M metagenome (GOLD analysis project Ga0208617, IMG submission 184581) | Freshwater microbial communities from Crystal Bog, Wisconsin, USA - CBE06Nov07 (SPAdes) (version 2) | ecosystem: Environmental > Aquatic > Freshwater > Lake | place: Crystal Bog...
GAAAAATAATTATTGGTATCTTAATATAAACCGAAAACATTATTTAGCGCACAGAGTAGCGTGGTTTTTAATGACTGGAGAATGGCCAGAAGACGATATCGACCATGTTAACAGAAACAGAATTGACAATAGATTTTGTAATTTAAGAAAAGCTGTTCGATCTCAAAACAATATTAATTCTGGGAAACATAAAAATAATACTTCTGGTTTTAGAGGCGTAAGAGACAGAACGCACTTAAATAAAGGATATCAAGCCAGAATTGGTGTATTTGGTAAATATATTAACCTAGGAACTTTTTACACATTAGAAGAAGCTCATTCCGCATATATTAAAGCAGCCAAAACACATTACGGCGAATACGCCAGAGGAGATTAATATGAGCGAATACGACGACGACGACATCCCAGAAATTGAGACGTCGGACTTAGAGGAATTTCCTCTTGATAGCGTGGCCGCCAGAGTTGTTTCTTTTACAAAGTTATTGGCGCTTGTTGACCACATTAAAAATGAAGACGCAAAAAAAGAAGCCATAATGATGCTTGGAGCAGTTCGCAGGTCGTTTAAGACGATCCCAACGGCAGAGGGCGTGACATCTATAAAGGCATAGCATGATTATGTGTTTTTGATGTTTTGTAAACTTCGTGCGTCATATTTGGCTCATATGGTGGCTTTGTGAGCCATATTTACCGCTCAGTAAAGTTTTTACATTTCTTTATGCGTGGGTTATTATATTTCCCGCTCGGTAAAATTATCTTTCTTTTTCCCCAACACCTTGCTGGCTTGGCGTAAGTTACCGATAATTATTCTGAAAGCTATCGACATATCATCGCTGCCCATGTGGAGATCGCTGGCATCAGCAAACGGCTTTAGCGCCGCTTCAAGTTCAGCAATTCGTTCAATATTTTCCCTTACCATTTGAAGTGCTTCACGAGTTCTGTTTTTCCAAAAATCTATTTCCCCGTCCTTCGCCTCAATAGCGTCGGCGGCTTCATTGAGAAAATCTACATACATATTTTCGGCATGTTCCCGCAATCGTTTCACAAGGTCTGAATAGTCATTCATTCCCCATTCTCCAAATCTGATCTTTCCTCAAGATGTTGCAGAATATCCTCGCCCTCTCTAATCAAATAGTCGGGTATCTCTGTCGTCATTGTCAGATGATTGCGTTTTGCTTCCGGCAAACTGCAAAATTTAAACAATCTCTCCATCCAATATTGTAAGAGCGCAATACGTCTTGACATTAGTTTACGTTCCCAGAGATAGGTATCGCACTCGAATTTTAGTTGATGTTCTAATTGCTCAATTTTATGAGCATCATTCTTGGCTGCTGTTTCCATGTAAAGAAGATTAACCTCTAGTTTTGCAAGTTTCTTTTGCAGTTTTTCAATAGCATATGCTGGCCTATCAAAATAATGTATGCAGTTTTCTTTGCCTATTGTTTCATCAAAGAACCAATGGGAGTCTAAATAGGACTGATGCTCGGAAGGCTTTGTGCCGCTATTTTCATGCCGCCGGCACGTTGACGACATAGGGCAGTCTGGGTTGGTGCACATGGAGAAGTCAGGCATTGTTTTTATGCTTCTTGAGCGCAATTGAAATTTTTAAATGCCTCGTTCCTCCAAACGTCAACTTCTTTTCGGAGCTCTGATATGATTTTATCTTTTCTCTCCAAATCATACAGCGCCTTAACGCAGACTTTTGCCTCAGCGTCGTGGCCATATCTTTGAAGATGTTTTATTACGTCAACAAGGTAGTAGTATATTGGCTTATCAGTCATATCAATACCTCATCAATTACAATATAATTTACTTTACGATTTTCTCTTTTGGCTTTTTCGTGTTTTTAGATAGTTTTTTCAACGCGCTGGCATGTTCTTTTTTCAGCGCATCAAATTCTTCGGTCAAATTTTCTATTTTTAACTTCACAGACTTATGAGCATTGGTCATTCTTTCCAAAGCTTCTTCAGCCGTTATAGCGCGTGTTTCTAGTTCGCCAATTGCATCTCCAAATTCCTTTTGCCCATTAAGATAAAACTTCTGCCGCATGTCATTATAATACGGCATGTTACCCCTTATTGCGGCATATGACCTTTCCCCTACCGCAAACTGACCAGGGCTTAATTCTAGCGGGCCTAATACATACATTTTTTCTTTATCTAAAAGTCTCACTTCTTTGCCCCTATAACTGATCTTTTCAATTTCTTAATCTTTTTGCCCAGGCGCTTAATTTCTTTCTCCAATCCAGCAATAGGGTCTTTCCTCTCCTCTTCAGAATATGGAACCTTGCCATCGTCTTTTTGCTTATCTTCTTTTGTCATTTTTCTAAATCCTTAATCAATAAAATCAGCGTCTTTTTTCTTTCTTCGATTTTCATTTTACCAACAATGTATGGGTCATAGGGATCGAAGTCGCATATAATTTTAATGGCTTCTTTTATGGCGTCATTATATCCATTGTTATAGGCGTCAATGTCGCTGTCATAAGTCATCTGAGTCATCCATCCAATGACGAAATGGTCGCTCGTGTTTTTTCCTAAAAAACCATCCAACAAAAGTCCAAAATTGTATGACTAGGAACAACACGCCAAAGAATTGAAGGATATCTTTCATGCGTTTACTCGCGTGACAGTTGCATACCATATGGGAGATTCGGTTATTACAGTTGGTTCAGTCGCGCTTTGTGTTAGGAATTGCGTAGCAATAGGGCCTATCCCCAAAGCCATCCAGTAGCGGGCGCCAGTGGCTGGCTTGCCTCCCCAGGACTGTAAATATGAAAACTGGATAACGTCATTATACGCCACGCCATTAACTGTCATTACTGGCAAATGATCTTCAAATGAAACAATTTGCTCACCAGAACCAGTGGCCGCCGGCCAACACTTTATAAAGTCAAACTGTGGCTTATTCTCATATTTGCCGCCAACGTAAGTAAATTCACCCCATCCAATTGGATGGTTCATCACTACTTTTTTATTATTTGGGTAGTCGTATCGCCACTCAGCTATCCCAAAACCTGTCCTATATTGGTAATACCATCGATTAAGCCAAATATTATTTGAATCATAATTATTATAAAGCATAGACGCGCTGCCCGTGTCGTAACTAAACACAGAAGTAAAGTTAGGGACGCCCTTTGCAACATAGTCAAAGCGCCGTAATTCATGTGTTGTAAATAGCGGCCAGTAAGCTGGTATAAAAATATTACTCATCAGCCTTTTCCTTTTTCGCTGGATAGACGCTAATTTCAAAAACTGGATCTATAGGCGGCCCCTCACCACGCCACACATATAGGCTGGCGTAACAGGCGTGCGGCAATGGCAGTGGAGACTCAAACTCCCACCCAATCGCCTCATAGGCCTTCTCTTTGGCGTATGGCACATACCTATAAAATTTTTCGTCCATTATGCGACCTTGTATATTGGCTGAATAGGGAATTTTACTTTAGGCGCGTCAATAATGAAAGATTTAACTTCTATGGAATCGGCGTCAGACGACTTTCTTTTAGGGGGGTCCCACCGGCGTTCTTCGAGCGGCATTGCCTCAATTTTCTTTACCCCGTGCAGAATGCTGGTGTGATCCTTATTGCCAAAGGCTCTGCCAATTTGAGGATAAGACAGGCCGGTTTCGATCTTAGCGCGCCACATGCAATAGTGGCGAAGATGACACAGTTCAGCTGTTCGCTTATGGCTTAGAATGTCCTCAATTGATATGCCAGTTCGTTCTGACTCTTGGCGTATAATATCAATAACTTTAATTCGTTTCATTGTTGCGCCTCAATAAAATAAGGGGGAAATTAATCCCCCAATATTAGTTCTCTACCACGTCCAGTTCAGCAGACACGGCATCCATTGCCTGGCGCAAGGCGTCCTCGCTGATCGCTTTTGGGCTGCGCTTTGGCGCAAAGTGAGACACAGTAGATGGCATAGATGCGCCACGAATACCGACTTCATCAGGAGTCGTTACTGGGTCTGTCTTTGACGCGCCAGAAAATTGTGTGGCAAACGCCAAGTAATTAATCCCATCAATGTAATTATCGACGTAGTCTTGCGTCTCCATTGCGCGTCCAAGCTTTACGAAGTGCATCATCATTGCGACTTCATATTCCGAGACTGTGCGATTAAAAAATACAGACGCCAAATTAGCAATGCGCGTAAAACATGCGTCGGGCTCGCCATACCGTTCGCCACGGTCTCTTAGCAGTCCAATTGCTGTCTTCAATGCTATATCATATTTCATGTCAATCTCTCTGGGTTTGCGTTAAGAACTTTAATCTTGCCTACATATCGATGATTAATGGCCACATGGCCGCGACTGTAGTCCTCTTTCGTAGTTTGGTCTCTGTAAAACTCCTGAATAACAACAAAATCATTCGTCGTAAGCGCCTCAACAAATTCCTCCAAGCTGTTTACCGGATATTCGGCATTCAATTGATGAACCAAATTACCGCTGGCGCTAGGCATATTCAGTGTAATTAGAAACCTCATTGTCCATCCTTGTGTATGTTGAGATGCGGAGCGGCTTTGCAAGTTACCCCGCATCTCTCATTAGGCGGGTCATTCCACCTAACTGTTATTATCCAAAATCTGCCCAGTCTTCAGTTGGCGCAGATACCTTTGTTGAGCCAGTTGAGGGCGGCGTAGCAGCCGCTGTTACTTCAGAAGAAGACGTCGACGAATTACGAGGCCTATATGTCAGATCAGAGGGACGCGGCACCCACCCAGTGATCTCCCATACAGGAACATAATTCGTCGACTTACGGGCTCCCTCTCCCGATGTCTTAGCCACGGCGTCCTTTAATACAACTACTGGCAATTTGTCTGGGTTTGACTTTACACCTTCATTATATGCGTCGGCTAATTTTTTAGCGCCGTCAAGAAATGCAGCTGCGTTGCTGGCAAATTCACGGACGTCACCACCACACTCTTTTGATAGCTTGACAACGAAACGGACCCCGCGCTTGTAACCGTCGCCAGGATTATCAATAGACACACCGTCGGAGAGACGAACCATACGAAAGTCTGGAGCGCCCCCGGTAGCAAAGTTAATAAATCCGACTTCGACGTTAGGGAAATCGATGATCGCCTTAAAGGTCTTTGTGATATCAACTTCAGTCGTCTCCCCGTTAGCTCTGTCGCGGCGCGAAATACGCCCGCTGCGCGAATCAAATTTAACGATAGGCAAAAAGTCAGCGCCGCCAGTGCCAACACCATCGAAAAAACCACCAAATGCTGTCATATTACTTCTCCGTTGCGCGCCAATCTGGTTTGACGCTTACCTTCTGCCATTGCGGCAAATTCCGTTTAACGTAGTGAAGGATGAACACCCTCAAGCTGAGACAATATTTGCTCAACAGATTGAACGACTTGAAAACTATCTTCTTCGCCGGCATAAATCACTGTTTGAAAGGGAGCATTCCCATCAGATTCATAATGCTCAATGGCAGTGATTTTATTTGCCTTAATGAGAATTTTATCATCGACGTCATTTGTTAACGTCAAGTAACCAAACTGAATTGCCGGTATTGCGCTGCCCATGATTAAACTCCCCATATCTCGAACGCGGCCTGTCTGGCCTCGTCGTCGTTAAAGTAAAAAGAGCTCGTGTCTGGAACAACGTAAGACGCAAGCTCCTGCGGGTCTGTCGATAAAGACAGAAACCTTTGAATCGTCATTCCTATACGCTTCAAAGCCTTTAAATGCTCGTCAACAGCGTCTACCACATAAGTAGCAGACTTCTTAGGCGTGACATATGTTACACGCCCCTCAATGGCGCCATCAACGGCGGCAACATAGAGACTTACTTGTCGCGCATGTTTTGCGCTGATCTTACTGGGTAGGGCGTGTGTTGTTTTGAGGTCGACAACAATTTTATCTTTGAACAGGAAATCGTAAAAGCCAACGAACGGCACTGCAATTTCATCAAAGTTGTGTTGTATTTTAATCTGGGTCGATGAGGGTTTGCCATATGGTAGTAATTCGGCCAAACCCACCGAAACAAAGTCTGCAATAGACCCCTCTTCTTTTTCACGACGTGGATCGGACGATAAGGCATTGAGGCTCCAAAACTCTTTCTTCGCCACGTCAATGCATTCTTTAACGGAAGCGCCCGTAATGAGGCCATGCTCAATCCCCTTCTCAACGGCCGTCCCACGGTAGGCCGCGGCACCCACCTTCCCGCCACGCTTTAATACTTTGTTAAGAACAAACGCGGCTGGAGACGCCTCAAACAAATTACATGTCGATGGCGATAGATGCTCAATACCGTGCGCGGCAAATGGGTCGTTGCTTATCAATTTATACCTCAATTTCGATTTGAGACTACAACATATAGGGTGAGTATGTGGTGTCAAGCCCCCTCAAAATGTTTATTGACAAATTTTAATGTTGCGGGGTAGGTTCGTTACTTCGTTAAATATGGAGATTGATATGCAAAATACATCTCACGCCGTCATGGCGCAACGCAAAAGTAGCGAATCTGAGCCTGATGACTTTCCAACACCACCCTGGGCGACACGTGCTCTTATGAAATATTATTTTCATGCCAATGAAAAATACCCAATGACAAATGTATGGGAGCCAGCTTGTAACAGAGGCTATATGTCTAAAGTTTTAAAAGAATATTTCAAAGAAGTTTATTCAACTGATTTATATGATTATGGTTATGGTGAACAAATGGATTTTTTAAATCATGGCATGGCATATAAAAAACCAGACTATATTATAACCAATCCCCCATTTAAATTAGCTGAACAGTTTGCAGATCAAGCAACAAGGCTTGCAAGAAAGGGAGTGGCTCTATTAGTTAGAACGTCATTTTTAGAAGGAGTCGGTCGATACAATAGGATTTTCAAAGATAGGCAACCAACGTCAGTAGTTCAGTTTTCAGAACGCGTGCCAATGGTAAAGGGAAGGTGCGATCCCAAGGCGAGCACCGCAACAAGTTACTGTTGGTTGGTGTGGCAATTTCACAAAGATATTTTTCCAAGTCATACAGAATTGATGTGGATACCTCCTTGCCGAAAGGAGTTAGAAAAAGAAGGTGATTATGACTTATAAATGCATACTTGGCGTAGACCCCGGACTCACAGGGGCCTGCGCATTTTACTTCCCTTCGCATCCCATGCTTGTCGGTATTCACGACATGCCAATAGATGGAAAAACAGCCGATGGTTACGAACTTGCTAAAATCATTCGTCAGTATAATCCAGACGTTGCATTCATCGAGGCCGTTCACTCGTTCAGCGGGCAAGGTGTTGCCAGTAGTTTCAACTTCGGCTGCAGCTACGGCGTGGTTAGAGGCGTGGTCGCTGCGTGTGGAATACCGATTACATTGGTGAGCCCGCAACGGTGGAAGAAAGCACTGGAGCTCAGCAAAGACAAAAATGAATCACTAGACATGGCGCGTATGCTTTGGCCAGACAGTGACAAGTTTAAATTGAAGAAGCATGATGGGCGCGCCGAGGCGGCTCTTATCGCAATGTATGGATATAAGTCTCAGTTTGATGTGAAGGATAAATAAAATGAAATCAGAAGAATATGAACGCGGTTGGATGGATGCCTTTGATGTAATAGCAGATTACGTCGAAGAAGAAATATGCATTATCACCGCATCAATGATACGTCGAATGAAGCATGAGCAATGGCGTATTGAAAAGAAAGACGAAGAAGATGCCCCAGAAGAAATTAAAAATTGAATATGTCTTTTTCATCAAATGCGAAAATTACATAAAAATTGCAAGGTCTGTTCACCCAAGATGGATGTTGAGAGATATGGAATACAGTAATCCCTTTGGCCTATCTATCTTATCTCAAATATGTGGCAATCATCACATTGAAAGAGAATTAAAGAGAAAGTTTTCTGGATATCGTCACAAGGGGTCATGGTATCGATATGAGGGAAAACTTAAAGAGTTTATAGAAGAAAAAAACGACGCCAGTTAGGCGTCGTTAAGTTGGGAGGTCACCATGTCATGCGGCAACTTTTTCAACTTACGATATTTATAATTTAACTGTCAATATATAGGCACACCCCATGTTAATAGATTTTGACGACGAGTTCGCTGGCGTCAGCGAATATGCAGAGCTTTACCGCAAATTAGGCTTGCAAGTTGTTCCAGCTATGTCGCCATCAAGCGGCAAAAACTGGAAACGTCCCGCGCTTACTTCGTGGAAAGAATTTACAACCTCACTCGCAACAATGGAGCAATACAATGAATGGTTCGGAACAGGGTCAAGTGCCAGGGTCACTAATATTGGTATCCTTTCTGGCATGTGTTCTGGGGGCGTCTTTATTGTTGATCTCGACACCTACAAAAACTCCGAGGCCCAGTTGTGGTTCGATGGAATTTGTGCAGACAACAACGCCGGTGTAATTGTTGAAGCGCCTACCCAGAGAACTGGCGGCGGCGGCATACAGATGCTCTTTAGGGCGCCCAAGGGGTGGACGCCTCCAACAATCAAAACGTCAATTGGTGTAGATATTAGAGGCCAGGGCGGCTTCGCAGTAATGGCCCCGTCAATACATGAATCGGGAAATAACTATGAATGGATAGACGGCCTTGAGCCGTGGTCAGTTGAAATACCCGAAGCGCCCGATTGGCTGTGCCGTGAACTTGATGAACTGGCAAGGATATATGGCGGCCACACAATTACCGAATCTGGAGAAAGAATAAGGACGGAGACGCCACAGCATCAGACTGACGAGTGGGGAAAGATTACTGACGGCCGTGAAGACCGCATGACGCGCATGGTCTTTAGGGCAATGCTGGATCTCTATCGTGACTGTCCCATACTTGATCCCAGAGAGGCTGAAGAGGCAAAGGTCAGGTGCTTTAACGAATACGTCGACCTGGTCGAGACGAGACTGAAAGAAATAGGCGTCCCGAAGCATGTCTTGCTTGAGAAGGAGGGGCGCGGAAAGTCGCTCTTTGAACATAAATGGAAGGCGACACTTCGGCAGTGGGACACGAAGATCCACCAAGAAGCACAAAAGCCGTGGACGCCAAAACAGGACACGTTTCAGACAAACTACCAGTCAGAGTTTAAGAAGGCACAGAGCGAGCAAGAGGACAAAAACGATGACGGCGCGGCAAGTGAAGACCCCCGACCGGAAGGTCTTTTTCGCGTTTTAAGGAGGTCAGACTTAAAGGCACTACCGCCGGCAGAGTTTATTATTGACGGCCTACTACAGAGGTATGGCTCAAACTATATCAGCGGCTGGCCCGGATGCGGAAAGAGCTTTTATACGATTGGTGCCTGTCTCGCCATTTGCACGGGACAGGACGAGTTTCTGGGCAGGAAGGTCAATGTCCACGGCCCCATAATTTACATTACCACAGAGGGCCTACACGACCACGACGCACGTATGACGGCCTATGAGAACCTGCACGGCATCAAGGCTGATGAGGAGAACTATCTTGTCATACCCGACGCCATGAACCTTATTGAGGGTGGCGACAGATCAAGGCTGCTCAGAACGATAGACTGGGAAATTAAACGGATGAAGCAGGCGCCAATAATGGTCGTATTCGACACAGTGTCGAGGATCATTCCAGGCGCCGACGAAAATAACCAGAAAGAAATGTCGCTCTTCGTTAAGGCCGAAAATGAAGTCCAACAACAGTTCAATACGACGACCGCACTCGTCCATCACTTGAGCCGTGGAGGCAATGGGGCTCTCCGTGGGTCAACTGTGTTGGAGGGGTCGGCAGATACGATTGTTATGTTGGAGCGCGAGAAGGGTTCAGAGACTGGCATTTTAAAGGCCATGAAGATGAAGTCTGCGCCAGACGGGTGGGAGTTAGAGTATCGCCTAAAGGAAGTATCTGTCGATGGCTTCCACTCGTCACTGGCCATCCTAGAGGCCGTAGAGAGGCCAACAATTAATCCGGGCTTCGGTGGCCATCAAGAGACTGGATACGTCTTTGCGGCGGGCGTGAAGATGACTGTGGCAGAGCGGGACGAGATCCTTAAGGCGGCCAATGAGGCATGGAATTTGGGTGAGCCTTGGTCTATTTCGTCTCAGTCAAAATATACGCCGAGATACGTCCCAAGGGGGCTTGTCAAGGTTCTTAAAAAACGAATCAAGAGTGACACACATGCTCTTTTAGTTGCCAGCGCGTTTGTAGACTTGGGCTACTGGAAGAACGAAGAGAGAGATTCCCACACAAAATTAAAGGGGCTAAAAGTGTCCAATGTGTATCATAATGGCACAGAAAATATGCGGAAGTCTGAAAATGATGGAATTGCCAACTTCCGCGAGAATGATGAATAAAAACAGTGTTTTAATATGCTGCGGAGGTTACCTACTTCCGCAAGGGTTAGTTCCGCATTTTGTGGAGCAATCATGTCACTGAAAACATTAAACATTCTTGCGGAGGTTGTTTGCGGAAGTTACCCCCCTGTTCCCTTCGGGAACTACCCCCCGCTCGCGCTGCGCGCCTTGAGGGCGCTACGCGCTCGCCAAACTTACACCGCTTGACGGCGACTGTGATTGGCGGTAGGTTGGAAACCTCTTTACGATTGAGATGGATTTAGATATGGCAAAAAATAATCGCCGCGGCGGCATTGGCACGTCGTCTCAATTGACGACAGTAGGACCACCAGACTTAAAACCAGGCGAATTAAACTTTTACGAAAAACGGCAATTGAAGTCTTTTTTCAAACATAAGCAGCGCATGGCGGAAGACCCCAAATACGCGGCAAATGTTCTTTTAAAAATTCAACTTGCGTCTGCCAATAGCACGACCACGGCTTATGCTAAGGCGGCTAAAAAGAAGATCACGCTGCCTAAGTTTAGTTGGGACAACAACCTTACAGGCGAGGACAACGCCTCTACAGGCGATGGCAAATAATGGCGCAAAAACCTAAAATCAAAAAGTCTAACGTCGACCGCGGCGTCGTCGTTTCAGAATATCAGTCTGTCCCTTGGATGGTCACTCCCGGCGCGTATATTGCCGGCAGGGCGTATCTTGATGAGGCTGATGCACTAGAGGTTGAACTTGAGCTCAAGTGGGGGAGGGACAGGCTGCGGCTGTTAGTTCCCACCGAGCTTAGAGAGAAGTTTGATAGGCAAAGGTATTTAACGTCTCAGGCACGCTGGCACGGCCAATTGGATGACGTCCAACGAGAAGCAAAGCGCATGGCGATAGCTTGGAAGGCGTTGGACAAGGCTGCCACAGAGGCGGGTGCAGCAGTATTAGATCCGGCAATGTGGGAAGTGACGCTTGAAGATGGAACAGTCGCAACTTTGGTCAAAGAGCCGCAGTTGGCGAATAAGGTTCTAGCGGATGGGCGCCGCGTTAACGTCTATACACTGCAGGAAATAGCCAATATGATTTCGGCGTTCCCTGAGCTTGTAAAGGCAAAAGAGGAGTTCCCAGGCGCGAAGGTAGTAAGGACTAAGACAGCGGTCTCAGACCCAATGGCGACCCCCGTAGGGCCTGGTAATGCCGAAGGGATAATAGATACGGGCGCTCCCATAGACGGACCACCGGAAGGGTTTAGGTGGGAAGACGGAGAAGATATTCCATTTTAGGCATTCACAGGGATAACGCTAACCTCCCTGTGATCTTGTCCCGTTAACAAAAGAAGGAGTCGCTATCGAAAACAGGAAACACACACACATAAAAAAGGGGGAGTCCATCGCCTCCCCCGTTTATTAAATCACCTGAATACTTTGCCTCATATCATTCTCAACAAAGTCTACGATCCAATCTAGCTCAATAAACCCCTCGTCATAGGCAGTCAGTAACATGGCGACAGACCTTGGTATGCGGTGCTGCCCGTTAAGCCAACTGTAAAACGATTTAAGTGACACACCGCAGATTTTAGCGACGTCGTCTTTGCTGATGTCGTGTCTGTCTAAAAATTGGCTAAGGTCAGTGGGTGTCATGATGGTCTCCCACGTCTCCGCATTTAACGCAGCTACGTCGTTGCATGGCGTTAATGACGTCTATTACTAGCCAATGGTCTGCGGCGTGCGGCAAGCGCCCTACGAGGGCGCAGTATGTGTGCCAAAGGTCGGGCATGGCAATGTGGCATGGTTGATTAAAAATCTCATTGGAGATCATTTTTACGTCGTTCTCACCCATTGTAGTATTCCTCGTGTTCTGACTGCGCCAATTCAGCAGCCGTTAGCTCCATGTCTATGTTAATTTCGGAAAAGGCGTCGGTGGCGCCAACCAAATAGTCGAATGTGTGAAAGACAATTTTGTAGCCTTGTTGCTCCGCAAGTTTATTAAACGCCCACGCCTCTTCACGGCTTGTGAATGAAAACGTGCGCTCAGACGTCATGTTGGTGGCGACGGGGTATGCGACAGTGATTTTGTGGAACATGTTTTTCATATCAATCTCCATAAGGTGAGAGAGGGGCGACTAGCGCCCCCACTATTATGCTACGGCTTTGAGGTTAGCCTTGACGCGCAGTGACTTGGTTTCTGCGCCGACCTTGAAGCAGCCCTCGACCTGCTCAGTCGTAGCGCCCAACTCAAGAAGCAGCTTGATGACGGCTTCTTTGTCGATCGTCTTGGCGCCCTTCTTGGTGTCGACGATTACCGTGCAAGCT
>Ga0208617_1000422_pt1 | contig 12508 bp, 11 predicted proteins | sample CryBogCBE06Nov07_FD_184581 | JGI IMG/M metagenome (GOLD analysis project Ga0208617, IMG submission 184581) | Freshwater microbial communities from Crystal Bog, Wisconsin, USA - CBE06Nov07 (SPAdes) (version 2) | ecosystem: Environmental > Aquatic > Freshwater > Lake | place: Crystal Bog...
AAGTAGGCAAGGTGGCCAACTTCACCAGGACTCTCTCTCGAGGGACTTCAGTTCCTACTGGAGTGTGAGCCAGATCCTTTTCCACCCCCGGCTCCAGGTACGGGATGTGTCTACTAGATTAGCGCTGCTGGGACTCGGTGCGGTGTGAGGGCGGGCATAGCAACCGCGTGGCCCAGAACCTCAGAGTCGGAGCGAGCCCGTCGAGCACGTGAAGGCTGCTCTGGGTGAGCCCAGTGGCTCTCCATCGCCCGCCGCCATGTCGGACGAGACGCTCGCGCGCCTGGCGCGGCCCCAAACCCAGCCCGCCTACATCACGCGCTACCACCACTATCGCTCGGCCGACGGCTTCTATCGCAAGTACCGGATGGTGTTCGTGGGCGGAGAGGCCTTCCCCTACCATCTGGCTATCGCACCGGACTGGCTGGTGCACCACCGTTCGGCCGGTATGGAGACCGATCCTGCGCGCCGGTCGGAGGAGATGGCCTTTCTCAGGGATCCCCGCCGCGCGCTGGGCGATCGCGCCTTCGCTGCGGTCGAGGGCGTCGGCGAGGCCATGGGCCTTGACTATGCCGGCTTGGACTTCAGCCTGACGGCGGACGGGCGCGTGCTGGTGTTCGAGGCCAACGCGGCGATGTGCGTGCACACCGAGCCGGAAGACGGTGTCTTCGCGGCCAAGAACGCCTATGTCACGCCGATCCTCGAAGCCTTTCGGCGGATGCTCGCCGGGGCCGCGGCGGCGCCGGACCGGACCCGCTAGACCTCCGGAAGAGCGGGCCGAAGCCGTCCGCCGACACGGATCGGTTCGATGCGAAGCGCAAGGCCCGTGCGGTCGTCGGTCTCCACCATCACGCCGCAGACCGTGGCCGGACCCGTCGCGGGGGTCTGGCGCTCCCCCGGAAGGCGCGAGGCGAAGCGGGCGACGGAGATGTGCTTGTTCATGCCGATCACGCTGTCGTAATCCGCGCAGGCGCCGGCGTCGGTCTGGAAGGCGGTGCCACCGGGCAGGACCTGCGCGTCGGCTGTCGGGACATGCGTATGGGTGCCGATCACGAGGCTCGCTCGCCCGTCGCAGAAGTGCCCCATGGCCATCTTCTCGGACGTCGCCTCGCAGTGCATGTCGACAATGACCGCGTCCACGGCGACGCCCAGCGGCGCATCCTCCAGCGCCTTGTCGGCGGCGGAGAACGGATCATCCAGCGCGTCCATGTGCACGCGGCCCAGCACGGACACCACCAGCACCCGGGCGCCCTTGGCGGTCTCGTAGACATAGGCGCCCCGCCCCGGCGCACGGGAGAGCTTGGGATAGTTGACGGGTCGCAGGAGGCGGGGCTCTCGCTCGATATAGGTCAGGGCCTCGCGCTGATCCCAGCTGTGATTGCCCAAGGTCAGGCAGTCGGCGCCGGCCTCGAACAGGTCCTGCGCCGTCCGCTCGGTGATGCCGAAGCCCGCCGCCGCGTTCTCCGCATTGATCACCACGAAGTCGAGGCCGAGACGGCGGCGCAAGGCCGGCAGGTGGGTGGACAGGGCGTCCCGCCCGGGCTTGCCGATCACATCGCCGAAAAACGCCAGCCGCATTCGTTCTCTTTCCTAAGACGAGCGGGCTCTATACCCGTCTTCCGTCAGAACGCCATCCAATGGTTCGTCGTGCGGCGCCATGGGAACCTCCGCGACCTCCTGCGCCGCGAAGGCGAGACCCACGGCGATCAGCGGGCCGGAGTGTCGCAGCGCGCGCAGCGTGCGGTCATAGTAGCCCCCGCCCTGACCCAGCCGACCGCCCCGTCTGTCGAAGGCGAGGAGGGGGGCGAGGATGAGACCGGGCCGCACGTCCTGAGCCTCCGGCGGCGGAGCAGGGATGCCCGCGGCGTCCGGGAGGAGAGCCTCTCCGTCGGTCCAGATCCGGAAGGTCAGCGGCGTCTCCCGGGCGATGACCACAGGCAGGGCGATGTGCGCGCCGCGACTTCGCAACGCCGCCACCAGCGGCGCCGGATCGATTTCCGAACCCGCCGCGCGATAGACCGTCACGACAAGGCCCGACACGCTCTCCACCGGCAGGGCTGCGACATGGCCCGCGAGCGCCCGCGCAGCCTGCGCCGCAGAGCCGGCCAGCCCCTTGCGCACGATCCGCATCTGTCTGCGAAGGTCGTCGCGGGTCGTCATGTCGGGCTTCGGAAGAAAGAAAGGGTGGCGGCGCCGCGAAAACCGTGGAGACGTTTCAATCCCCTCAGAACCTGGTGGTACAGGTGGGCGCCATATACCGGGCTCCACGGATCCCGGCAGGGACAGCTCCCTATAGAGAAGATTACGGTCCCTGGGATTAGTTGTCTCCGACGTGAGCCACAGCAAGACCCGCCGATGACAAAGGTAGGCCCTGGACGCCCCTCGCGCAAGGCGTCCAGGTCGCTGGACCCATTTAGTATTCCGGCTTCGTCAGCGCCTGATAGATCGCCGGCGCCACCGTGTAGACGATGGGCTGGGCGATGGCGGCCAGCGGCGCGCCGAGCACGATCATGATCAGGTGGAACGGCGTGAAATAGGCGGCCACCGAACTCATGTCCGGTTTGAACATGGCGTGGATAAAGTCGCCGCCGCCGCCCACAGCCGCGGCCGCCGTCACGCCGAAAATGGCGACATAGCCGATCAGCAGCACGACGAGATAGATGATCATGGCGAGGAAGAAGGCGCCCAGGATCGACCAGGTGTGCCCCTTGGTCAGGGACCAGGAGCCGAACAGGTCGACCTTTTTCTTGTCAAAGGTCAGGGCCGAGGCCAGCGACAGGCGCAGCAGGGCGTAGAAGACGAAGATGATCTCTGCGGCGATGACGAGGAATATGAACAGGCCGCCGGCGAAATCGCCCGCCGCAGACTTCAGGAGGCCGCCCACCAGAACGAGCACCACGGTGGCGATGATCAAGAGGATATATCCGCCGATGGCGACGGCGAACATCATGAGCGTCAGGCCGATCTGGCGGAACTCGTCCGCGCCGAACCGCAGAAAGCCGAACGCGCTGTCCTTGGGCCGCAGCACGACCCGGTTCATCAGGGCTGTCAGGACGCCGTGATAGGGAAGGCTCAGCAACATCATCAGCGCGTAGGCCGGGCCGACCTTGCCGAATATGGCCATGACCCGCGCACTGTCGGCGGCGGATCCGGCTTTGAAGGATTGCAGTTCCGTCAGGGCCGAGCCGATCTGGCTGACCATGATATACATCAGGCCAAGCTGAAAGGCAGCGATCAGGACCGCCCAGATCAGCACAGCCTGCGGGTTCCGGCGCACGACGCCAAATCCCGTCAGCGCGACCTCCGAAGGTGAAAACGACGCCATGTATCTCTCCCCCAAACCGGCGCTCTGCGCCTTAGGGTCGAAAGAGTGGCACGAAATCGTTACGCGTCAATGTCGCGCCCCTGGCGCGAGGCGCGGACGCATTGACAGGGGCGCCTCGCATCCGCAGCCTTGCCCTTCTCCGCGAGCTCCGTCCTGAGTCGGCCGCCGCGCCTGATGCGAAGGCGAACATGCCCTATTCGGAACCCCTGTTTGACGCGAAGATCCTGGAGATCCTGCGCCTGATCCGCCCCGAAACCGTGCTCGACATCGGCCCGGGCGCGGGCAAGTACGGCCGCATGATCCGGGCGCTCGCGGCAGAGGGACAGACGGTGGAGCGGCTCTCGGCGGTGGAGATCGACGCCTCCTATGTGGAGACGTTCAACCTTGGCGCCGTCTATGACGAGATCGCCATCGGCGATGCGGGCGGCCTGCCCGACGTCGGCCCGGACGCGGCCTGGGACCTCGTCATCCTCGGCGACGTGCTGGAGCATTTCCGCAAGTCGCGAGGCGTCGACCTGCTCGACTATCTCTATTACCGGACCAGGCACATCCTGCTCGTCATCCCCGTCGACTATGTGCAGGGGGCGTGGGAGGGGCACGCGGCGGAGGCGCACATCTCCGTCTGGCGGCCCGAGGATTTCCAGCGCTACCGCGCCGGCCTGATCGTCGCGCGCACCGAGGGCGGGCAGGAGACCCTGCTCGTCATGATCAACGGCCTGCGCGCCCGCCCGGGCGTGGACCACATGTTCAGCTGAGACGCCTGAGCTACTTCGTCTGAAACTCCGGGCCGAGCATGGCGCCCAGCAGCAAGCCGAACAGCTCGGCGTCAGCGTCGCAGAGGTCGCGGCGGATCGCCTCGACGGTGGGTCGCAGGGCCTGAAGGTCCCGGTCGAGCTGCATCAGCTGGCGAAAGGCGATCCACACCCGGTCGGCGCCGTGGGTCTGGCCGAGCTGGACCTGCGACGTCAGTACGTGGTCCGAAAAACCGCTGAGGAAGGGGAAGAAGGCGAAACCCTTCAGCACCCCCTGTCGGACGAGGTCGCGCAGGGCCACGTCATAGGGCACGTTCAGCTCGCCGAGGCCCGCTATGATCTCCACGATCTTGGTCTGAGCCTTCGGATGGACAATGTAAGCGGTGGCGCCGGCGTACTCCACGCCCTGAAGGTTGATCAGTGTCACTCCGCCCTGACCGGCAAGATGGCGGCGGAGACGAAACAGCTCCACCATCGTCTCCATCCGGCTGATGCAGACCTCGAGATAGAGGATGTCCCAGTCGAGATCCGGATTGCCCGCCAGCGCCTGGTCGATCAGCGCAGTGGTGGTCGGGCCAAGGACGATGTCGTCCTCGAACACGGCGATGGGCTCTTCGCTTCCGATACCCGTGGCGACGGCGTTGCGGTGGCTCACGAAGCAGGCCTTCTCCGTCGGCCGGAGGATCCCGCCAATGCCCGCGGCGTGAACATCGGCCGGCGTCACCGCCTCCAGCCGCGCCAGCGACCAGCCGGGCCCCGCGCAGCTCAGAAAGTTCGCCTCGAGATCCGCGCGCCGCGCCGTCTCTGAAGCGAGGTTGATATAGACGCAGCGCACGCGAGACCCTTCCGATCAGAGCGACCAGAAAGGGTGGCGTGACTCGCTCGTCGTCGTCTACCGCGCGAACTTCTGGAACTTGATGCGCTTGGGGATCAGGCTGTCGGCGCCCAGGCGGCGCTTCTTGTCTTCCTCATAGGCTTCGAAGTTGCCCTCGAACCACTCCACGTGGCTGTCGCCCTCGAAGGCGAGGATGTGGGTGGCGAGTCGGTCGAGGAACCAGCGGTCGTGGCTGATGACCACGGCGCAGCCCGCGAACTCTTCCAACGCCTCTTCCAGGGCCTGCAAGGTTTCGATGTCGAGGTCGTTGGTGGGTTCGTCGAGCAGGATCAGGTTGCCCCCCGACGCCAGCGTCTTGGCGAGGTGCACGCGGTTGCGCTCACCGCCCGAGAGCAGGCCGACCTTCTTCTGCTGGTCCTGGCCCTTGAAGTTGAAGGCGCCGACATAGGCGCGGCTTGAGACTTCCCGCGTGCCGATCTTCATCATGTCGAGGCCGCCGGAGATTTCCTGCCAGACATTGTGATTGGGATCGAGGCTGTCGCGGCTCTGGTCGACATAGGCCAGCTTCACCGTCTCGCCGACGCGGATGGAGCCGGCGTCCGGCGTCTCCTGCCCCGTGATCAGCTTGAACAGGGTGGATTTACCCGCGCCGTTGGGGCCGATCACGCCGACAATGCCGTTGGGCGGCAACTTGAAGGTCAGGTCCTTGAACAGCACCCGCTCGCCGAACGCCTTTTCGAGGCCATTGGTCTCCAGCACCAGGTTGCCGAGGCGCGGACCGGGCGGGATCTGGATCTGCGCGAAGGTCTGGGCCTGGCGCGCATTTTCCTGCGCCGCAACCATTTCCTCGTACGAGGCGAGACGCGCCTTGGACTTGGCCTGACGGGCCTTGGGGCTCGAGCGGACCCATTCGAGTTCGCGGGTCATGGCGCGCTGGCGGGCTTCGCTCTCGCTCTGCTCCTGCACGATGCGCTTGGTCTTCTGCTCCAGCCAGCCGGAGTAGTTGCCCTCGTAAGGGATGCCCTTGCCGCGGTCGAGTTCCAGCGTCCACTTGGTCACCTGATCGAGGAAGTAGCGGTCGTGGGTGACGAGGATGACGCAGCCCGGGAACTGCTCCAGGTGATGCTGAAGCCAGGCGACGCTTTCGGCGTCAAGGTGGTTGGTCGGCTCGTCCAGCAAGAGCATGTCAGGCTTGGACAGCAGCAGGCGGGCCAGCGCGATGCGGCGCTTTTCACCCCCGGACAGCTTCTCGATCTCGGCGTCGTTCGGCGGGCAGCGCAGGGCGTCGATGGCCATCTCGATCTTGGAATCGATGTCCCACAGATCCTTGGCGTCGATGATCTCCTGCAGCTTGTTCATCTCCTCCATCAGCTCGTCGGTGTAGTTTTCCCCGAGCTCGGCGGCGATGGCGTTGTAGCGGTCGAAGACCTTCTTTTCCTCGCACTCGCTGATCACATTGCCCCAGACGTCGAGGGTCGGATCAAGGTGCGGCTCCTGAGGCAGGTAGCCCCGCTTCACCCCGTCGGCGGCGCGCGCCTCGCCGGAGAAGTCGGGGTCGATGCCGGCCATGATCTTCAGAAGCGTCGACTTACCCGAGCCGTTCACGCCGACGACGCCGATCTTGGCGTCGGGATAGAAGGACAGCCAGATGTTCTCGAACACCTTCTTGCCGCCGGGATAGGCCTTGGTCAGGCCCTGCATCTGGAAAATATATTGAGCGGCCATGACGGTCCTGCTGGGTCCTTAACGGCGTGATCTTTGAGAGGACCTGCGTGATAGCGAGGCGCGACGCCCAGCGCAATGCGCCAGACGCTATGGATACAGCCAAAGCGGTTGCGGCAGGCGCCTAGCGGCGTCGGTGGCGAAGCGCGTAGCCGCGCAGTTCGACCCGCTGCGCCTTCAGCGGGTTAGCGCTGTGGACCGGATCGACCGACACCCGAGATGGCGGCTCCCGATCCTCAAATATCCAGGTGATCGGGCGAAAATACCGGTGCACGGCCCGAGTAAACTCGTCGCGTAGGAAATCTCCCAAGCCCGACATCGCAGGCATTGGTGCGTTGGATCTGAACGTCATGGGCTAACGCGCTCTCCCAACCATCGATTTCCAGAAGTCTATCACTTCGGTAAACATGAACAACCCAAAACAAACGACATCGAATATCCACATCACGACCGCGAGGACTTCCGTACCTTCAATCATCAACAAAGGCGCCAGGTGGTGAACCCTGCAAAATTGGATGGCGACGTGGACGACGACCGCCAAAAGGCCGATAACCAGAAAAAGGAAGGTCGCATAAGCCATCTGCGTCACCAACGATGCGACACTTCTGATCCGCCCCTGATGTTCCAGACTCACCTCTCCAACCCGTCATGATCATAAATCGTACTATTTGATATGTGAAAATACAACATAAAGGGGTGTTGGTGTCGATGCGAAAGCGTCTGGAGCGGGGGCGCGGGGCGGGGTATAACTCTGCGCCATGAACGCTCTCGAACCCAAGTCCAGCGGCCTCGCCAAACTCCACTACGGCGACGGTGAGTTCGCGGTGATGTCGCCGGGCCGCCACGTGCTTTGCGCGGTGTCCGGCCGTCAGATCCCCCTTGAGCTCCTGCGCTACTGGGACGCCGACGCGCAGGAGGCCTATGCCGGTCCGGCAGAGGCGCTGGCCGCCTGGCGCGCGCGCCACGGGTCGTGACGGCGCGGATCACGCGTCGAGGTCTGCTCGCTGCCGGCGCTGCTGCAATGGCGGGCGTTGCGCGGGCCGAGACCGGCGCGCCCTTCGCCTACCAGGGACAACTCATCCAGGGCGGCTGGCTGATCGGCCGAGTGGGCGCTGGGGACCCCGTCGAGATTGACGGCGCCATCCGTCTGACCGCCGGCGCGACGGGCCTGTTCGTCGTCGGCTTCGACAGGGATCAGGCGGACACCTGCCGGATCGTCACGCCACGGGGCGAGGCGCGCCTTGCGGTGAGCAAGGGCGTCTTCGACATCCAGCGCATCGACGGCCTGCCGAAGGATCAGGTCAGTCCGACCGATCCGGCGCTGCTGACCCGCATCGCTGCGGAGACGACCCTCAAGAAGGCCGCCTTCGCCCATGAAGAGCCGGACGAGAGTTTCGCAAAGGGCTTCATCCTCCCAGTGGCGCACGCCACGCGCACCTCCGCTTTCGGACCGCAGCGGATCCTGAACGGAGAGCCGAAGACCCCGCACTACGGCGTCGATCTCGCCGCGCCTGCGGGGACGGTGATCGTCGCGCCGGCGGACGGCCGGGTCGTGCTGGCGCAGTCGGATCTGTGGTTCGAGGGCGGGCTCACCCTGATCGACCACGGACAGGGCCTCGTCAGCGCCTATCTGCACCAGCGGGCGCAATCGGTCCGCGAAGGCCAGCGGGTCCGTCAGGGCGACCCGATCGGCGAGGTGGGGGCCAAGGGACGGGCCACGGGGCCGCACCTCTGCTGGCGCATGACCTGGCGGGGGCGGCACGTGGACCCCAGTTTGGCGCTCAAAATGGGCGAGCCACCCGGATTTGGCTGAATTTCTACTCATAATTGCTTGAGTTGCTGCCTTTGTACCGTAAGGCTGCGCAACAATACTGGGCTTTCATTTGTTTAATGAAAGTTTAACGGCGAGATATGGCCACATCTTAATGATTGTGACGTCTATAGTCTCGACCGCCATTGGAGGTGACTGGGAAAATGGCTGCGAGGGCCGAGATCATTCGCGTTTTGTTGCTTGAAGACAACATGTCGATGCGGGTGATTATTCATACCATTCTGCAGGGCCTGGGTGGCTTCGAGGTGTACGAGGCGGCCGACGCCACCTCAGCGAAGCGGATTGTGCGGGAGCGTCGGATCGACCTCGCCCTCGTGGATTTCCAGCTGCAGGAAGGCGACGGCGTCCAGTTCGTCCGCGACGTCCGCCGGGCGGGCAGCGATCAATTGCGGTTCATGCCGATCATCATGGTGACGGGCCATTCAGAGCGTCAGCGCGTCGAGGAGGCGCGCGATGCGGGCGTGTCGGAATTCGTCGCCAAGCCGCTGACCGCTCAGGCCCTGATGTCCCGGCTGGAGGCGGCGATCATGCGTCCGCGCCCGTTCATCAAGACGCTGACCTATTTCGGTCCGGACCGCCGCCGCCGCCGCGCGGGAGTCTATGCCGGTCCCTATCGTCGGAAGGACGATCCTCAGTACGCCGCGACAGATCTCGAGCGCGGCGAAGTCCTGATCTGAAGCGGGCCGTCGGCGGCCGCGGGCGTCGTGCTCGCGCTCGCCAGGCCGAGGTCGAAGTCCATCAGGATGTCGTTCAGCTCGACCGCGTTCACCTGTGTCGGGGCGCCCTTCTTGAAGCGGAACTTCCAGTAGCTGACCACGTGGCTCAGCACGCCCAGCGTCTCGCCGAGCTCGAGGAAGAAGTGCGGCGCGTTCATCAGGAATTCGCGGAACGCCAGGGGTTCGCTCCCCCGCGTCAGGCCGCGATAGGCGTTGTCGTAGACGTCCAGCAACTTGCGCGTGACCATGATGTTGCGCGCCACTGAGGTGTTGATCCGGCGCCGCGCGACGCAGAGATAATGCTGCATCTCCGCCGCGACGGGTCCGGTCGCCTTGATCTGGCGCAGCTCGGACATGACGTACGGCAGCTGCTGGTTCAGCTCCATCAGCACCCACTTGTAGTAGAGCAGGCCCTTCCAGGCGAACAGGCCGTCGATGAAGCTGATCCGGTCCATGCGCATGGCGGCGCGCAAGGGCTCCATTTCCTCCGCCGTCTCGTTGGACATCAGCTTGACCGCGAGTGCGGCGACCGACTCGTGCAGTCTCGGGCTGCCGCTGACCGACAGGCCCGCAAGTTCGCTGATCTCCTGCTCGACGAAGCCCAGCATGCGGCGCTGGTCGGCCGCGGAGATGTTGAAGTAGCAGGCGGCCGGCTCGATTCCCTTGCGGCGCAGGTGCTCGCGCACCAGGAACGGGTCGAACGAGGGCAGGCTGTCGAGCACCGCCAGCACCTTGCGGTCCGATGCGCCCATGGACGTCGAGTCGCTCAGGAAGTGGGACAGGACCGCGTCTTCTCCGCGCTGACCCAGGAACACGTATTGACCGCCGGAGCGCAGATCGAGCCGGTCAATCGGCATGATGATCTTGGTCACAACGGACCGATGGTCTTCAAACAGCTCCAGCTCGTTTTGCCGGAGGCGGTGCTTGAGAATGATCGACTGATTGAGGAAGCGATTGTTGAACAGGGGCTTCTCGATGTAATCGGGCTCGCCGCCATGCATATTGAAGATCTTGTTCAGGTTGAGCACTCGGCTGGTCGAGGCCGAGTGGTTAATATTGCTCAACTTGCGAATAGCGCGATCGACCATAAGGAACATTCCGACGTTGGTTCCCAATTCTTATAGGCTCAGAGTAAATATGACGTGCACGTTCCGGCAGTCTTTTTGCGCGCCATGTTCCCGAACGGAACGGGAACAGTTAAGCTGTCGGAATGCACGTTCCTGCGTCCTCGCCGCCTCCGGAATTCATCGACTGGTTCGCCCGTCGCGGCTGGTCGATCCGGCCGCATCAGCTGGAGATGATCGCTGCGGCCGATGAGGGGGTCGATGCGCTGCTGATCGCCCCCACGGGGGGCGGCAAGACCCTGGCCGGCTTCCTGCCCAGCCTGATCAGCCTGTCGCGCCGCCCACCGGCCAATGACCGGCCACGGCTGCACACCCTCTATATCTCCCCCCTGAAAGCGCTGGCCGTCGATGTGCGGCGCAATCTCCTCAGCCCCATCGAGGAGCTTGGGCTCCCCATCACCTGCGAGACGCGGTCCGGCGACACCAATGAGGCCAAGAAGCGCCGCCAGCGCGTGACGCCCCCGGACATCCTGATGACCACCCCCGAACAGCTCGCCCTGTTCTGCGCGTGGGAGGGATCGGCGGACTATTTCAGCGCCCTCGATACGGTCATCCTCGACGAGATCCACGTCCTGCACGGCTCCAAGCGCGGCGACCTCTTGAGCCTTGGCCTCTCCCGCCTGCAGGCGTTGAGCCCCAACCTGCGCAAAGTCGGCCTCTCCGCCACCGTGCCGGACGCAGAGACGCTGGCCGACTGGCTGAGCCCGCCAGAGCCGGGCCGCAGCCCCGTTCGCATTGTCCGCGGCGCCCGCGGCGCGCCCCCGGTGGTGGACGTGCTGATCTCGCAGAACCGTGTGCCCTGGTCCGGCTTCACGGCCCGCCATGCCATGGCCGAGGTCTATGACGTCATCAAAGGGGCGGGCGTCACCCTCGTCTTCGTCAATACGCGTTTCCAGGCGGAGATCGCCTTTCAGGCCCTTTGGGACCTCAACGACGACAACCTCCCCATCGCCCTGCACCACGGCAGCCTGGCGGCGGAGCAGCGGCGCAAGGTCGAGGCGGCGATGGCGCGGGGAGAGCTGCGGGCGGTCGTCTGCACCTCGACGCTGGATCTCGGCATCGATTGGGGGTCGGTCGACCTCGTCATCCAGCTCGCCGCGCCCAAGGGCTCCGCGCGGCTGATCCAAAGGATCGGGCGGGCCAATCACCGGATGGACGAGGCGAGCCGGGCCATTTTAGTCCCGGCCCACCGCTTCGAGATGCTGGAGTGTCAGGCGGCGCGGGCGGCAGTGGCGGAGAACGACCTCGACCCCGATCCGCCGCATGAGGGGGCCCTCGACATCCTCGCCCAGCACATCATGGGCTGCGCCTGCGCCGCGCCGTTCCACCCCGACGCCCTCTATGCCGAGGTGAGACGGGCGGGGGCGTACCGGGATCTCTCCCGCGCCGATTTCGACCGGGTGGTGAGCTTTGTGTCGGACGGCGGCTATGCGCTCTCGGCCTATGACCGCTTCCGCCGGATCGTGCGGGACCGCGAAGGGCTCTGGCGCGCGCGGACGCCTGAGATCATCCAGCATCACCGCATGAATGTGGGCGCGATCATCGAGATCCCCATGCTGAGCGTGCGCACGGGGACCTTGCGCGGCGGTCAGTGGCAGGGGATGCGCAAGATCGGCGAGATGGAGGAAAGCTTCCTCGAGATGCTCACCCCCGGCGACACCTTCCTGTTTGCCGGGCAGGTGTGGACCTTCCGCACCGTGGACGGCCTGAACGCCATTGTCACGCCTGCGCCGCCGGGGGCGGAGGCGCGGGCGCCCAGCTGGGGCGGCTCGAAGTTCGCCCTCTCCTCACACCTCGCCCGCCGGGTCCGCCGGATGATCGCTGACAAGAGCCAGTGGGCGGACCTGCCCGAGGACGTCCGCGAGTGGCTGGCCATCCAGGCGCGCAAGAGCCTGATCCCGACCGAGGACGAGATGCTAGTGGAGACCTTCCGCCGCGGAGATCGATATTACCTCGCCGCCTATCCCTTCGACGGGCGGGTCTGCCACGCCACGCTTTGCCAACTGCTGGCGCGGCGGCTGGAGCGGCTGGGCCGTCAGCCGCTGGGCCTCGTCGCCACGGACTATGCGCTGGCGGTCTGGTCGCGCCTGCCGATGGATGAGCTCGACCTCGACGCCCTGTTCGAGGAGGACCTCTTGGGCGACGATCTCGAGGCCTGGATCGACGACAGCTTCATGATGAAGCGCACCTTCCGACAGTGCGCGCT
>Ga0208617_1000426_pt1 | contig 12342 bp, 13 predicted proteins | sample CryBogCBE06Nov07_FD_184581 | JGI IMG/M metagenome (GOLD analysis project Ga0208617, IMG submission 184581) | Freshwater microbial communities from Crystal Bog, Wisconsin, USA - CBE06Nov07 (SPAdes) (version 2) | ecosystem: Environmental > Aquatic > Freshwater > Lake | place: Crystal Bog...
GCGCCTGGCCCAAGGCGTTGACGTGCGGCGCGTGCAGATCGATTTCGAGGTCAGGGCCTCAGAGCGTCAGATCCTTCGCGACGTGGTGACCGACGTTCGCGCGGCGCTTCCCCCCGACACGCAGCTGTCGATGACGGCTCTGGCGTCCTGGTGCGCTCACGAGACATGGTTCGAAGACCTGCCCATCAATGAAATTGCGCCAATGTTGTTTCGAATGGGACCGGGCGGCGAACAAATTCGATCTGAACTTGCACGCGGCGGTGACTTTTCCTCAGCTCGATGTCGGAGCGCCCTTGCCGTATCTGCGGACGCGCCGATCCTGCGCGCACCCGTAGGCCGGCGCATCTATCTCTTCAGCCCAAGATCCTGGACGCAAGGCGATTTTGAACGGGTCGTCGGTCGCATCAGCGATTGGAGCGCGCCGATCACCCCGCCTCACTGACGATCGGCTCAGGCCGCCTTTTCGGACCTGCGGCGACGTGCGCCTGCATAGGCCTCACTGTTGAAGCGTCGACGATCCGGACCGACATAGGCCTTGGCTTCGATCCAGTCCCGAGGCTTGAGCATCACGTTTTCGATGCGCCTGGTCAGATCCTTCAACGTATAGGGCTTGCGCAGAAATTCGTGGGCGCCGGCGTCACGCGCGCCGCGGATGGATTCGACGGTGGCTTCCCCGGTGTAAAGAATGACCGGGACCATGCGCTCCGCAAGTTCGCTGCGGCGCAGGCTGGCGATCATCGCAAGCCCATCGAATTCCGGTCCCTTGTATTCCGTCAGGATCAGCTGGGGCTTGTGATTTTCGATGCAATCCAGCGCCGTGGTCGTCTTGTGGATCGGCGCGACATGACGACCGCCCAGGCCTCGGATCACCTCGACCATCAATCTCGCGCTATTCGGGGACGGGTCGAATATGACAACGCGCTCAAGATGCGGCGCTATTTTCCTCAAGAACGACTGATCGATCGCCAGCATTGCCCTGCTCCGCATTCGCGTTCTGGGGCTCAACCTTAAAGGACCAGAGTGAAGACCCGTTTAACGCTGGGGAAATCTATCTCGATCGATGCCGATGACTAACGGAAAGGCCGCTGAAGACGATGACGTGACTTCAGCGCGCGGACGTGCCCCCCCGACCGGTCGGCGCGCCTTCAGCCTTCTGGGCTTCCCAATAGGCCTTGCCGGTCGGCGGTTTCATCAGCAGTCGCGGCGCACCGTCCTTGCGTAAGACTCCGAACAGATTGGCGCTCTCAGAGTAGATCAAAAGATCCCCGTTGCTCGCACGCACGAACGACTCCGTGTCCTTCGGAGGATGATCGAAGAAGGCATGCACCTTGGTCAGGTAGTCCTGGAGATCGTGAGCGCCAAGATCTGCGCCCCGATGCTCAAACTGATAGCGCGCGTTTTCTTCAGAAGAGCCTCTCCGATTGTCCGCCCACATCGGCTTTCCGTTGAAGAGCGGCGTGGACACCGCGCGGCGAGCGCGCGGAGGGGATTCCCGGTCGGCCACATTGGCGAGATCTCGCGCCGCAGCCCGATCCTGCGGGCCGCTGGGTGGGGGCGCGGGCGACGCATGTGTGCGGGGTTCACACGCACTGACGGAAAGACAGGCCGCCGCAAGCGCCGCCAGTTTGAAGAAATGCGCTCTGGACTGGTTTTTGAAATGCATTTTTGCTCCTCCTGCGCGCATATATATCTCAAACCTTCGCGAACGTCTCGCGCCTTGTTAGTGTGAGGGACACATTCGGAGGCTTCGAGATCTGTGTCGGGCAAACGCGTACTTTTGATCGTTGGCGGCGGGGTCGCGGCCTACAAGGCGCTGGAGACAGCCCGCCTTCTCATTCGGGAAGGAGTCGCTGTCAGGCCGATGCTGACCGCCGGCGGGGCGCAGTTCATCACCCCCTTGTCCCTGTCGGCGATCTGCCACGACCGGGTGCATCAAGACCTGTTCAGCCTGACGGAAGAGGCTGAGATGGGACACATCGAGCTGTCCCGTTCGGCGGATCTGATCGCCGTTGTGCCCGCCACCGCGGATCTGATGGCCAAGGCCGCCCAGGGCCTCGCGCCGGACCTCGCCACGACAACGCTTCTGGCGACGGACAAGCCCGTGCTGATGGCGCCCGCCATGAACGTGCGGATGTGGAACCACCCCGCCACCCAGCGCAACCTCGCCACCCTGATCGCAGACGGCGTTCGCATCGTCGGGCCTGACGCAGGAGAAATGGCGTGTGGCGAGTTTGGCCCGGGCCGTCTCGCCTCGCCCGAAGTGATCGTCGCCGCGATTCTCGATGCTCTGGGCGCCGGGAAAACCAGCCCGTTGACCGGGCGACGCATATTGGTGACGGCGGGCCCTACGGTGGAGCCCATCGATCCGGTGCGCTTCATCGCCAATCGCTCGTCCGGCAAGCAGGGCTTCGCCATCGCCGGCGCTCTGGCGGAGCTCGGCTCCGATGTGGTGCTGGTGGCCGGACCGGTGGACCTGCCGACGCCTGCAGGGATTTCGCGGATCAATGTCGAGACAGCCCGCGACATGCTCGCGGCGTGTCAGTCGCAGCCCTCCCTGGACGCTGCGGTCATGGTGGCGGCGGTCGCTGACTGGCGTCCTGCTGAAGCCGCATCGGAAAAGATCAAGAAGACATCAAGCTCGGCCCCGCAAAGCCTCACCCTGGTGGAAAACCCGGATCTGCTGGCGATCTTGTCCGCGCCCGGGCCGACACGACCGCGGCTGGTCATCGGTTTTGCGGCTGAGACCGACCATGTGCTGGAGCACGCCACGGCCAAGCTGGCGCGCAAGGGCTGTGACTGGATCGTGGCCAACGACGTGAGCGGAGACGTGATGGGGGGGGCAGACAACGCCGTCTCCATCGTGACCTCTGACGGTGTGGATTCCTGGCCGAGGCAGCCAAAGGCCGAGGTGGCGCGACGGCTGGCGCAGCGGATCGCCGAAGCGCTTACGACGACCTGACCGAACCACGGAATCGCCCTAAGCGGGGGTCATGAGCACATCCACGATCACGATTGACCTGTCGCCCCTGCCTCACGCGGAAGGACTGCCCTGGCCGTCCTACGAAACGGACGGGGCCGCCGGCATGGATCTGCGAGCCGCCGTGCCGGAAGATCAACCGGTCACCCTGGCGCCCGGGGCGCGGGACATGATCCCGACCGGCCTTCAGATCGCCATTCCCGAGGGGTATGAGGTTCAGGTCCGTCCTCGCTCGGGTCTCGCCGCCAAGAACGGTGTGACCTGCCTCAACTCTCCCGGAACAGTCGACAGCGACTATCGCGGGGAATTGAAAGTCATCCTGATCAATCACGGTCAGGCGCCTTTCGTGATCCGTCGCGGAGATCGGATCGCGCAGATGGTGGTCGCGCCGGTGACCCGGGCGACATTCAAGCACGTCGACACGCTTCCCGGGACGCAGCGCGGAAGCGGCGGATTCGGCTCGACGGGGGTATAGCTTCGGCGTTGTAAAACGATCCCTGATCGCTCAGTGTTGGGGCGTCATGCGCGCCTTCGCCCAATTGCTGAACCGGTTGTCGCTGACGGCGTCCCGCTCCACGAAATGCGTACTGGTCCGCGACTATCTTCAGACGACGCCCGATCCTGACCGCGGATACGCCCTCGCCGCGCTGACGGGAGATCTGGTCTTCAAGTCCGCCAAGGCGGGCGCCATCCGGGCGCTCATCGAAACGCGCCTCGATCCGCAACTGTTCGCCTGGTCCTACGACTTCGTCGGCGACCTCGCCGAAACCGTCGCCCTGGCGTGGCCAGCGCGCCCGCGCCTCAATCAGATTCCATCCGTCACCGATGTGGTGGAAGGTCTGCGGGACGCCAAACGGTCGGATGTTCCAAGTCTCCTCGAGGATTGGCTGGACGTCCTCGACGCCGACGGGCGCTTTGCGCTTCTGAAACTGATCACCGGCGGGCTTCGGGTCGGCGTTTCGGCGCGACTGGCCCGCACGGCGCTGGTCGAATTCAGCCAAACTCGGCCCCGGGCGCTGCGCATCTCCGAGCTGGAGGAGATGTGGCACGGCCTGTCGCCGCCCTATCTCGACCTGTTCGGCTGGCTCGAAGGCAAGGCCGGACCACCCTCGCCCGCTTCAGCGGGCCGGTTTCGGCCGGTGATGCTCGCCCACGCCCTGGACGAGGAAACCGATCTCGCCAGTCTCGACCTGACCGACTTCGCTGCCGAGTGGAAGTGGGACGGCGTTAGGGTTCAGGCTGTTCGCGAGGAGGGCGTCACAAGGCTCTACTCCCGGACGGGCGAGGATCTGTCGCCCGCCTTCCCCGACCTCGTCTCCGCTCTGACCTTCGAAGGGGTCATCGACGGCGAGCTGCTCGTTCGCCAGGGTGAAACCATCGGCTCGTTCAGTGACCTGCAACAGCGTCTGAACCGAAAATCGGCGACGGCCAAGCTGCAGGCGCAGTTCCCCGCCATGCTCCGAGCCTACGATCTGTTGAGCGAAGGCGCGGAAGATCTTCGCGCCCTTCCGTTTCGCGCCCGTCGCGAACGGCTGGAGCCCTTCGTGCTGGCGCATGGCGGCGAGCGACTGGACCTGTCGCCGACCCTGGCATTTTCCAGTGTCGCGGATCTGGCCCGGTTGCGCGCAGAGCCGCCTCCGGGAGAGGCGTTGCTGGCCGAAGGGTTGATGCTGAAGCGTTGGGACAGTCCCTATCTGTCCGGCCGCCCGAAGGGCCACTGGTTCAAGTGGAAGCGCGATCCGCACCTGATCGACGCCGTTCTGCTCTACGCTCAGCGCGGCCATGGCAAGCGATCGGGCCTTTATTCCGACTTCACCTTCGGTGTCTGGAGAGATGGCGCGCTGACGCCGGTCGGCAAGGCCTATTTCGGCTTCACCGACGCCGAACTCAAACAGCTTGACCAGTTTGTCCGCACACACACCGTCGAAACCTTCGGGCCTGTCAGACGGGTTCGCGCCGAGCCGGAGGCGGGGCTCGTGCTCGAAATCGCCTTCGAGGGCGTACAGCGCTCGACCCGTCACAAATCAGGCGTTGCGCTTCGGTTTCCGCGTATCCACAGGATCCGCTGGGACAAACCCCCGAAGGACGCAGACAGGCTGGAGGCCCTGGAAGCCAGATTGTCCCAGCCCGCCTCGACGGCGTAGTCTTGCCTCATGACCCTGCTTCACAAGATCCGGCGGCTGACCGCGGCAGACGCAGCCCTCTATCGCGACCTGCGGCTCGAGGGTCTGGAAACGACGCCACAGGCCTTCACCGCCGCTTATGAGATCGAATCCCGTCAGCCACTGGACTGGTTTGCGGACAGGCTGTCGCGATTCGAGGTCCTGGGCGGCGCGTTGGGAAATGGGCCCATCTGTGGGGTGATGGGACTGGCGATCCCGGAGTCGCCCCGAACCGCCCACAAAGGCGATGTGTTCGGGGTCTATCTTCAGCCCCACGCGCGCGGCACGGGCCTGGCCAGTGCTTTGCTTCAAGCGGTGATCGATCTGGCGCGGGGACGGCTTGAGGCCCTGACGCTCGGCGTCGGCGCCTATAACGAACCGGCCCAGAAGCTCTATCGGAGCGTGGGCTTTCGCCCCGTCGCTCTGCTGGAGCGGGAATTACGGGTGGGTGATGTCTACTATGATGAGATCCTTATGCGGATGGACCTCTGAAAGCCTTGACCGTGACGCCGCCGCCGCCCTATGCCGACACACTTGCGCAAGGCGTTGAAAATGTCCGGTTCCGATCCTTCTGACTCCCCCGAATCCTGGGCGCCCGCGACAAAGGCGATCCGGGGCGGCCTGACCCGTAGCGAACACGGCGAAACCGCCGAAGCGTTGTATCTGACACAAAGTTTCGTCTACGCGAGCGCGGAAGCCGCCAACGCGCGGTTCGCCGGCGAAGATCCTGGGTTCGTCTACTCCCGCTACGCCAACCCGACCGTGAAGATGTTCGAGGACCGGCTCGCGCTGATCGAAGGCGCAGAATCGTGCCGGACGGCGGCGTCCGGGATGGCGGCCATCTTCACCGCCTTGTCCGGCCTCGTGCGCGCGGGCGATCACATCCTGGCCAGCCGCGCCCTGTTCGGCTCGTGCCGCTGGTTATTGACGGAGTACTTCCCCCGTTTCGGCGTCGAAACCACGACGGTGGACGGTCCGGATCTCGCCCAGTGGGAAGCCGCGTTTCGCCCGAATACGCGGGCTGTGCTGATCGAGAGCCCGGCCAATCCCCTGCTCGAGATGGTCGATGTGAAGGCGATCTGCGACCTCGCCCACGCCGCTGGCGCCAAGGTCGTGGTCGATAACGTGTTCGCCACGCCGGTGTTTCAGCAGCCGCTGAAGCTTGGCGCGGACATCGTGGTCTACTCGGCCACCAAACACATCGATGGGCAGGGCCGTGTCCTGGGCGGCGCGATACTCGGCGCGCATGCGCTGCTCGAGGAAAGCTATCGGGACATCCTTAGGCACACCGGCCCGGCTCTGTCCCCGTTCAACGCGTGGGTGCTGCTGAAGGGCCTCGAGACGATGGAGCTTCGGGTCCGCAAACAGTCGGAAACGGCGGCCGCCCTGGCCGATGTTCTGGCGGCGTCGCCCAAGATCAAGACCACGCGTTACCCCCTGAGATCCGACCACCCTCAGTACGCGCTGGCGAAGAAGCAGATGAGCGGCGGCTCCAATCTGATCGCCTTCGACTTCGGCGTCCAGGACAAGGCGTTTCGTTTCCTCAACGCGCTCAGACTGATCGACATTTCGAACAATCTGGGGGACTCGAAGTCAATGGCCGTCCATCCGCCGACGACGACCCACCGCGCGATGAGCGAAGCGGATCGTCTGCAGATCGGGCTGACGGAAGGATGGGTGCGACTGTCGGTCGGGCTCGAGGATGTCAGCGATCTCACCAAAGATCTCGAACGCGCGCTCAATGCGGTCTAGACCCATGGGCCAGCGCCTCGAACCCGCACCCTACGAAGCTGAAACGCGCGGCATTGTCGTCCGGGTGAAGCCATATTTCCTTCCGGACCAGTCTGACCCGACCGAGCGACAGTGGGTTTGGGCCTACGACGTCCAGATCGCCAATCGTGGAACCGTGACCGTCCAGTTGATGGCGAGGCACTGGGTGATCACCGACGCCCTGGGGCGTGTCGAGGAGGTCGAGGGCGACGGGGTGGTGGGCGAGCAGCCGACCCTGCGTCCCGGCGAGCAGTTCGCTTACACATCCGGATGCCCACTTTCGACCCCTTCAGGAGTGATGGAGGGCGACTATCACATGGTCACCGAGCTGGGCGACCGGCTACGCGTGCGAATCCCCGCCTTCAGCCTGGATCTTCCCGACGCCCCTCGCGTGGTGAACTAGAACGTCAAGCGTCGAGGCGTCGCGTGAGGTCTTCGACCCGCGCGGCCGTGGCGGATATCGCCCTGGAGGCGGCGGCTTCGATCATGCCATGGCTTTGCCGCAGACGGGCGAGTTCCGCCTCGGTCTGCTGGATCCTATGGCGAAGATCGGCGACCTCGTCCGCGGTCAGCAGCGCCGCCATCAGGAACAACCGAAGCTCTCCGACCTGCCCCACGGCCTGCGCCACTTCGCGGACCTGCTGATCGAAGTGACGCGCCAGAGCCGCAACATGCGCTTCCTGGCCGTCCTCGCAGCCGACGCTGTAGGCGCGACCGTTCACATCTACGGTGACCGTGGCCATCGTCAAACCTCCCTATCGCCGGCTTCAATCCCGCCGGCGAGTTCATCCGCCAGTTCCGCCGCAAGCGCCGCACGGACTTCAGCCGCCGCCCGTCCCAGTGCTGCCGAAGCCTCCGCGGCGACCTGTTCCAGCGCCTTCTCTCTCGCGCGCGCAGCGTCGAGATCCGCAGCAAGACGAGCGCGGTCCTCAGCAAACGCGTCCGTATCGCCGATTCTCGCGACCCGCTCCGCAAGCTTCGCCTCAAGACGGCTCATCGCCAGGTCGAGTCGTCGCGTCGCGGCTTCGAGCCCTGAATCAACCCGCTCCTCTTCGACCGCACCGTCGTCCTGTTCGGTCATAGCGCTTTCGTCCCCTCAATCACCACGATTCGACCTATATAGCGCCAGCGTCGCTTCGCACCCAAGCTTCGCGCGTGAGGGGACAACCGATTTGGAACCCGCGTTCGCCCGCGTAAGGACTTGACTTCGTCGCGCCCGGGATCACAAACCGCCCCCAGCCCGCTTCACCCTCGCGTCGGTCGGCCGACCGAACAGCCGAGAGCTTACAGGAGTTTCTGCCATGGCCCTTCGCGTCGCCATCAACGGATTTGGTCGGATCGGCCGGCTCGTCCTTCGGTCCATCGTCGAGCACGCCCGCCGCGATATCGAAGTCGTGGCCATCAATGACCTTGGCCCCATCGAAACCAATGCGCATCTCCTGCGTTATGACTCGACCCACGGACGGTTTCCGGGCGTCGTTTCGGTGCGTGGCGATGTGCTGGACGTGGGCTTCGGCGACATCAAGGTCACAGCCGAGCGGGACCCTTCCAAGCTCCCCCACAAGGACCTTGGCGTCGATATCGCGTTCGAGTGCACCGGCATCTTCACCTCCAGGGACAAGGCGTCCGCCCACCTCACCGCCGGCGCCAAGCGGGTTCTGGTCTCCGCGCCGTGCGATAACGCAGACAAAACCATCGTTTACGGCGTGAATCATCACATCCTGACGGCGGACGATCATGTCGTGTCCAACGCGTCGTGCACCACCAACTGTCTGGCCCCCGTCGCTCACGTGCTCCACAATCTGTGCGGCATCGAGCGTGGATACATGACCACGATCCATTCCTACACCAACGACCAGCCCTCTCTCGATCAGATGCACAAGGACCTGTACCGCGCGCGCGCGGCGGCCTTGTCCATGATCCCGACCTCGACAGGCGCGGCCAAGGCGGTGGGTCTCGTTCTGCCAGAACTCGCAGGCAAGCTCGACGGATCTTCGATCCGCGTGCCAACCGCGAATGTCAGCGTGGTGGATCTGAAGATCGTCCCCACGCGGAAGGTGAGCAAGGATGAGATCAACGCCGCGCTCATGGCCGCGGCGGAGGGCCCGTTGAAGGGCGTTCTGGCCGTGACGGACGAGCCTTTGGTGTCTGTCGACTTCAACCATGTCGCGGCTTCCTCCACGGCGGCCCTCGCCCAGACACAGGTCATCGAAGGCCAGCTCGCCCGCGTGCTGACCTGGTACGACAATGAGTGGGGCTTCTCGACCCGAATGGCGGACACGGCGCAGGCCATGGGCAAGCTGATCTAGGTTCAGCCTCCTCGCGCGACTGAAACGTCCACCCTCGCAAACTTCGGAGCGAGCATGCCCGCCTTCCACACCCTTGATGACCTCGGCGATCTGACCGGAAAGACCGCCTTGGTCAGGGTCGATTTCAACGTGCCCATGGACGGCGGGCGGATCACCGACGACACCCGTCTTCAGGTGGCGCTTCCGACCATCCGCGATCTGGCGGCCAAGGGGGCCCGCGTGGCGCTTCTCGCGCACTTCGACCGGCCGAAGGGAAAGCGCGTACCGTCGATGAGCCTGGCGCCCTTGGCTGGGCCGCTCAGCGCGCTTCTCGGCGCCCCGGTCGCGTTTGCAGACGATTGCGTGGGCGAGCCGGCGAAATCGACAATCGCCACGCTCAAGCCGGGACAGGTTGTGCTTCTCGAGAATGTACGCTTCCACCAGGGCGAGGAAGCCAACGATCCGGGATTTGCCGCGGCGCTCGCGCAGGTGGGCGATCTCTACGTGAACGACGCATTCTCCGCAGCACATCGGGCGCACGCGTCCACCGAAGGACTGGCGCACCTCCTCCCCGCCTATGCCGGTCGCTCGATGCAGCGGGAGCTTGTCGCTCTGGACCTCGCCCTGGGGGCGCCGAAGCGGCCCGTGGTTGGAATCGTCGGCGGATCAAAGGTGTCGACGAAACTTGATCTCCTGCAGAATCTGGTGGCGAGGCTCGACACCCTGGCCATCGGCGGGGGCATGGCCAACACCTTCCTTTACGCCATGGGCCACTCGGTCGGCGAATCGCTGTGCGAGAAGGATCTTGCGGACACGGCGCGGGACATCATCGCCGAAGCCCGCCGCAAGTCCTGCGAGATTCTGTTGCCCGTGGATGTGGTTTGCGCAGACGCTCTCGCCCCTGGCGTCGCGACGGCGAACCGGGAACTCAGCGAAGTCTTGCCGACGGACAAGATCTTCGACGCAGGCCCGAAGTCAGCGGCGCGTCTCAACGCAGCGATCGATCTGGCTCACACCGTGATCTGGAACGGACCGCTGGGCGTCTTTGAAATTCCGCCATTCGACGCAGCGACGGTCGCGGTGGCCAGACATACCGCTCAACGGGTCAAGATCGGCGGACTGATCGCGGTCGCCGGCGGTGGCGATACGGTCGCGGCCCTGCACGCGGCGGGCGTGACAAACGATTTCAGCTTCGTTTCGACTGCTGGCGGCGCGTTCCTCGAATGGATGGAAGGCAAGGCGCTTCCGGGCGTCGAGGCTCTACGGCCTCGCTGACGTTCGTTCATCTGGGACGCAACAGGGTGAACACCGCGTCCGGCCTGACCTCGACGTAGTCTCCGGGTCCGCCGGCGCGAAGGATGGGATGGGCGTGCGCCGTCTGATAGACGCCGTCCTTCAGATAGGCGGGGTCGATGTGAGCCGCTACGACTTCTCCCAGAATCAACCAGCTGTCGACCAACTGACCGTCGGCGCGGGTCAGACGGACGAGTTGCGTGAGACGGCACTCGAAATTTACCGGGCTTTCGAGAACGCGGGGCGCCGCGACGTGCCGGCTGGCCACCGGCGTCAGATTGGCCAGGTCGAATTCGTCGACTTCAGGAGCCACACTGGCGCAGGTCGTGTTCATCGCCTCTCGCAACGCCATGGTCGCGAGATTCCAGACGAACACGCCCGTTGTCTCGATATTGGCGACGGTGTCCTTCCAGCCGATGGTTGAAAACCCGATGATGGGCGGAATGTAGTTGAAAGCGTTGAAGAAGCTGTAGGGCGCGAGATTGCGCCGCCCCTCCGCGCTGACCGTCGAGATCCAGCCGATGGGTCTTGGCCCTATGATCGCGTTGAAGGGGTCATGCGCCAGTCCGTGCCCCTTGGCGGGCTCGTAATAGTGGGCGTTGGGTCCGGCCATTGAGAGTATCGCTCCGCGCAGTCACGGTGGCGCTTAGGGCAAAAGCGGTCTGGAGGCAAACCGTGAAGGCCGGGCGGGAGGGGCCTGCTGGCGGACGTGATCTGGAGCGCTCCGAATCCTTGCAAGGACTTGAGCCGCTTCAACCCGCCATGAGCTCAGCAAAGCGTTCGAAGAGATAGTGGCTGTCGTTGGGGCCCGGGCTGGCTTCCGGGTGGTGCTGAACGCCAAACACCTTGGCGCCGGCGAGGGCGATCCCGGCGTTGGTCCCATCGAAGAGGGATACATGCGTTTCAACCACCCCGATCGGCAGACTGTCGCGGTCGACCGTGAAGCCGTGGTTCATGGAGACGATCTCGACCTTGCCTGTCTGCAGATCCTTCACCGGGTGATTTGCGCCGTGGTGCCCCTGCTCCATCTTCACCGTTCGGGCGCCGAGCGCGAGCGCCAGCATCTGGTGGCCAAGGCAGATCCCGAACACGGGCGTTCCGGACTTCACAAGAGCCTCGATCTGCGGCGCGGCGTACTTCGCCGTCGCAGCCGGGTCGCCGGGGCCATTCGAGAGGAGGACCCCATCGGGTTTGCGGGCCAGGATCTCGGCCGCCGAAGTCGTTGCGGACACCACCGTGACGCGGGCGCCAATGGCGTTCAAGCTCCGCAGGATGTTCCGCTTGACGCCATAGTCGACCACGACCACGTGGAATTTGGGGGATGGATCGGGCGCAGCATATCCTTCGGGCCAGGACCATAGACCTTCAGTGAATTCAAAGCTCTGGGCGCAGGTGGCATCGCTCGCGAGATCCTGACCGACCAGGCCTGCGAAGGCCTGAGCCTTTTCATGCAGCGCCGATATGTCGAATTTGCCGTCCGGGGCGTGGGCGATGACGGCATGCGGCATGCCCTGCTCGCGGATGATCCGGGTCAGACTGCGCGTGTCGAGGCCCGACAGGCCCACCACTCCCCGCTTGGCCATCCAGTCAGCGAGCGACCCATGATGGCGCCAGTTGGCGGGTGCGGTCGGCGCGTCACGGAAAATGGCGCCGCGGGCGGCTGTCTTCGCGCCTTCGCCAAACTGTTCCGTGTCCTCGAGATTGACGCCGACATTGCCGACGTGCGGGAAGGTGAAGTTGATGATCTGGCCCATATAGGAGGGGTCCGTGAGGATCTCCTGGTATCCGGTCATCGCCGTATTGAAGCACAACTCGCCCTCGGCCTGGCCGACGGCTCCAACGCCAAGACCTG
>Ga0208617_1000431_pt1 | contig 12261 bp, 13 predicted proteins | sample CryBogCBE06Nov07_FD_184581 | JGI IMG/M metagenome (GOLD analysis project Ga0208617, IMG submission 184581) | Freshwater microbial communities from Crystal Bog, Wisconsin, USA - CBE06Nov07 (SPAdes) (version 2) | ecosystem: Environmental > Aquatic > Freshwater > Lake | place: Crystal Bog...
GTGATCTCGGTCACGGGCGGCGAACCGTCGCCGAGACGCTGCCCAGCATCGCCTCTTTCACCGGCGTGCGTCCACCATGGCCCGCACCGCAGTTCCGAGCTCGTCGAGCAGCACCGGAACTGCACGGACGATGCCACCGAGTTTGTAGAACGAGTGCACCATCCCAGGGACGTCGAGCACGGTGACCGCAACCCCGGCACGCTCGAGTTGGCTGGCATACGCGAGGGCTTCGTCGTGGAGTGGATCGAACTCTGCAGCCACGATCACCGCCGGGGGCACCCCGGTCAGGTCCTGCGCCGCCGACGGGGTCACCCTCGGGTCGCTCCAGTCCGTCCAGTCTCCGAGGTACTCGGCGTAGTGGTGGCGGAGGTGGTCGACCTCGAGCACGTACCCGGTGGCGTAGGCCACAGCAGACGCGGTGGTGAGCGCTGGACCCATGGTTGGGTACAGCAGCACCTGGCCGGCGAGGCAGCCAGTAGTGCCGAGCTGCTGGGCCACCACAGCGGCCAGGGTCGCACCAGCTGAATCTCCAACGACCACCACCGCTCGGCTGGAGGGCGCGAACTCGTGCATGCGGGAGACGACGTCACGCGTCGATGCCAACGCGTCATCGGGAGCGGCGGGGAATGGATGTTCCGGAGCGAGGCGGTACGCAATGGATAGGAGCGGTGCGTGGCAGACGCTCGCGAGGTGGCGAGCGAGTCCGTCGTAGCTGTCGAGGGTTCCGAGCGTGAATCCCCCACCGTGGAAGTAGATGAGGAACGCCTCGCCATCGTCGTCCAGGGGCTCATACAAGCGAGCGTCGAGGGGTCCTGCAGCCCCGGCAACGGTGCACTCGCGCACCGACGCCATTTCAGCGGCGGGGAGTTCCGTGAGGGAACTGGCGAGAAGGTGCGCTGCTCGACGGTCGGCAATGGGAGTATCCACTGGACGAGGAGCGGGGCTTCCAGCGAGGTGGTCGAGGAGCGGCTGGAGGTCGGGGTCAACGGGCGGCACGAGAGCACTCTAGGGACTTCCCCGCTTGCGAGTCGCTCGCCCGATTCAGTCTCTGACGCTCGAGCGCTTCCTCCGAATGCCACGTGCGACAGCATCGCTCTAATCTTCCACAATTCGAGTGATATCATTCATTTTGTGGAACGACAGGCAACCCCCATGCTCCTCCCCATCCTCCGCTCACAGCAACAAGGGCAGCTCTTGGCCTGGATGCTCGATGATCCAGCGCGGGAATGCTCGCTTGCCGAACTCTCGCGGCAACTCAACATTCCCGCACCGTCCATTCACCGCGAAATCGAACGGGCCGAGGTCACGGGCGTGGTGACCTCACGCATGGTCGGGCGAACGAGGTTGGTGAAGGCAAACCCTGCCAGTCGCCTCTTCGCTCCCCTCAGAGAACTCCTCGTGATGTCCTTCGGGGTTCCCCATCGCCTCCGCGGAGCACTGGCACCAATCCCAGAAATCTCGGCCGCGTACATCTTTGGCTCATGGGCTGCTCGATTCCAGCAGGTTGGGGGTACCCGAGCGATCGGCGACATCGATCTCCTCATTCTCGGATCGCCCGATCGAGATGCGGTCTATCAGGCGGTCGCTTCCGTCGAGCCAGAACTCGGCTATCCCGTCCAGGTCACCTTTCGATCAAGCGGCTGGCTCGACACCGCTTCCGACAGCTTTCGGTCAACCGTTGCGAGTCGACCGCTCGTTCAAATTCTGGGGGCCGACGCCAACGCAACGAACGCTGTCGCTGCAGCAACTCCATCGCGAGCCCACTGAAGCACTTCGCGAGCATCGGCTTCACTCACGGAGATGGGGTTGTCGCTCACGTACTCGAGGCTATGGCGCTTCAATCGACTGACACCGGCTCGCACTCCGGCGAAGACACCGGGAGCAACGGATCCGACGAGGGCGTCGGCGAGCGCGAAGACCGCTTCATGGCCACCTTGCGCTGAGGTCACCCGTCCTCCTGCTCGTTGGACAACGACCTCCGCAGCATGACGGAGCGTGTCGTACGCAGCGTTGTAGCCAAGGCGATACGACGCACCATCGATCAACGTCGCCACGCCGTCGAGATCTTCTCGTGCGAACGAGAGCCACGCCGCCGCTGTAGCCGTTGGATCGCCGTCGATCCGTTCGAGAAGTCCGCGCCGCTCGTAGAGCGCCACAACTCGTGCGATGTGCTCGGGATCCACAATCGCCAACCTACTGAGCCGATGTGCCATCAATCAGCACAGAGGTCGCTTTCCTGAACGTGCCCACGCGCATTCGACCCCTCTTCAGGATCAGCCCAACTGGAGCGGACGACGGGATTCGAACCCGCGACCCTCACCTTGGCAAGGTGATGCTCTACCACTGAGCCACGTCCGCATGACTACACCGTCATCCTAGCCGAGGTGAACCCCGACGTGGACGCGTCAGACCCCTGCCGCTGCGAGCAGCTCCTCAAACGCATCGAGAATCCCCGCCGAGAACACATCGAGGTCGGGCACGAGGCGATGGCAGGCGAGGAGTCCAATGGCGAGGTCGTCGAGGTAGCGCATTGCGGTCACGTTGAGCCCAATGGTTGCCGCGATCGGGCCGACCGGGAGAATCCTTTCGATCTGGAGACCCGCGCACCACAGGGGAAAATCCGGCCCAGGAACACTCGAGACCAAGACGTTGCCAACCGGTGGGAGGTGATCGAAGAGCCGGATGTTATGCGCTCCCCGGGTCAAGAGATTGGCGAGGAACGGTGGGACGAGGCGCGTGAGGTCAGTCACTACTTGGCTGCCGAGGATCCGATCTTGCTCCCTCGCCGCTCCGGCGCTCCCAGATACCGCCGCGAGTCGCTCGAGCGGATCGTCAATCGTGCTGGCTAAGTTCACGAGCATCGTCGAGATTTGGTTACCGAGGGTTCCGAGCTGGTCATCGGGCCGGGTGGACACCGGGACCATGGCCACGAGGTCACTCGCCACCGCCTCTCCTCGAGCGTCGAAGAGGCGACGGAGTGCGCCGGCAGTCACCGCGAGCACCACGTCGGTGACCGTTGAACCGGTTGCGTGACCGAGCGCCTTCACCCGAGCGAAGGGAAGGGTGGCTGCGTCGTACACCCGCTGCGGCGAGATCGTGCCGTTGATGGAGGTCTTCGGCGCGGCGAGCAACGACGTTGGTCGCATCCGTCCGCGTTCGAGCGTCCGGCTGTGCTCGACCGCTCGCACGACTGAGCCGAGCGTTCGGGTGATGGCCTCGATGGCCACCACTGGTTGCTTGAGCCACGCCGCTCCAGCGTCGGCGACGAGCTCATGTTCGGTGGGAAGTGGCGCTGGCGTCCACGGCGCTGGAGGGTCAACCTCACGAGGGACTGCCCCGAAATCGAAGAACTCCGCCAAGAGGTGAGCGCCGGAGACCCCATCAATCGTGGCGTGGTGGAACCGCGCCATGAGGGCGAACCGGCCATCCTCGAGCCCCTCGATCACGATCATCTCCCAGAGCGGTCGATCGAGGAACATCGGTCGGCTCATAATGCGGCCAACGAAACGTTGGAGCTCTGCTGGGCCTCCCGGAGCGGGCAGGGCAGCTCGGGTCAGGTGGTTGTCGAGGGCGAAGTCTGGATCATCCACCCGAACCGGCGGTGCGGTCCCGAGTGGTCCCTGGAGAATGCGCTGGCGCATGACCGGCACCAAGTGGAGGCGATCCCTGACGAGGCCGGAAATGGCAGCGAAGACCTCTTCACCAGACGGCGACGCACCCTTTGGTGGCGCCAAGGTCAGGACGGCGGCGACGTGCAGCGGCGCACCTTCAGTTTCATAGGCCACGAAGGCGGCGTCGAGGGGGCTGAGACGCTGCATCAGGCGACCCCGGTGTGGCCGAAACCACCAGTGCCGCGATCGGTGGTGCTGAGGTCGCCGTCGGCGACGGGCACCCACTGCACTGCAGGAACCGGCTGGATGACGAGTTGCGCGATGCGGTCGCCTCGAGCAATGGCGTAGGTTGCCGTCGGGTCCAGGTTGATGAGGAGCACGGCGAGTTCGCCGCGGTATCCCGAATCGATGAGCCCAGGAGCGTTCAGGCACGTGATGCCTGCGTTCTTGGCCAGGCCGCTCCGAGGCAGCACGAAACCGGCGTATCCCTCAGGAATCGCCATCGTGAGCCCCGTCGCAACCGCTGCTCGCTCGAAGGGGGCGAGCGTCACCGATTCCCGGGCGTACAGGTCCACTCCGGCATCGCCTGGACGGGCAGGTGACGGGAGGGGGAGGTCATCATCGAGCTGCACCACCGGGATCTCGATCACCCTCAAAGGGTACGGCACTTCAGGGAGTAACTCAATGGGCGTTAGCATTCGCCCGTGCTCGCGTGGATGGATCTCGAAATGACCGGCCTCGAGCCGGATCGTCACGTCATCGTGGAGATCGCCACGCTGATCACCGATGACTTCTTGACCGTCATCGCCGAAGGGCCTGATCTCATCATCCAGACGAGCGCAGAAGACCTCGCCCAGATGGGCGACTTCGTGACTGAGATGCACAGCAGTTCAGGGCTCTTGGAGCAGATCCAGGCCTCAACGACGACGTTGGCTCAGGCCGCAGCCGAGACCATGGCTTTCCTGCGCACCCACATCGAAGAACCGGGAACGGTTCCGTTGTGCGGGAACTCCATCGGGACCGACCGGCGCTTCCTCGCCGCCTACCTCCCCGAACTCGAAGCGTTCTTCCACTACCGATCGGTGGACGTCTCCACCATCAAAGAACTGGCCCGGCGGTGGTACCCGACCGAGTTCGCCACGATCACCAAGGAGACCTCGAACCACCGAGCCCTGGACGACATCCGGGCATCGGTGGCCGAACTCGCCACCTATCGCGACAAGTTCTTCCTGCCACTCCCCTAGCCAGCTCAGGCGGCGATGGCGCTCAGACGCTCCATCTGATCAGTGCTCAAGGTCACTGAGCCTGCGCCGCAGTTCTCCTCGAGGTGAGGAATCGACCCCGTCCCGGGGATCGGAAGCACCACGGGTGAGCGCTGCAGCAACCAGGCGAGCGAGACCTGTGCTGTGGTCGCCCCGCATGCAGCGGCGACATCAGCGACGGCCGATGCCGGACCAGCGAGGGCACCGGCAGCGATGGGGAACCACGGGATGAAACCAATGCCCTCGGCGGTGCAGACGTCGAGGAGCGCTTCGCTTTGGCGGTTGGTCACGTTGTAGAGGTTCTGGACCGTGGCAATGGGCACGATGGCCTGCGCAGCCCGGAGCTGCTCCACGCTGACTTCTGAGAGGCCAACCGCCTTCACCTTGCCCTCGGCGAGGAGCTCAGCCAAGCAGCCGAACTGCTCTTCGGCGGGAACCCATGGGTCGATCCGATGGAGCTGGAAGAGGTCAATGGCCTCGACGCCGAGGCGGCGGATCGAGAGCTCGCACTGCTGCCGGAGGTACTCCGGGCGACCAACCGGGAGCCACTGGTCAGGACCTTGTCGGGTGAGACCGGCCTTGGTGGCGATGACGAGGTCATACTCGTAGGGGTGGAGCGCCTCGGCGATGAGGGCCTCTGAGACCTCGGGTCCGTAGCTGTCCGCAGTGTCGATGAAGTTCACGCCGAGCTCCACCGCACGGCGGAGCACGGCCACAGCAGCGGCCCGATCCTTCGGCCAACCCCACACGCCGGGGCCGGTGATCCGCATGGCACCGAAGCCGAGTCGGTATACGGGTTGGTTGGCAACGGTGAATGATCCAGAAGCGGTGACGGTCATGGTTCCAACACTACGGGTGCGTCGTCTTACCAATGCCATACCGAAGGGGAGTAGAACGGAAGTGTGACCGACACCGTGACGCAACGCATTCTCTTCGCCGAAGACGACCGAGCGGTCCGCCAATCGGTGACCATGGCACTCCAACTCGAGGGCTACGAGGTCGACGCCGTCAACGACGGCGCTGCCGCGCTCGACAAGATGGTCGGCCCCGGCCCTGACCTCTGCATCTTCGACATCTCCATGCCCAACGTCGACGGGCTCACCGCCACTCGCCACGTTCGCTCCAAGGGCTACCGCACTCCCTTACTGCTCCTCACCGCTCGCACCGAAGTCGCTGACCGGGTCGCTGGGCTCGATGCCGGGGCTGACGACTACCTCACCAAGCCCTTCGCGCTCGACGAACTCCTCGCCCGAGTGCGAGCGCTGCTTCGCCGACACGCCCCGACGTCGGTCAACGTGCTCGAACTCGACGACCTCGTCCTCGACCTCGACGCACGGACCTGCACCCGAGCGGGACGCGAGATCGAGCTCTCGAAGACCGAGTTCGACCTCTTAGAGCTCCTCGTCGAGCAGCAAGGTCGAGTGCTCTCGCAGTCCCAGATCTACGACCTCATCTGGGGGTACGACTTCGGACCGAACTCGAAGAACCTCGCCGTCTACATCGGCTACCTCCGCCGCAAGCTCGAAGCCAACGGCGAGCAGCGGCTCATCCACACCAGCCGTGGCGTCGGTTACGTCGCCAGAGTCGCATGAGCCTCCGCGTCCGCCTCGCCATCTTGTGCGCCAGCTTGGCGGTGTGCACCGCTGCTGCGTTCGGGTTCGTGAGCTACCACTCCACCTCAGAACGCATGACGGCTCAAGTTGATGCCAGTTTGCGCTCCGCCGCCTTCTACCTCACCGGAACCGCCGCCAACTACGACCCGGAGCAGACGGAGAACTCCGATGGAAAGCCACCGTGGATCGATCCTGGCCCCGGTGGGCCAGGCGGCATCTTGGACCAAGTGGCCGTCCAGCACTTAGACGTCACCGGCTTGATCTTGACGTTGCACGCAGGACCCGTCCTCCCCATTGACGCCATTGACCGAGCGGTCGCCAGCGGGATGCTCCACTCGGCCTTCCAGACCATCTCGGTGAGTGGGGTGGACTTTCGGGTGATCACCGTTGGGTTGCGTGGCGGCGGTGCGGTCCAAGTGGCGCAATCGCTCAACCAACGCACGTTGGTGCTGCGCGGCCTCAGACTCCAGTTCAGCATCTTGGGCTTCCTCGTCGCTCTGATCGGTGCCCTGCTCGGATGGCTGATTGCCCTTCGCCTCACCCGGCCGCTCGAGCGCCTGACCCGAGCCACTGAGGACATCGCCCGAACGGGAAGCACCTCGCTCCCCCTCGAACGCATCGGCACCGACGAGGTTGGACGCCTCTCCAAGAGCTTCGCTCGAATGCTCGACGCCTTGGAAGCCTCCCGCCGCCAGCAGCACCAGCTCATCCGTGATGCTGGCCACGAACTGCGCACCCCAATCACGTCGCTGCGGACCAACATCGAACTCTTAGAACGCCACGATGCCGCGCTCAGCACCGAACAACGAGCCGAACTCCTCGGCAACTTAGAGACCGAACTCGAAGAGCTCACCAGTCTCGTCAACGAGATCGTCGACGTCGCCACCGACAGCGCCAGCGAGGAGCACCACGAGGAACTCGATCTCTTCGACCTCGCCGAGCGGGTCGCCGCTCAGGTGAACCGCCGCCATGGGGCCGACCTCACGGTCAGTGGAGATCACTGGATACTGCTCGGCCTGCCGAAGGCACTCGAGCGCGCCGTCTCCAACCTCTGCGAGAACGCCGTGAAGTTCGCCGGCACTGACGCTGCGATCACGATCACCGTCGCTCAAGGGTCGATCACCGTGAGTGATTCTGGGCCGGGAGTTCCCGAGCCCGAGCTCAGCCGGATCTTCGACCGCTTCTACCGCCCCGATACGTCGAAGTCCCTCCCAGGTTCCGGGCTCGGACTCTCCATCGTGGCTGGTGTCGCCGACGCCCACGGTGGGGCAACCTTCGCCCGCAACCGCGCCGATGGTGGCTTTGAGATCGGCATCACCTTCCCGACCTCCTGACGCGACCATGGGGGCCGGCGAGTGCCGACCCCCATGGAGCGTGTGGGCGACCGAAGTCGCGCCGGACTACTTGTTGGGCTGCGGGGTGACGCGGAGGTAGCTCTTGAGCGCCTTGAAGCCCTTCGGGAACTTGGTCGCTGCGTCCTCGTCCGAAACCGACATCGCAATGATGACGTCGTCGCCATCGGTCCAGTTGGCCGGGGTGGCGACGGGGTACGACGCCGAGAGCTGGAGCGAGTCGAGGACTCGGATGATCTCGTCCACGTTGCGACCGGTCGAGGCGGGGTAGGTGAGCGTGAGCTTGACCTTCTTGTCTGGCCCGATGATGAAGACCGAGCGCACCGTCAAGGTGTCGTTGGCGTTCGGGTGGATCATGTCGTAGAGGTCAGCAACCGTGCGGCTCTCGTCACCAATGATCGGGAAGGCCAGCGCAGCGCCTTGGGTGTCGGCGATGTCGCCGGCCCACTGCTTGTGGCTGTCGACGTCGTCAACCGAGACGGCGATCAGCTTGGTGTTGCGAGCGTCGAACTCTGCCTTGCGGGCGCTGAAGGCACCGAGCTCAGTCGTGCAGACCGGCGTGAAGTCCTTCGGGTGGGAGAACAAGATGCCCCAGCTGTCGCCCAGCCATTCGTGGAAGTTGATCTCGCCATCGGTGGTCGGGGCGGTGAAGTCGGGGGCGACGTCGCCAAGTCGAACTGCCATGTGGTGGCTCCTTTATTCATGGGGCCACGTGACCCCGTTGTCCTTGCTCCCTCCACGATACCTGCCTTCGCGCTAATTGTCGACTTACTCAGTCAACTTTATGGAAGATGGGGAACCCGTACTGCTCGTCGTTCTCTACAGTGGGATGATGCGCAGCACTCCCCTCCGGCGGACCATGCCCGAAGACCTGGCCCAGCGCTTCGGCGCCCTCCCGACCGGTCCCTCCGTCGTCGCAGCGTTCGACGTCGACGGAACCCTGACCGAAGGTGGCTCCGTCTACGCCTGGCTGGCCGCAGTAGGCGGGCGCAGGCGCACCATCGTCGCCACGCTCTCCAACCTCGTCCCCGTTGCGATTGCCGCCATTACCGGCGGCACTCGAGCTGACGCGGTGAAACAAGCCGTCTTCCAGAGGGTCATTCGTGGCATCGCGACGAGTGACCTCGACGAGACGAGTCGCCGCTTCGCGGCGCACCACTACCGGCGAGAACTCCGACCAGCAGCCAAGGCACAGGTGGAGTGGCACCGAGCTCATGGGCATCGCATCGTGCTCGTCTCCGCCTCACCAGAGATCTACGTGGCGAAGATCGCCATGCTCCTCGGCGCCGACTCCGCCCTCGCCACCAAGCTGGCCGTGGCGACCGACGGCACGATGACCGGCAGCTACGAGGGCAAGAACTGCCGAGGCGACGAGAAGATCGCCCGCCTGCGCGCCTTCATCGGCAGCGAGCCTGCCACCCTCGTCGCCTACGGCAACTCCCGAGGCGACGCCAAGATGCTCGCAGCCGCCGACGTGGGCGTCGATTGCGGCAAGCTCGGGCCGCTGTCGGCGCTCAAGGCGTATCCCACCTTGGCTCAGGTACGTAGCCTGCTCAGTTCGCCGTCGCGGTGACGGTGGCCTCGAGGGCGACGAGTCCCTCGGCTTTGCCGGCGTAGGTGATCTCGAAGGCTGCGGCTTGCTCTTGCCAGAGGTAGAGCGGGTGCTCGCCCCGCGCCGACACCCCGACGTTCACCTGGTGGTGCCCATCGAGGAGGGGAAGGTGGGGAATGGTCATCGTGAGGACCGTCGTTCCGGGCTGAATGACGACGGGATGTCCGAGTTCGGCGCTGTCGAGGCGGGCCAAGGAAATGCCGAGCGGCGAGATGATCTCCACGAGCACCGATGCCTCGTCGTAGGCCAGGCTCGACTGGAGCGTCACTGAAATCGCCGCCGGCCCACCGGTCGCCACGGCACCAAAGGTTGCTGGATCCCCAGCGCGGACACTGAGAATCGACGCTGGTGCCTGCACTGGCGGGGCAGGAGATGCCTCGAGGGTCTCGTCGGTGGCGGCGCCGACGTGGTGCTCCCCCATCTCATTCAGCCGCTCACGGAAGATCCGAATGCCTTCGCTCGGCTCACCGTGGAAGATCATCTCGCCGTGGTGGAGCACCACCACCGATTCACACAGCATGCGAACCTGTTCTGGAGACTGGCTCACGAAGATGATGGTTCGGCCCTGCTCTTGGAACTCACGAACTCGGTCCAGGCACTTGCGCTGGAACCGCTCATCACCAACGGCCAAGACCTCGTCGATCACCAAGATCTCTGGATCCACGTTGACCGCCACCGCGAACCCCAGCCGGATGTACATCCCTGACGAGTAGAACTTCACCTGAGTGTCGATGAACTCCTCGAGCTCACTGAAGGCCACGATGTCGTCGAACACCGCGTCGATTTCGGACTTCTTGAGCCCGAGCATCGCGCCATTCAAGTAGACGTTGTCACGACCGGAGAGTTCTGGTTCGAATCCGGCGCCGAGCTCCAAGAGCGCAGCCAACTTTCCCCGCACCACCACTTGGCCGTGCGTTGGCTGCAAGACGCCACAGATGGTCTTGAGCAGGGTGGACTTGCCCGAACCGTTGTGGCCCAAGATGCCGAAGGTTGATCCTCTCGGCACCGAGAAGGCGACGTCGCGCAGTGCCCAGACTTCGTGGAACTCGACCCGGCCAGGGTGGAGGATTCGCTCCTTCACCGAGCGGTGCTTCTCTTTGAAGAGCCGGAAGCGCTTGGTGACGCCTTGGACGTCGACGGCCAACTCGGTCATAGTTCCTCCGCGAAGTTGCCCTCAAGTCGACTGAAGACCCGAATGGCGATGCCGAGCAGGACGAATCCGCCGATGATCGAGAGGCCGAGGAGACCGTAGAACGATGTGAGGTGCCACGGCGGCAGGATCTGCTCGGGCACCTTGGTCTCGGTATTGGTGATGATGGGGCGGCCGTAGAGGGCCCGCTGAAAGGCGAGCACCACCGGAGTCATGGGGTTGGCGAGGTAGATCCAACTGAGCACCGCTGCCCCATGGCCGTGCACGTTGTGCCAGAAGGAGTAGACGATGGGCGTCAGCCAGAACCAGGCCTGGATGAAGATTTCGATCAGGTGCTGGGTGTCACGGAAGTAGACGTTCACCGCGGACAACAACACGCCGAAGGCCACCGCGTAGAGCAGCACCGTGAAGAACGCCACCGGCACGAGGGGGAGCGCCACCCAGTCCGGACTGTGCCCGAGGACCACCATGAACAACGCCAAGACCACCCACTGGAGGAGCAGGTAGACCGACTGGCTGCCAACGGTGGCGATCGAGAGGATCTCCCTCGGGAACGACACTTTCTTCACGATGCCAGCACGAGCGACGATGACCGCGGTCGCCATCACGATCGAGTTGGCGAAGAAGGTCCACACGAGGAGGCCCGAGGCCAGATAAATGACGAAGTCGGGGATGCCGTTCTTGAGCAGGAGCCCGAAGACCACCCAGTAGATCGCCAAGGTGATGGCAGGGGCGACCATCGTCCACAAGATGCCGAGGATCGAGTTCTTGTACTTGACCTTGATCTCGGTGCGGATCAGGGAGGCTAGGAGCTCTCGGTTCTCTGAGAGGTCGAGCACTCGCCGTCGAAGCGTCACCCCTGAGGTGACCACCTTGACCTTGGGCGTCCCGCCTGCGGCCGAAGACGTCAGCCCAGCCGGGCCTTCGGCGTTGGTCACTCTACTGTCTGGTTCGACGACCGCTCGATGACGTGGTCGATGAATCCGTACTCGAGCGCCTCACGCGCGGTGAACCACCGGTCGCGCTCGGAGTCGGCCTCAATCTTCTCGATCGGCTGGCCGGTGTGGAAGGCGATGCGCTCGGCTAAGCCCTTCTTGAGCTCAATGGTGTGGCGGAGGTGGATCGAGATGTCGGTGGCCTGGCCTTGGGCGCCACCCGATGGCTGGTGCATCAGGATTTGCGCATGCGGCAGGGCGGAACGCTTGCCCGTGGTGCCTGCACAGAGGAGGAACTGCCCCATCGATGCCGCCATACCCACCGCAATGGTGCGGATATCGCAGGAGACGAACTGCATGGTGTCGTAGATGGCGAGCCCATCAATGACGGAACCACCAGGTGAGTTGATGTAGAGCGAGATGTCCCTCGTTGGGTCCTCGGCCTCGAGGAGGAGGAGCTGCGCGCAGATGGCGTTGGCCGATGACTGGTCGACTTGGGTACCGAGGAACACAATGCGCTCCTTCAAGAGGCGCTGGTTGAGATCAGCACCGGAATCTGCACCACTTGCTGCTGCGACGACGGAGGGAAGGACGAGTTCAGCCATTCCCCCACGCTACCGGTTCGCCACCCAATTGAGCGACACGCCGAATACAGGTGGTCGGTGGGCGTAAGGTGGCGGTGAGTTGCGCGGGCGTGGCGAAATCGGCAGACGCTCCAGGTTTAGG
>Ga0208617_1000440_pt1 | contig 12108 bp, 8 predicted proteins | sample CryBogCBE06Nov07_FD_184581 | JGI IMG/M metagenome (GOLD analysis project Ga0208617, IMG submission 184581) | Freshwater microbial communities from Crystal Bog, Wisconsin, USA - CBE06Nov07 (SPAdes) (version 2) | ecosystem: Environmental > Aquatic > Freshwater > Lake | place: Crystal Bog...
TTGTACCCAAGGACTATTTTTTGCCACAGAAAAAATACTCAGCTGTCCACGCACCGGTCTTAATGGTAGGCGCACCTTCAGACTATCAATTAAAAGTTTGGTATGTGCGCCAGCGGCGATCACTACTTTATCGGCACTAAGTACTGTCTCATTCTTTTTGTTGAGTAACAACCAATGGCTATTGTTGCGCTCTAGTTGAGTAATTTCTTGATTCCAATAAGTTCTCAGCCCACTTCGCGCCTCAAGCAATTTTTTACTAGCATCTGCAAGACTCATCGATGCGCCGCGCGGCAACCAAACTCCACTTTGTTTAATGCCGCAAATCTGTTCTGCGTCTTTTGCCTCTAGGGCGATTGCTATGCTTTCATCAAGCTCAAGGGCCTGCAAATGTGCAGCCACTTCTGCCCGCTTAAATGATTTATCTTTCTTGCTAGGCTGGAAAATCCCGTGTTGATTCCAGCTTGCTCCCCACTGCGATTCTGCTAGTAAGAAAGCAATCCGGGTTAGGCGAAGTAGGCGCGCAGAGCCTCTACCAATATGGGGGTGGGCAATGGCATAGGCATGACTCGAGCATGCGGTAGCTGGACCTGCTGCTGCATCGACTACGCAAACTGCTTGTCCCTGCTCAAGCAAAGCATTAGCAATAGCGGCCCCAGCAATGCCTGCCCCAATCACCACAACGGCATGGTGTTGGGGTTTAATCACAAAGCTTTAGTTAAGCGCCCTAATTTAGGCGCTTAAGCGTTCCTCAATTTTGGCTTGGGTTGCTAAAAGCTCTTTGGGCAGGCGCTCACCGAGGTGAGCGAATAGCTCAGAGTGAAGCTTAAGTTCATTCTTCCAGTCTTCTGTTCCAACCGCAATTGCTTTTTCGAACTGGGCGGCAGAATAGTTTAAGCCGCTCCAATGCAAATCAGAGTGTTTGGGAGAAATACCAAATGGGGTTTCAGTGCCATTTGCTTTGCCTTCAACACGACCCAGAATCCAGGAGAGTACTCGCATATTTTCTCCAAAACCAGGCCAAACAAATTTACCGTTCTCATCTTTGCGGAACCAATTAACGCAATATATTTTTGGCAGCGTTGCCCCATCAGCCTCAAGCTTCTTGCCGATATTTAACCAGTGACGGAAATAATCACTCATGTTGTATCCGGCAAAAGCAATCATGGCGAAAGGATCGCGCCTTACCACACCAACTTGACCTGTAATAGCGGCGGTGGTTTCGGAGCCCAATGTAGCGGCCATGTAAACACCCTCCACCCAATCGCGTGCTTCGCTTACTAATGGAACAGTATTGGAGCGACGTCCGCCAAACAAGAATGCATCTATCGGAACGCCTTCTGGATCATCCCATTTTGGGTCAACCACTGGATTATTTGTTGCAGCAACCGTAAAGCGAGAATTCGGATGTGCGGCTTTGCGCCCCGCTGCGCCGTCTGCTGGGGTCCAGTCTTTGCCTTGCCAGTCGATCAAATGGGCGGGCGGGGTTTCTGTTAAACCTTCCCACCACACATCACCATCGTCAGTTAAGCCAACGTTTGTAAAGATCACGTCTTGGTTTAAGGAGTCCAAGCAATTCGCATTAGTTTGACGATTGGTTCCTGGTGCTACGCCAAAATAACCCGACTCTGGATTAATTGCGTACAGGCGAGTTTTACCGTTTGCATCTTTACGGGGTTTAATCCAGGCAATATCATCACCAACAGTGGTTACTTTCCACCCCTCAAAACCTTTTGGCGGAATCATCATCGAGAAATTGGTTTTGCCACAAGCAGATGGAAAGGCGGCGGCGATATGAAACTTCTTTCCTTCGGGAGAAGTAACTCCCAAAATCAGCATATGCTCTGCAAGCCAACCCTGATCACGGCCCATATTGGAGGCGATTCTTAAAGCAAAACATTTTTTACCCAGAAGAGCATTGCCTCCATAGCCGGATCCAAATGACCAGATCTCGCGAGTCTCTGGATAGTGCACGATGTACTTGGTTTTATTGTTTGGCCAAGCAAGGTCTTTCTCGCCGGCGGCCAGCGGCTTACCGACAGAGTGCACGCAAGGAACAAACTCACCATTACTTCCAAGCTGATCAATCACGGCCTTGCCCATGCGCGTCATGATGCGCATGTTAATGGCGACGTAAGGGCTGTCTGAAACTTCAACACCAATATGCGCAATGGGCGAACCAATCGGCCCCATGGAGAAAGGCACGACATACATTGTTCTACCGCGCATGCAACCCTCAAACAGCGGATTTAAGGTTGCGCGCATTTCTTGAGGCTCAACCCAATTATTGGTTGGGCCGGCGTCTTCTTTCTTGTTCGAGCAGATAAAGGTGCGGTCTTCAACACGTGCGACATCATCCGGATCGGATAGCGCTAGAAACGAGTTTTTTCGTTTTGCAGGATTTAGGCGCTTAAATACCCCTGCCTTTACCAAGAGCTCGCAGAGTGAGTCATACTCTGCCTGTGAGCCATCGCACCAATGGATTTTATCCGGCTGGGTTAAGGCGGCTATTTCTGCAACCCATTGAATTAATTGATTATTTTTTACGTAAGATGGTGGATTTACGTTCACCTGGCTAATATCGGCTGTGCTCATGTGATCCTTTGGGGGAGTAATTTTGGATCCAACAATTTTAACATTTCGGTCATATTTAACGACCTTGGCAGCTTAGAAAAAACCCTCTATTTGCCAATACAGAACTGACTGAAAATTTTCCCCAAAAGGTCGTCCGGAAGTAGCTTTCCAGTGATCTTTCCTAGCTCATCTTGCGCTAAATGGAGCTCTTCTGCAAACAACTCCAGCGAATTGTTGCCATTTGTTGCGAACTGCTCTGATTTCTTAATATGTTCCATAGCGCGATCTAAGCAATCTAAATGGCGACGGCGTGCCAATATCCCACCCTCTTGGGCTGTGCTCCATCCCACAATTTCAAGAATTCTATTTTTTAGCTCCTCAACCCCGACCCCCGTTTTTGCAGAAATCCTCAAGGTCTCGCTGGCGACAACAGCATTTGCAGGCAATAAATCGGCCTTGTTATGCACCTCCAAAATTGGGCACTTAGGTGACAAGGCGGCAATGATTTCTGTTTTGAGCTGAATATCTTTTGCAGACTCTTCTTCCGAATTAGCAACATCTTTTAAGTAGACAACTAAATCTGCCATGCGAATAGCATCCCAAGAACGCTCGATACCCTTTGCTTCAACTTCATCTTGGGTCTCTCGTAGGCCAGCGGTATCAATAATATGAATCGGCACGCCGTTGATCGTGATGCTTTCTTTTACTCGATCGCGCGTGGTGCCAGCAATGGGCGTCACTATGGCAACCTCTTCACCAGCCAATCGATTGAGCAATGAACTCTTACCAACATTCGGCGCGCCCACCAAGACCAGCTGAATACCATCACGCAAGATCTTTCCTTGCTTTGCGCTAGCTCGCAAGTGCGTAAGCCTTGAGACTACTTTTTGTAGGCGCTCTTTAGCTTGAGCGCTTTCTAAAAACTCAATTTCTTCCTCGGGGAAGTCCAAGGTGGATTCGACCAAAATCCGTAGTTGGGTAATTTCTTCCACCAATTCATTGATGTCATCTGAGAATGCTCCCTGTAAAGAGCGGGCAGCGCTTCGAACGGCTGCCTCGCTTTGTGCGTCAATAAGATCAGCCACAGCTTCGGCCTGAGCCAAGTCCATTTTGTCATTTAAGTAGGCGCGCAGAGTGAACTCGCAGGGCTCTGCGATACAAAGATCGATTTCTTTTCCGACCTCTAGGCAACGCTTCATGACAAGCTCTAAAAGTTGAGGCCCGCCATGACATTGAAGTTCAAGAACATCTTCACCTGTAAATGAGGCGGGTGCCTCAAAGTAAATTGCCAACAACTGGTCAATGATGTTGTTCTGTCCATCGCGCAAACTCTGAAGGCTTGCTTGTCTAGGTAAGAGTGGTTTTTGTAATAAATTACTAGCGAAGCTTTTGAGCTCGGGTCCGCTTATCCTGATAACCCCAACACCGGCTTTGCCAGGCGCACTAGCAATAGCGATGATGGGCACTTTACGAGTCATCATCGCTATTACCTTTACAGAAAATGTTGGGCTTTTTAGGCGCCCGCTTTCTTTCCAAACAGTTTATTAATTTGCCATTGTTGTGCAATAGACAGCAGGTTGTTCACCACCCAATACAGAACTAATCCTGCGGGGAAGAAAAAGAACATGATGGAGAAAACAATTGGCATATACAACATCACCTTAGCCTGAATAGGATCGGGTGGCGTTGGATTGAGCTTAGTTTGAACAAACATGGAAAGCGCCATAACAATCGGCAAAATATAATATGGATCTGGTACTGATAGATCATGGATCCAACCAATCCATGGTGCACCACGAGTCTCAACGGAAGATAGCAACACCCAGTAGAGCGAAATGAAAACAGGAATTTGAATCACGACTGGCAGGCAACCGCCAACAGGATTAATTTTTTCTTTTTTGTACATCTCCATCATGGCTTGGTTCAACTTCTGGGGGTCGCCTTTGTATTGCTCTTTCATGGCCACAAGGCGTGGCTGCACTTCTTTCATGCGCGCCATTGACTTATAACTTGCAGCAGAGAGCGGGAAGAAAGCCAACTTAATTAAGATGGTTAGCAAAATGATGGACCAACCCCAGTTACCAACATAAGAATGAATTTTTGCAAGCAGCCAAAAAATGGGTTTAGCCAAAATAGTTAGGTAACCATAGTCTTTAAGGAGCTCTAGGCCGGGGGCGATACCCTCTAACATTTTTTCTTCTTGTGGACCAACAAACAAGCGGGCTTTTTCCACTGCGGTGGTCCCCTTGTCGATCACACCAAGCGGAATTTGCATACCAATTCGATATAAATTGACGTCCACCTTGTCGGCGTAGATGTCTCGTGCAGCCTTATCACCAGGAATCCACGCGCTGGCAAAATAATGTTGCACCATTGCTACCCACCCGCTCTGTCCGGCTGGAATTTGTTTTGGAACCTCTGCTTTGCTTTTCTCAATATCTTCAAAATTTACTTTTCTGAATTTATCGTTTTCTGTATATGCAGCTGGGCCAGTAAATGTGCTGGCAGAGAAGGCGCCGCCAAATGGTCCTACCTTTGGCTCGCTGGTGCCATCACGAACAATTTCTGTGTAGAGCACCAATGGATTTGGGTTCGCATTGGATTGCGTAACGCGATGGCCCACATCAATCACATAGCTGCCAGGATTCAGTAAGAAAGTTTTTTCTAGCTTTACGCCATTGCGCTCGCTTGCCAACACTAGAAATGGTCTACCAGATCCATCCTTGCCTGCTTGCTGCAATTTAAATGTACTGGTGTGATTAGGTAAATCTGGGTTGCCAATGGCAATCAAGCCCGAGCGCGCAAAATACTTGTGTGCTGGCGTGTATTGAAATAATTCAACGGGTTTTTGATCCGCATTAAGTTCTTTTAGAAGCTTGGCATCAATCACGTTGGCGCCCGTAGAGCTGATCTCTAAACGGAGCACGTCATTCTCTAATACAAACTTTTCTCCCTGCTCTAGGTTTACATTTTCTTTTGGTAATGCGCTAGATAGGTTGACGGGTGCGCCAGAAACAGGCGAAGGTAAGTCGCTCTTATTTTGGTTTGTGCCTTGATCTGATCCGACGGGCTTGCTTGGCGCACTAGAAAATAATGAGGGCTTTCCTTGGTGGGTTTGCCAGTTGTTATAAAGCATGAGGGCTGACAAAGAAAAGATGGCCCAAAGTATTGTTTTTTTAAAGTCCATTTGCTTCACTTAAAGAATGAGATATCTGTTTTACAGCAGGATCATGGCCGCCGTGTGACCAAGGGTTACAACGCAAGATGCGCCACGTACTTAAACCAGCGCTCTTAAAAAAACCGTAATGCTTAAAACAGTCACAAGCATATTGTGAGCAGCTTGGAAAATACTTACATTGCGCCCCAAAATAGGGGCTTAAGCAAACTTGATAAAGCCTAAGCAGTTTTATCGCTAAAGCATTTAAAGGTCGCATTACATGAGGCCCAGCAGTTGATTGAGGAGAGCACCTTTTTCTTTGCTTCTGAGTCGACCTCGGGTTTCTCGACCTATAGGTAAGCGCAGCTTAACTACAACATCTACACCTGGCTGCGCCTTGCGAATTTGTTCGCGCAACATACGTTTAAGTCTGTTGCGATCCACTGCACGCTTGGCGAGTTTTTTGGCGACCGCCACTCCAAGATCGGGATTGCAATCAGCTTTTGGGGGTGCTGAATAAACCCCCCAATAGGAGCTGGTCTTGGGGCGTGTTTTTAGAAGCTCAGAAATCCTGGCGCTGTTCAAAAGCAAACTTATACAGCTAAACGTTTGCGGCCTTTGGCGCGGCGAGCGTTCAAAACAGCGCGTCCACTTTTTGTTTTCATACGAATACGAAAGCCATGGGTACGCTTGCGGCGAGTTACTGAGGGTTGGTATGTTCTTTTCATGATCGATCCTAGGAAAGCCGACTATTTTCGTGCTTGTAGGCCAAAAGGTCAACCTGTGCTGATAAATATATAGGTGTTTTCTCTATTTTCTGTCTGATTTTGACCTAGAGCCTTAATTTAAATAACATTTTTACCTTTATTCACAAGTTATCCACAGGTTTTCCACGGTTTTCTTCCTTGTGGATAACTTTCGGAGATGGCTACAATGGATCCTCCAAAAATATGAGCAACCTACAGAACCCCCCCGCACTAAATTTACCAACCCCTTTGGGGTTTTGGGATAACGCCCTTGGGACATTGTCGCGCGAGTTATCGCCCCAACAATTTAAGACCTGGATCCAGCCACTACGCTTGCTCACACATGATGTAAGTGATAACTCACTTACAATAGGAGCCCCGAACAGGTTCAAGCTAGACTGGATTAAAAAGACTTTTTCAGACCGTTTTCAAGAGTTAGCGGCGCAATACTTTGGTCAATCTACCACTCTGAATTTTGTTCTTGATGTTGATGGGGGTGTTGTTGAGACGACCCCAAGCCCTGCTGGAATAGAGCCAACATTGGGTGGCGAGACTTTGGCTTCGGAGGACAACCCGGTTCAGATAGAACAAGTTTTTGAGATTGAAGATCATTCAAAATTAAATCCCAACCTCACTTTTGAAACCTTTGTAACCGGAAAAGCCAACCAATTGGCTCGGGCGGCGTCGATTCAGGTTGCCCACAATCCTGGCAGCTCTTACAACCCCATGTTTTTATATGGTGGGGTGGGGTTGGGCAAGACCCACCTCATTCATGCAATTGGTAATCACCTATTAAAAGAGAAGCCAAATGCACGAATTCGGTATATCCATGCGGAGCAATACGTTTCTGATGTGGTTAGGGCATACCAACAAAAGGCGTTTGACCGCTTTAAACGCTATTACCACTCCCTAGACCTCCTTTTAATTGACGATATTCAGTTCTTTAGCGGCAAATCTCGTACACAAGAAGAGTTTTTTTACGCCTTTGAGGCCTTGTTAAGCAACAAGTCTCAGGTGATTATTACCAGCGATACCTATCCTAAAGAAATGGCTGGTATCGATGACCGCCTGATATCGCGCTTTGACTCTGGCCTAACGGTGGCCATTGAGCCCCCTGAATTAGAAATGCGAGTAGCAATTTTGATGAAGAAGGCAGCGGAAGAGGGCATCCCAATGAGTGAGGATGTTGCCTTCTTTGTCGCAAAACACCTTCGCTCCAACGTGCGCGAACTTGAGGGGGCCCTACGTAAGATTTTGGCCTTTGTTCGCTTCCATGGTCGAGAGGTCACTATAGAAGTGGCGCGGACCGCACTAAAAGACCTCCTGTCCATTCAGAATCGGCAAATTTCTGTGGAGAACATTCAAAAAGCGGTTGCAGACTTTTACAGCATTAAGGTGGCCGACATGTACTCTAAAAAACGCCCCGCCAACATTGCCCGCCCAAGGCAGATTGCAATGTTTATGGCCAAAGAATTAACTCAAAAGAGCCTCCCAGAGATAGGCGAATTGTTTGGCGGTCGAGATCACACTACGGTTCTGCACGCGGTTCGGAAGGTTGCCGAAGAGCGATCCCATGATAGCCAGCTAAATCACGAAATCCACGTAATCGAGCAGACCCTCAAGGGCTAACCTAGGCCTGTGGATAAGGCTGTGGATAGCTCAATGGATAAGTTTGGGGATAGCGAGTGGATAAATTGTGGAAAGGTCCCGCTTCGTGCAAAAATAGGGTATTGGATAAAAGTTATCCAACTTTTATCCAGCGTTTATACAAAAGTTTTCCACAGGTTTTTTTGATAGTAGTGCGTTGTTAGTAAAGTGTTTTTTGACTTATCCACTAAAAAGTAAACCCTTATTACTATTACTACTTAGATATATACAAACAAGGATTTAAAAGCAATGCAACTCGTTAACACTTCTCGCGATAGTTTATTAAAGCCCCTACAGGTGGTTAGTGGAATTGTTGAGCGTAGACATACATTACCAATTTTGGCGAATCTACTTTTTAGAAAAAACGGTGAGAAGGTTTCCTTTGTTTCAACCGATATAGAAATTCAAATTACAACCAACGCCAACTTCGGAGTTGGTTCTGAGGATGTCACAACAACGGTTGCAGCACGCAAACTATTAGATATTCTTCGCGCACTACCAGAAGGGCCGGTTGCGCTTAACCTTAAAGAAAATAAGATGGTTGTACAGAGCGGCAAAAGCCGCTTTTCCTTACAAACCCTTTCTGCAACAGAGTTTCCAGTTATGCAAAGCGTTGGTGAGGTTACCGCGAGCTGGAAGATGTCACAAAAAAGTTTTCGTCAACTGATTAGCCAAGTGCACTTTGCGATGGCTCAACAAGACATTCGCTATTACCTCAACGGCATGTTGTTGGTTGTTGAGGGCAAACAAATTATTGCTGTTGCAACAGATGGCCACCGTTTGGCTTACTCACAAATTGAATTAAATGAAGCACCATCAGGCTCTGGCCAAAAACAAGAGGTCATTATTCCTCGTAAAACTATTTTGGAGTGCCAGCATCTCTTAGAGGAATCCGACGAGCCCCTTGAAATGAGTTTGACGTCCAATCAAGTCAAATTTAGTTTTGGTGATATTGAACTTATTTCAAAACTGGTTGAAGGTAAATTTCCAGACTTCCAGCGGGTCATTCCTAAAGGGCAAAAAAACTCACTCGTAGTTGGTCGTGAAGAGTTGCAAGCCGCACTTCAGCGTGCCGCGATTTTGACGACCGATAAATTTAAGGGTGTTCGCTTTTCTTTATCATCTAATCGCATCACCATTCAGTCTACCAATGCCGAGCAAGAAGAGGCTCAAGAAGAAATTGAGACCGAGTATGCCGGCGACGCAGTAGAGATTGGTTTTAATGTAAGCTATTTGTTGGATGTTTTATCTAATCTCAAAAACGAAAAAGTTCAAATTAGCTTAGGAGATGCAAACAGCAGCGCTGTGATCACATTACCTGGCTCTGAAAACTTTAAGTATGTTGTGATGCCAATGCGTATTTAATTTAGAAGAAAATGACTGAAGAAAAAAAAGTAGTAGAGCAATACGGCGCATCATCGATTCAAATCTTAGAAGGTCTAGAGGCGGTTCGTAAACGTCCCGGCATGTACATCGGGGATACCTCCGATGGAACTGGCCTTCATCACCTAGTTTTTGAGGTTCTTGACAACTCTATTGATGAGGCTTTGGCGGGTTATTGCTCAGAAATCACGGTTGTTATTCAGACGGACAACTCTATATCGATTGTAGATAACGGCAGGGGTGTTCCAACCGGCATCAAATACGACGACAAGCATGAACCAAAGCGTAGCGCCGCAGAAATTGTGATGACTGAGCTACACGCGGGCGGTAAGTTTGATCAAAACAGCTATAAGGTGTCCGGTGGACTTCATGGTGTGGGTGTTAGTTGCGTTAACGCACTATCCAAGTGGCTAAAGCTCACCATTCGTCGCGACGGCAAAACCCATTACATGGAGTTTGAGCGCGGTGTTGTCAAGAACCGCAACATTGAAAAAGAGAATGGTGTAGCCATCTCCCCCATTTCAGTAACCGGCAATACGGAGCTGTCAGGAACCGAGGTTCACTTCTTGGCCGACGAAGAAATCTTTGGCCACGTCGAGTTTCACTATGAGATTTTGGTTAAAAGAATCCGGGAGCTCTCTTTTTTAAACAACGGTGTACATATTCGTTTAATTGATCAGCGCACAGGACAAGAAGAAGACTTTGCTTTCTCTGGCGGCGTCAAGGGCTTCGTTGAATATATCAATCAAAACAAAAGCGTTCTTCATCCCAATGTGTTTTATGCAGAAGGTGTTAGGCCATCAGATTTAGGTGGACAAATTACAGCTGAAGTTTCTATGCAATGGAACGACAGCTTTAGCGAACAGGTGCTTTGCTTCACCAACAATATTCCACAACGTGATGGTGGCACACACTTAACCGGCTTGCGCGCTGCAATGACTCGCGTCATTAACAAGTACATTGATGAAAACGAGATCGCTAAAAAAGCTAAAGTGGAAATATCTGGCGATGATATGCGCGAGGGTTTGGCCTGTGTTTTATCTGTCAAAGTGCCTGAGCCCAAATTTTCTAGCCAAACCAAAGATAAATTAGTTTCAAGCGAGGTTCGCGGGCCCGTCGAGGAAATTGTTGCCGAGGCTTTAAGTGCATTCCTTCAAGAGCGGCCGGCAGACGCAAAAATTGTCTGCGGTAAGATTGTTGATGCCGCTCGTGCTAGAGAGGCTGCCCGTAAGGCGCGAGACATGACTCGGCGCAAGGGCGCCTTAGATGGTTTAGGTTTGCCAGGCAAGCTTGCTGATTGCCAAGAAAAAGATCCAGCCAAGTCTGAACTGTTTATTGTCGAGGGAGACTCCGCGGGAGGCTCTGCAAAGCAGGGGCGCGATAGGCGTTTCCAGGCGATCCTTCCATTAAAAGGAAAAATTCTCAACGTAGAAAAAGCGCGCTTTGACAAAATGTTGGCCAGCCAAGAGGTGGTCACCTTAATTACGGTTCTGGGAACAGGCATTGGCGTTGAAGAATATAAGGCTGACAAATTGCGTTATCACCGCATCATCATCATGACCGACGCGGACGTAGATGGCAGCCACATTCGTACACTATTACTCACTTTCTTCTATCGGCAGATGCCGGAGTTGATTGAGCGCGGCCACATTTATATTGCACAACCACCGCTATATAAGGTGAAGTTTGGCAAACAAGAGCAATACATAAAAGACGATGTTGAGCTAAATCAACTACTCTTAAAAATTGCATTAGAGGGCGCCTCCATACAAACCCCTGCCGGGGAATTGGTTGAGGGCTCGGCACTGGCCGAGCTATCAAAACACTACCAAGTGATCCAATCAATTGTTGATCGCCTGTCACGTACTATCGACGAAGATGCGATTCGTGCGGTTGCTGCTGGCGTGCAATTAAATCTAGACACAGAAAAGGCTGCCCAAGAATCAGCGGAGCGCTTACGCACTGCTTTAGCAGACCCAAACAATCCGCTTACCCTGCCACCAGAAATTATTGTGCAAAAAGAGGATCGCACAGAGCGCTTCCGTTTATTGCTGTCGAGAAGGGTGCACGGAAATCTTAAGTTATCAGCAATCAACTCAGATTTTGTTCATGGCGATGATTACCAAAGCTTGGCCAATGCCGCCGCAGTTTTGAGTGGCAAGGTTTTGCCAGGCACGAAAGTGCGCCGTGGCGATCCAGATAAAAACCAAAAAGAGCACACGGTTGACAACTTCCGCGCAGCCTTCTCTTGGCTGCTTTCAGAGGCCGAGCGAGTGCTTAGCCGTCAACGCTATAAAGGTTTGGGTGAGATGAATCCATCTCAGCTTTGGGAAACCACTATGGATGCCGGCTCGCGCACACTCTTGCAAGTAAAGATAGAGGATGCTATTGCTGCTGACCAAGTTTTCACCACACTAATGGGCGATGAAGTGGAGCCGCGCAGAGCATTTATTGAAAAAAATGCACTGATCGCCCGCAATTTAGACGTTTAATATGAAAAAGAAAAAATTATCACCACCCAAGGTGGATAGATCCCGCATTGCCGTAAAGACATCACCAATTCATGGCAAGGGAGTCTTTGTCGTTAAGCCCATTAAAAAAGGC
>Ga0208617_1000445_pt1 | contig 11975 bp, 14 predicted proteins | sample CryBogCBE06Nov07_FD_184581 | JGI IMG/M metagenome (GOLD analysis project Ga0208617, IMG submission 184581) | Freshwater microbial communities from Crystal Bog, Wisconsin, USA - CBE06Nov07 (SPAdes) (version 2) | ecosystem: Environmental > Aquatic > Freshwater > Lake | place: Crystal Bog...
ATCCAGGCGATGCGAGCCCTGAGTCTCCGCCTGCACCCAATCTGTTGAAGACGATCGCCGCCGTAAAGGCCGGGATGTGGCCTGAGCCCATTCTGTTGCCGACCATGTCCCCCGGCGCTACCGACAGCGCGTTCACGCGACTGGGCGGCATGCCGAGTTATGGCGTTGACGCCATCTGGGATGACCTGGACGACGGTCGCGCTCACGGACGGGATGAACGGATCGGAGTCGAGGTGTTCGATCAGGAGGTCGAATTCACCTATCGTCTGATGAAGGCTCTGGCCTCAGGCGGCTGATCCGAATGCCGACGGGTCACGAGTTCAGGCTTCGGCTACAACCTGCCAATCGCGGTCAAGGCCGCGTAGATCGCGATCCCGGCGGAGACGGACAGGTTCAACGACCGTGTGTCGGGGTGAATGGGAATGAAGACAGTCGCGTCGGCCCGCGCATGAACCTCGGGAGGGACCCCGGCGCTCTCACGCCCGAAGAGCAGCGTGTCGCCGTTTTCGAAGCCGAACGCGTCGACTCGCTTGGCGCCCTTGGTGGAAAAGAGCACCAGCCGGCCACGTGATCTTTCAGGGGCGGCCAGGAAAGAGGTCCAGCTGTCATGACGCAGCATGTCGGCCTGTGGGCCGTAATCCAGCGCGGCGCGCTTGAGCGATCTGTCAGATACTGGGAAGGCGCAGGGCTCGATCACGTCCAGTGGAACGCCAAAACATGCCGATAGTCGGATCGCGGCGCCGAGGTTTTGTGGAATGTCGGGTTGAAAAAGGGCCAGCCGCATTCTAATCGCTCCCATCACAGCGTTGAGTCCGTGAGAATTCGACCCAACGGCGCTCTTGCGACGACGGGCCCTACGGGCTTAAAGACACGCTGGCCTGAAGCCCGCACCGTTCTTGAGACGGCGCAAGGTGACTTTCGGGGTGTATCACTAGGTTCCGCCCGTCCGCGAGGGGGGCGGAAGCCAGACGAGGGGCGACGACGTGGCTGAGACTGCTCACGAAACCCATGGGGAAGACCCCCATCGCCGGGACTTCATCCACATCGCCGCCATGGCGACGGGTGCGGTTGGCGTTGCGGCGACGGCCTGGCCGTTCATCGATCAGATGAACCCTTCGGGCGATACGCTCGCGCTCGCGTCTATCGAGCAGGACATCAGCAAGGTGACTCCTGGCCAGCAGCTTGTGGTCCTGTGGCGCGGAAAGCCCGTCTTCGTCCGACATCGGACGCCCGCGGAAATCGCGGCTGCGGTCAAGGACGACCATGCAGACATGCGTGATCCCGCGACTGACGCCTCGCGTACGAAGCCGGGGAAGCAGGAATGGCTGATCCTGATCGGCGTCTGTACGCACCTTGGATGCGTACCTAGCTTTGGAACCGGCGACTACGGCGGCTGGTTCTGCCCTTGTCACGGATCGGTCTACGACACTGCAGGCCGTATTCGTAAGGGGCCTGCCCCGAAGAACCTTGAACTTCCAGATTACGAATTCACCGGACCCACCAAGGTCAAGATCGGCTAAGGCGCGAACGACCCATGAGCGGACATTCGACTTACGAACCCAAGACCGCGTTCGAGCGCTGGCTCGACGTCCGTCTTCCCATCATCCGAATGGCGCATGACACCGCCATCGATTTCCCGACTCCGAAGAACCTGAATTACTGGTGGACCTTCGGCGGCATCCTGGCTGTGTGCCTGGTCATTCAGATCGTGACGGGCCTGGTCCTGGCGATGCACTACGTCGCCAATGCGGGCCTCGCCTTCAACAGCGTCGAGCACATCATGCGCGACGTGAACCACGGTTGGATGATCCGCTACATTCACGCCAACGGCGCGTCGATGTTCTTCCTGGCGGTCTATGTGCACATCGCACGCGGGCTCTATTACGGCTCCTACAAGGCGCCGCGCGAAATTCTGTGGCTGCTGGGTTGCGTCATCTATCTCCTGATGATGGCGACCGCCTTCATGGGTTACGTCCTGCCCTGGGGGCAGATGAGCTACTACGGCGCCGTCGTGATCACTAATCTGTTCTCCGCCTTCGATCGTCTGATCCCGGGCGTCGGAACGGCGATCACCACTTGGCTGTGGGGCGGCTTCGCGGTCGATAACGCAACGCTGAACCGCTTCTTCTCACTGCACTACCTGCTGCCGTTCATGATCGCGGGCGTCGTCGGCCTGCACATCTGGGCGCTTCACGTGCCCGGGAACAACAACCCGACCGGCGTGGACGTGAAGTCCAAGGAAGATACGGTTCCGTTCCATCCCTACTATACGGTGAAGGACGCCTTCGCGATCCTGGTGTTCCTGCTGCTGTTCTCCTGGTTTGTGTTCTTCGCGCCTGAAGCGCTAGGACACGCAGATAACCAGGTGCCTGCGAACCCGCTCGTCACACCGATCCATATCGTGCCTGAGTGGTACTTCCTGCCTTTCTACGCGATCCTGCGTGCGGTGCCGGACAAGCTGATCGGCGTGTTGCTGATGTTCTCGGCGATCGCCATGCTCTTCCTGCTCCCGTGGCTCGACACCTCCAAGGTGCGCTCGATGCGTTATCGGCCGATGGCCCGTTGGTTCTTCCTGATCTTCATCGCGGCGACCCTTGGTCTTGGCTGGTGCGGCGGCAAGCTGCCGGATGATGTCGTCATCGCAGTTGGTCGGGATGCCGTGTCGGGCGAGCCGACCGGCTTCACTGTCGTGATGCTGTCTCGGGTGCTTGCGGCGTACTATTTCGCCTATTTCCTTCTGGTTCTGCCCCTTCTGGGCTTGTTCGAGAGGACTTTGGCGGTTCCCGAAACGATCTCGACGCCTGTGCTGCCCAAGGGCGGCGCCTCCATGCCGAGCGGCGCGACCGCGTCGCCTGAGAAGAAGGGTTGATCCCCATGACCGATTTTTCAATGGGGTTCCGAACCGCATTCAGCCGTGTTCGGGTTAGCGCACTGGCTGCGCTCGCCGTATCTCTGGTCGGCCTTGCGACCCAGCCTGCCTCGGCCAAGACGACGGCGCGCGAAGCTGATGGCGTGTCCTTCAGCTTCGAAGGTCCGCTCGGCGTCTTTGATCAGGCCGAGCTGCAGCGCGGGTACAAGGTCTACGCCGAGGTCTGTTCGGCTTGCCATTCAATGAAGCTGTTGTCTTACCGGGACCTCGCCCAGAAGGGTGGGCCGTTCTATGACCCGAAACACCCCAATCTGCCGCCTGCTCAGAGCCCTTACGCCAAGGCGATTGCGGCGCAGTACAAAACGTCTGACATCGATCACGATACCGGGGATGTCATCGAGCGTACGGCCACCCCGGCAGACCATTTCCGGTCGCCCTTCCCCAACGAATATGCGGCGCGCGCGGCCAACGGCGGCGCACTGCCTCCTGATCTCTCCGTGATCGCCCGTGCGCGCGAGGGCGGTCCGGCTTATATCTACCACCTGCTGTTGGGCTATGAGGACGCGCCGAAAGGCATGACCGTCCCGGACGGTAAGTATTATAATCCCTACATGCCTGGGGACATGGGCTCCTTCTGGTCGGGCCCGAAGGACAAGGTTCCCGAAGGCGGCTTCATCTCCATGGCGAAGCAACTGACGCCGGATCGTGTCCAGTTCGACGACAAGACCCCATCGACCGCTGAGAACGAGGCGCACGCCGTGGCGACATTCCTGGCCTGGGCTGCGGATCCTCACATGGTGGAGCGCAAGCAGACCGGTCTGGCCGTGATGCTGTTCCTTCTCGTGTTCACCGGCCTCACCTATCTGTCCTACCGACAGATCTGGAGAAACGTTTCCCACTGATCCTGGGCTTTCAGGCCCTGCTTTGAAAACGAGCCCCTGTCGGACGACGTCCGCGGGGGCTTTTTTTTCCACGCTCATATTGCGTTTACCCTGTTCAACTTATGGCTAGCGTTCCTATTCGGAGCGCATGGCGATGACGTCCAAGGCGATGACGGCTGGTCTTATCCTGGCCTCACTATTCACCCTCATTCCGGTGACTGCGCCGGCGGAGCCTCCGGCTCCCGGAAAGTCAGTCACTGTCGAGAGTTTCGGAGACAAGCCAGACGTCGCGCCCGCTTCGAAGGAAGGCGCGGCCGCCATGCCGGTCGAGGGGGCGTCCGATACGATGGGCGCACCGCCCAAGCCCAAGCCAAAACGCCGAAAGAAGCCGAAGCCCAAGCCAAAGCCGCCGGTCAGCGCGCCGATGGCGCCTCCAGCGGTGGGTGAGCTGACCGCTCTTCCGATCACGTCCTTTACGGACTGGAACAGCCTGGACGCCGAAAACACCCTGGTGTTCGAAACGTCCAAGGGGCCGATTATCGTCGAGCTGCGTCCGGAGTTTGCCCCCGCAGCCGTCGCCCAGGTCAAGAAGCTGGTCCGCCGGAACATCTATGACGGGTTGCTGTTTCATCGCGTGATCGATGGCTTTGTGGCCCAGACGGGCAATCCAAATAATCGCGACGGCGGGAAAAGTGATGAACCCAATCTCCCGCCCGAGTTCGCGTTCCGGTTAGGCGCAGACACGCCGCATGCCGTCGTTGCGAGACCTGTCGGAGGACAGCTCGGGTTGATCGGTTCAACGCCCTACGAATCGGTGGACGAGGCCAAGATGGCCATGTCGCCCGACCATCGTGTCAGCGCCTGGGGCGCCTTTTGCGCCGGCGCAGTGGGTATGGGCCGGGATCAGGCGCCCGACAGCGCCAACAGCGAAATCTTCTTCATGCGTGATCCCGCGCGACGGCTGGACCGGGACTATGCGGTCATCGGCCGGGTGATCCAGGGTCTGGAAGCTGTTCGAAGCCTGACCGTTGGCGAGCCGCCGGTGCATCCGGACAAAATACTCCGGGCCGCCGTGATGGCCGATCTGCCGGACGCCGAACGGCCTAAGCTCAAGATTCTCAACACGATGGGTTCGGATTTTCGCAAGCTCGTCGATCACGCCAGAGCCGTCCGAGGCGCAGATTTCTCGATCTGCGACATCGAGACGCCTGTGAAACCTGACTTCGGAGGGCCGCACTGACGCCGAGACGGCTAGTCTCCGCCGTCTCCGGCCAGGCCGGCGTTTCGATGAAACAATTGAAGCGTACGCAATCGCGCCAGTCGCGCCGCGTCCGCCACAAAGTCCTTGCGCCTGTCCGACGCGAAGCCGTGGCCTGCGTCATATTCATGCACGCTGAGATCAGGATAGCGTTCCCGAATCTTGGCTACAGTTTCAGGGGGAATGGTGGGGTCCGCACGGCCGAAGTGCAGAATGATAGGACATTTCGGTGCCTCGTTGATCAGTTCGGGAATGCGGCGACCATAGTACGAGGACACCGCGGACACGCCCGGGACACGCGTTGCGGCGAGCCACGCCGCCGTCCCGCCCCAACAGTAGCCAACCACGAAAACCGGCGGCTTGAGCCAAGCGACGCAGGCGCGAAGGTCGCTCTCCACCTCCGCCCAGGCCGTTGCCTCCGACAGGCTCCGCCCCTTGGCGATACCGTCCTCGTCATATGCCGCCTGAAAGCCCGGCGCCCTGCGGTCAAACAGGGAAGGCGCGATCACTTCATAGCCATCATCGGCAAAGGTCTGCGCCAGTTCCCGGATGTGATCGGTCACGCCGAATATTTCCTGAACCAACACCAGACCGCCCCGCCGCGCCTCTTCCGGCAAGATGTGTGCGGCCTCGAAGATGAAACCATCAGAGGGGCTCGTCAGCCGGACGGCGGCGATCATCAGATGGCGCCGTTCGCCTCGAAGAGCGCGAGGGTCCTGGCCCTCGCCGCCGCCGCGTCAGCAGGATCCTGCGCCTCGACGCCGTCATTGTTGAATCCGTGGCCCGAGCCCTCATAGATGTAGACCGGTACCTCGGGATGCGCGGCCGACACCTTCGCCTTCACGTCGTCGGCCGGCATGTAGGTGTCCTTACGACCAAGGTGAACGATCACAGGGCAGTGCAGGGCGAGTTCCGCCATCCCCGCGACGCCGCCCCCGTAGTAGGACGAAGCCGCCGCCAGCCCCTGCACCCGGTTCGCAGCGAGCCAGGTCATCGTCCCGCCATAGCAATATCCCACGAGAAACACCGGCCCCTTGTCCTTGAGCTTTGCCACGCAGGCCTCGATGTCGCCCATCGCGTTGTCCGGCCCGTTGGCTGTGGCGTACGCGACGCCGGTCTTGAACCCGTCGGGATCGTGTCCAGCGGTGTAACCCCGCTCCTGTCGATCGAACATGGACGGCGCAATGACCTCGAATCCCAACGCCGCCCATCGCGCGACGTCCTCGTGGACATACTTGTCCAGACCAAAGATTTCCTGGATCACGATGACGCCGCCGCGGCGACGCCCAACGGCGTCCGCATGAAGCGCTGTGAAAGTGAAATCATCGTGGGCGGCGGTGAGCTCGATCAACTTGGTCATGGCGCGGTTCTCCAATGCGGTTCGACCCTAATGTTTTGATGCGAACTTTTGCACCTTCTTTTTCGGGCATTTCGGCGCGTTCAAGGATTGGAAAGCCCGGCGGCCGACGCGTTTTTACCGCCCCTTAACGAAAAAGGCGGCTTCCCCTTAGGCCAAAAGCGCGGGACAGTCGCTGGAACACATGATGAACACGAATCGATTCCGCATACTCGGGCTTGACCCCGGCCTGGTCCGAACAGGGTGGGGCGTGGTGTCGGTTGAAGGCAACCGATTGTCTCACGTGGCCCACGGCGTCATTGCCCCTTCGGCGAAGGCGGATTTTGCGGAGCGATTGCTGGTCCTGTTCGATGGCGTCACGCAGGTCATCGCCGATCACGGTCCCGATGAGGCGGCTGTTGAGGAGGTCTTCGTCAACATGAACCCGTCGTCGACCCTGAAGCTCGGGCATGCGCGCGCCGCCAGCCTCATCGCGCCCGCCAAGGCGGGATTGCCTGTCGCCGAATACGCCACACGCGCTGTCAAGAAGGCGGTGGTTGGCGCAGGAGCGGCGGACAAGGGCCAGATCGGCTTCATGGTCCGACGGTTACTTCCCACCTGCGGCGATCCGGGAGAAGACGCCGCCGACGCCCTGGCGGTCGCCATTGCGCACGCTCATCTGCGACGTTCGTTGCAAATGGGTGCGGCATGATCGGTCGGCTGAGCGGATCGCTCATCGAAATCGAGGGAGAGGACGCCCTCATTGACGTGAGCGGAATAGGCTACCTCGTTCGCTGCGGCGCGCGAACACTCGCAAGGCTTCCAGCGGTAGGGGATCCCGTGATCCTGCATATTGAAAGCCAGACGCGCGAGGACGGGACGCGACTGTTCGGCTTCCTGTCAAAAGGCGACCGGGCGACCTTTGTCCAGTTGCAGGCGATCCAGGGCGTCGGTCCCAAGGCGGCGCTGTCCGTGCTCGACATCTTGTCCCCTGCGGAACTTGCCGCCGCTGTCGCCAGAGACGACAAAACGGCGGTTGGCCGGGCGAACGGCGTGGGGCCGAAGCTGGCGCAACGGATCGTCACGGAACTGAAGGGCAAGCCTCTCGCTGGCGGGTTCGACGCTGGTCTGCCGCAGACCGCAGGCAGTCAGGCTGCGCCCGTCTTTTCCAGGGACGGAGAAGCTCTCGCGGCCCTGGCGGGTCTTGGCATTCCGGACGCCTCCGCCCGGCGCGCGGTCGAGGCGGCCAAGGCAAGACTTGATCCCGAGGCGTCATTGAGCGCGCTGATCAAGGCGTCCCTGCAGGAGGTCGGACGTTGACCCGCTTGATGTCCGGTGACCGAGACGCGCATGATCCCTCTGATCGCGCGCTACGTCCGCAGACCCTGGCTGAATTTGTCGGCCAACCGAATTTGAAGGCCAACCTCAAGATCTTCATCGATGCGGCCAAGACCCGCGGAGACTCCCTCGACCATGTCCTGCTGTTCGGGCCTCCGGGTCTCGGCAAGACGACCCTCGCCCAGATTGTCGCCCGCGAACTTGGCGTCAGCTTTCGCGCGACCGCGGGTCCTGTACTGGCCAAGGCCGGAGATCTGGCGGCGATCCTGACCAATCTTGAGCCGAGGGACGTTCTGTTCATCGACGAGATCCATCGGTTGCCGCCGGCCGTCGAGGAAATTCTTTACCCGGCGATGGAAGATCATGTGCTTGACCTGATCATCGGCGAAGGGCCGTCCGCTCGATCTGTCCGGATTGACCTTGCGCCATTTACGCTTGTCGCCGCGACCACGCGCGCAGGCCTGCTCGCCACGCCATTGCGAGACCGCTTTGGCATACCCTTGCGTCTCGACTTCTACTCGTCCGAAGACCTTTGCAAGGTTCTCGCACACGCCGCGCGAAAGCTGGGTGCGCCCCTGACGCCGGAAGGTGCGGCGGAGATCGCCGGTCGCGCCCGCGGAACCCCTCGCGTTGCGGGGCGATTGCTGCGGCGGGTGCGCGACTTCGCCGAAGCTGAAGGCGCTGCGGAGATTGATCGCCATGTCGCTGCTCGTGCGCTGAAGCGACTGGAGGTTGACGCCCTGGGTCTCGACGGCCTGGACCGGCGTTATCTCAACGCACTGATCACCACTTACGGCGGGGGCCCGGTAGGCGCGGAAACCCTTGCCGCTGCGCTCGCGGAGGCGAGGGACTCCGTCGAGGACGTGATTGAACCCTACCTTCTCCAGCAGGGGTTCATCATGCGAACACCCAGGGGACGGATCGCAGGCGATCTTGCGTATAAGCATCTAGGACTGACGGCGCCCACGTCCGGACCACGGATCACAACTGGCGCTGATTTTGACGGAGACGAGCCATGAGTGAGGCGCCGCTCGATACGGCCCCATCAGCCGGATGGTTTGTCGGGCGGGAACATCAGCTGCCTGTCAGGGTCTATTATGAAGATACTGATTTCACAGGTCTTGTGTATCACGCCAACTACGTCCGCTATTTCGAACGAGGACGTTCCGACTTCCTCCGATTGATTGGCGCAGACCACAGTCTTCTGCTTGATCGGGCGGATCCCGCAGCGTTCGTGATCACGCGGCTTGAAGTCGACTTCGTTCGTCCGGCGCGTATCGACGACGCATTGCTCGTGCGGACGACCTACGACACGTTTCGCGGAGCCAAGCTCACCATTCGTCAGTCGATCTCGTGTGGCGCGGACACCCTGGCGCGCGCGACGGTTTTCGCAGCCTGCATCGACCTGTCCGGGCGTCCCAGGCGACCGCCGTCGGTTCTGGTGGAGCGCGTGCGGCCCTGGCTTGCGCCGGCTTTGGAGTCTTGAGTGCGTTCAGTCGTCAGGGCCATAGTTTCGTCACCCCGTACAGGCTATAGGGCAGTCTAAGGATGCGGAGCCGCACATGATCGACAGCTTGACCGTCACCCCTGACAATTTCGGTCTGGTGGCCACCTTCATTCGGGCGGATGTGGTCGTGAAGGGCGTGATGATCAGCCTGATCGGCGCGTCCGTCTGGTCCTGGACGGTGATCTTCGACCGTGCGCTCCGCTTGGGCGCCATGCGGCGCGAAGCTGATCGTTTCGAGGCGGAGCTCGCTCAGGGTCGATCCCTGGAAGATCTCGCCAAACGGGCAGGAGACGCGCCACGCCATCCGATGCCGCAAATGGTGCAGCTCGCGGTTCGCGAGGGTCGGGCGCGGGGTGCGGATTCGGGGTTGGTCCTCACGGCTCTTGATCGCTCCATGGAAAGCCTCATTTCCGCGGCCGGGCGTCGCGCCAGCGAGGGCCTCGGCGCCCTGTCGATCGTCGCGACGGCTTCGCCTTTTGTCGGACTGTTCGGCACCGTGTGGGGCATCATGAACGCATTCCGCAACATCGCGGTCATGAAGAACACCAACCTGACCGTCGTCGCGCCGGCGATTTCGGAGGCGCTCTTTGCGACAGCGTTCGGACTTGCCGCCGCCATCCCCGCCTATATCGCCTACAACACCTTCTCGATCGACCAGCAGCGCCTCATCAATCGACTTGAAAGCTTCGCGGACGACCTGGCTGCGGCGGTTGCGCGTCGGTTGTCTGAACGGGGAGGGGTCTGACCGTGGCGGCGGGCGGCGTCAGGATGTCGTCCAGCGGACGCCGTCGGCGTGTCCGCGGGCATACGGCCCTGACCGAAATCAACGTCACGCCGCTGGTCGACGTGATGCTGGTCCTTCTGATCATCTTCATGGTGTCAGCGCCGCTGCTGACGGTGGCCGTGCCTGTGGATCTTCCCAAGACGGACGCCGGGGCGGTGGATGAACAGACCGCGCCCCTGACGGTCACGATCCGCCGGGATGGGTCAGTCTTCCTGCAGGATGACGCTGTCGATCTGGATGAACTCGCGCCCCGTCTGCTTGCGATGTCGGGGTCAGGATCGAAAAAGCCGGTCTTCGTGCGGGCCGACGGCGCCGCGGCCTATGCCGTCGTCGCCCAGGTCATGGCCAAGCTGTCCAGCAATGGATTTTCCAACATCAACCTCGTCACGGACACGACGGCTGAGCCGGCAAAATCCGTGCTGCGTCGACCCTGATGGCTGGCGCCTTGGGCCCGGCTTACGGCATGCAGCCATCCCGTGGCGGTCGCGTTCCGGCGCTTCTTGGCGCGGTCATTCTGCACGCGGCTGTGATTGGCCTTGGCTATCTTGGCTTCATCTCGGCGCCGCCGCCGCATGTCGTTGAAGTGACGCCGATTTCGCTGGTCACCGCGAGCGCCATTTCCAACGCAAGCGCAGCCGCTCAGGCGAAGGAAGCCACAAAGGCCAGCGCGCCCGAACCTGAGCCGCAGCCCAAGCCTGCCGCAACGCCACAACCGCCGGCGGTCAAGGCGTCGCCGCCGGAAAAACTCGATCTCGACCACCTGGCGAAGTCTCGCACGGCCAAGTCGCTCGATCTTGACCAGTTGTCTCGACCGGGAAAGCCGCAGCCGAAGTCCCTGGATCTCGCCAGTCTCGCCGAAGGTCGTCCAGCCGCGACGCAGCGCGGACCGGCCCATGCCGAAACCGCTGAAATTGCGAGAAAGGCTGTCGGCGCCGGCGCCGGACTTTCTGCGGACGCGCGGTCCTATCTCGCCGGAAAGCTGATACCACTCTGGAATCCGATCTGTGGCGTGGAAGACGCCGCGAATGTGGTCGTGCGCGTGAACATCAAACTGTCTCCGGAAGGTCGTCTGTTGTCGGTGAGGGATTTGACCGGCGTGGAAAATGCGGTCACTCGCGCCGCTGCGTTGCGCGCTTTGACGGCGGTCAAGCAGGCGGACCCTTACGATGGTTTGCCCCGGGACGAGTACGCGGTATGGCGGGATGTGAACTTCAACTTCATAGCCAAGGACGCATGTCGCCGATGAACGGTTTTGTGCGCTTTAAAAGATCCTGTCTGATCCTGCTCGCGGCCGTTTCTGTCGTGGTCTTTGGGACCCAGGTCGCGTTTGCAGGTGTCGATGTCGACATCAATCAGGGCAATGTCCAACCCGCGCCTATCGCCATTCCTCCATTTCGCGGAGTGGATTCCAAGACCCAGGCTCTTGGCGATGACATTGTTCAGGTCATTGCGGGCAATCTCGAGCGATCAGGCTACTTCAGGCCCCTGGCGCCGGCGGCCATGGTCGAGAAGAATCTGGATGTCAACGTTCTGCCTCGGTTCGCAGACTGGAAGGCCGTCAACGCCCAGTACCTCGTCAACGGGCAGGTCTCCCAGGATGCTGACGGCCGCCTTCAGGTCGATGTCCGGTTATGGAGCGTATTCAATGAGCAGCAGCTCGTGGGCGTTCAATTCACCGCAACGTCCGACAACTGGCGCAGGATCGCCCACAAGATTTCAGATGCGGTCTACAAGCAGCTGACAGGTGAAGACGGCTATTTCGATACCCGGATTGTTTTCGTGGCTGAAAGCGGAGTGCGCGGCAAACGGATCTCGCGGCTCGCCATCATGGATCAGGACGGCGCCAATCCGAGCTATCTGAGTGACGGCGGCTACATTGTCATGACGCCCCGGTTCTCGACCAACACGCAGGAAATCACTTATACGGCGCTCCGTCCGGACAGCGCGCGCATCTATCTGTTCAACATCGAGACGGCGCGTCATGAGGTCCTCGGTCAAGCGG
>Ga0208617_1000457_pt1 | contig 11819 bp, 11 predicted proteins | sample CryBogCBE06Nov07_FD_184581 | JGI IMG/M metagenome (GOLD analysis project Ga0208617, IMG submission 184581) | Freshwater microbial communities from Crystal Bog, Wisconsin, USA - CBE06Nov07 (SPAdes) (version 2) | ecosystem: Environmental > Aquatic > Freshwater > Lake | place: Crystal Bog...
ATATTGTCATTGCTATCCAGAAACATCATAAACGTAAGTTCCCAGCCTGACCGATATCTGGGTGTGTTTTTGCCCACGTATTTGCTAGGATTTTTAACAGTATAAATGCCTTGACGAAATTTAGTCATTGTCAAATCCTAACGTTACGTGTTACATAATAGTTAGATTGTGTTGGGAGATTTACACCCAACAATGTGCTACGGCTTCTAATATTGTTGAGATAATAGGTCATGGCCAAGGTCAGTTGCGGAGCTGATAGGCCCTGGAACTGTTGTAACAAGGTCATGACTGGTATATTGGTCTGGCGACTTATACGGAATAGACTGACAGTAAAATTGGTTGCTGCTTCTGGATTTTTAAAAACCGATTCAAAGTAACTGTTGACAGCATCATATTCCACTGCCTGGACATTTTGTTGATAGCCATAAAATCTATCATAGATTTGAACAGTAGCATCAATGCTAGAATTGTAAGTATTAACTGATCCCATGATTAACCGCTTCCGTCTGGATAACCATTTAAGTCGCTAGCATTGACTGTGCCATCACTGTTGTAGGTAGCAGTACCAGGAGTGTTGGATGACGACCCAATTGGCGCATTGTCTACTAAGAAAGTTGCGCCCTGGGCACCTGTGGCTGCTTGGGCAAGATTATTAAATGTATTTAACAATGAACCAGACCCAGCTAGTGCTCCTGTGGCAAATCCAGCCGCAGAGTAAATTAAACTTTGATTGACAGCACCAACAACATTCTGCAGTGTGTTTTGTGTGTTGACCAAGGCCTGTAGGTCTTGTTTGTTACCAGCCGCACTGGTCTGTAGTTGTCCGTTGATCATGACCTGATTGTTGCTGCCAGGTCTGGCAATTGGACTGATTTCTGTATCGTAGTGTGCGGGATCAGCAAAACCAGGAATTTGTTCACTGGGTTGTTCCCCACCGATAGCTCCTGAGTAGTATTTGACATTTTCATAACGTATGCTCATCACATGCTGGACCACTTGATTGCCGGCGCTGTAGTCATAGGTATCATGGGTCCAGTCGGTGATCAAAGGGTTGATCATGGTATACTGTGCATAGGTTTTTTGACTCATACCATATATGGTTATGTCGTTAAAGAATGGTTCAACACTGCTGGCTGGACCAGTCAACAAACTGCTGGCCAAACTCTGTAGCGATGGATTTGAATAGCCTTGTCCACTGAGTCCCCAGTGTTGACTTACTCTAGCTGCGGCATAGGTATCGTTGATAGTATAACTGAACCCACCCAATGCACCACTGATCTCGCCTAGTGTTCCTTGCTGGTTAGGAGTGTTACCATACTTGTATTGAGGATCGCTGTAGTAGTATTGATAGTATTGATACCACATGTTGCGAATCAAATCACTGTTGTCATCATGAAACGTGATCTGGCAAGGGTTGTAGTTGATTTTGGTCTGAATCAAGCGCTTACGATTATACTGATTCATTGTGCCCACATCAATCGAATAACCCGGCAACTGTGCTGTCTTGACCATAAGGCCTATCACGCTGGACTTGCCGCCTGAAATAAAATTGGCTACCGCAGGTATATTGGTATTGAGATTGAAATAAACATAAAATAAAAATTTATTTCTTGGAAGATACTGATAAGATCCGCCACCACTGAACGGCCCGCCGCCGGCGCCAAAGGTTTTACTAGCGTGGGTATAGTCGCGCAGACCGGACCCTCTAGGAGGTAGTCCGGGTGGAAAGGGTTGGAGATTTTCGTTGGCCATAGGCTACTTAGCCTAGGTTAGAAACACCTGTTGCTGTGCCAGTTTTCTGAGTGGTTTCGACTTGATAAGCATTGTCAAATCTAATGGTCATACTAACTGTCATTGGCTCATTGGTGCCATAGTTAGCTTCATTGTAGTTAACTGCCTGCAGGTAACAGCCATAAAGTTCCCAGGTCTCAAGTGGCACTGGAGTGTTTGCTCCGTTGCCGCCATCTAACACTTGGAAAGTGGTCAAAAACTTATAGTCAATGCCGGCAGGAGCACTACTCATTTCCATGAAGTCCAACTGCTTCTGTAATTGCTCACCGACTAGTCTGGAAATATTGCCACCAGCATCGTCGCGAATTTGACAGGTAATATCTTGCCAGGCATATTTTCCAGCAATTTTAACTGTGCTATTGTATACCGGTAGATCAATGTTTTCAAATGTGACGTTGGGACGAGTAAAGTCCATAACTTGTCTAGTGAGTTCTAGTGTTTCGCTAGCACCTGCAGAGCCAAAGTTTTGGAAGTAAACTCTAAAGCGATACTTTAACTTTGGCATTAACAAAGTTTGATTTGAGTTACTTTGATCGCTTCCGGGTAACCCGCCTGTGTATACTGACATCCGTTGTAATGATGATATTGGCATTTGTTTATCTTCCTAATCTATATGTATTTATGGTCTCTAATTGCCCCATTAAGCCACTGCCTGAGCCTGTATTGTTCCTGTGTTCTGTATACGCATTGGTATATAAATGAACTCAACTGCTTTAACAGGCTCGATAGCAATATCCACATACAGCTCGTTGGCATCAATGGTAGCTGCTGTGTTATTGGTGGTATCGCACACAACAAGATAGTCATAGAGGGCACGTTTACCAACCAAATCAACCATCAATGATGTAATTTGTGTCTGGATTGAACTACGAGTAATAGTATCATTAGGTTCAAACAAGTATTGATTGCCAATGATTTCCAAGCGACCACGCAGGTATGCTACCAAACGTGCCACATTGATGCGATCAAGAGCTGTGTTGGTTCCTTGTAGTGTATGATTACCAAAGTTTACAATGCCTGTGCCGGGTATAAATGTGATTGGATTGATATCGTTTTGATACAATACATCACGCAGACCTTGGTTGACTCCCAATGTTTGGAAATTACCAGTGGTTGGATTCAAATAACCAATTTGTAGGGCATTATCAACTACACCACGACGTAAGCCGGCAGGAGCAAACCATGGATAAGCCACAGCATCACTACGGATAATGGTTCGCAACATCATATGACTTGGTGCTGTTACTACAGTGTTTCCTGTCAAATCAGTTGTGGTGCAACTTGGGTAAAATGTTGCTGAGTATGAATCACCAGCGGCCAAATTGCCTTCACTATACAATGATGTCAAGTTGGTAGTTGCACCATAATCACTGTATGCGCCGGTGTTATCGGCCCAGGCCACAACTTCATCAGGTGTTAAGCGTAGCGGAGTATCAACCACGTTGAAGCCAGTGTCACCGCGATCATTGTTGAGCAATACCATATTGGGTGCCAATTCAGGATACTGTGGGCAAGCAATCAAGTTGAACTGTGCTTGATTTTCACGTATTTGTGTATTGGTATCTATAGCTGCTCGCAGGGCCTTGACAATCAGATAACGCTGTGCATGGCGACCCATGTTTGGAGTTCCATCAGCACGGTTGGCACTTGCTGTATTCCATGTGCTGGCCACTGCGGGCAAGGACGCTGGAGGTGGATAGTCTGTGGCGTTCCATGCGTTGGCTTCAAAAGATTTCACATTAAATCCGCTTCTACGTGTGTTCCACAACAAGGTTCCCTGTGGATACAGCAAAGGATTTGGAGCATCAAGATCCAAATAGTTGCTGCGAATCAGTGGTGTTGAACCTGTAGCAATTGGAGGAATGGGATCAGTGATTGGGTTTGTATCACCGTTTGGTGCCCAGCGAGCATCAGCAAACAAAATACCATTGATTGTGGTATGGTCTGCATTGTCGATCAGCACCCATTGATCCTGTCCATTTACAGTTTGCCAACGACTAATCACCGGATAATTTTCTAAACCAGCGGCACTGGTGTCGATCCATAGATCGCCTAGAACAAGTTGGCTTGTTCCATCTGGCCAAGTGGTGGGTGCCGTAGCACTAAAGATTGGGCCAGTAGGATTGGTGGCCGACAAAGTATAACCACGAACATCGTTGGTGCAGTTTTGATAACCTATCCAGGCGCCGTTGTTTTGAATCATGATATCGGCTTGGGTAGCATCACTGTAATACCAGTAGGTGCCGGTAGCTGGATTGGTATCCGGTGCGCTGGCAGAAGCTGTGTAGGTAAAGGTTGGAGAACCTACCCAATTACTGAGTATAATCCCGCTAGGACTTCCGGCAAAATAGCGTTGCTTTATTCCTGTTACTGAGGTGGTGAAACCAGCAACAGTCAATGGAGTATTTGTGCCATCTATTAGATTAATATCGCCGCCGGCTGAGTGTTCAAACACTAGTTGGCCAGCACTGTTGACTTGCGCCGATACATAAGGAACATTAGCAGCACTTACAGCATCAACAAAAGCAGATACATTGGTTCCGTTTACAGTAACAACCACGGTGTTAGTCAAGTTAGACGTGCCAGGTTGTGTTGCTCGTATGCTAAATGTGGAGCCGGTTGTAAATGCTGGATTTGTTACAGAACCAGTTACGATTGTTGGCCCTGTAGTAAGACGTTCATATATGACCAATCCAGCAGTAGAATTATCATAGGGATCTGGCTGAGCATAGGTAGTGCCTGCGGGTATATTTGTGCCTCCACCTGTTGGATCCAGGTCATACAGCGCATAAGCATCGTTATCATAGACCGGACAACTTTGGAGCACAAAAGTGCCCAACGTGCTGTTGTATTTTTTGATTTCAATCAACATGCCTTGATTTACTAGATTGGTTTGTTGAAACACACTACCGGTAGGAGCTGGGTAGGTGTCGGTGGTGCGCCATCTTGGTGCAGAATAATTAGGACCATGCACATAACGAGGGCCATAGTATTCACCTGGTGTGATACCCAAGGTGGTTAATGGCGTATTATTTGCATTAGCAATATAAATTATACCTGTGGTGGGTGTTGCAGCATTGGATCTGCGAATAAGTCCACCGGAATTATAAGAGGCAGTGACACTGCTGGCATATCTGACATAAGTGGTGGTGCAGGCTGTTACAGTATAAGTTCCGTTGTAACCTGCTGGGTCAATGCCAGAAACTACAATTGCGTCGCCAATTTGATAAGGAGCTACTCCTTGAGTAGCAAAAGTTAGTGTAACAGTGGCCCCGTTTCCGCTAGCACCTGTGACAGTAAGATTGTCTCCACTGGCATCGGCGTCAGCGTATAAATTGAGTTTTCCTCCAATGTCGGCAGCATATACACCAGGAATACCCTTTTGATTGATAGCGTCAGCAAGACCCAATACCGTGCTTGCTGTGCCAGACTCACCGACTGTTACAACTTGGCCGTTGATGTCAATGGCATCACCTGTTGTTAATGTCACAGGAGCATTGTTACTCTGGATTGTAGGCCAAGCTGTTTTCCATTCATTACTACCAACCAATACCCAAGTATTATATAACTCATCAGGAGTCATGCCATCCTGGAGCCAGTTTGGTGCCTGTGCTGATGTAGGGCCACCGCGTTTGTACCAGGTGGGATTTGCTAGAGTGGCAGAAGTAGCAGCAGTGACTGCATAATTGCCAATACTGCCAACCGATGTTAATGGAACAGCAGTAGAATCATATAATTGACTAGCATCATTAATTACAATAGGAGTTTCGGTAGTAAATGCAGAAGTGGTCTGATTCCACTGTGTGATTCCCCATGTGCTGTTTGTAGTGTCAAACCAATAAGTTCCATTGGCAGGAGCACCTGTAGGACGTGTTAAACTTGCAGTAAGGGCGGCCAAGTCAATGTCGGCTCGCATTACATAAGCGGTGTTGGTTACGCCAAGTGCCGAATACGCGGCTAATAAACCGTATTCATTGAGTTCGTATCCATTGATAGGAGTTCCAGCTGTGGTATTGTAAAAGAATGGCACACCAAACGTAGACAGCAAATCACGTTGACTGGTCATGATGTATAACTTATTAGCATTAGCGGCCAATGTTCCTGGAGCAATTCCAGTGCCGGCACCAGATATCTTGTTCTGTGCGGTTGCTAATAAAATAAATGGTACCGAGCCAGCGGCAGCGGGTGTGTAATTGCTTTGGTCAATTACACTGACTTGTACACCTGGGGATAATAAGGCCATAACTAATTCCTTTTTGTTAATGTAGATATTTATCGGTTATGTCAAAAAGAACGGCGTTAATCCAGCCTTTATAAAGGTCCGCACTACTAAATAGATGCATGAACCGACCTGTCTGCCCAGATTGTAAGCAAAGGCCCAGAGCAATCTGCTACTACAAGTATGACCGTGTTTATTATCGTAGTCGTTGCATGCAGTGTCTCAAAAAATCACAACATAAAAAAATACCCAAGATGCGTTGGCAGTTAGATGGGTATAAAAAGAAAGCTTCTTGTGATCGTTGTGGGTTTAGAGCCAAATATTCTGCACAACTAATAGTGGTTCACATTGATGGAAACCTTAACAACAGCAATTTAAGTAATTTGAAAACTATCTGTCAAAATTGTGCTATAGAAGTTAAGAAATCAGATCAGACTTGGCGCCCTGGAGATCTAGAACCAGATCTTTAACTTGTCGGTATAAGTTATCTAGCCCATCTGAGTTGTTGTCAATCACGGCGTCAAACTCGGTGCCGATCCAGGCAGTTTCACTAGCATGGACGTTGTAAGTTTCCAACCGAGCTTTACTTAACGCCCATTCGCTGTTTCTAACAGGTCCTCGATTTACTTTTTCTGCTAAATTATACCATTCGGGTTCGGGTCCTCGAGTGACTCGAATTACTATTCCGCCAACGTTTTTAATTGCTTTGATTTCGTTAGTGAAACGGCAATCAGAAATAACAATATCGTCGGTGGTTTTTCTTAGTTTGTTTTCTAATGCGGCAATCCAAATGTCATCATGAAAACTCTTCCGAGCTACCTCTGTTCCCCAGTATTGTAAGACCCAACGCGGAGTTAAATGTGGCATGTTCAAGCGAGTCGACCACCATGGATCTACTTGTTCGCGCCATGCTCTTGATTCTTTTGTGCGTCCTTCTAAGAGTTCGCGGTCCCACCCAAATACAGCGGCCACAGCATCTTTGAGTGTATGCGCAAATGATTCTCGTCGGAATTGATGTATGTTTTGTAAGTAGTCAGCAATAGTATCTTTGCCACTTCCAATTAGTCCACAAATTCCAATGATCATCTAATTTCCTTTACGTTTAAGTGTTTCAGTGTAGCCTGTAACATGTCAATTTGCCTGCGACAATCTTCCAAGGCATGGTGGCTAGTAGGCGGTTTAGGCAGTTCGGGCCACAGACTGTAGATGGTTCTGGCATCGCGCACATTGTAGAACTGCCAAGGCAAGGCCTTGCCATAGCTCTTGTAAGCATGCTCGAGAATGTTCATGTCGTAAGTGGGACCATTGGCCCAGATAAACTTGTGTTGCCAAGCTAGTTTATAAAGACTATCTAAGGCTTGATCCAGATCCACGCGGCCTTCTTCCATGAAGGCTTCGGCCTGTGCTTCGGGCTGAGTAGCCCACCAATCTATAGTGTCTTGTTGAACTGTGCGGTTTTCTTGGCTTTCTAAAGTGATACGGGCATAGTATTGCCGATCGTAGTAGCCCCGGCCGAATGGATCAAAACTCTGAGCCGCAATGGTTAAAATGGTCGCGTCAGGACCAGTGCCTAAACCTTCTATGTCAATCATTAGTGAGCTCATGCTAAGAGTATAGCACAAGTTTAGATTAAAGTCTAGCGGGTGTCAACCAATTACCCAGGTAATTGGTTGACTAGCATCAACATAATTCTTTAGATCTTCTAAGCACTTGTCCATTCCTGCTTGACCTTCGGTTTTCATCTGGGTTCCATTTAGGGTCGATCCACCTTGTGGGCCGGCATATTGACTAAACTTTTCACGTGCTTCACCGATGATATATTTACAGTTAGCTACCATGTAGTCACGGAACCATTGGCGCACTTGAAAATCACTTAGTAAATTAAATTCTGGTTTGAGATTGTAAGTCCATAATAACACACTCTCACCTGTGCCCTTTGGATCGCGGATCAGCTGTAGTTTTTTAGTTACTGGATTCCAGGTATAGTTCATGTAGGCACCAAACATACGGCCTGCTTGTTCTACATATTGTGAGTAGAAATCATAGGTAGCAAGGCCACCTGCTACGTTAAAGTTCATCAAATACACATTTAAACTTGCCTGACTGAATGGATCAAAGTTACTGGCAAAAGGACCTGTTGAGTCGCCAAAGGTTCTACGGAAAATTTGGCGCACACTAATAACTTCCTGCGGCAAATCATAGATATTGACATTGGTAACTAATTCTAAAAAGCTATAACTTTCTTCGTAGGCATTTTCTGCACGTTGGCGATATACACCTAATGTTTTTTGATATGCAGATTCATAGTGTTCAGCATCCAGCTCAATATCAATGATCTGACCGCCCAATTGTAGACGAACATAATCTATAAGATCTTGTTTTAATGTTTCAGTGCTAGATTGACTTTCTAATGCCATAAAGAGAACTCCTGTTCTCTGTATTTAGCACTTTACCAAGCCCAAAGTATAATCAAATTATCGTTACCGCGACCATTCCACTTAGTTTCTGTAGCTTTGATTTCTCCAAATGCCTTGCGGGCTGCGGGCTTGCCACCTCCAGTGACTGCTTTAATTTGTTCAGCGGGCTTACGCAGAGTTTTTTGCACGGTTGTTTGCGCATCAAATCCTACAATCGTGCTGCCCTTAACTGTAAAGGTCCCTATATGACTGTCGGCCATGACATGAATTAGTTTACGTTTTGCTGTATCGTACAGCCATGCTTCACTGGCATTGATTAATTTAGTAACTGGTTCGGATTTGAGTTTTAGTTCGTCAAACTCTCTCATGAACTTGAAGCCACGGGTGAGTCGTTCTGGGCTCACAGCTTTCTTGGCCCGCGGTTTGCGTTCTACCTTTTTCAGCTGGACATAACTATTACAATCGTTAATTACTGTTTCACAAAATTTAACACACTGCTTTAATTGATTTTTAGTCAAGTGGCTGTAACCTTCAACAAGGTCGGCATCAACACCTTCTAATACTTCATTGAATTCGGCCAGGCGTAATTCCCATACAGTTGACACTGTGCCGACCATATTAGGGCTTACATTCATACCACGCATGAGTTTGATTGGGCTGAAGTCTGCACTCATCTTGGCCCCGGCTACAACAAAATCATCAAACATGCCTTCAAGTTCGCCACAGCACTCAGATATTTTTTCACGCAGGTGATCTTGTATTGTAAGTTTGACTACTGCTGCTTCTGCGTCAATTGCACTTTGAGCTCGTTTGACTTCTTGCTTGGCCTTGAGCATTTGGCTAATCTGCTCATCCACGATACACTGTTCATGCTCGGTAAGTTCTAAACCAATCAAGGTCATTCTACAGGCCCAGGCCGGTGTCAAGCGAATCTGACTGTCCGGAATGCCACGCATGAGTTTGGCATCCTTGGGTCTATGATTAATCTCCAGGTATTGACACAACATGTCCTTGGCGTCTTTTTTGCCATAGTGATAGTTGTACCATTGAAATGCTTTGGCCAGGAGACCCAAGCGATTTTCTGTGGTAGGTTGAACACGCCATTCGGGTTCTGGACCTACATATTTGAATTCAGCACCCTTGGGGTTAAGTCTTTTGATTTCGTTTGATTTAGCCATAGTCTTTATTGTATATTAAAATTTTGTATTGTCAACCTAGTAGACTAGCAAAGGTAATATGCTGTTCCAGATTGGTCAGCAGATCCTCTGTTTGTTTTACTAACTCTTGGTAGCGAGATGTTTGTTTATGCATACGACGACATTCTACACTTTCCATATCGGCTGCTACTATGGATCGATCTATGGTTTTTACCATTTTAAGCAGATCTTTACGAGCTACTTTGTTTTTCACCGTGGCAATGGCCTGTTCGGCCCGATCTAAGCGTAGAAATAATTCGTCCATTTTGTAATTATACGAGCTTTTGAATTACTAGTCAATCTGGCCCATAAATACATTACTATGCCACGTTTAAGCCTTTATCGCCCAAACAGAACTTCAGATTATCAGTATCTTGATCGCGTGATTAGCGAACAATACACCGTGGGTGGACTAGATTTGTATGTTCACAAATACCTAGGACCGCAAGGTGCTGGCCAGGACAACGGCAACAACGACGCTACCATACCAAATTATCCCACTACAGATCCCCTGTTCATCCAAGATTTATTGCTGTTAGAAAACCGCGATCGTGTATATGATCCCAATGTGTTTGTCATGCGTGGTGTGTATCGCACCCAGGATATAGATTTTGATCTTACGCAGTTTGGATTGTTTTTAAATGGTGATACCCTGTTTATTACATTTCACTACAACGACATGATTGACACATTTGGTCGCAAACTCATGTCTGGTGATGTGCTTGAAGTTCCTAACTTGCGAGACTATCATCCCTTGGATACTACCTTGGTTAAAAGTCTGGCCAGATATTATGTGATTCAAGATGCTAACTATGCATCTGAAGGCTTTAGCCAAACCTGGCAGCCGCACCTGTGGCGTGTTAAAGCCACGCCAATGGTAAATGCTCAAGAATACAGTCAAATTATTAATCAACCGTTCATGCCAGAAAATGTTTGGGATCCTGGTAATTATTATCCCAACGGCTCAGTTGTTAATAACGGCGGCACATACTACACAGCCAACGGCAATGTTCCAGCCGGAACACCGATCGATGCAGTAAACCCTGCCACTGGGCAACTTTATTGGACTCCTACCACTGCCAGCACGGTTGGTGACAAACAATCAACCAGGCCCAAAGACTTACAACTCAATGATGCCTTGTTGGCGCAGGCCTATGAAGATGTTCCACTCAGTGGATACGACAACGTAAAATTTTATATATTGCCTACAGAAGGTGGAGAACCAGGCAGTTATGGACTTACTACTACCTCAGAAGGACCTCGCACTTCGGGACTAGAACCTGGGTTAGACGAAACTCCAACCGGATTTGGTTATGCCGATGGTTACTTGACTGGATCTACAAATGCACCAAATGGACTGCCGGTAACTCCGGGTGTTCAATTTCCTCCACATCCTGCCACGGGAGATTATTGTTTGCGTTTAGATTACTTTCCAAATCGATTATTCCGTTACAATGGACGTGCTTGGTTGGCCATTAGCGACAATGTAAGAACCGATCTTGACTATGCAAGCCAGGCCTTGACACAACGAGCCAGCTTTGTCAATAATACCTATACTGTGCCTACATCAGATATTGGTAATATTCCAAGTCGTCAAAGTCTAAGTAAAATATTGGAAATACAAGCCGACAACGGCGACCAAGGTGGCAATTTGCCACCTAACCCAAGACCTCCAGGACGATAATGGCACAATTTTTTTACGATGAACAAATTCGTCGATTTCTATTACAGTTTGCCCGTATATTCAGTAATTTTGAAGTTGAGTATGGCGGTAATCAAGCCGGGCAAGGCCCAGGTTCTAACCTAGATACCTTAGTGCGTGTTCCGGTACGTTATGGTGATTCTAGTCGGCAAGCTCAGACCATACTACAAAATAACTCGGCCAACGACATGCCGTCAACTCCGTTAATGACATTTTATATAACGGATTGTAACTATGATCGCCCGCGCATGCAGGAACCATACTTTATTGATAATATGGCCGTTCGCCAACGCACCTGGGATCCCGACACACAAAGTTATGAAACTACTCAAGGCAATGCATTTAACATTGAACGATTAATGCCAGTTCCTTATGAACTAACAATCAATTTAGACATTTGGACTTCAAACACCAATCAAAAATTTCAGCTGTGGGAGCAAATATTGACATTATTCAATCCCAGTTTAGAAATACAAAGCACCGATAACTACATC
>Ga0208617_1000460_pt1 | contig 11800 bp, 10 predicted proteins | sample CryBogCBE06Nov07_FD_184581 | JGI IMG/M metagenome (GOLD analysis project Ga0208617, IMG submission 184581) | Freshwater microbial communities from Crystal Bog, Wisconsin, USA - CBE06Nov07 (SPAdes) (version 2) | ecosystem: Environmental > Aquatic > Freshwater > Lake | place: Crystal Bog...
GCTCGACCTCGGCGTCAGCGGCGGCTCTAGCGGCGGCGGCGCGGTCGAGGGCGGCCTGCAGAGCGGGCATGCGTTCCGGCTCCGCGACCAGTCTGCGCTCCACATCGGCGAGCTCGGCGTCGAGACGCGCGAGCGTGGCGGCGGCGTCTTCGGCGGTCTGGGTCTCGCGGGCGGCGTCCGCGGCGATGCGGGCGATCTCCGCCTTCAGCCGCTCCACTTCAGCGCGGGCCTGCGCCTCCTCCCGGTCGACGCGGTCGCGTTCAATGGTCAGGCGCTGGAGGACGGCCGCGGCGATCTGTTCCTCCTCCCGGAAGGGTTTCAGCGCTTCGGCGGCGGTGAGGGCCGTGGTCTGGCCGGCGGCGGCCTCGGCGGAGGCTGCGCCGAGGGCGGCTTCGGCGTCGGTCAGGGCGGAGCGGGCGGCGACCAGCGCGTTACGGGCGTCCTCCCACCGCGCGATGAGGGCGGCGCCCTGCAGACTGCGGATCTCGGCGGAGACTCTGCGAAACTTTTCGGCTTGACGCGCTTCGCGCTTCAGCCGGTTGACGGTCGATTCCAGCTCCTTGGTCACGTCGTCGAGCCGGTCAAGATTGCTTTCGGCGGCGCGCAGGCGCAGTTCCGCCTCATGCCGGCGGCTGTGTAGGCCGGACACGCCCGCCGCCTCTTCCAGAATGCGCCTCCGGTTGGAGGGCTTGGCCCCGATCAGCTCGGAGATCTGCCCCTGCCGGACGAGGGAGGGGGAGTTGGCGCCGGTGGAGGCGTCGGCGAACAAGAGTTGCACGTCCCGCGCGCGGGTCTCTCGTCCGTTGACCCGATAGGTCGAGCCCGCGCCCCGGTCGATGCGTCGCACCACTTCCAGCAACGGCGCGTCGTTGAACTGGGCGGGCGCCCGACGGTCCGCATTGTCGATCTGCAGGGAGACTTCGGCATAGTTGCGGGACGCGCGCGCCGATGCGCCGGCGAATATGACGTCATCCATGCCCTCGGCGCGCATCGCCTTGGCCGAGGTTGCGCCCATCACCCAGCGCAGAGCTTCCAGAAGGTTCGACTTGCCGCAGCCGTTCGGACCGACGACGCCGGTCAGTCCCGGCTCGATCCGGAACTCCGTCACATCGACGAAGGACTTGAAGCCGGAGATGCGCAGCCGCTGGAATTGCATGGTCGCGACCGCCGAGCCCTTGGCCTACTTCTTGGCCGCAGCGGCCGCTTCGTCGATGGCCTTGGCGAGGGTCTCGAGCGTGGTTTCGCCCGAAGCAATCGTCTTGCCGTTGACGATGAAGGTTGGTGTGCCGGAGATCTTGTCGACGTCGATGGCGTGCTGGACGCGCTTGTTCAGGGCGTCGAGCGCGGCGGTGTCGGAGGTGCAGGCCTGGAACTTCTCGTCCGTCATGCCCATCGACCTGGCGATGCGTACGAGGGGGCCGCGGGTGTCGCCGGTCGAGAACATCTCATCCTGGGCGCGGAACACCGCCTCGACCACCTGGAAGTACTTGTCCTTGCCGGCGCAGCGGGCGAGCACGAAGCTGGCGGCCGCAACCTGTTCAGGCGCGGTCAGGAACTCGCGGAACACATAGTGCACCTTGCCGGTGTCGATGTAGCGGGCCTTCAGGCTGGGGAACACGGTCTTGTCGAAGCGCGCGCAGTGCACGCAGGTGGCCGACGCGTACTCGACTAGCGTGACGGGCGCCTTGGGATCGCCAAGGTCCATGTCGCCGTCGGCGGTGGACGCAGAGCCGCCGGTCTTGCCGGAGCAGGCGGTCAGCAGGCCGAAGGACAGGGCGGCGACGGCAAGACCGCGGACAAGGGTGTTCATCGAAGGCGTCCCTTAAAAGGTGAACGAAAGCTTAAAGCGCGATTCTGAGCCCTAAGGCGAGGCGTGCGTTTCGACAAGCCTTGTGGCCGCAAGTTTGGGCCGTAATGGGGCGCAGGCTCAGCGGCGGCCCCGCTCCGCCTCCGCCCGCAGGATCCCGCGGCCGAGCTTTTCCAGCGCCGCCTTGAGCGGGCCGTCCTCCACCTTGGCGAGGTCCTGCGCAAGCTCCGCCTCTTTGGCGGCGTCGAGCGGCGCCGGGCGACGGGGCGGGGGCTTCACGGCGGTCCGGCGCACCGGGCCCTGAATGATGCGCAGCTTGTCCACATAGCCGTCGCCGAGAACGAGGTTCACGCGGGCGAGGATCTCCGGCGATTGATGCTGGATCAGGGCGGCGGCGGGGCCGTCGACGCGGATCTCCAGCGCAACGGGGCTGGTCCCGCGCCGCTTGCCCAGCTTCACCGGTTCGGTGTAGCGGGCCAGAGTGTCGCCGACGATCTCGCGCCAGCGGGACTGAAGCGCATGCGGGCCGACGCCGAAGCGCGCCTCCAGCGGCTTGAGCAGGGCCGCAAGCGACCGGCCCGCCGGGGGCGGGGGGCGTCTGGGCGGTCGGGTGCGGCGCTCGCCCAGGATCCTCGCGGTCTCGGCGGCGTCCGGCAGAGGACGGCGGGCCATGGGGGCGTCCTTGGTCGGGGATGTTCGATCATAGACAGGCTGGCGCCGTTTGGCGATGCTGTGGGAAGCTGACGAATGAGAATGGATTGGAAAGCCGTTCGGCGCGCCCTGGTGGACTGGTATCGCAAGGAAGCGCGCGCGCTGCCCTGGCGCATTCCGCCGGGCGATGCGACGCGGCCCGATCCGTATCGCGTCTGGCTGTCTGAAGTCATGCTGCAACAGACCACAACGCCGCATGCAGGGCCCTATTTCGAGCGCTTCGTCAGCCGCTGGCCGACAGTCACCGACCTCGCCCGCGTGGAGGATGCGGAGCTGATGGCGGCGTGGGCGGGGCTCGGCTACTACGCCAGGGCCCGCAACCTGCTGGCCTGCGCCCGCGCGGTGGCGGACCGGCATGGCGGGGTCTTTCCGTCGGACGAGGCGGGGCTGCTCGCGCTGCCGGGGGTCGGGCCGTACACGGCGGCGGCGGTGGCGGCCATCGCCTTCGATCAGCCCGCCAATGTGGTCGATGGCAATGTGGAGCGGGTGATGGCGCGCCTGTTCGCCGTCGAGACGCCCTTGCCCGAAGCCAAGACAGAGCTTCGCGAGCTGGCGGCGGGCTTCGTCGATCCGGAGGCGGGAGCGCACGGAGATTGGGCGCAGGCGCTGATGGACCTTGGCGCCACCGTCTGCCGGCCTAGATCGCCGGACTGCGGACGCTGTCCGCTTTCGACCTATTGCCACGCGAAATTGACGGGAGAGCCGGAGGTTTATCCCCGCAAGACGAAGAAAGCCGCGCGGCCGCACCGTCACGGGGTGGTCTTCGTGGCGGTCAGGGACGAACAGGTGGCCCTGGTCCGGCGTCCCGAGCGGGGCTTGCTGGGCGGGATGCTCGCCCTGCCGACCAGCGACTGGCGGGATGCGGCGTTTGGTGAGGCCGAGGCGCTGAGCCTCGCGCCGTCAGGGGGCGTGTGGCGCGCGACAGGCTTTGTCGAACACGTCTTCACTCATTTCAGCCTCACCCTTGCCGTCTATCGCCGGGACGGGGCGAGGCTTGCGCCGCCCGAGGCCATCTGGACGCCGCTGGGCGACGCCTCGAAAGGCCTCCCGACCGTCTTCGCCAAGGCGCTGACGAGAGCGCTCGGCTAGGGCTGAGCGGATTTTGGGCTGTCGTGCGGCGCTTCGACCAGTTGCACGAAGTGATATCCCCGCGCCTCAAGGGTCGTGATCAGATCGTCCAGGATGCTGACCATCGGCGTGCTCCAGTCATGCAGCAGCAGCACGCCGCGCTTGCGCTCCTCGATCCGGTCGAGCGCCCGGGTGCGGATCTCGGGTCCCGTGATCTCGGTCCAGTCGTCCGCCGTCAGGTCCACCGACATCGAGGCGTAGCGGATCGCCTTGAGGTGATCCAGCAGCAGCGGGCTTTCGATCAGTTTGGGAAAGCGAAAGAAGTGCGCCTGCCGCGCCCGATCCTGCGGCGGCGCAGACGCCATGGCGGCGGCGAGGGTGTCGATGCTGTCGTCGATCTCGGCTAGGCCTTGCGCAGGCGGTAGACCCGCGATGTCCTCGGGATGGGTCTGGGAGTGAACGCCCAGCGTGTGACCCTCCGCCGCGATCTGACGGGCCAGGGCCGGCGCCTCCTTCACCTCAACGCCGACCAGAAAGAATGCGGCCTTGATGCAGTGCTTGCGGAGGATCGCGAGCACGGTCGGCGTGTTCTCTAGGCTCGGCCCGTCATCGAAGGTGAGGGCGAGTTCGTGGTCCGCGAGGGGCAGGGAGTAGGGATAGCTGATCCGGCCCCATCGCGCGCCGCCTTCAGTGGAGACCGGGAAAGCCTGGATATGCGCCGGCGCGGAGGTGTCAGTCGGGCAGCGGGGTTCAGCCGTCGCCGCCACGGTCGCCGCCAGGGCCGCTGCGATCCACGCCAACGCCATACCCACTCCACTTGTCTGAGACTCAAACTCTCAGAAAGCTAACATGGGCTAGATTGCAAAGTCAGCCGAGATTGGCGCGAACCTTCGACCTGAGCACGTCGATGGGGGTGAGCCCGCGATCGGTCTTCATGTGCCAGAAGGTCCAGCCGTTGCAGGCGGGCGCCTGCTCCACCAGCGCGCCCAGCTTGTGGATCGAGCCGGACAGGTCGCCGTGCACGAGGCTGCCGTCCGCCCGCACCCGCGCGGCCTTGGTCCCCTTGGGGCAGAACAGCTCATCCCCGGGATTCAGCAGCCCTGCTTCCAGGATCATGCCGAACGGAATGCGCGGCTCGGACTTCTTTGAGCCCGTGACGTCGAGCTGCGTGGTCGGCGTCGGGATGACCGCCTCGATGCGGGCTTTTGCGAGGGCCGCGTAGCCTTCGTCGCGCTCGATGCCGATGAAGCTGCGCCCCAGCCGCTTGGCCGCCGCGCCGGTCGTGCCGACGCCGAAGAACGGGTCGAGCACCACGTCCCCCGGACGGGTCGAGGACAGCAGCACCCGGTGCAGCAGGGCCTCGGGCTTCTGGGTCGGGTGAGCCTTGTCGCCATTGGCGTCCTTCACCCGCTCTTCGCCCGAGCAGATGGGCAGCGTCCAGTCCGACCGCATCTGCAGATCGTCGTTGGCGGTCTTCATGGCGTCATAGTTGAAGGTGTAACGGCGCTGGCCCCTAGACTTCGCCGCCCAGATCAGGGTCTCGGTCGCATTGGCGAAGCGGGTGCCCTTGAAGTTCGGCATCGGGTTGGACTTGCGCCACACCACGTCGTTCAGGATCCAGTAGCCGAGGTCCTGCAGGGTCGAGCCCACGCGGAAGATGTTGTGATAGCTGCCGATCACCCACAGGGCGCCGTCGTCCTTCAGCACCCGGCGGCACTCGGTCAGCCAGGCGCGGGTGAAGGCGTCGTAGTCGGCGAAGCTGTCGAAGCGGTCCCACTCGTCGTCCACCGCATCCACCTTGGAGTGGTCGGGACGGTGAAGTTCCCCGCCAAGCTGGAGATTGTACGGCGGGTCCGCGAAGACGAGGTCCACCGACTTGTCCGGCAGGGTGCGCATCTGCTCAACACAGTCGCCGATCAGGATCTTGCCGCTCATCACAGCTTCCTCCAAAGCCGCCGACGCCAACTGGAAAAAACGTCCCGCGCCGGACTCCTCACCCAGATGCGCCGATCAGGGTTAAGAGGACATTGACAGATCGAATTTCCGTTAGCGATTCGTTGGAGAAATGATGACCCGCGACTTGGCGCCCGAACCCTCTCCAATCCACGCGTCTCCGTTCGATCCCAAGGACTGGGAGGCGTTCCGCGACCTTGGCCGGCGGATGATCGACGATCTTGTGGATCAATTGCAGGCGCTGGGGGAGGGGCCGGTCTGGCGGCCGCCGACGGATGAGGTGCGCGCAGCCTTCGCCACGGAAGCGGTCGGCGCCCCAGTGACGCCCGACGCCGTCTATGCCGAGTATCTGAAGACTGTCGCGCCGTACGCGTCCGGCAACCGCCACCCGGGCTTCATGGGCTGGGTGCAGGGGGGCGGCGCGCCGGTCGGCGCCCTGGCCGAGATGCTTGCGGCGGGCCTCAACATGAACTGCGGCGGCCGCGATCATGTGGGACTTGAGCTGGAGCGGCAGATCGCCTTGTGGGCGCGGAGCTGGTTCGGTCTTCCGGACACCTCCGCGGGTCTCTTCGTCACCGGCGCGTCACAGGCCAATTTCATGTCGGTGCTCGCCGCCCGCAGCTTTGCGCTCGGGAGCGATGTCCGCAAAACTGGCCTCAGCGGCGCGCGGCTTGCCGCCTATGCGCAGGTCGGCGCCCATGCCTGCGTCGTCCGGGCCATCGAAATGGCGGGGATCGGCCGCGAGGCCTTAAGGCTCATCCCCACCGACGCGGATTTCCGGATCTCGACCGAGGCCTTGCGTCGGCAGATAGCTGCGGACAAGGCGGCGGGGATCACACCCTTCCTGATCGTCGGCACGGCTGGGACGGTGGATGTCGGCGCCTTTGATGATCTCGCAGAACTGGCCGATATCGCCGAGGCCAGCGGCGCCTGGCTGCATGTGGATGGCGCGTTCGGCGCGCTGGGTGTGCATGCGCCGTCGGTGAAGGGCAGGCTTAAGGGGCTCGCCCGCGCCCGCTCCATCGCCTTCGACTTCCACAAGTGGGGGCAGGTTCCCTATGACGCCGGGTTCCTGATCGTCGCCGACGAGGTGCGGCTGACCGATGTGTTCTCTTCGCCCGCGGCCTATCTTTCCCGGGCAAGTTCGGGTCTCGCGGCCGGGGAGGTGTGGCCGACCGATCTCGGGCCCGACCTGTCGCGGGGCTGTCGCGCGCTGAAGACCTGGTTTGTCCTGCGCACCTGCGGAACCGAAGCGATCGGCGAGGCGATCGAACACGGTCTGCATCTGGCGCAAAGCCTCGCCCGGCGGATCGACGCACATGACCGCCTGGAGCGCCTCGCTCCCGCCGATCTCAATATCGTCTGCTTTCGTTATGTGTGCGAAAGATCTGACCAGTTTAATGCAGAGATTGTGCAACGCCTTCAACTCGCCGGAAGGGTGGCTCCGTCTCTGACCCGAATCGGTGGAAAAGTTTCGATCCGTGCGGCGTTGTTCAATCCCAGAACGACCGAGGCGGAGCTGGACGCGCTGATCGCCGGAGTGCTTGCGCTGGGCGGAGAGCTTGAGAAAGAGACGGACAATGAGCGACAACGGTCAAAGAGCTGACTCCGCTGCGGCCAATGTCATTGGTCTCGCCGCGCTCACCCACGGCGCCTATTCAGGCGTTGATCTCCAGCCGATCTGGACGGGCCTGCTCGCCCGCGTGCGGCAGGATCCCTATGACGCCGGCGCGATGATGGACATCTCCGTCGTGCTGCAGCTGACGGGACAGCGCGAGCAGGGGCTGGAGGCGCAACGCCACGCCCTGGCGCTCGGTCAGGTCTACGCGCGCCCCGGTGATCCGACCGGACTGAAGCTTCTGACCTTCGTCACGTCGGGGGACTTCATGGCCAACACGCCGGTCGACTTCCTGCTGGAGGGCAGCGGCACCAACCTCTTGGACATGTATGTCGGGGCTGGCGAGCCCCTGCCGACCGTGCCCGAGCACGAGGTGGCGTTCGTCGCCATCGGCGAGTCCGACGACAGCCGCGCTGTGCTCGACGGACTGAAGCCCATGCTTGAGGTGTGGCCGAGACCGGTGCTCAATCGCAATGTCGAGGCGATCAAGACGCTGGGTCGCGACCGGATCGCCAAGGCCTTCGCCGACGCCAGCCACGTTCTCGCCCCCGCCACCTGGCGGCTCAGCCGATCGGATCTGGAGCGTCTGGCCGCCGGAGAGGCGCCGCTCAATCCCGAGTTCACTGCGCCGAGCTATCCGGTGATCGTCCGCCCCGTCGGCTCCCACGCCGGCCAGCAACTGGAGCTGATCGGCGGCGTCGGGGCCTTGCAGTCCTATGTCGAGCGGACGGAAGGCGCGGAGTTCTTCATCGCCCCGTTCATCGAGTATGCAGGACCGGACGGCCTCTACCGCAAGTTCCGTATCGCGATGATCGGCGGGAAGCCCTTCATCAGCCACATGGCGGTGTCCGACCACTGGATGGTTCACTACCTCAACTCCGGCATGGGCCTCGATGAGACCAAGCGGGACGAGGAGCGCGTGGCCATGGAGACCTTCGACACGGTCTTCGTCCCCAAGCACCAGGCGGCGTTCGACGAGCTGAATGCGCGTATCGACCTCGACTATTACGCCATCGACTGCGCGGAAATGCCGGACGGGCGGCTGCTGCTGTTCGAGGCCGATGTGGCCATGATCGTGCACTCGATGGATGAGCCGGATCTGTTCCCCTACAAGGGGCCGAAGATGAAGGCGCTGTTCGAGGCCTTTGACGGCCTGCTGCGTCAAGCCGCCGGGCGCTGATAGTCCACACCTGATTTTCACAGCGTCCTGAACGCGCCGGCCAATGGTCGGCGCGTCTTTCGTTCTGCGTGTCTTCCACCGAAGACTCGCGCGGACGTGTTCTGTGTATGTTCCGTGTATTCGCGGTGAAGTGATCAATGGAGCGCGCTGGAAGGCCATTCAGGCCCGAATAATGGGGCTTGGTGTCATTGTGTCCCAATTAATCCCATGATAACCCAATTTCGAACTGGCGCGCTGGGCGAGCTGCGCCGTGAATGGGGCGTGTGCGAGTGTTTCTCTCGACCTTCGAGAAGCCTCTGGATCAGAAAAGGCGCATCGTCGTGCCTGCGGAATTCCGCACGCTTGCGGCGGGGCCGTTCGAAGGCGTGTTCTGCTTTGCGTCCATCGAGGCGGACTGCATCGAGGGCGGGGGTCTCGCCCTGTTCGATCACTACAAGGGCCTGATCGACGAGCTGCCCTTCGGCGATCCGCTGCGCAGCGCGATGGAGACCGTGGTCCTGGGCGGCATGCACCGCCTGTCCTTCGACACCGCCGGCCGCATCACCCTGCCCGAAGAGATGTGCGAGGCGTTCGGCCTCTCCGATACGGTGGTGATCGTGGGTCTGGGCGAGCGGTTCCAGATCTGGTCTCGGGACGCCTTCCACGCCCATCGCGAAGCTGCGCGCCAGGCGGCGCGTCAGGGGCTGGCTGCCCTTCGCGAAGCCCAGCGACCGGTTCGCGCCGGGGGAGGGGCGGCATGACCGACGCGCCGCATCTGCCCGTCCTGCTCGATGAAGTGCTCGAAGCCCTCGCGCCGCTTGAAGGGCGCAACGTGGTCGACGCCACCTTCGGCGCAGGCGGTTACGCCCGCGCGCTTCTGAGCGCAGGCGCAAACGTCACCGCCTTCGACCGTGATCCCAGCGCCGCCGCCTTCGCTGCGCCGCTTCAAGCCGAGTTTGTCGGCCGTTTTCGCCTGTTGGAGCGCCGCTTCTCGGAGCTGGAAGACGGGCTGGCCGAAGTCGGGCTCGAGGCGTGCGACGCGGTGGTGTTCGACATCGGCGTGTCGTCGATGCAGCTTGATGAAGCCGAGCGCGGCTTTTCCTTCATGCGCGACGGTCCCCTCGACATGCGCATGAGCGCAGACGGCGAGACGGCGGCCGATCTCGTCAACACGGCGCCTGCGGAAGACCTGTCCCGGATCTTCTGGGTCTATGGAGAGGAGCGCGCGTCGCGCCGCATCGCCGCCGCCCTCGTTCGCCGCCGGGCGGAGGCGCCATTCCTGCGCACCCTCGATCTCGCCGAGGTGGTGGAGCGGGCGCTGGGCGGCCGCAAGGGCGCGCCTGTGCATCCCGCGACCCGGGTGTTTCAGGCGCTGCGCATCGCTGTGAATGATGAGTTGGGCGAGCTGGAGGCGGGCCTTTTCGCCGCCGAGCGGGCGCTGGCCCCTGGCGGTCGGCTGGCGGTGGTGACGTTCCACTCCCTCGAGGACCGAATTGTGAAGAGCTTCCTGGCCGAGCGGGCGGGACGCATTCCCGACGGCTCACGCCATCTGCCGCCGAAGTCCAAGGGCGCTGCGCCCAGCTTCGAGCTTCCGTTCGTCAAACCCCGCGCGCCCGGCCAGGCCGAGCTCGACGTCAATCCCCGCGCCCGGTCCGCAAAGCTTCGCGCCGCGGTGCGCACGAAGGCCCCTGTCTGGAGGAAGGCTGCATGAAGGACGCTGTCATCCGCTGGTTCCACTATCGTTTTCGCGGCGTGAGCCTCTTCGAGGTGGGCGCGCTTCTCTGCCTGTCGGGTCTGGTCATCGGTGTCTACCTCGTGAAGGCGGGCGCAGGGCAGGAGGCTGCACGCATCGTCTCCCTCGACCGCGACATCCGCGCCGAGGAGCGCGACGTGCGTCGCCTGCGTGAAGAGGTCGCCCGTCTGGAGCAGCCGGCGCGGATCGAAGCCATGTCCGAGCGGTACCTTGGCCTGAAGCCCGTCAGCCTGAAGCAGGAGCTTCGCGCGTCGGATCTGCCGATCGTACTCGCAGCCCCGACGTCCCTCGCGACCCGTCAGGCGGCGGTTCAGCCCGCTGCGGCCGCCCCGGCGACTGCCGTCACCCCCGGCGCGGAGGCGCAAAAATGAGCGATCGTCCGGATCTGGCCGGCTATCACGCCCCGCCGACCCTCTCGCAAATCTGGCGGACGCTGATCGAGGTGCTGTGGCGCATCGAGCATGCGTTCGAACGCTCCCGCGAGCGGAACCGGGCGGTGGATGACACGCGGGTTCGCATCTTCGGCATTCTGATCCTGTTCTCCATGCTGTTCGCCGGGCTCGCCGTGAAGGCGGGCGCGGTCGCCCTGTTCTCCCACGTCGGCGGCGGGGTCGAGGGCGCGTCCGTGTCACTGTCGCGGGCGGACCTCGTGGACCGCAACGGCCGGACGCTGGCGCTCGACGCGCCGCTCTACGGTGTGTATGTAGACGGCCGCGAAATCTGGGACGCCAAGGAGGCGATGTCCGCACTGTCGACCGTGCTGCCTGCGGAGTCTGCGCAGAAGGTCGCGCACGCCGTGGCGTCGCGCAAGATCGAGCTGATCCAGAGCGGCCTGACCATGGAGCAGAAGGATCGCATTCACGATCTTGGCCTTGCAGGCGTGACCTTCCAGGACGAGGTGCGCCGCGCCTATCCTCTGGACCGTCAGGCCTCCCACATCGTCGGCTGGTCGGACAGTCAGGGTCACGGCGTCGCCGGGGCGGAGAAGGCCCTCGACGCCGATATCCGCGACGCCGCCGCAGGTGGCGGGCACATTCCGCTGTCCATCGATCTGCGCATTCAGGCCGCCCTCGAGTCCGAGCTGAAGCGGGCGATGGTCGACTATCAGGCGGTCAACGCGATCGGCGTCGTCACCAATATCCAGACCGGCGAGGTGCTCGCCCTCGCGAATGCGCCGGACTTCGATCCCAATCACGTCGGAGGCTTTGATCAGGCTGCGGTGACGAACCGGGCGGGCATGTCGACCTATGAGATGGGTTCGACCTTCAAGATGTTCACCTTCGCCATGGCCCTCAACGAGCATGTGGCGACCCTCGATACGGTGTTCGACACCACCACGCCGCTCTTCATCGGCGCGCGCCAGATCCGTGACTCCCACCCTGCGCCGCGGAATCTGACGATGGAGGAGGTGTTCCTCGAGTCTTCCAACGTCGGCACGGTTCGTCTGATGCGCCGCGCTGGCGGTCAGCGTCTGCACGACTATCTGAAGCGTTTCGGTATGCTGGACCGCGCCAGGATCGAGCTGAACGAGTCCGCACGGCCTCAGACCCCGAAGGACTGGACAGAAGACGCCAGTGCGTCGGTAGCGTTCGGTCACAATATTGCGGTAACACCGCTGGCAGTGGCCCAGGGGGTCGGAGGACTGATGAACGGCGGACGGCTGATCCCGCTCACAGTGCGCAGGCAGATGTCGGATCGACCGGTCCCGGGCGAGCAGATCATCGCGCCGGA
>Ga0208617_1000461_pt1 | contig 11798 bp, 9 predicted proteins | sample CryBogCBE06Nov07_FD_184581 | JGI IMG/M metagenome (GOLD analysis project Ga0208617, IMG submission 184581) | Freshwater microbial communities from Crystal Bog, Wisconsin, USA - CBE06Nov07 (SPAdes) (version 2) | ecosystem: Environmental > Aquatic > Freshwater > Lake | place: Crystal Bog...
CCCCGCCGCGTAGGACCAGTCCTGACCTGATCCCCCCGGCCTGCGCCCTCCAGTGTTTCAACGAGACGAACCAGGGCGTTCGGGTGATCACAGCCAAAGGGGCCGCCAGCCACGTCCTGGATCAGAAAGACGTCGAGAGCCTCACCTGCGCTGGATGTGTAGACCTTGGCGCCGACGACGTTGGCTCCAAGCGCAGCAATGGCCCCGGCGAGATCTGCAAACAAGCCGCGTCGATCCCGCGCAGCAATGGCCACTTCAGCAACAGGAGCGTCCTTTCGAATTTCCGCAGCCGCAGCAGCGCCTCCGGAAGATGCTGCCCGCTGCACTAGAGCGAAATGCCGCATCTGATCTTCAAAGCCAAAAGCCAGGAAGTAGGCGTCTTCCATCTGATCGGCCCAGGTCTGTACCGACGCAGACGCCTTGCCTGCGTTGGAGACAAGGCTCTGCCGCGCCTCGTCCGCCATCGCGCGACGGACCTGTTCAGCCGCATCGGCGCCGCGACCTCCACGAAAGGTCGCTTCGGACGCCGTGTAGAGATCTCGAAGAAGCTGGCCCTTCCATCCGTTCCAAACTCCCGGGCCAACCGCACGAATGTCGCAAACCGTCAGGACGAGAAGGGAACGCAGTCGTTCGGTGTTTTCCATGATCCGGACAAAGTCGGTCACCGTTCTTGGATCTCCGACATCTCTTTTCTGGGCAAAGTCGGACATGACGAGGTGATGCTCGACGAGCCAGGCCACCTCCTCAATGCGGGCGGGCGCCAGTCCTAGCCGTTCGCAGGCCGATCGCGCCGCCCTGGCTCCGGCCAACTCTTGTCCGCCCTCCCCGCCCTTACCTGTATCGTGGAGCAACATCGCCAGGAACAGGACTTCAGTGTCCTCGATCATCGGCGCGATCGAAACGGCGAGCGGGTGATCCTCCGCCAGCCTGCCCGCCATGATGTCGGTCATGACTCCGACGGCCCTGAGGGTGTGCTCATCAACGGTATAGGAGTGATACATATTGAACTGCATCTGGGCGACGATGCGACCGAACTCCGGGATGTAACGACCGAGCACACCAGCTTCGTTCATTCGGTTCAGGGTCAACAGCGTATGTCGACCCCTGGCCAGAATATCCAGGAAGACCTGTGCAGCTGCGGGATCCCGACGCACCTTCGGGGTGATCAGGTTGAGCGAACGACTGACTTCCGAAAACGCGTCCGGGTGAAGGTCGAGGTTGGATTCATCTGCCTGCCGGAAGAGGCGCAGGAGATTGATGGGGTCTTTCGTGAAGACATCCGAACGATCGATCGACAGGCGCCCGCCGTCTTCAACAAACCCCGGCGCCACCACTTTTCTGCGGGACCGAAACCTCGATGGAAGAAACCTTGACAGCCCCTGGGGCCGCTTCTTGGCTTCATCAGCTTCCAGTTTCGCGCAGAACACCCTGGTCAGCGCTCCAACTTCCCGGGCGATCAGAAAATACCGGCGCATGAATCGCTCGACGCCCGTCTCCAGAGGCTCTGCGCCGTTCTCTCTCATCGGCCGATCCACGTAGCCCATGCGTCGGGCAATTTCCGGCTGGAGGTCAAACGACAACCGCTCTTCCGCGCGGCCGGTGGCATAGTGCAGATGCGCTCTTACAGACCAAAGAAAGTCAAAGGCGCGAATGAAGGCTTTCAGTTCACGGTGGGTGAACTCCTCCAGCCGCACAAATTCGGCGGGTCGATCGGAGGGGTGGAGATACTGGGCGATCCAGAAAAGGGTGTTTAGGTCCCGGAGCCCGCCCTTCCCCTCTTTGACGTTGGGCTCGACCATATATCTGGACACGCCTGCGCGGGCATGACGGTCGTCCCGCTCCTTCAGTTTGGCGGCGACGAATTCGGCGCCGGTCCCCTCCATCACATCCCTGCGGAAAGCCTTTCGCAGATCAGCCGTCAAGGCTTCGTCGCCCGTCAGATGGCGAGCTTCGAGAAGCGCCGTACGGATCGTGATGTCCTCGCGCGCCAGCCGGACACATTCATCGATCGTGCGGGAGGCGTGGCCGACCTTGAAGCCCAGATCCCAGAGGGCGTAGAGCATGAATTCAATAACGCTCTCGGCATGGGGAGTCTGTTTGTAGGGTCGAAGAAACAGAAGATCGACGTCCGAAAACGGTGCGAGGGCGCCGCGCCCGTATCCACCCACAGCCAACAGGGCGAGGCGTTCTCCTGACGTCGGGTTCCTCGCCCTGAACATGTGTACGGTCGTGAAGTCGTACAGAGCGCTGATCACCTCGTCGACAACGTGAGCCAGGAGTTGCGCCGTCTCGATACCGCCAGCGCCCGACTCGAGCCGCTCCTTTGCGATCATCCGGCCTCGAAACAACGCCGCGCGAAGAACTTCGAGCGCATTGCGCCTCTGTTCGGTCTCATCACCCAGCGAGTCGAGCGCCGCCGCGGTCAGCTGCGCGCGAAGCCGGTGCCCATCGACAACATGTTCAATTCGGGTGGGGCGAAGCCGGCGTGCCATCACTTGAGACTAAGACAGTTGGCGCGCTTGGCAATGTGTCGTGTCGACATCACGCCTTCAGCTTTGATTTTAGGCGATACAGTGCGTCCAGCGCTTCTCGCGGAGACAAGGCGTCAGGATCGAGATCGGCAAGTTCGGCTTCGACCGCCGAGGTCTTTTCTGGCTCGCTCGCAGGAACGACATGTGCAAATAGCGGAAGATCGTCCAGGCGCGCGGGTGAAGACCGGTCAGACTCCAGGCGCGCCAGCACGTCTTTCGCCCGCGCCACCACAGCCGGTGGAACGCCGGCGAGTTTGGCCACCTGCACACCATAGGAGCGGTCTGCAGCACCCGCGATCGCTTCATGCAGGAACACAAGCTCGCCTTTCCATTCACGGGCTCTCAATGACAGGTTCTTGACGTACGACAGGCGACCTTCAAGCCGCGCTAGCTCATGATAGTGGGTGGCGAAGAGGGTGCGGCAGCGATTGACGTCGTGAAGCGCTTCAGCCGTCGCCCAGGCGATGGCCAGCCCGTCGTAGGTCGCCGTACCTCTGCCGATCTCATCCAGCACAACGAGGGACTTGGCGGTGGCCTGAGTAAGGATCGCTGCGGTCTCGACCATTTCCATCATGAATGTGGATCGTCCACGGGAAAGATCATCGCCCGCACCCACGCGGCTGAACAGGCGATCCACGAGGCCGAGGCGAAATTTCCTCGCCGGGACGAACGCGCCGGACTGCGCCAGAACGGCGAGCAACGCATTCTGCCGCAGAAATGTGGATTTTCCCGCCATGTTCGGGCCCGTGACAATTGCGAGGCGCGCGTCAGACCGGCCGGCGCCGTCGAGGCGGCAATCGTTGGGTGTGTAAGGCGCGCCGTTCCGTTTCACGGCTTGTTCAACCACGGGGTGGCGCGCGCCTTCCGCGAAAAACTCAGCACTGTCGTCGATCTCTGGACGGACGCAGTCGGCCTCTTCTGTCCATTCGGCGATGGCGGCGGCCACGTCGATGGTCGCCAACCCATGAGCTGCCGCTCGGATCGCGTCGGCGAGTTTTTCAGCGCACGATCGAAACTGCTCGAATATCTCGAGTTCAATCGCCTTGGCCCGATCAGCCGCCTGCGCGATACGGGCGTCGAGCGTGATGAGCTCGCTTGTCGTGAAACGCACCTGATTTGCAGTGGTCTGGCGATGGATGAACATCGTCGACCAAGGAGGCTGCATCAGATTTTCCGCCTGCTTGGCGGTGGCGTCTACAAAATAGCCGAGCACGGCGTTATGCCTGATCTTGACGGCGAGGCCCGTGTCACGCTGCAAACTGGCTTCGAGATTGGCGACAATCCGACGACTATCGTCCCTTAGGGCGCGAACTTCATCCAGTTCCGGTCGAAATCCTTTCGCAATGAAGCCGCCATCCCGCGCCAGGATAGGTGGGTCAGGCTCCAGAGCGCTTTTCAAATCGGTGACAAGCCGCGCAAGATCCGGCGTCTGAAACAAGCTGAGAGCATCAAGCGCCTGCTCAATCTCCGCCGGAGGCGGGGTCAAGGCGCTCCCTGAGCGCGCGATGCGGGCGCAAATCTGTTCGCCGCAATCGAGTGAGGAACACAGTACGGAAAGATCCCTCGGCCCGCCCCGACCCAGGGCTAGTCGGGAAAGGCTTCTCGCAAGATCCCCGGGCCCCGCCAGAAGCGATCGAATGTCATCGCGAATTTTGCGGTCCGAAAGGAAGTACTGAACGGCGTCGAGACGGTCATTGATCGCGTCGACCGAAGTCAGCGGTCGACAGAGGCGATCCGCCAGAAGCCTTGCGCCGGCGACTGTCACTGTCCGGTCGATCGCGCTCAGTAGCGAACCTTCCCGCCCGCCGGTTGTGTTGCGATCGATCTCCAGACTGGTCCGGGTCGCCGGGTCTATCGCCAGAAGCTGGCTGTCCGCCGCGCGTCTTGGCGCTGAAAGCGAAGGTATGCGCCCTGCCTGAGTGAGTTCGAGATGCGAAGCGATCAAGCCGAGAGCGATGATTTCCACTGGGGTGAGGCCGCCAAAGCCATCCAGCGTTTCAACCCCGTAAAGTCGCTTCAATCGCGCCGTGGCGGCCTGCAGCTCGGCGACAGCGCCAGGCATGGGCTGCAGCACGCCACCGGCCGTCCGAAGCGCATCCGCCAGTTCCGGCTCAGCGAGCAATCGATCGGGCGCCAGCAGCTCGGTGGGTCGAAGGCTGGTCAGCGTCGGCGCAAGATCCCGTCGATCGACACGGATCGACCAGACGTCGCCCGTGGAAAGCTCGACCGACCCCACGGCGGCGTCTTGACCCCGCACCGCCACCGACACCAGGCGATTGACGCCCCGCGCATCAAGAAGGCTTTCTTCGGTCAGCGTGCCCGGCGTGACGACGCGGACAATGTCGCGACGAACCACCGACTTCGACCCGCGTTTGCGCGCCTCCGCCGGGTCTTCGAGTTGTTCGCAGACAGCGACGCGAAAGCCCGCCCGAATGAGTTTTGCGAGGTAGGCGTCCGCAGCGTGAACGGGGACCCCGGCCATCGGGATGTCTTCACCGGCATGCTTGCCGCGATAGGTGAGGGTGATGCCCAGCGCGTCAGCCGCTGCTCTCGCGTCGTCAAAGAAGAGCTCGTAGAAATCGCCCATCCGGAAAAATATGAGGGCGTCCCGGTGTCTCGCCTTCACGTCAAAGAACTGCTGCATCACTGGCGTTGCGCCGGTGGCGTCGGGGAGTCCTGCGGAAGCGGTCAGTGCGGCTGTCGACGTCATCTCGCCGCCAGAATGGCCTCGATCTTGTCCCACATCAGCGCAGTCGCATCGACACCCGTGAAGCGCTTCAGTTGTTGGGCGCCCGTAGGCGACGTGACGTTGATTTCAGTGAGATATTCGCCGATCACGTCTACGCCGACGAACAACAGGCCCCGCTCCTTGAGCGTCGGCCCGATGATCTTGCAAAGCTCCTTGTCTCTTGGCGTAAGCTCAACCGCCTCAGCCCGACCCCCCACACGCAGGTTCGAGCGTATGTGGCCTTCGGCCGGAACGCGGTTGATAGCGCCTACAGGTTCACCATCGACGATCAAGATGCGCTTATCGCCCTTGGTGACAGCCGGGATAAAAGCCTGACAGATCACCGGCTCGCGACCAATCATCGCGTGCAGTTCCAGAAGGGCGTCCAGATTGGAATCGTCAGGGCGAAGTCTGGCCACGCCGGACCCGCCACCGCCGTACAGCGGCTTGAGGATCATGTCGGGAAACCGCGCCTTGAAATCAACGATGGCGTCGATGTCGCCCGAAATCAGGGTCGGCGGCTGAACACCTGGAAAATGGGTGACGAGCAGCTTTTCAGGCGCATTCCGCACCGAACTTGGGTCATTCACCACCAGGGTATGGGGGTGAATGTGGTCCAGGAAGTGCGTCGCCGTGATGTAGGCGAGGTCAAACGGCGGGTCCTGGCGCATCAAGACCACATCGACTTCCCCAAGATCAAGGATCTCGGGATCGCCCTCGACAGGCTGCAAGTCCTCGCCGGCGGCAAGTCGCAACGACCGGGCCTTAGCCCGCACGCGACCGCCTTCGAGGGACATGTCTGAAGGTTGATAGGTCCAGAGCCGGTGGCCGCGTTCCTGCGCATTGAGCGCCATCAGCACGCTGGTATCCGTTTTCGGATTCACACCGCTGATCGGGTCCATTTGGATGGCGACCTTCAGGCTCATGCCTCACCTCTTGATTGACAGCGCGTGTCTTAAGTCCATTTGCGCGGGAAGGGAAACGGATGACGGGGACGCGCGCTCACAAGGCTTCGCCCCACGCGTTTTCGATATGGACGGGAAACCGCCAGGGCGCGATGGCGATGAGGTCAAGGCGCACGTAGAGCTCACGACAATCTGCGCGGGCAGCGGCCAGCGCGGTGGCCGCCCGCAAGAGACGATGTCGCTGAGCCGGCTTCACGGCGGCCAAGGCGTCTTCCAACGTTGCACGGCGCTTGACCTCGATGACCGCGAGAACGTCCCTCTTTCGAGCAACGAGATCGATTTCCCCATAACGCGTTCGATAGCGAAAGGCGACGATGCGCCAACCTCTCCACATCAGCCAGAACGCCGCAAACCATTCGGCGCGGTGTCCCTGTTTGCGCGCTAGAGCGCCGCGCTGTCGCCTGGAAACAGTCATACCTTACTGGCGCGCTCCAATTTCAGCTCCAGCGCGCGGCGATAGACCGTCTTGCGATTCAAACCCAAGGCCTTGGCGACAGAACCGGCGGCGTCAGAGACAGAAAGGTGAGACAATGCCTCGATCAAGGCCTGGTCCATGTCAGCGGCGGTGGCCGGCGCTTCGGCTCCCGGTCCGACCAGGATGACGATCTCGCCCTTGGGCGCCTGCGATCCCAGTTGGTCAATCAGTTCGGACAATCGGCCCCGAAGCACAGTCTCGTAGAGCTTTGTCAGTTCTCGTGCGACCACCGCCTGGCGATCGCCCCAGACAGCCAGCATGTCGTTGAGGCATTCGCCGAGCCTTGGCCCGGTTTCGTAAAATATCAGAGTGGCGCGCACAGGGCTCAGGTCTTCGAAGACAGTCCTGCGGCCGGCGGATTTTGGCGGCGTGAACCCTGCAAAGAGAAACCGGTCGCTGGGCAAACCGGATACGGCGAGGGCGGCGAGGGCGGCGGACGGACCGGGAGCCGCGTAAACAGAAGCGCCAGCCTCTGCAGCGGCTTTCACGAGCCTGTAGCCTGGGTCGGAAACGAGGGGCGTGCCTGCATCGGATACCAGCGCAACCCGACCGCCTTCGGCGAGCGTCTCAAGAACCCTGGGCCTGACGCGGGCGTCGCAATGATCGTCGTATCGCTCAACCGATCTGGAGAGTCCGTAGATTGACAGGAGCTTTTGGGCGACGCGCGTGTCTTCGGCCAAAACAAGGTCGCTTTGAGACAAGATATCCAATGCACGTAAAGTGATGTCGCGGAGATTTCCAATGGGTGTCGATACGACATAGAGCCCTGGATCAAGCGGCGCTGTGTTCAATGGGGGCGGCGGGGGGCGCATCTGTCCTTATGATCCAAATTGTCATTCCCCGCCAATGCCGCAGCGTTCTCACGATGATATTTCGTGCCGCTCTGCTCGCGCCATTAGAAGAGCCTCGGAAATCTCGTTCGCGAGTTGAGTTCGGCCGTCGGCGCCCAGAGCCGACCCCAGTGTCACGCTGCGCCCTGACGAAAAGAGGTATAGGGTTGGAAGGTCTGGATCATCATTCACGAGGGACACTCGTGAAAAGGCGGACGCGGCGCTCCAAAGCGGTTCTTGTGAATTTGACGGCCGAAAGACCGCAATGCGATCCCCGGTGACCTCCACACGCTCCTGGTTCAGATGCCTCCGTTTATCAATCACATAGAAGGCGATCGAAATGGCCAGCATATCCAAACCGAGAAACAGCGGCGCGGGATATGCCCCGATCGCCAGCATGAAGCCTGCTGTCAAGACATTGAACAGTGCTGCGAATGACAAAACCACAATCATCCCTTTGCGCGAAAGGGACCGATTGGGCTCTACGATGCGATCAAGATATGCCACAGGAACGGTTCATGCTTTGGGTTTGCACGTGCGCAAGCCTCGCATATGGCGGTTGAACTGTGCATGCGCCAGTCGGTCAGACCGAAACTGTAAGGATGTAAATTTTGAACCCCGCGGATATTCAGAGTCTTTTTGAACGATTTGAGGCGAAGGACGAATCTCCACGCACGGAATTGAATTTCAGTTCGCCCTACACCTTGCTGGTCGCGGTCGCGCTTTCAGCGCAGGCCACAGACGTCTCCGTCAACAAGGCTACAGAGCGCCTGTTCGCCCTCGCTCAAACGCCCCAGGAAATGCTGAACCTCGGCTTGGACCGAGTCACCGAGGAAATTCGTACAATCGGCCTGTTCCGCAACAAGGCAAAGAATGTCATCGCCCTGTCAAAAATCCTGGTCGAGCAATATGAAGGGGAGGTTCCTCTCCAGCGGATTGCGCTGGAGGCGCTTCCAGGCGTCGGCCGAAAAACAGCCTCGGTTGTTCTCAACGAGTTAGGTGTTGAGCCGGCAGTCGCCGTCGACACGCACGTCTTTCGCGTCGCCCATCGTCTAGGGCTCGCCTCGGGGAAGACCCCGGACAAGGTTGAAGACGAGTTGATGCGGATCATTCCCGAGCGGTGGCTGGGCAGATCCCATCATTGGCTCATTCTTCATGGGCGATACGTCTGCGTCGCCCGGAAACCGAAGTGTGACATCTGCGGCGTCCGAGATCTTTGTCCGAGCGCGCCTGTCATCTGACCAGAAGGGTCAACTCCGGTTCAGACGGCGGCAGACCTCGTCCAGCTGATCGAGACTTTCGTACCGGATCCGAAGCTCTCCCCGCCCCGCGCGGTCAATCAATTCGACCGACAACCCCAAGGCTTCGGAAAGATCCTGTTCCAGGGCGGCTGTGTCTGCGTCTTGAGACGGGCGTTCCTTGCGCGGTTTGGGTTCAGGACGATCCGTCGCCTTTCGCGCCAGGTCCTCGGCTTGCCGAACAGACAAACCGCGCTGAACGATCATTTCGGCGAGTGTCTCGGGATTCGGCGCATTGGCGACGGCGCGGGCGTGACCAGCAGTCAATTTGCCGTCTGACAGGTAGTTCCGGACGCTTTCCGGGAGGCTCAGAAGTCGCAACAGATTGGCGATATGGCTTCGGCTCTTTCCGACCGAGGCGGCGACCGCCTCCTGTGTCCGGCCAAATCGTTCAATCAACGCCTTGTATCCCGCCGCTTCTTCCAGCGGATTAAGGTCCGAGCGCTGGACGTTTTCGATGATGCCGATTTCCAGCACCTCGAGATCGTTGAATTCGCGCGTGACAACTGGAACGGCGTGAAGTCCCGCACGCTGGGCTGCGCGCCATCGACGTTCGCCTGCGACGATCTGAAATTCCCCTGGAGCGCCTGGCGCCGGTCGAACGAGGATCGGCTGAAGCACGCCCTTTTCGGCGATCGACTTCGATAGATCATCAAGCTCTGCTTCGTCGAAGACGCGGCGTGGCTGATCCGGATTTCTCCGCAGGAGTTCGATCGAGACCTCGCTCGTCGCTGGCGGCGGCGCGCCTGCTGAGCCTGCTCCAGTGGCCGGTGGGTCGGCCTCTCCCAGGAGTGCGGACAAGCCCCGCCCCAAACCCCGTCGTCCAGATTGCGGTTCGACCATGGACTTCCCTCTCACGCGGCCGTGCGGCGCGCGCGCTCTCGCCCGACCAATTCTCGCGCAAGTCGCAAGTAGGCCTGGCTCCCTGCACACTTGAGATCGTAGATCAGGACCGGCTTGCCGAAAGAAGGCGCTTCGGACACACGAACATTTCGGGGAATGACCGCCTTGTAGACCTTGTCGCCAAAGTGACTGCGGACATCTGCCGCGACCTGCTCCGACAAGCTGTTCCGTCGGTCGTACATGGTCAGCACAACACCCTGGATTTCCAGCTCTGGGTTGAGGCTGCCCCGCACCAGGTCAACAGTCCGCATGAGTTGCGTCAATCCTTCCAGTGCGAAGAACTCGCACTGAAGCGGCACGAGGACGGCGTGCGCGGCCGTCATGGCGTTGACGGTCAGAAGGTTCAGCGATGGTGGGCAATCAATTAGGATGTAGTCATAGGTGGGTCCACCGCCACCGATGGCGTCAATGGCGTCTCTCAGTCTGTATGACCGGCGCGCTGTCATGCCGATTTCGATTTCAGCGCCGGAGAGATCGGCATCTGAAGGCGTCAGGTCGAGACCCGGCACGGCTGTCGGGATTACACAGTCGGCGATCGACCCTCCGCCGACCAGAATGTCGTAGATGGTTTTCTGGCGATGCTCTCGACGCACGCCAAGTCCCGTGGACGCATTCCCTTGAGGGTCAATATCGATGATCAGCACCCGCTCGCCTACCGCAGCAAGGGCGGTTCCGAGGTTGATGGCGGTGGTGGTCTTGCCCACCCCCCCCTTCTGATTGGCTACCGCCAGTACACGAGGTCGCTTGTCAGTCTGATGAACGGGATGTGACACGGGACAGCCTCTTCAAACTCACAATGCGCCCTTCTGGATCGCTTGCACTGGGCGATAGCGAAACGTCAAAGCGCCACGATTTCCTAGCTTCTTCCAGTTCCTTCTCGACGTCTCTTCCCTTGAGAAACAATCCGACGGCCGACCCTCGAAGCAAGGGTTGAGCATACTCCAAAAGACGTGGCATGGGGGCCAAGGCGCGAGCGGTGACCACCTCCACTGGGGATAACTGAAGCGATTCGGCCCGACTGTTGTGAATCAGTGTGGGTAGGCCCAAGTCAATCGAAACAGAGCGCAGAAACGCACACCGCTTGGCCATGCTTTCAATCAAATGGACGCGTGCGCCCTCACAATCCTTCAAAAAAATGGCGAGTATAATCCCGGGAAACCCGGCGCCGGCGCCGAGGTCGGCCCAGATCCTCGCGTCTGGGGCCAGTTTCAGAAGTTGCGCCGAGTCAAAGGCGTGACGACCCCAGAATTCCGCCAAGGCGGACGGACCCACCAGGTTCATCCTGGAGTTCCAGTCTGTCAGGATGGCCAGAAAAGCGTCCATTCGCGCCATGACTCCGGCGCTCGCATCGGTCGCGCCGATAAACTCATCGCGATTGAACGCCCTATGCGGCATGAGAAGGGCCACGTCGCACATGTGCGAGCAAAGCGGTCAGCGCGCCCGGCGTGACGCCCTCGATGCGACCAGCCTGCCCAAGGGTCGTGGGGCGCACGGCGGAAAGTTTTTCCTGCGCTTCCCGGCTGAGGCCGCCAACCCGCGTGTAATCCAGCTTGGGATCAATCTCGAGAGTTTCGTCTCGGCGGAAGGCGGCGACATCCGCGGCTTGTCGGTCGAGATAGCCGGAGTAAAGGGCGTCGATCTCGATCTGTGACCGCGTGTCGTCCGACCAGGTTTGGAGCTGCGGCCAAATGGTCGCCAGCTTTTGGAGCGTGACACCTGGATAGGTCAGAAGCTGGTTCAGATCTCTCCGTTGTCCGTCAAAGTTCACGGCCAGGCCGACTTCCGCAGCCTGCTTGGGAGACAAGGTCAAGGACTTCGCCACCTGCCGGGCCTCGGCCAAGGCCGTCGCTTTGATATGATGCTTGGCGCCTCGCTCAGGTCCCACGACGCCGAGGTCGCGCCCCAGAGGCGTCAACCGATGGTCGGCATTATCCGCACGGAGAAGCAATCGGAACTCTGCTCGGCTGGTGAACATTCGGTAGGGCTCGGTCACACCCCGCGTCACGAGGTCGTCGACCATCACACCAAGATAGGCCTGGTCTCGTGTCAGAACGACGCCATCGAGACC
>Ga0208617_1000463_pt1 | contig 11784 bp, 10 predicted proteins | sample CryBogCBE06Nov07_FD_184581 | JGI IMG/M metagenome (GOLD analysis project Ga0208617, IMG submission 184581) | Freshwater microbial communities from Crystal Bog, Wisconsin, USA - CBE06Nov07 (SPAdes) (version 2) | ecosystem: Environmental > Aquatic > Freshwater > Lake | place: Crystal Bog...
TCTGGCCTCGTCGGAGCCTCCTGATCGGCGCCGCCAGCTCGGCGCTGATCGGTCCAGGGTGCGGCCGGACGTCTCAGAAGGCCAGATTGCGGGGGGCTGAAAGCGCCGCGCCGGCTCCGCCGCCCTATACTCTGGCGGATGCGGTGCGGAATGCGGCGCGCACGTCGCAGGAGCGTTCGCGGGATGTCTGGCGCCATCCCCTGGACACCTTGAGCTTCATGGGGGTGAGGCCCGGCATGACCGTCGTGGAGCTGTGGCCGGGGCTGGGCTGGTACACCGCGATCCTTGCGCCCTTTCTGGCAAGGACCGGCGGAAAGCTGATCGTCGCGGTGTTTGATCCGGCCTCTCCGCAGCCCTCCGAAGCCGTGCAGATCAACAGCGCGCTCGCTCAGCGGCTGGCCTCCCAGAAGGGGCTCTTCGGCCAGGTCGAGACGGTGGGGTTTGGTCCGAAGTCCGGGCCGCTCGTCCCGCCCGGCTCGGCGGACATGGTGCTGACCTTCCGCAATCTGCACAACTGGATGGCCGCGGGATGGGCGGAGAAGGCCTTCTCCGACATCGGGGCTGCCTTGAAGGTCGGCGGCCTCCTCGGCGTGGAGGAGCATCGGGCGGAGCCGGGCTCCGCGCAGGATCCCGCAGCGACGAACGGCTATGTCACAGAGGCCTACGTCAAGGCTCTGGCGAAGGAGGCGGGGCTCTTGTTCGCGGCCTCCAGCGAGATCAACGCCAATCCCAAGGACACTCGCAACCACCCCTTCGGCGTCTGGACCCTGCCGCCGACTCGCCAGAGCGCGCCGCTGGGGCAGCCGGATAATCCGAAGTTCGACCATGCGCGCTATGACGCCATCGGGGAAAGCGACCGCATGACCCTTCGTTTCGTGAAGCCCAATCCCGCGGCTGCGCCGCCTCCGGGCGATCCCGCCAGGGCGCCTTCAGCCGCGACGGTGCAGCCTCACGGTCACGGCGCGCACAAACACCGGTAGTTGACCTTAACGTCGTACTTGTCGCCGCGGGGCTTCCGCGTATTTACTGCGCCCCGCCGGGCGGCCTTCGCCCCCCGCGCTTCAAACGGAGAGCATAATCGTATGGCCACGCTGCAAGAGATCACCGACCGCTTCAAGGCCGCCGTGGGCGCGGATTCGGGCCTGGGCAAGACCTTGAAGTTCGACCTGAAGGGCGACGGCTTCATTCACATCGACGGCGGTTCGGTCACGAACGAAGACAAGCCGGCCGACTGCACCATCGTGGTGTCGAAGGACGACTTTGAAGCCATGGGCGAAGGCAAGCTCGACCCGACGATGGCGTTCATGCAGGGCAAGATCAAGGTGAACGGCGATATGTCCGTCGCCATGAAGCTTCAGCCGCTCATGGCGAAGATGGCCTGATCGGACTGGACAAGACCGATATGTCAGATCCGGCGCCTCTGGTTTCTATCCCTGAGGCGCCGGTCCCGCCGCGGGCCGCGGCCCACTGGCTGACCGCCGGCGACGGCGTCCGTCTTCGCTGCGCCCTCTTTCCGACGGACGAGTCGCCCCGCGGGTCAGTGGTGCTCAGTCCCGGGCGCACCGAGCCGATCGAGAAGTATTACGAGGTGGTGCGTGAGCTGAACGCTCGGCGCTTCACCGTCCTTGTTCATGACTGGCGAGGGCAGGGGCTGTCGCAGCGGCTCGTCGGGGCGGACCGCATGAAGGGGCACGCCAGCGGCTGGCGCCCGTTTCTCTCTGACTACAGGCTCATGCTTGAGCGGTTTCGCGACCGCTTGCCCGGGCCGCGCATCGCCTTTGGCCACTCGATGGGCGGCGGCCTGACCCTGCTCGCCATGACCGAGGACGGCCACCACGACTTTTCCGGCGTAATGCTCTCAGCCCCCATGACCGGGATACGGATCGACGGTTTCAACCCCACCTTCGCAGCCCTGACCGTCGGTCTGCTCAACCGGATCGGCCTCGCCAGGACCTATGCCCTGGGGCCGCAGGATCCGTTCAACGAGGCTTTCGAGGACAATGGTCTGACCCATGACGCCCACCGCTGGAGTCTGCACCGCCGCCAGATCGAGACCGAACGCGCGCTGGCGCTGGGCGGCGTCACCTGGGGCTGGGTCGGTTTCGCTCTCGAGCTGAGCGCCCGACTGAAGTCGAGCCGGACGCTGGACGCTCTGCCCATTCCTCTCTCCGTCGTGGCGGCGGGTGAAGAGCGGCTGGTCTGCAACCTGACCACCCAATCGCTCGCCCGCCGGGCGCCGAAGGGTCGCTATATCGAGGTTCCCGGCGCCTTTCACGAGGTGCTGATGGAGACGGACGCGCATCGGGCGCAGGTATGGGCCGAGTTCGACCGCCTCGCCGCTGAGGTGGCGCCGGCCTGAGATCAGTCTCCGGCGGTTGAGAAATGTCCGACGATCTCCGGCAAGAGCGCCGTATCACCCACCACCAACATGCGTCCGCCGTCTCGTCCGATCGGGGCGCCCGTCCAGTCGGTGACGAGACCTCCGGCGCCGATAAGGATCGGCACCGCCGCCTCTACGTCCCAGCTCTTCAGCCCCCGCTCCACCACGAAGTCCATCGCCCCTGCGGCGACCATGGCGTAGGCGTAGGCGTCGGCGCCATAGCGGATCAGGCGGGCGGCTGCGTGCAGGCCGTCATAGGCCGCGCGCTCGGCGCCCTGGAAGAGATGGGGGTCGGTGGTGGCGCCCAGGGCGGTAGCGAGGGTGGCGCAATTGCGGGTCTTCAATGTGCTGCTCGCCCCGTCCCGCAGACGCCTTGCGCCCCGGGCGGAGCCCACGAACACCTCGCCGATGAAGGGCTGGGAGATGGCCCCCACGACCGGCTGACCCTGATGGCGCAGCGCGATCAGGGTGGTCCACAGCGGGAGGCCCGAAATGAAGGCGCGGGTGCCGTCGATGGGGTCGAGCACCCAGACGAACTCGGCGTCCGGGCGGTCTTCGCCATACTCCTCGCCGATGACGCCATGGTCGGGATAGGCCGCAGAAATGGCGGCGCGGATGGCACGCTCGGCGCCCTTGTCCGCAGCGGTCACCGGATCGAATACCCGTCCGGTCACCGCGCCCTTGTCCTCCAGACCGTGATCGGCCCGGAACAGGGGGAGGATCGCGGCGCCCGCCGCATGGGCGAGCTCGACAGCAAAGCTCTCGAACCGGTCAAGGTGCGGAGCGGACAGGGTGGGGGGCGATGTGGTCATGACGACCGCATAGCCAATACCGCCCCCTAAGGCAAAACCTCAGTCGGCCAAAGTCAGGCCGGTGTGTCGTTGTTCAGGGATTTGGCCAGGTCCAGGAGGCGACGGCGCGGACGTTCGCCGAGCTGATAGTAGGCCCTGATCAGGTCCATGGTTTCCGTGCGCGCGAGAACTTCGCCCGCCCGGGGTTCCTCAGTCGACGCCGCCACAAGCTGTTGCGCGGGTTCGCCCTCTTCAAGGCCGTCATAGAAATAGCCCACCGGCACTTCCAGGGCCGCAGCGAGTTCCCACACGCGGGCTGCAGAGATGCGGTTTGCGCCGCACTCGTACTTCTGGATCTGCTGGAATCGGATGCCGACCGCCGTGGCCAGCTGCTGTTGCGTAAGGCCCATCAGACGGCGACGCCGGCGCAGACGTTTACCCAGATGTAGGTCGATATCGTTCGCCATAAGGCCGCCCCTCTCACCAATTCAACTGTCCCGCGACGGGACACTTGCGCTTGAAAGGGGCAAACACCGTGCCGCGAGCGTTCTCTCGGCACAAGCAAAACGCGATACTAAGCGACACTGGCCGTCTGACAGTCCGAAACCGACCCCTTTGCGCACGGTTTAGAGGCGACCTGTGACAAATCATCGATCCGTTCCGGCGCCCGTCAGGGGCGGACTGTGTACCGGGTAGGCGCGTTCACCGTCTCCCCAATCCAGCAGGACTCTTTACTGCGCAAAGGCCCCGGAGCGACCGGAGAGCCTGTGCGCCTGTAAGAGGATTTATACACTAAATTAGGGAAAAATAAACGCTTTCAGTCCTCGCGCACGCGGCGCTTGCGGAAGGACGGGTTAAGCACCTGTTTGCGAAGGCGAATCGCCTTTGGAGTGACTTCGACGAGTTCGTCTTCCTCGATATAGGCGATGGCCTGCTCGAGGGTCATGCGGCGCGGCGGGGTGAGGCGGACGGCTTCGTCCTTGCCCGACGCGCGCACGTTGGTGAGCTGCTTGGCCTTCATCGGGTTCACATCGAGATCGTCCCAGCGGGAGTTTTCGCCGATGATCATGCCCTGATAGGTCTTTTCGCCCGCGCCGACGAACATCACGCCACGCTCTTCAAGGTTCCACAGGGCGTAGGCTGCGGTCTCACCGTCCGAATTCGAGACGAGCACGCCGCGCAGACGGCCCTCGATCGCGCCGCGGTGGGGCTCGTAGTGGCTGAACACCCGGTTCAGCACGCCGGACCCACGCGTGTCGGTCAGGAACTCGCCCTGATAGCCGATCAGCGAGCGGGAGGGCGCTTCCAGGGTAATGCGGGTCTTGGCCGCGCCGGAGGGACGCATGTCCTTCAGTTCGGCCTTGCGAGCCGACAGCTTTTCGATGACCACGCCGGCGTATTCCTCGTCGACGTCGATCACCACCTCTTCGATGGGCTCCAGCCGCTCGCCGGTCGTCTCGTCGGTGCGATAGACGACGCGGGGGCGGGAGATGGAGACCTCGAAGCCTTCGCGGCGCATGTTCTCGATCAACACGCCAAGCTGGAGTTCGCCGCGACCGGCGACTTCGAAGGCGTCCTTCTCGTCGGTCTCGCGGACCTTGATGGCGACGTTGGATTCGGCTTCGCGGAGCAGGCGGTCGCGGATGACCCGGCTCTGCACCTTGTCGCCGTCCTTGCCGGCCAGCGGGCTGTCATTGACGGTGACCAGCATGGAGATGGTCGGTGGATCGATGGGCTGGGCGGGGAGGGCTTCGGTCAGGGAGATGTCGCCCAGGGTGTCGGCGACGGTGGCCTTGGAAAGCCCCGCAATCGCGACGATGTCGCCAGCCAGGGCCTCGTCGATCGGCTGACGCTTCAGACCGCGGAAGGCGAGGATCTTGGTGATGCGGCCGCGCTCGACTTCCTTGCCGTCGCGAGACAGGGCGCGGATGGCCATGCCCGGAACCAGTTTGCCGGCTTCGACCCGTCCTGTCAGCAGACGCCCGAGGAAGGGATCGCTTTCGATCAGCACGGCCAGCATCTGACCCGGCTCGCTCTGGCGGGCTTCAGCCTTGGGGGCCGGCACGTGGCGGACGATGAGATCGTAGAGCGGGGCGAGGCCGGTGCGCTCGTCGGTCATATTGACGACGGCCCAGCCTTCCTTGCCCGACGCATAGATGTGCGGGAAGTCGAGCTGCTCATCCGAAGCGCCAATGGCGGCGAAGAGATCGAAGGTGTCGTTCAGCACCCGGTCAGGATCGGCGTGCGGCCGGTCGACCTTGTTGAGCACCAGAATGGGACGAAGGCCGAGCTTCAGCGCCTTGCCCAGCACGAACTTGGTCTGCGGCATCACGCCTTCTTCAGCGTCCACCAGCAGAAGGCATCCGTCGACCATGCCGAGGATCCGCTCCACCTCGCCGCCGAAGTCGGCGTGGCCGGGGGTGTCGATGATGTTGATGCGGGTCTCGCCCGCCTCGCCGTGCCAGAGCACGGAGGTGGCCTTGGCGAGGATGGTGATGCCGCGTTCGCGCTCCTGATCATTGGAGTCCATCGCCCGTTCGACGGTGGCCTCGTTGGCGCGGAAAACGCCAGATTGCGCCAGCAGCTGATCGACGAGTGTGGTCTTGCCATGATCGACGTGGGCGATGATGGCGATATTTCTGAGGGACATGAGGTGCGTTTCTGGAAGTCGCCGGGGCGGCGAAGGACGGCGAGCTTCTAGACGAGCCTGCGCCGGAAAGCCAGAGGCGGACCTTACCTTTCCTTTCGCAACTGCGAAATCGCCCGGCTGAACGCCTCGCTGGACAGGGCTCGTTCGGACGTTGACGTCGAGGAAAGGTGCGCGCTCAGCCTACGCCCTTTCGCCCGATGGCGTAGAAGCGGTCGGCTCGTTGACGCAGAATGCCTTCCGGCGCCAGCTTCAGAAGGGCTTTCAGCTCTTCCTCCACGGCGTCGCCGACGGACTTGATGGCGGCCTTGGGATCGGAGTGGGCGCCCCCGGACGGCTCGGGGATAATGCGGTCGACAATGCCATAGCCGATCAGATCCTGCGCGGTGATCTTCATCGCTTTGGCCATGCGCGGAGCTTCGGCGCGGTCCCGGAAAAGGATGGAGGAGCCGGCCTCTGGTGAAATCACCGAATAGATGGAGTGCTCGAGAATCAGCACCCGGTTCGCGGCGGCGATGGCCAGCGCTCCGCCGGAGCCGCCTTCGCCCACGATGGTGGCGACCATCGGCGTCGTCAGGGTCAGGCAGCGCTCGGTCGAGCGGGCGATGGCTTCGCCCTGGCCACGCTCCTCGGCGCCGACGCCCGGATAGGCGCCCGCCGTGTCGACAAAGGTGATCACCGGGATCTGGAACTGCTCGGCCATGTCCATCAAGCGGACCGCCTTGCGGTAGCCTTCGGGCCTCGCCATGCCGAAATTGTGCTTCAGACGCGTGGTGGTGTCGTGGCCCTTCTCGTGGCCCATCACCACCACCGGCATGCCGCGGAAGCGGCCCACGCCGCCCACCACCGCCTGATCGTCCGCATATTTTCGGTCGCCGCGCAGCTCCACGAACTCGTCGATCAGCGCCTCGACATAGTCCACGAAATGCGGCCGGTCCGGGTGGCGCGCCACCTGTGTCTTCTGCCAGCTGTCGAGGCGCGCATAGGCTTCGCGGCGCATATCCTCGACCCGATGCTTCAGCGCGGCCAGTTCCTGCTCAAAGGCGCCTGGGCCCGCGGTTTCGGAGAGCTTCGACAGCTCCTCGATCTTCGCCTCAAGCTCGGCGATAGGGCGTTCGAAGTCGAGATAATGTCGCGTGGGCGCAGTCATGGGGTCCTTGACGCCGCCGTGAATGAGGCGGCGGAAGTTAGATGGGCTTGAGCAAAAGGGAAAGCCGCTTTTGCGCCCTTGCCAAGCTCGCCGCGTCGGGTTTCAAGCTGGCGCGCCGTTCGAGGCGGGGAGAACGAGATGTACGCCCAAGACCGCCACATCCTCATGTTAGGCCTCGTCGCCGCCGCGCTGGCCGCAGGCGCGGAGGTGTTCGGCATCTTCCAGGGCGATGTCGAGGTGATGACCAAGGCCGACGAGTCGCCGGTTACCGTCGCCGACCAGCGGGCCGAGGCGATCATTCTGGAGGCGCTCAGCCGCCTCGCGCCCGGCATTCCGGTCGTCGCGGAGGAAGAGGTCGCCGCCGGGCGCACGCCGGATGTCGGCGACGCGTTCTTTCTGGTGGACCCTCTCGACGGCACCAAGGAATTCATCCGCAAAGGGACCGACTTCACCGTCAATATCGGCCTGATCGAACATGGTGCGCCCACGCTCGGCGTTGTGTACGCCCCGGCCCTGTCCCGGCTGTTCGTCGGCGATGTCGCGCTGAAGACCTGCTGGACCGCCGATGTGGCGCCGGGGAAGACGCAGGTGGGCGACACGCGGGAGATCCGGGTGCGCACCCATGGCGAGACGCTCTGCGTTGTCGCCTCCAAGTCGCACGACGTCCCGGCGACGGAGGCCTATCTCAAGGCCGTCGGCGCGACCGAGCGGACCAGCATCGGCTCGTCCCTGAAATTCGCGTTGCTGGCGGCGGGGGAGGCGGATCTATACCCCAGACCCTCTCCGACCATGGAGTGGGACACCGCGGCAGGGGATGCGGTGCTTCGCGCGGCGGGAGGACGGGTGTTCGATCTCGAAGGCGAGGTGTTTCGCTACGGCAAACCGGGCTTCTTTAATCCGGGGTTCCTGGCGACCGCCACCTTTGACGCGCCGCCGCTCCGGCCCTTCTTCGACGCCGGGGGCGGACAGATTTCCTAAACCCCTCGCCAGAACTTTCTGTGCGAAATCCGTCGTCTGAGCGGGCATAGACCTCGCGCGGCTGGCGTTGCGGCTCGCGCGCCGCCGCAGGTCAGGTTATGGAGGAATGCGTGACCTTGCGGGTCGACACGAAGTTTGCGGAGCCTGAATTGGCCTTAGGTGACGAGACGGCTTTGACGGCGGCGCGGCTGACCCACCTGCAGCGCCTGGAAGCCGAAGCCATCCACATCTTCCGTGAGACCGTCGCCGAGTGCGAGCGGCCCGTGCTGATGTACTCCATCGGCAAGGACAGCCAGGCCCTGCTGCGGGTCGCCATCAAGGCCTTCTATCCCGCGCCGCTGCCATTCCCCTTGCTGCACATCGACACGACCTGGAAGTTTCGGGAGATGATCCGCTTCCGTGACGCCTACACGGCGGAGCTCGGCCTGAGGCTGCTCGTCCACACCAATCCGGACGGGCTCAAGGCGGGTGTGAACCCCTTCACCCACGGCTCGGCCACCCATACCGACATCATGAAGACCCAGGCGCTCAAGCAGGCGCTTGATCTCCATGGCTTTGACGCAGCCTTCGGCGGCGCGCGGCGGGACGAGGAGGCGAGCCGAGCCAAGGAGCGGATCATGTCCTTCCGCAACGCCGCCCACGCGTGGGAGCCCAAGGCCCAGCGGCCGGAGCTCTGGCGCCTCTACAACACGCGCCATCGTCGGGGGGAGTCGCTCCGGGTGTTCCCCCTCTCTAACTGGACCGAGCTCGACATCTGGGAATACATCCGGCTCGAGAAGATCCCTCTGCCGGATCTCTATTTCGCGGCGGAGCGGCCGGTGGTGGAGCGGGACGGCACGCTGATCATGGTCGATGACGAGCGCATGCCGCTCGCGCCCGGCGAGACGCCCACCCTGCAGAAGGTCCGCTTCCGCACGCTTGGTTGCTATCCGCTGACCGGCGCGATCCTGAGCGAGGCGAGCACGCTGGACGAGGTGATCTCGGAAATGATGACCTCCCGCATGTCGGAGCGTCAGGGACGGGTGATCGACCGGGACCAGTCCGCCTCCATGGAAAAGAAGAAGCGGGAAGGCTATTTCTGATGGCCGACGGTGGTTTGCACGGACCAGGTCAGACGTCAGGCGAGGCGCCGTCTCCGCAGAAGGACCTGCTGCGTTTCATCACGTGCGGGTCGGTGGATGACGGCAAGTCGACCCTGATCGGGCGGCTGCTCTATGACGCCGGCGCTCCGCCGCAGGACGAACTCGAGCGGCTGGAGCGGGACAGCCGACGCAGCGGGGTCTCCGCCGGGCGCCTCGACTTTTCCCTCTTGGTGGACGGGCTGGCGGCAGAACGCGAGCAGGGCATCACCATCGACGTCGCCTATCGCTATTTCGCGACGCAGAAGCGCAAGTTCATCGTCGCCGACACTCCGGGCCACGAGCAGTACACCCGCAACATGGCCACCGGCGCCTCCACCGCCGAGGTCGCCGTCATCCTGATCGATGCGCGCAAGGGCGTGCTGACCCAGACCCGTCGGCACAGCTTCCTCGTCTCCCTGATGGGGATCCGCAAGGTCGCGCTGGCGGTGAACAAGATGGATCTGGTCGGCTTCGACCGGGCGGTGTTCGACACCATCGTCGCCGACTATCGCGCCTTCGCCGCGCCGCTGAACTTCTTCGAGATCCAGCCCATCCCCGTCTGCGCGCCCGACGGTATCAATGTGGCGGCGAGACACGCGGCGACGGGCTGGTATGACGGTCCGACTCTGATCGAGTATCTTGAGACCGTCCCACTGGCGGAGGCGTCGGTCGGCGCGCCTCTGCGGATGTCGGTGCAGGGGGCGGTTCGGCCGGATCCGGAGTTCCGCGGCGTGTCCGGCCTAATCACTTCGGGCCATGTGCGGCCTGGAGACCGGGTGCGGGTTTGTCCCTCCGGGCGCACCACCACGGTCGCGCGCATCGTCACCTACGACGGGGACCTACCCCTCGCCGTTGCCGGGCAGTCGGTGGTCCTGACCTTTGCGGACGAGGTGGATGCGAGCCGGGGGGACGTGATCGCCGCCGCCGACTCCCCGCCGCAGATCGCCGAAACCGTCGCCGCCACACTGGTCTGGATGGACGATCAACCGCTGGCGCTGAACCGCGACTATCTCCTGAAGCTCGGCGCGCGGACGGTGGCGGCGAAGGTCACGGACCTCCATCACCGGATCGACGTGAACACCCTCCAGCCCGTGAAGTCCGAGACTCTCGCCCTGAACGGGGTCGGGGAGGTGACCCTGCGCCTCGACCAGGCGGCGCCCTTCGACCCCTATGACGAGGCGCGAGACACCGGCGGCTTCATCCTGATTGACCGGCTCAGCAACGCCACGGCGGCGGCGGGGATGCTGCGTCAGGCGGTCCGGCGCGCGGACAACATCCACTGGCAGGCGCAGAGTGTCGACCGCTCCGCCCGCGCCCGCATGAAGGGCCAGCGACCGGCTGTCCTGTGGCTGACGGGCCTGTCGGGGGCGGGCAAGTCGACACTGGCCAACCGGATCGAGCTGCAGCTTCAGGCGACCGGCCGCCACACCTACATCCTGGACGGCGACAATGTCCGCCACGGGCTCAACAAGGACCTCGGCTTCACCGAGGCGGATCGGGTGGAGAACATTCGCCGGGTGGCGGAGGTGGCGCGGTTGATGGCCGATGCGGGCCTGATCGTTCTGGTCGCCTTCATTTCCCCCTTCCGCGCCGACCGCGATCTGGCGCGCAGCCTGATGCCCGCGGACGAGTTCATCGAGGTGCATGTCGACGCGCCGCTGGCCGTCGCCGAGGCGCGGGACCCCAAGGGCCTCTATCGAAAGGCCCGGGCCGGGGAGCTGAAGAATTTCACCGGCATAGACAGCCCCTATGAGCCGCCATTGTCGCCGGAGGTCTATATCGACACGACGACCACCAGTCCCGACGATGCGGCGGCGGAGATCGTCCGCCTGATCGAACAGCGCGGCCTGCCCGGCCTCGATGGCGACGGGATCTAGGGCGCTTACGAGTCCGCGAACACGCCTGCGCGCTTCTCGAGGCTGGCCATCACCGCTTCCCGCTGGTTGGGAGAGCCGATCAGCGCGCCCTGTTCCACGGACTCCGCCATGAAGATGTCCTTCGGGTCCGCGTCTGCGACGAGGGCGAACAGGCGCTTGGCGGCGCGGATGGCGTCGGGGTTGCGCCCGGCGATCTCGCGGGCGAAGGCGAGGGCCTCGGCTCTGGGATCCTCGCACACACGGGTCGCGATGCCGACCCGAACCGCTTCCTCGCCGTTCAGCACGCGGCCAGAATAGGTCAACTCCCGCGCCAGATCATCCCGCACCAGCCCGCGCAGGAGCACCATGCCCGCCATGTCGGGGATGAGGCCCCACTTGATCTCGAGGATCGACATCTTCGTGTCCGGCGCCACATAGCGCATGTCGGCGCCGAGGCAGACCTGGAAGCCGCCGCCAAAGGCTACGCCGTGCACGGCGGCGATCACGGGGACCGGTATCTCGCGCCAGACGAAGGAGGCCTGCTGGGCCCGGTTGGCGCCGCCCGGCGTGCGGGGCGTGTCGACAATGCCGCCGCCGCCCCGGCGCTCGCCCGACGCCATCTTGGCGAAATTGCCCATGTCGAGGCCGGCGCAGAAGGCCCGGCCCTCGCCGGATAGCACCACGGCGCGCACGCCCTTTTCGGTCTTCAGCCGCTCGCCGGTGGCGACCAGGGCCTCGAACATCGCGTCGTCCAGCGCGTTCATCTTGTCCGTGCGGATCAGGCGGACGTCGGCGACGCCGTCCTCGATGGTGACGCGGATGCGGTCTTCGCTCATGGCGGCTCTCCCGGTTTGGCTCTGT
>Ga0208617_1000467_pt1 | contig 11755 bp, 13 predicted proteins | sample CryBogCBE06Nov07_FD_184581 | JGI IMG/M metagenome (GOLD analysis project Ga0208617, IMG submission 184581) | Freshwater microbial communities from Crystal Bog, Wisconsin, USA - CBE06Nov07 (SPAdes) (version 2) | ecosystem: Environmental > Aquatic > Freshwater > Lake | place: Crystal Bog...
CTGGTTGTGTCCGGCCTGTCGCAGGGCGCCGGAATGGCGGCCTATATCGCCAAGCTGAAGCGGGTGGAGCGGGTCGTGCTGTTCTCCAGTCCCTGGGACACCGTGCAGGCGACAAAACAGCCTTCACCCTGGCTCTACACTGAAAGCAAAACGCCACTGGAGCACTGGTTCGCCGAATACCACGCCCGGGAAAACACAGTGGACATGATCGTGCCGGCGTATAAGGCGCTGGCGATCCCCCAGAACCATATTCTGGTGTTCAATCTCGACATGCCCCCCGGCCGGAACGGGGGTGACAATCCCTTTCACGGCAGCACGGTGCACCTCAGGGGCTACATCCCGCGCTGGCGGTTCATGTTCGGCCATCCCTGCCCGGGGCCCGACCATGAAGAGATCCTGCAACACGCGTGCTCATTCTAACACTGCGCCCTCACCCCAGCAGCCGTTCCTTGTAGAACGAGATCAGTTCATCCGCCGCCAGCTTCGTGGGCTCGCCGGGGGCGTCGATCAGGTCGCCCGTGAACACAGAGTGCGGCGGACGGCCCAGGGACTTCATGCCCTTTGGATTGCCGGCGCTGTCGGGCAGCACGACGGGGAGGAAGCCGTCGCCCAGGAGGCGGCTCAAGGTGTCGAAGCGCGGCTGGCGGCACAGGGCGTCGCCCTCGAACTTCCAGGCGCGGACCTTCAGGCCCTCTTCGGCAATGCGGGCCTTCACCCTCGCGATTTCTTCCGGCGTCGCGTCGATGCCGTCGCGCTGGAGCGGCGGCATGGAGGGCTGGCTCAGCACGGGCGCCATCACGCTGGGCTCCACCGCCATGTTCAGCGCAAAGCCGCCGGTCAGGCACATGCCGATCACGCCCACGCCCCGGCCGCCGCATTCGGCATGCAGCTCGCGTGCGAGAGGCTTTAGCCAGTCGACGATCGGGCTCGACTGATCCTTGGCGAAAAGTGTGAACTCCCGCGACACGCACAGGGACAGCATGCGGACGAGGCTCGTCTTCTCGACATTGCTTGCGTCCGGGCGACCTACGAGGATCGGGGCGTAGACGCGAAAGCCGGCATCCCGGATCCAGCGGCAAAGCCTTGCGAGAGAGGGCGTGAAACCGAACACCTCGTGGATCACGATGACCGCGGGTCCGGTATCTCCCGAGCACATGACTGTCTTGGTCACCCCATTGTAAGTGAACTTGCGGCGCATAAAATCAGAGCTGTCGCGGGTCAAAGCGTCGGCCAAGGCTTGCTCTCCTCTACGCACATCTCGACGGATGCACGGTTTATCGTTCATAGAACGCTGATGAAATTCCTCGACCAGTGCAAGATCTACATTCGATCCGGCGACGGCGGCGCGGGCTCCGTGTCCTTCCGTCGGGAAAAGTTCATTGAATACGGCGGCCCCGATGGCGGAGACGGGGGACGCGGCGGCGACGTGTGGGTGGAGGCGGTCGAAGGCCTGAACACCCTGATCGACTATCGCTACCAGCAGCACTTCAAGGCCGAGACCGGCGTGCACGGCATGGGACGCCAGCGCCACGGGGCCGCAGGCGCCGATGCGGTGATGCGCGTGCCGGTGGGGACCGAGGTGCTGGACGAGGACCGCGAGACGCTGATCTGCGACCTTGACCGTCCAGGCATGCGGGTGCGCCTCGCCCGCGGCGGCAATGGCGGTCACGGCAATGTCCACTTCAAGGGCCCGGTCAATCAGGCCCCGTACTTCGCCATGCCCGGGCAGAAGGGCGAGGAGAAGTGGATCTGGCTGCGGCTGAAGCTGATCGCGGACGCAGGGCTCGTCGGCCTGCCGAATGCGGGCAAGTCGACCTTTCTCGCTGCGGTGTCCGCCGCCAAGCCGAAGATCGCCGACTATCCCTTCACCACCCTCACCCCCAATCTCGGCGTGGTGGATCTCTCCGAGCAGGAGCGCTTTGTCCTTGCCGACATCCCCGGCCTGATCGAAGGCGCGAGCGAAGGGGCGGGGCTGGGCGTACGGTTCCTGGGGCATATCGAGCGCTGTGCGACCCTGATCCATCTCGTCGACGCGACCCAGGACGACGTGACCGAGGCCTACCGCACCGTGCGCGGGGAGCTCACCGCCTATGGCTGCGGGCTGGAGGACAAGGCCGAAATCCTCGCGCTGAACAAGGTCGACGCGCTGGATGAGGAGACGCGCGCGGAGAAGCTGGCCGAGCTGACCCGCGCCGCCGGTCGCGCGCCGATGGTGATCTCCGGCGTCTCGGGCGAGGGGGTGCGCGCGCTGCTGCGCCAGACCTTCAAGGATATCAAGACGCAGCGGGAAGCCGAACGCACCGACTTCTCGACGCCCCCCGCCTGGTCCCCGCCGGACTGACGGGGCATGAAGCGCGAGCCCTTGAAGTGGGGCGCGCCGGCGCGGCGTGTTCCGGTGTGCGGCAGGCCGGGCGGGCTTCGGCTGGGCTTCACCCTTGCGCGCGGCATGAAGGTCGGGTTGTTCGGCGGCTCGTTCAATCCCGCGCATGACGGCCACCAGCACGTCGCCGCGACGGCGCTGCAGAGGCTGGGCCTCGACCGGCTGATCTGGCTGGTCTCTCCGCAGAACCCGCTGAAGTCCTCGAAGGACACCATGTCGCTGGAAGGCCGCATGGCCAGCGCGCAACGCTTCGTCGGGCGCCGCGAGATCATCAGCGACGCCGAACAGCGCCTGGGCGTGGTCTACACCCTCGACACCCTGCGGATCCTCAAAGCCCGCTATCCCGGCGTGCGGTTTGTCTGGATCATGGGGTCGGACAATCTTGCGGGCTTTCATCGCTGGCGGGGGTGGACGGACGTGCTGCGCCTCGCCCCCATCGCGGTCGTCTCACGACCCGGCGCCTTGCTGCAGAGCCGCCTCGGACCCGCCGCGCGGCGCTTTCCGCATGGGCGCCTCCCCTCCCGTCAGGCGCCGCTTCTGCCGGGCGCCAAGGCGCCGGCCTGGATGTTCCTGCGGGGGCCTCTGAACACGATGAGCTCCACCGCCATCCGCGCAGCGCGGACCAGGGTCTAGACGCCGGGACGGGGGCGCCTTTTCCGGGCCCGCGCATCGGTCTATAGAGCCCCGCAGTCGTGCGCCGGCGGATCGTTCTGCGGCGCGCTCCCCGATGTTCCGCGAACGAAAAGGCCCCCTTCATGTCCAAGATCAAAGTCGCCAATCCTGTGGTCGATCTCGACGGCGACGAGATGACACGGATCATCTGGAAGCTGATCAAGGACAAGCTGATCTTCCCCTATCTCGACCTCACCCTCGACTATTACGACCTCGGCGTTGAGCATCGCGATGCGACGGCGGACAAAGTGACCGTCGACAGCGCCCACGCCATCCAGAAGTACGGCGTCGGCGTGAAGTGCGCGACCATCACGCCGGACGAAGCCCGGGTGAAGGAGTTCAACCTCACCAAGATGTGGAAGTCGCCCAACGGCACGATCCGCAACATCCTGGGCGGCGTGATCTTCCGCGAGCCGATCATCTGCAAGAACGTGCCGCGCCTCGTCCCCGGCTGGACCCAGCCGATCGTCGTCGGCCGTCACGCTTTCGGAGACCAGTACAAGGCCACCGACTTCGTCGTGCCCGGCAAGGGCAAGCTCACCATCAAGTTCGTCGGCGAGGACGGCCAGGTGATCGAGCATGAGGTGTTCGACTACCCGGGTTCGGGCGTCGCCATGGCGATGTACAACCTCGATGACTCGATCAAGGACTTCGCCCGCGCCTCGATGGCCTACGGCCTCGACCGCAAGTTCCCGGTCTATCTCTCGACCAAGAACACCATCCTCAAGGCCTATGACGGCCGGTTTAAAGACATCTTCGAGGCCGTGTTCCAGGCCGAATTCGCCGACAAGTTCAAGGCGGCCGGCATCACCTACGAGCACCGCCTGATCGACGACATGGTCGCCTCGGCGCTGAAGTGGTCCGGCGGCTTCGTCTGGGCGTGCAAGAACTACGACGGCGACGTGCAGTCCGACACGGTGGCGCAGGGCTACGGCTCGCTGGGCCTGATGACCTCGGTGCTGCTCACCCCGGACGGCAAGACCATGGAGGCCGAGGCCGCCCACGGCACCGTGACCCGCCACTATCGCCAGCACCAGCGCGGCGAGCAGACCTCCACCAACTCCGTCGCCTCGATCTTCGCCTGGTCGCGGGGCCTGAAGCATCGCGCCAAGCTCGATGACAACGCCGAGCTCGCACGGTTTGCAGACCTCCTCGAAAAGGTCACCGTCGACACGGTCGAAGCCGGTTCCATGACCAAGGACCTCGCCCTCCTCGTCGGCGATCACCAGAGCTGGCTGACCACCGAGGGCTTCCTCGACAAGGTGTCCCAGAACCTCGACAAGGCCATGGGCTGACCCAAAAGCCGCAGGGGGCGTCCATCATGGGCGCCCCTCAGCGCTTGCGCCTCATACCTGCGTGACTTTGTCTGCGTGAGCGGGCATGGTTAACGAGAGTTGAACGGGGGCGGAACTCAACAGTCATGCGGCGTATTGCAATCGGCGTTTGCGCGCTACTCCTCGTCCTGATCGGGATCTATCTCGGCGGGCCCTATTACAGCCTGTGGCGGCTGGTTCAGGCCGCAAGGGCGCACGATGTGAAGGTTGTCGCGCAGATGGTGGATTTCCCCGCCGTTCGCGCGAGCCTCAAGCCCCAGCTCAGCGCCGCCCTGCAGGCGCAGCTCGAGCGGCAAAAGCCCAAGCCTACCAACCTCCTGGAACAGATCGGCGCGGCCATCGCCCCGGTGTTCGTCGGCAACGCCGTGGACAGCGTGATCACGCCGGACGGGGTGGCGATCATGCTGCGGACCGCGCGGGCCCCGACCCCCACCAGCGCGCTGGTCAAGGCGACGCCCACAGCTGATGAGTCCGGGGTCGGCGATCCGAAGCTCGTCGACATGGGCTATAACGGCGTCCTGTTCGACCTGGCCCACAAGCGCTTCTTCGACTTCGACCTTGATCAGTTCCACGCCAGCGTGATCAGCCGCAGCCATCCGGAGTACCGGGTGAACCTGATCCTGTTGCGCCACGGCGTGCTGGACTGGAAGGTCGAGGGCCTGGACATCCCGGCCCTCAGCTCGGGCGCCTGAGCTTTCAGGGCTTGACCCGCGCCCAGCACTCCAGCTCCAGGTGCGCGCCGCGGGCGAGCGCGGCGGCGCCGAAGGCGCTGCGGGCGGGCAGCCGGTCCGGCTTGAAGTAGGTCACGTAGATCTTGTTGAACTCGCCCCACTGACCCATGTCGGTCAGCATGACCGTGCACTTGAACACGTCGTCATAGGAAAGGCCGTGGGCCTTCAGGGTGGCGCCGATCCCGTCCATCACCGCCTTCGTTTCCGCGGGCACGCCGCCGGGGATCACCCCGCCCTTGTCGTCGCTGGCGAGCGCGCCGGACAGATAGAGCACGTCCCCCACCTGCACCGCTGAGGAGAAGGGCAGCTTCGGGTCCGCATTGGGGAAATAGGCCGCGCCCGGCGCCGCTGCGCTCGCCCACACCGCCGTCGCCGCCAAGATGCCGATCATGTTCCGCTCCCCTGCTCGTGTCGTGGCGACAGTGAGCGTCGGGGGCGCCGTCCCGTCAAACGGAAAATTGCGCCTTCAGGATCCGCTCCAGCCCCTCGGCGTCCGTCTGGTCAAAGGCGCTTGTTGTCTCGGCGTCCACGTCGAGCACGGCGATCAGGCGCCCCTCCCGGTCCAGCACAGGCAGAACGATCTCGCTCTTCGAGCGGCTGTCGCAGGCGATGTGACCCGGAAAGGCGTCCACATCCTCCACGATCTGGATCCGCCGCTCCCGCGCCGCGGCGCCGCAGACCCCGCGACTGAACGCGATGCGCAGGCAGCCCAGGGTGCCCTGATAGGGCCCGACCACCAGCTCTTCGTTCCTGTCCGGGTCCACGACATAGAACCCGACCCAGAAGAAGTGCTCAAAGGCCTGCCGCAGCATGGAGCTGACCGTCGCCATGCGGGCGGTGAGATTCGGCTCGCCCTCCAGCACCGAGGCGATCTCCAGACCAAGCTCGGCGTAGCGCTGCGCCTTATCGGCGGACAGGGCGGCGGGGGTGAAGGATTCAGCCATCGGCGGCTCCAGCATGAGAGACGATGCACTTAAGACCTCCGCCCCTGCGCATCCAGCCTCCCCGCTCCGATTTTGACTCCGGTCAATGCAGGATCGGGGCTCTGCATGAAAACTGACGCTCTGGATCAGAACCCACAGCGAGAAAGCGCATGTTCGGAATTGAAAACGGCTGGTACCTGGCGCTGGCCATGGGCGCAGCGGCCACCTTCATGGTGGTGCTGGGCGGCGTTCACATCTGGACGAACCTGCCGAGACGCTGACCGACCCCATCCCCTCATCACCCAACTCAAAAGGCCCGCCCCAGCGATGGGACGGGCCTTCATTTTGAGCTGAAGCGCAGGACGCCTGTCGTCAGCGCTCTCCGGGCGGCTTCCCGTGGAGGGCGACGCTTGCGGTGGGCGCAGCGGTGGTGACGCCGGTGGCGGGCTGCTGCATGGCGAGCGTCGGGTCGCCCGCCGCCTTGGCGATGCACTGACCGGTGTCGGCCATGGCGTGCAGGCCGAGGCAGAACATGTCCTCGTACCAGGGCTTGGCGACGGCGAGGCACTGATAGAGGTTGAGCTTCGACATGTTCAGGCAGAACCCGGCCGAGCTGTCGTTCAGCAGCGTATCGAGGGCCGCGTCATTCTCCTCGCCGCCCTCGCCAAGCGCCGCCAGGGCCGCCAGGGCGAGGCTGCGGGCCACGAACTGCGAGTAAGGCGCCGGCGCCGCATCGGTGGCCGCGCCGCCGGGCAGTTCCGTCTCAACGAATTTGGTCGAGCCAGTCACAGCCTCCGAAAGGCTGGCGACATCTTCCGGAACCGGCGTCATCGGCGCTGCGGACAGGGCCTTTGCGGCGGCGAGGCGGCCGTTGCGATCGGTCACGAAAGACTTCGACCAAGGCTGCTCACGCTGCACGTCATAGGCGGCCATACGGATCTTGCCGCCGAGCTCAGCCATCTTCTGGCCGTGCGCATGCAGCGCCGTCATGATCATGTTGGCCGCCGTGCCCGCCCCGGGCATGCCGGTGATGTAATAGGGATCCGCAATGATCCGGTCAGCGAAGTCCTTGCGCACCCCGCGGTTGGCGGCGTAGACGCGCACGCCCGCCACAAAGGCCGGATCCTGCAGGGCGATGACGGCGGCGTAGGCCACCGCGCCGCGCACGAGCTGCTGCGGCTCATAGGTCTCGGCCTGGGCGAGGCTTTTCTCAATGGCGTCGCCGTTCTGGAAGTGGGCCGTCAGGGCCGAGGTCCGGCGCATGTAGGCGCGATACTCGCTGGCCATGTCGAGAACGCGCGAAGAGAGCACGATCGGCGGCAACTGCGCCGTGTCGACGACCGGAGGCGGGATGTTGTCAGCCCGCGACGCGGCCGCGGGACCTGCGCACACAAAGCTCGCCACCGCCATCAGTGACGCCGTCGCCGTCGCAATGAGCCGGATCATGCCTGGACGACCAAGAGACGTCATACGCCAGCTCCTTACACACACTACTCGCAGACCATCGAGCGTTCGACCTTATCGACCCACCTAGGATACGACGCGGTTAATTCGAAACGTTAATGCGTTGTTAATTAGACATAAGATGATGACACTTCCAAGAGCTGGCGTAGCTAATTTGACATTCTCGGCAAGTGATGTCGCGCCGATTCGCAGACTGAATTCACAAGCTCCCCGCGCCGACCTCAATCGAACAGCTTTGACACCGACTCCTCGTTGGCGATGCGACGGATAGCCTCACCGATGAGCGGGGCCACGGTCACCTGCCGGATTTTGCCGCACGCCTTCACCGTATCAGACGCTTCGATGGAGTCGGTGATCACAAGCTCGTCAAGCACGGAGCGGGTGACACGGTCCGCCGCCGCGCCGGAGAGGACGCCGTGACTGACATAAGCCGACACCTGCTTGGCGCCCTTCGCTTTCAACGCCTCGGCCGCGTTGCAGAGCGTGCCGGCGGAGTCGACGATGTCGTCGAACAGGATACAGCGGCGGCCTTCGACCTCGCCGATGATGTTCATTACCTCGCTCTCCCCCGGCGCCGCGCGGCGCTTGTCCACGATGGCGAGATCGGCGTCGAGGCGGTCGGCGAGCTGGCGGGCGCGCACCACGCCGCCGACATCCGGGGAAACGATCATGACCGTGTCGCCCGAGCCGCCATGATGCAGGCGGATGTCCTGCGCCATCACCGGAATGGCGACGAGGTTGTCGGTCGGGATGTCGAAGAAGCCCTGAATCTGGCCGGCGTGCAGATCCATGGTCAGCACCCGGTGGGCGCCGGCGCGCACGATCAGATTGGCGACCAGCTTGGCCGAGATGGGCGTACGGCCGCCGGTCTTCCGGTCCTGCCTCGCATAGCCGAAATAGGGCATCACCGCCGTGATCCGCCGCGCCGAGGCCCGCGACAGGGCGTCGATGCAGATCAGGAGCTCCATGAGATTGTCGTTGGCCGGATAGGCGGTCGACTGAATCACGAACACGTCCTCGCCGCGCACGTTCTCGTCGATGGTCACGAACACTTCCATGTCGGCGAATCGGCGGACCTGCGCGCGGGTCAGAGGCGTGTCGAGATAGTCTCCCACCGCCGCAGCCAGGGTCGCGTTCGAATTACCCGCCAGAAGCTTCATGTCGCGATCCCCGTCTGTCCTTGACGGGCGTCCTTTTAGGGTGTGGCCAAGACCTCAGACAAGCATAATCGCCGTTAACAGCCGTCCGTAGTCGGACTCTTGTCGATGCACGGCCCTGCGGTTGGAGAAAAACCGCTCCTCAGCGTAGGTGTCGAGGCGAAGCGCATCGGCCTGGACCACGCCGGCCCGGGCGAGTCGCGACAGCACATAGCCCGTCAGATCGAACCTTCGCTTGTCCTCCGAAGCGCCGGGCTGGAAGAACGCGCCCGACGCCGGATCCTCCGACGTGAAGCGCTCAAGGAACTCGAGGCCCACCTCATAGGAGGCGACGCCGATGCAGGGGCCGACCACCGCGACGATTCGTTCAGTCTTGGCGCCCTCGCCTTCCATCGCCGCGACCGCGGCCTCGACGACGCCCGAAAGCGCGCCCTTCCAGCCCGCATGGACCGCCGCCACCACGCCGCCTTGTGCATCCGCCAGCAGCACCGGGGCGCAGTCGGCGGTCAGGGCGCCGCAGATCAGTCCGGCCTTCGTGGTCACGACCGCGTCGCCCTCCGGCCGCGCGTCGCCAAAGGGCGCGGTCGCCACCTGGGCGATGGCGGAGTGGATCTGATGGCAGGTGAGCAGGTCCTGCTCCTCCCGCCCGAACACCGACGCGGCGCGGCGGCGGTTCTCCGCGACGGCCTGCGGATCGTCCCCTGACCCGCGCCCGACATTCAGCCCCGCATAAAGCCCGGTCGAGACGCCACCCTCCCGCGTGAAGAAGGCGTGGCGCACGCCTGGGAGCGCGGACAGCAGGGCATGTGTCAGAACAGGAGGCGTCATGGTCTAAGGCTCATCGGTCACGGGCATGTCGGCAAGTCCGCTACAGGCGACCAGCACCTTGAACAGCGCACCCATCTGGTCAGGATCGGTCAGACGCTCGACCTGACGGCGGAGCGTGTCCGCAAGGTCCGGCCGACTGCGGGCGAGCGCGTCCGATCGCTGGCGAAGGCCGAGCGACTCCAGCCACGCCCCCTGGGTCACGATGGGCGAAATGTCGGCCCCTGCAGCGCGCATGGCGCTCGCCACGCCGGGAAAGTCGACATGAACCGTCAGGTCCGCCGCTCCCGGCGTCTCCAGGGGATCGACGCGCCTGTGGGCGTGCAGGGCCTGAAAGGTGTCGCCGAACTCCGGCGCAGCGCGTCCGTAGTCGATCAGGAGACTTGCGCCTCCCTGCGCGACGAGCCGCTGTGCAATCATGGCGGCGACGGCGGTCTGGGCGGGCGAGGCTTCGAACACCGCGCCTTCGGCGGCGTCTTCCGGCCCCTCGAAGCCCGACGGCGGCGGAGCGAGGCCGAAGGCGAGGCGCCCGTGCTCATCCAGCCCGATGCGCCGCTCGAGCCACTGACCGTCCTGCCGGACGAACGCCCGCGCGCCGAAGCAGTCGAGGAACTCGTTCCCCACCACGATCAGGGGCGCATCCTGCGGCAGATCGTCAATCCATCCCGCGAAGCGCGGCGCGTGCGCCGACAGGCACGCGAACTGGCGAGCCTGAAGGACCGGGCTCGTCTCGACGAGCCACAGCTCCACCGCGCTCAGGAAATCGGGATCGAGCCTGGCTGCGCGCATCAGGTCCGACGCCAGCGCGCCGGAGCCGGGACCGAGCTCGACGAGCACCACGCGGGACGGCCGGCCCAGCGCCCGCCAGACCCCGATCGCCCAGAGGCCGATCAGCTCTCCGAACATCTGGCTGACCTCGGGCGCCGTGATGAAGTCCCCCTCGGCGCCCAGGCCCGGCCGGGTGGCGTAATAGCCCTCCGCCGGATCATGCAGGCAGATCGCCATGTACTCCGCCTGCGACAGCGGTCCGTCCTGCGCGATCATGCGCGCGAGACGCTCGGTCAGTGACGGTCGCACGTGCGCGGCCTCAGCGCGCGCCATCGCCGCCCGCGACCGTCCGCGCCTTGTCCCCGCGCCGGACACGCTGGACCCAGTCGGTGGGCAGCACCGAGTGCGGATAGGCGGACAGGGGCGCGTCATCGGCGTCCGGCAGCATTTCCGCGCCGGGATCGGGCTCCCCATCGGGTTCGCGCAACATCGAGAACAGGATGAGGGCAAGGCCGATCAGCACCATCGGCGCGCTGAGGATCATGCCCATGCTGAGGCCGAACGGGAAGATGGGCATGCCGACGTCCGGCTCGCGCACCTGCTCCAGCGAGAAGCGGAACACGCCGTAGAGGGCCAGGAACAGGCCCGTCGCCGCGCCAGGGCGTCGCAGCCAGTAGAGCCGGTGCGTCGCCACCCTCAGGATCACGAACAGCGCCACGCCCTCGAGCGCGGCTTCATAGAGCTGGCTGGGATGTCGCGGCAGCGGTCCCGCATTCGGGAACACCATCCCCCAAGCGACGTGGGTCGGTCGGCCCCAAAGCTCCCCGTTCACGAAATTGGCGATGCGCCCGAAGAAGAGGCCGATGGGCGCGCAGGGGGCGGCGAGGTCGCCCAGCCGCAGCATCGGGATCTTCTGGCTTCTGGCGAAGGCGATCAGGGCGATGGCGACGCCGATCAGCCCGCCGTGGAAGGACATGCCGCCTTCCCAGGTCTTCACGATCTGGATCGGGTTCCGCCAGATGGTGTCCGTGGAATAGAAGAGGATATAGCCAAGCCGCCCGCCGATGATCACGCCCAGCGTGACCCACAGGATCAGATCGTCCACCGCCCGGTCGGTCGTAGGCGCCTGCCCGCCCCACAGCCGTCCGCTGCGCACGAGGCCCACTGCATAGCGCCACCCGATGATGATGCCTGCGACATAGGCCAGCGCATACCAGCGGATCGCCAGGGTGAACCAGGGCGTCGGTATGGCCAGCGCGATCGGATCGAAGTTTGGAAAGGGCAAGCGTTGCGCTCCGCGAGATCAAATCCTGTCGGCGCGCGCAGACTCAACAGGCCCGCCCGCGCCGCATCGCCCGTATGTAGCGCTTCAGGGCCTCATCTCATAGACGGCGTTCACGGTGATCCGCACGGTCATGTCGCCGGGCTCGACCGTGGTGGGCGGCGGCGGCGCGGCGGCCATGGCCATGGCCCGCACCATCGGCTGGGGCGCGTAGATGGG
>Ga0208617_1000470_pt1 | contig 11706 bp, 9 predicted proteins | sample CryBogCBE06Nov07_FD_184581 | JGI IMG/M metagenome (GOLD analysis project Ga0208617, IMG submission 184581) | Freshwater microbial communities from Crystal Bog, Wisconsin, USA - CBE06Nov07 (SPAdes) (version 2) | ecosystem: Environmental > Aquatic > Freshwater > Lake | place: Crystal Bog...
GCAATATTGAACGGCACGCCGAGGAACACGTCGGCGGAGCGCTGGTAGAGCTGGCAGGACAACCGCCCCTCGGCCACGAAGAACTGGAACAGGCAGTGGCAGGGCGGCAGGGCCATGTCGTCCACATCGGCCGGGTTCCAGGCGCTGACGATGTGCCGGCGACTGTTGGGATTGACCTTGAGCCCCTCGACCAGGCGCGAGATCTGGTCGATGACCCGGCCATCCGGCGCGGCCCAGGACCGCCACTGGCGCCCATAGACGGGGCCGAGCTCACCATGCTCGTCGGCCCACTCGTCCCAGATGGACACGCCGCGATCCTGCAGCCAGCGGACATTGGTGTCGCCCCGCAGGAACCACAAAAGCTCGATCGCAATGGACTTGAAGTGCACGCGCTTGGTCGTCAGCAGCGGAAAGCCGCGCGCGAGGTCAAAGCGGATCTGCCGACCGAAGACGCCGACCGTCCCGGTGCCGGTGCGGTCATCCCGCACGGTCCCGCGCGCGAGCACGTCGCTGAGCAGGTCAAGATAAGCGCGCTCGGGATGATCGGCGGGGCCGGACAAGGGCGGCGCAGAACGATCGAGCGTGATGGGTGCGATCAGACTCATGGCGCGATTGTCGCCGATCCTTCAGCGTTTGACCACTCTCTTGCCCGCCACGCCATTGCCGCGCATGGGCGTTTAAGCCTATTGGACCGCAATGACGCTTCGCCCTGCTCCTGCTGAAGCGGAGACGGCGTCCCAGGCCGCTCTGCCGACACTGCTGTTCGTGGTCTTCATGAACCTGCTCGGCTTTGGCATGGTGATTCCGCTCCTGCCGTTCTACGCCCGTTCATTCCATGCGGAGCCGTGGCAGATCAGCCTTGTCTTCTCCGCCTATGCGATGGGCGGCTTTGTGGGAGAGCCCTTCTGGGGGCGGCTGTCCGACCGGATCGGCCGCAAGCCGGTGCTGATCTCGACGCTGACCTGCAACTGCCTCTGCTACGGACTGATGGCCTTCGCCCCCAACATCTGGGCGGCGTTCGTCATCCGGCTGTTCGGCGGCATGTTCGCCGGCAACGGATCGGTCGTGCAGGGCTACATCGCCGACGTCACACCCGCGCACGAACGGGCGGGCAAGCTGGCGCGGCTGGGCGTCGCCTTCAATATCGGCTTCATCGTCGGCCCCAGTCTCTCCGGCCTGCTGGCGCACCCCGAGCTCGGGCCGGAGGGGTTTCGCCTGCCTTTCCTCGTCGCCGCAACGCTGGGCGGCATGTCGGCGCTGGGCGTCGTTCTGCTCGTCCGGGAAAGCCGGGCGAGGCGCCAGGGCGTGCGGCAGCTCGGCCGCTTCGCCCTGTTCGACAAGGCGATCCGGCATCCCACCGCCGGTCCGCTGCTGATCCTGACCCTGGCTTCCGGGTTCGCCTTCACCGGGATCGAGTCGGTGTTCGGCTTCTGGGGGAAGGCCCGATTCAACTGGGGCCCGAGGGAAATCGGACTGATCTTCGGCGTGGTCGGGATCACCAACGCCCTCGCCCAGTGGTTCGTGACCGGACGCCTGTCCAAGCGCTATGGCGAGGCGCGAATGCTGGCGGTCGGAATGGGGCTGACCGTCCTCGCCCAGATCCTGCTGCCATTCAGCTGGGGGCTGGTCTCCACGACCGCCTTCATGGCGCTGATGGCCTTTGGTCAGTCAGTGGCCTTTCCCAATGTCGGCGCCCTGATCTCCCGCGTCACCGATTCCGAGCGGCAGGGTCAGGCGCTGGGGCTGAACAACGCCATGGGCGCGCTGGCCCGCTTCATCGGCCCCCTGTGCTCGGGCATCGCCTTCGCCAGCGTGAACATCGAGGCCCCCTTCTGGCTGGCGAGCCTTGCGGTCGCGCCGGCGATCGGCCTCGCCCTGCTGGCGGGCAAGTCGGTCGCCAGGTCGCCGCTTCTCTGATCACGACGCGCCGCCCACATTGATCCTGCGCAAGGCGGAGCGCGCGTGGCGTACCCAGACTTCGCGGATGAGGCTGACCAGACACACCGACTTTGCGCTTCGGATCATGATCCGGCTGGCGCAGACCCCGGACGCCCGCGTGGCGATCCGCATCCTCGCAGCCGATTGCGACGCACCGGAAAACCACGTGATGAAGATCACGCCGACCCTCGCGAGGGCGGGACTGGTGCGTTCCGTGAGAGGCCGGATCGGCGGCCTCGTCCTCGCCCGCACGCCGGATGACATCTGTCTGGGCGAGATCGTCCGTGTGACGGAGCCCGGGTTTTCCGAAGCGCCCGAGGCGAGCGGCGGACTGGCCGACGCCATCGCGGACGCGGCGGCGGCGTATCTCGACGCCCTGAACCGGTATCGGCTGAGCGACATGTTGAAGGTGACGCCGACTTACAGGGCTGCGCGCGTCAGCGAGGGCTTGCCCACCCTTGTCACAGTGTCCTAACCTTTAGTCGACCATCGGTATCGTCCTCCCGGTCGCGTAAGGTTTCGTTGCTTCATGTCGCAGTCCGACCGCATTCGCGCCGCCCTCGTGGCCGCCTTCGCCCTCAGCGCTCCTCTGACCGTCGCCCACGCGGCGAGCCCACCGGCCGCGCAGCTCGGCGCCTTTGGCGTGGATCTCGCAGGCGGCGACAAGGCGACACGGCCGGGAGACGACTTCAACCGCTTCGTCAACGGACACTTCGAGGACACGGTGACCATTCCGCCGGACCGGACCAGCATTGGAAGTTTCGCCATTCTGAGGATCCGCTCCGATGAGCAGGTGCACGGCATTCTCGAAGCGGCAGCGACCGCGCCGACGCCGGCTACGGCCAAGATCGGAGATCTCTACGCGGCGTTCATGGATGCGGCGCGGATCGAGAAACTGGGGGCCGCCCCGATCTCCAAACCCCTGAAGGCCATCGCCGACGCCCCATCGCGGGAGGCGCTGACGGCCTTGATGGGCGCGCCGGGCAGTCCGCACCGCGCGCTGTTCCGCTTCCGCATCGGCGCCGACTCCAAGGCGCCGGACCACTACGCTGTCTATGCCGGCACCGGCGGGATCGGCCTGCCGGACAAGGACTATTACCTGAAGCCCAGCTTTGCTGAGACAAAGGTCAAGTATCAGGCCTATGTCGCCAGGATGCTCGGCCTCGCCGGCTGGCCGAATGCGGACGCCGCGGCCGCAGACGTGGTTGCTTTTGAGACCCGAATGGCCGAAGCCAGCTGGGATCGCGCTGAATTCCGCAACCGTGACAAGACCTACAATCCCGTCACGCCGGAGGAACTGGCGGCGCTGGCCCCCGGCTTTGCGTTCGGGCCGGAGCTTGAGGCGGCGGGCCTTGGCAAGGTTGGCCGGATCATCCTGTCGGACAAGACCGCCTTCCCGAAGAAGGCCGCCATCTTCGCCGAGACCCCGCTGCCCACGCTCAAGGCGTGGATGGCGTTCGGGGTCGTGGACAGCATGGCGCCCTATCTGCCGAAGGCCTTCGATGAAGCGCGGTTCGAGTTCCGCAGCAAGGTCCTGAACGGGCAGCCGGAACAGCAGGTCCGGTGGAAGCGCGGCGTCACCCTCGTGAATTCCGAGCTCGGAGAACTGGTCGGCCAGGTCTATGTCCAGCAATATTTCCCCGCCTCGTCCCGCGCCCAGATGCAAGGCCTTGTGGCCGACCTGCGCACGGCCCTCGCCGCGCGGATCGACCGGCTGGACTGGATGAGCGCGCAGACCAAGGCGCAGGCGCAGGCCAAACTCGCCAAGTTCACAGTGAAGATCGGCTATCCGGACAAGTTCCGCGACTATGCCGAGATAGAGATCCGGCGCGACGATCTGGTCGGCGACGTGCTGCGCTCCAGCGCGGCGGAATGGCGGCGGGATCTGGCGCGTCTGAACGGGCCGGTGGATCGCACCGAATGGGGCATGACGCCGCAGACCGTGAACGCCCAGTATAGCCCTTCCTTCAATGACATCACCTTTCCAGCCGCCATCCTGCAGCCGCCGTTCTTTGATCCCAACGCCGACGCTGCGGTGAATTACGGCGCCATCGGCGCAGTGATCGGCCACGAGATCAGCCACGGCTTCGACGATCAGGGCCGCAAGTCGAATGGCGATGGGGCGCTCAAGGACTGGTGGACCACCGAGGACGCGGAACGCTTCGATGCGCGCGCCGCCAAGCTGGGCGCTCAGTACGACGCCATCGAACCCATTCCCGGCGAGCACATCAACGGCAAGCTGACCATGGGTGAGAACATCGGCGATCTCGGCGGCATCAACATCGCGCTGGACGCCTATCACGCGCATCTCAAGGGCGTGACCGCGCCGAACATCGACGGGTTCACCGGCGATCAGCGCTTCTTCATGGGCTACGGACAGATCTGGCGGTCCAAGACGCGAGACGAGGCCTTGCGCCAACAGCTGCACACCGACCCTCATTCCCCAGGTCCGGCGCGCGCGAACGCGATCGTGCGCAACATCGACGCCTGGTATGACGCCTTCGACGTGAAGCCCGGGGACAAGCTCTATCTGGCCCCCGCAGACCGCGTGAAGATCTGGTAGGTCGTCGTCAAAAGCTTGCGATCGTTACGTCCCGCTGTGTTCGTCATTGCTTAATGGCCGAATATTTGGCACAAGGACGCCACTTTCACGAACGTTCAGGATTTCATGCGCGACAAGATCAAGACGGGTTTCAACGATCGCCTCTCAGCGGCGGCGGAGGCCCGGAAGGCCACTCTGGCGAAATTCAAGCCGAAGCCCGCCGTTACGGCGCCCGTTCTCAAGACACGAGCAGAGCTGAAAGCCGAGGAGCGCGAAGCGTTCCGTCTGGCGCGGCTTCAGGCCAAGGAAAATGCGGCCAAGGAAAAGGCCGACATGGAGCTGGCCGCTCTCGAGGCCAAGCGTAACGAACGCAAAGAGCGCAAGGCGGCTGAAAAGGCCGACATCCGCGCCCGCAAGAGCGCGCGTTACGCCACGCTCGACGCGCTGGCGGACATGCATTTCGGAAATCGCGAAGCCTCCTGAGGCGGCTTCGCCGGTCGAAAATCGCGAAGCCCGGCAAACAGGCTTCGCCGGGCGGCTGTCAGGGTATGCCCAGATACTTGTGTGTCTGGACGCTCAGCCGCCATTTCGGATGTTCCAGACAATAACGGATCGCCGCCGCGGTGTTCGCGGCGCGGTCCGGGCCGTCCATCGGCTGAAGATAAAAGCGCTCGAACGCCAGATCCTCGTAGGCTTCCGGCGGCGACGCCGCCTGAGGGTAGACGAGCTTCAGTTCCTGCCCGGAGGTCTGGGCCAGAGCCGTTCCCGCCTTCGGGCTGACGCAGATCCAGTCCAGCCCGCCTGGCGCCGCAATCACGCCGTTGGTCTCCACCGCGATCTCGAAACCTTCTGCATGAAGGGCCGCGACCAGCGCGTCGTCGAGCTGCAAAAGCGGCTCGCCCCCGGTGCAGACCACGAGGCGCCGCCCCTCCCCCAGCCACTGCGCCGCGCAGGCGGCGGCCAGAGCGCTCGCCGTGTCAAAGCGTCCACCGCCGGGGCCGTCCACGCCGACAAAATCGGTGTCGCAGAAGGTGCAGACCGCCTTCGCGCGATCCGCTTCCCGCCCGGACCACAGATTGCAGCCGGCGAATCGGCAGAAGACTGCGGCGCGGCCGGCCTGCCCGCCTTCCCCCTGAAGCGTGAGAAAGATCTCCTTGACGGCGTAGCTCATGAAGACGCGCGCCAGGCGTCATAGCCCTTCGCGCGCAGATCGCACGCCGGGCAGTCGCCGCAGCCATAGCCCCAGGGGTGAAGGTGGCTGCGGTCGCCGCGATAGCAGGTGTGGCTCTCCTCCACGATCAGTCGTACCAAAGCCTCGCCGCCGAGATCGTGGCTCAGAGCCCAGATGCCGGCCTTGTCCAGCGACATCAGCGGCGTCTCCAGACGATAGGGCCGCTCGATCCCTAGAGTCAGGGCCTTGATCTGGGCGTCCAGGGTGGACTGGCGACAGTCGGGATAGCCGGAATAATCCGCCTCCCCCATCCCACCGACCAGCACATCGATGTCGCGACGGTCGGCGAGGGCGGCGGCGTAGACCAGAAAGACCAGATTGCGACCGGGAACGAAGGTGGTCGGCAGCGCGCCCTCTCGAAGCGCGATCTCACGATCCGCCGTCAGCGCCGACTCGGCCACCGCGCCGAAGCCCTTGAGATCGAGGACATGATCTGCGCCCACGCGCGGGGCGAGGTGAGGAAACGCGGCGATCAGGCCTTCGCGCACCTTGAGCCGCGCGGTCATCTCGACATGATGGCGCTGGCCATAGTCGAACCCCACGGTCTCCACCCGCTCATAGCGCTGGAGGGCCCAGGCGAGGCACACGCTGGAGTCCTGGCCGCCGGAAAATAGCACCAGAGCGGCGGAGGATGAAGTTGCGGAAGGAACGGTCATGGGGGTTAGCTAAGCTTTGAATGCCTTCAGGTAAAGACCGAGTCGCGGACGAAGCGCATTCGCGAGCCGCAAACGCCAATCTTTTCAGCATTCAAGCTCCAGCGTCCAGAATTGGACGCGCATTTACCATAAGCGGGCGCAAACCCGTCGCAATACCGACGTGAATTGGCAACAGTCGCTTATATTTCCGCAGAAAATACCGCCGCCGCCAAAAAGCCCATGTTGACAGAGTGTCCGCGCCTGTGCCCAAAACAAGGCATCGTCAGGCATGCTGCGGTCTGGCGTCATGGGGGTGACCCCGTTGCACGCGGCGCTCGAGGAAAAACACCCCGCGCAGAGCCCCGTAAGTGGGCCGCCCGGGGGCGGGAGATTTACAAATGACAGATGCATTGCGTCTGCGCAGCATGCTTGCGCTTGGCGTTTCGGCGGCGACTCTTGGGTTCGCCACGCACGGCTTTGCAGCCGACGCCGCGCCGAGCGCGAATGAACCCAGCGTCGTTCAGACCCTGGTCGTGACGGCCCAGCGCCGTGAAGAAGCCATTCAGGACGTGCCGATCGCCGTCTCGGCCTTCTCTGCGGACTCTCTGAAGACCCAGCAGATCGCTGGCGGCGAAGACCTCCTGAAGGCCATCCCGAACGTCAACTTCGCCCACTCGAACTTCGGCGGGTACAACTTCCAGATCCGCGGCATCGGCACCAAGGGCACGGGCTCCACGAGCGCCGACGCCGGTATCGGCGTTCACGAGAACGACGTTCCGCTGGTCTCGAACAACCTCGGCGCTGCGGACTTCTTCGACGTCGAGCGCGTCGAAGTCCTGCGCGGCCCTCAGGGCACGCTGTACGGCCGTAACGCCACCGGCGGCGCCGTCAACGTCCTGACCAACAAGCCGAAAGACCGCTACGAAGCCGGCCTGACCGTCGACGTCGGCAACTACAATTCGACGAAGCTGAACGGCTTCGTCAACATTCCCTTCGGCGACACCTTCGCCGTCCGTGCGGCTGGCTACTACCAGAAGCGCGATGGCACGGTCACCAACGACCTCCTGAACGCCAAGCAGGACGACCGGGATCTCTACTCGACCCGCCTGACCGCCAGCTGGAAGCCGAACGACAACTTCCGCACCTACTTCATGTGGGAGCACTTCAACGAGAACGACAATCGTGACCGCGTGGGCAAGCAGCTCTGCATCAACGATCCGGGCTTGTCGGCGGTCGGTCCGCTTGCGACCAACACCATCACCAAGAACCAGCTCAGCCAGGGCTGCGCCAACGGCTCGCTCTACAGCGCGAACGCCTATGGCGCGACCAACACGGCGGAGTCCCTCGCTGGCCTCTATGGCAGCGCTCTGGGCCTCTCGACGGGCGACCTCAACGCGAACGTCAAGACGAGCCACGACCTGCGCACCGAGTCCGGCGCGATCAAGCCGATCTACCAAAACCGCGGCGACACGTTTGAATTCAACGCGCAGTGGGATCTGAACGACAATCTGACCCTGTCGTCGCAGTCGAGCTATGCGACCGGCAAGTTCTACAGCAAGGACGACTACAACCGCGTCGGCTCTTCGGCGCCGTTCAACACGTCCTTCAACCTGCCGTCGTTCCTCGCCCCTTCGGTGATCGGCGCGCCGGTCATCGGCGGTGTCGTGGCCGACCCGCAGGTCGGGACGACCAGCTCCCTGCGGATCTTCGACATCCAGCAGAACGTGTTCCGTCAGGCTTCGGAAGAGTTCCGCCTGCAGTCGCACTACAAGGGCAAGCTGAACTTCAGCGTCGGCGGCAACTTCGTCGACTACACCACACAGTCGAACTACTACGTGTTCGGCAACGGCCTGAACGTCCCGGCCGAAGCCATCGCGCTGGGCACCCTCAGCGCCGGCGGAAGCCTGCCCTACCCGCTGGATTTCGGCGCTCAGCCGAACGGCACGGGCTTCAACTACTACAACAGCCGCACCGACTATAACCTGCGCGCCTACGCCGCGTTCGGCGAAGTCTATTACCAGCTGACGGACACGCTGAAGGTCACGGGCGGCCTGCGTTACACGGTCGACCGCAAGCGCGATCTCCCGTTCAACGTCCTGCTGCTGCAAACCACGGCCCTGCCGGCGGCGCAGACCCAGACGGTGGCCTTCAAGGAGACCACGGGCCGTCTGAACATCGACTGGACCCCGACGACGCCGTTCACGGACAAGACGCTGGTCTATGCGACCTACTCGCGCGGCTACAAGGGCGGCGGCTTCAACTCGCCGTCGTCGGTGGGCATCGGCGGCACGACGGCGTCCTACGCGCCGGAATTCGTCGACGCGATCGAGATCGGCACCAAGAACGTCCTTCTGGGCGGCTCGATGGTGCTGAACGGCAACGTGTTCTACTACGACTACTCCGGCTACCAGATCGGCAAGATCATCAACCGGGCGTCGGTCACCGAGAACGTCAACGCCAAGATCTATGGCGCGGAACTGGAAGGCATCTATGAGCCTATCCGCAAGCTCCGCTTCAACGGCACGGTCGGCTATCTCCACACGGAGATCTCCAACGGCTCGTCGATCGATCAGCTGAACCTGACCCAGGGCGACCCGTCGCTGGTGCTGGTGAAGTCGCTGAAGACGTCGAACTGCACGGCCAAGCTGTCGGACGTGATCACGGTCCAGGGCATCATCAACGCCCAGCCGCTGCTCCCCGCCGCCCAGCGTCTGCCGGCGATCGTCCCGGGTCTCTTCACGAACCCGAGCTACTACATGTCCTGCGAAGGCATTCAGGGTCTCTCGGCCAGCGCAGGCGCCAAGGCGCTCGCCGCTGCGCTCGGCCTGCCGGGCTTCTCGGGCTTTGCTTTGCAGACCAACGCCAATGGCACCTCGGTCACGCAAGGTCAGGCGGTCAGCCTGAAGGGCAAGGAGCTTCCGAACTCTCCGAAGCTGACGCTGTCCATGGGCGTGCAGTACCAACTCGCCCTCGCCGACGGCTGGAACGTGACGCCGCGTTACGACATCTACTTCCAGGACGAGTCCTATACGCGCATCTACAACTCGGACCACGACCGCCTGAAGTCCTACACGAACTCCAGCATGTCCGTGACCGCCGAGAAGCGCGAATGGCAGCTGTCCGTTCAGGCCTATGTCAAGAACCTGTTCGACAAGACCTACATCCAGGACAGCTACGTGACGGACGCCTCGTCCGGCCTGTACTCGAACGTGTTCGTGAACGAGCCGCGCACCTACGGTGTCGCCGTGACCAAGAAGTTCTGATCCACGCTTCTCCTTCGGGAGACATTTCAGGGGCCCCTTCGGGGGCCCCTTTTTTGTTGCGCGGCCCTTCAATCGCCACAACACTGGTCTAGTGTGTCGTCGCTGACAGGAGACGCACATGATCGCCTTGGCCCTCGCCGTCGCCGCCCTGGCGCTCGAACCCGCGCCGTCGACGCCTGTCGCCACGCCCGCGCAAGCCAATGCGACCGCCGCCGCAGCCCCTGCGGATCCCCCGCCCAAGCCTGCGAAGGAGCGGCTCGCGGATCTGAAGCTGGTCTATGACCAGACCTGCCGTCAGCGGGCCTACGGCGCCTATGACGACCTGTGCGAGACCCTCGGCGACCAGATCCACAAGGTAGAGCGGGAGATCGCCGCCAAGCCCGCCGCGCACACGGTCGCTCACGCCCCGGTCACGCCGCCCTCCGCCCAGCAGCCCCAGCGCTGAGACAACCGTTTTTTGACGGGTGCGGGCTGGACGCTGGCGGCAAAGCTGATAGCTCATCGCCTGCAGTGTGTTCGTCGGCGTCGGGATCTTCCGTTTCATGTCCAGTCTCTATGCAAAGGTCGCCGTATTGGGATGCGGCCTGATCGGCTCATCCGTCTTGCGTGCGGCGAAGGATGCGGGGCTGGCGGAGGCTTACGTCGCCTATGACGCCAGCGAGGCCGTGCGCGCCCGCGTGCGCGACCTCGGCCTTGCCGACACCGTGGCGGAAACGGCGACGGACGCCGTGGCGGGCGCCGACCTTGTGCTCATCGCCACGCCCCCCGCCAGCATCGGCCCTCTGGCGGGCAAGATCGCCGACCATCTCGCCGTCGGCGCCACCCTGACCGACGTGGGCAGCGCCAAGCAGGTGATCGCCGAGGCCTTCGAGGCCGCCGCCCCCGCCCACGTCTTCTCCATTCCCGGCCACCCGGTCGCCGGGACCGAGCAGTCCGGCCCCGATGCGGGCTTTTCCACCCTGTTTCGGGACCGCTTCACCCTCCTCTGCCCGCAGGAGCGCAGCGACGCGCCCTACCTCGCCGCTGTCGAGAAACTGTCAGCCTTCTGGTCAGGGATGGGCGCGAAGGTCGAGACGATGGACGCCCGCCACCACGACCTCGTCCTCGCCGTCACCAGCCACCTGCCCCACCTGATCGCCTACAACATCGTCGGCACCGCCGCGGACCTCGAGCAGGTGACCGAGAGCGAGGTGATGAAGTTCTCGGCCGGCGGTTTCCGTGACTTCACCCGCATCGCCGCCTCCGACCCCGTCATGTGGCGGGACGTGTTCCTGCTGAACAAGGACGCGGTGCTGGAGATCCTGGGCCGCTTCACCGAGGACCTGCAGGCCCTGTCCCGCGCCATCCGATGGGGCGAGGCGGACAAGCTTGAGGCCCTCTTTACCCGCACCCGGGCGATCCGCCTCGGCATCGTCGCCGCGGGCCAGGAGTCGCCGGAGCCGAACTTCGGCCGCAACCGCAAGCCCTGACGAAAGGCGCTTCCCATGACCCTAGATCCCGACTGGTGGCGCGGCGCGGTGATGTATCAGGTCTATCCCCGGAGCTTCCAGGACCTGAACGGGGATGGCGTGGGCGATCTGCCCGGCCTGATTTCAAGGCTCGACTATATCGCCAGCCTTGGCGTCGACGGGATCTGGCTGTCGCCGGTGTTCACCTCGCCGATGACGGACTTCGGCTATGACGTTTCGGACTATTGCGGGATCGATCCCTTGTTCGGCACGCTGGCCGACTTCGACGCCCTGGTGGCGGGGTGCCACAGCCGCGGGCTGAAGCTGATCATCGATCAGGTCTACAGCCACACCTCAGACCAGCACCCCTGGTTCATCGAGAGCCGCAAGAGCCGCGATAACCCCAAGGCCGACTGGTACGTCTGGGCGGACGCCAAGCCCGACGGGTCGGCGCCGAACAACTGGCTGGCCGTCTTCGGCGGGCAGGCCTGGACCTGGGACAGCCGGCGGCGTCAGTATTATCTGCACAACTTCCTGACCTCGCAGCCCGACCTCAACCTGCATAATCCGGACGTTCAGGACGCGATCCTCGGCGTCGCGCGCTTCTGGCTGGACCGGGGCGTGGATGGGTTCCGGCTCGACGTCGCGG
>Ga0208617_1000471_pt1 | contig 11688 bp, 10 predicted proteins | sample CryBogCBE06Nov07_FD_184581 | JGI IMG/M metagenome (GOLD analysis project Ga0208617, IMG submission 184581) | Freshwater microbial communities from Crystal Bog, Wisconsin, USA - CBE06Nov07 (SPAdes) (version 2) | ecosystem: Environmental > Aquatic > Freshwater > Lake | place: Crystal Bog...
GCTATTTCATTCCACCACCGCTGAGAAAGGCGTCCGTGGGGAATGGCGTCAGGCCGTCGATGATCCGGTCGAGGTCATGTCGAGGCTTTCGAGGTCAGCCGACCTCATCATCGCGACACAGCGGTCGTCCACCGACGGCGCAGCCGCAACTGCTGAGCCTGGAGATCTCCTTGTTTCATCGGGAAGGCCTGTCCTGGTCGTGCCGACGGAACCCAAACCGCTGGTCATGGGAACGGCGCTGCTCGCCTGGAAAGATGGTCGCGAAGCTCGACGAGCGCTTTCGAGCACACTTTCCTTCCTCCAGCAGTTCAAATCAGTGGTCGTGTGCGAAGTCTGTCGCCCAGATTCGATGGAGGATGCGCAGCTCCGAACCAGCGAGATCGTCAACTATCTGAAAACGCACGGTGTCGAAGCGCGAGCTCGCGCAACACAAATCGGCCATGGCCGTGTCAGCGCACAGTTGGTGGACATCGCCAAATCTGAAGGGGCTGATCTCATCGTGGCCGGCGCCTATGCCCATCCGCGGATCCGGGAGTGGGTGTTTGGCGGCGTCACCCAGGATCTCCTTGAGGGCTCGCCGCTGCCCTGCCTGCTCAGTCATTGATCTCGAGATGACGGACGAATCTGGCGGACGTTCAGTCCACGAATGGAGGGACGACCTCATTCGAAGGGCCCAGGCGAGCGGTCCGCCGGTTCCGACCGCTGTTTGTCACCCGTGCGATGGTCCCGCCATGTCAGCGGCCTGCAGGGCGACAGCGCTGGGCTTGATCCAGCCGATCCTGATCGGACCTGAAGCCAAGCTTAGAAAAACGGCGGATGAGATTGGAGTCGATCTTTCGTCGTTTCAGCTCGAATTCACCCCACATAGCCACGCAAGTGCAAGCCGCGCCGTGGCGATTGTTCGTTCATCGGGCGCCCGAATCCTCATGAAGGGCTCACTGCATACGGATGAGCTGATGGCGGCCGTCGTCGATCCTGTGTCAGGACTTCGAACCGAGCGCCGAGTCAGCCAGGTCTATGTCACGCATTTATCGACTTACCCCCGTCAGCTGATCATCACGGACGCCGCCATCAATATCGCGCCAACCCTGCTTGAAAAGCGCGACATCGTGCAAAACGCCGTCGATCTGGCACACTGCCTTGGGCTCGCACGGCCAAAGGTGGCGATACTGTCCGCCATCGAAACCGTGAACCCAAAGCTTCAATCGACGCTTGACGCCGCCGCCTTGTGCAAGATGTCGGACCGAGGGCAGATTTCCGGCGCAGATCTCGACGGGCCCCTGGCCTTTGACAATGCGATCAATCCAGAAGCGGCCGCAGAAAAGGGCATCCGCTCAAGCGTGGCCGGACAAGCCGATATTCTCGTGGCGCCGGATCTGGTCGCAGGGAACATTCTGGCCAAGCTCCTCATCTATCTCGCCGGCGCAGATGCGGCGGGTCTGGTGCTGGGCGCCAGTGCGCCTGTGATCCTGACCAGTCGCGCAGATTCCGAAGCCACGCGAATTACGTCCTGCGCCCTGGCCGTGCTCGCTAGCCGTGCGGCGTCGTCTGCTGGCGCAATGTGAGGAGCGGTCGTGAACGACGTCATGATGACCCTCAACGCGGGCTCCTCGACGTTGAAATTTGCTTTCTTTGAAGTCTCCTCAGCCGTTTCGCCGGAGGACTTGCGTCTCATCATCCGAGGCCAGATTGACGAATCTTCCACCCCTCGGAGACTGCAGGCGTTTGACCGTGAAGGCAGGATTGTTCTGGACGAACCCGTGGGCGCGCATCTGGCGACCCCATCCGGCGACCTCCTCCCCCACTTGCTTGAAAGGTCTCGGTCTTTGATCGGTTCGGGGACCGTTGTTGCGGTTGGCCACCGGATTGTTCATGGCGCGGATCGGTATCTTGGACCGACGGTGTTGAGCGATGAGGTGCTCGACGATCTCGAAGGTCTCGACAGTCTGGCCCCTCTGCACCAACCTCAAAATCTGGCCGCGGCCCGGATGGCCCGGATCGCGATCCCTCAGGCGCTGCATGTCGGGGCGTTTGATACAGCGTTCCACCAAACGATATCGCAAACAACGCGACGGTTCGGCCTGCCTCGACAGCTTGAACAAGAGGGACTGCGACGTTTCGGATTTCACGGCTTGTCGTACGAATGGCTGACGCGTCGTTTGGCCATCGTCGATCCCACGCTCGCTGCGGGGCGGGTGATCTATGCGCACCTCGGGTCGGGAGCTAGCCTTTGTGCGGCGCGTTGCGGTCGAAGTGTGGACACGACCATGGGCCTGACCGCACTGGACGGACTGGTCATGTCCACGCGATGCGGCGCATTGGACCCGGGAGTCGTCCTGCACCTTTTGTCGGCTCGCGGGATGTCCGGCGCTGAAATCACCGACTTGCTCTACAAGAAGTCCGGGTTGCTGGGGGTGTCCGGTCTGAGTGGAGACTTCAGGGTGCTGATGTCGAGCCCATCACAAGACGCCATGGATGCGGTCGATCTGTTTGTTTTTCGGATCATACGAGAGATCGGCGCTCTGACAGCCACCCTGGGGGGTCTCGATGGGCTGGTGTTTACCGGCGGGATTGGCGAACATTCTCCAGAGGTTCGTCAACGGGTGTGCTCTGGCCTGTCTTGGTTGGGTTTTGAGGCCCCATCTTCAATCCCAGACTCTAACGGTCGCGTGAACGCGTCTGCTTCGGGACCGGCGATCTATGTCATCCCGGCTGACGAAGAGCGAACCATCGCAGCTCAGGTCCGCACGCTTATTTGAAAATGGCGCCGGCGCGCTTGGTCTTGGCGCGAAGACTGTCCGCCAGCGTCTTGGCCTCCCAGCACCCGTCCTTGACGATGTCCGTCTTGGGGCCCGCCACTCGAAAGAGCGCATATGTGTAATGTCGAGGCCCAAGCCCAAGCGATCGAAGCGCCAGCGGGACCGTCGATGGAAGACCGCGCTCGATCTGTCCCAGTGGAGTCACGACACCGAAACAAACGGAAAGGTCCTGCTCGGTAACGCGTCGAGAAAGGTCCACGATCAGGCCGGGTTGCGCCATTGCCGCAGGTTCCGGCGGCTGAGCAAAAGCGTATCTCGCGCGTTCAGTGATCTGCAGGACTGGCGCGTGAACCTGCCTTGTGTTTTCCAGAAGCGCGACCTGTCCGAAACTCAAAGATCCCACCCAGCCCGCGCCGGTCTCCTCGCGGATATTTTCAATTGATCGGGCAAATCGGGGCCAGTCTCGCAGCTGACCGGTCAGGTCCATTCGCCCCAGCCAATCCGTCGCCGGCCACATCAGGTGTATCAGGACCACGACAGCGATCACGCCGCCTGCGGGAGCTAGACCTCGCCGACAGAACACTCTCCATCGCCCAGCGCCATTGGCCGCGGCGGCTGCAAGAACACTTAATCCCGGATATAGCGGCGCCGGCCAGTGGCCCTGAACGCCGGCATGTAGCGAGTGGATGACGAGATACGTCGCAAACGGGAGTGTGAAGGCCGTCAACATCCAAAGGCCGTCGAGGGCTCGGAGCCTGTTCTGCAGACCGATGCCAAGACCTGCGATGGCCAGGGGCGTCAGAAACGGATTCAGCAGGACGGCCTGTGATGCGATCAGTTCGGCGACATGCTTCAGGGTCAATTGATCAGGTGCGGCGCGCCCGAACTGCTTTTGGAAGCTGACCCAGTGATGGGTTGCGTTCCAAACCACGTTTGTCGACGCGATGCTCACAGCGCACGCTGCGCAGACCCAAGGCCAGGGGGATAAAAGCTTCCGCCGCCCCTCTGCACTGCTCAAGAGCCAAAGCAGGCAGCCCGGGGCTATGAATAGTGCGCTATATTTTGAGAGGACCGCGAGTCCCGCCGCGACGCCTGCAATCAACCACCAAACCGAAGATGTGTGCCGCGCCCTGAGAAGGCTGAAGAGCGTCAAGGTCCAGAACAGTGTCGATGGCCCGTCGGGAACAATGAGTTGACCCCCGAAGCCGGCGAGCAGCGTTGCGTTGTACCAGATCGCCGCCATGGATGCTGTCGCGAAGCTCAGACGACATTCGCGCGCTATGGCGTAGATCAGCACGCTGGTGAGCGTCGTTGCACATACGGCCAACACCCGGGAGCCCAGCGGGTTGTCGCCAAAAACCGTCTGTCCGGCCGCGATCCACCAAGCCACCATGGGTGGGTGGTCAAAGTAGCCGAAATCGATCGAATGCGACCAAAGCCGATAGTAGGCTTCATCCTCGGTCATCGGAATGGCGGCGGCGGCGACCATCCGGACCAGGGTTACAATGGTCAGGAAACCAACCAGATAGTTGGGTATGCCGAAACTGCGCCGGTGATCGCGAAATGGTAGGATCGACCAGATCCGCGATTTCACCATACGGCGAGCGCCGTCGTGATATAGTTCCAAATGGCCCCGACGATCGCCCCGGCCGTGCCGGAGATGAGACGTGCGCTCGTCCATTCCTGCAATTGATTGCCGACGGCTAGGTTTGCAAGAAACCCGACGGAACACAGGGCGCAGAACTGGAAATAACCCGTCAGCAATCCTAGGCCTCGGCGGCGACGATCTCGGTAGGTTACTGCATTGTTGATGAAATAGTTGGTCGTCATCGCCACCAGCGCCGCAACCACCTGTGCGGGCAGGAATGCAACGGTGTCGGGCAACAGCCGAAGCACCGTCAGGTGCACCGCAACTCCGCTCGCTCCGACCAGACTGAACAGGAGCATTCTGGGGGACACAAGATTGTTGCTGGCCCGAGAGAGTATCAAGCCGAGATAGTCAATGACGACGCGGCTATCGAGCTTGCTGGCGCCTGCCTGGCGTTCCCGAAATCGATACGGCAGTTCTACAATTCTCGCCGAACCCCTCGAAGCCGAAATGAGGTCGAACAGGATCTTGAAGCCTTCGGTTGACAGTTTTGGCGCGGCTTCGTCGACCACCGCGCGACGGACAGCGAAGAAGCCACTGACGGGGTCGGTCACATTGGATTTCAACACGAGCTTGGCCAGCGTCGTGGCGAAACGACTTCCGGCGGCGCGTTGTCCGCTGAAGCCGCCAGACGCCTCGCCATCGCCGACGTATCGGCTCGCGATGACCAGGTCGGCTTTGCCGCTCTGCAGGGTCTCGAACATCGGGCGCAGCAGTGTTTCATCGTGTTGAAGGTCGCCGTCAATCACGGCCACGTATGGCGCAGCGCTGGCCAGCATGCCCTCCAATATCGCGCCGGCAAGCCCGCGGCGACCGACTCTGCGAAGGCAAGACACTCTGGGATCCTTGAGCGCCATCGCCTTGACCGCCTCGGCAGTGCCGTCGGGACTGTTGTCGTCCACATAGATGATCTGCCAGCGCAGGCCGTCGAGCGCATGTGAGATGCGGCCGATGAGGGGCTCGACGTTCGCCCTCTCATTGAAGACGGGCACGACAACAGTGACCTCGAAACCGGTCAGGTCATCGACGCGGCCCTTATGGGAGAAGTTCGGCTCGATAGGCGGGGTGTCCAAGTCTGCAGTGTCCGCAAAAATAGGATTTTGCGGGTGCGTAGCATGAATTTGGTTAACAGCGTGATCTTGAACACGCGTGACTCCAAATCGGAGTTCACCGCGTCATCAATCGTCGCCCTGAATGCGGCCTCGGAGCTGTTTCACGCCGCCGCGTTTGGTCTTCGTCTCAAGCCGCTTGAGCCGTGACGAAAACGTGGGCTTGGTCGGTCGCCTCGACTTCGGCCTGTGCAAGGCCTTGCGAACGAGATCAGCGAGACGCTCTCTGACTTCCTGCCTGTTCATTTCGAGCGACCGCGAGCCTTGAGAGAACAGGATCAGGACACCGTCCTGTGTCATGCGGCTACCCGCCAGTCTTTCAAGACGTTCCTTGACATCATCCGCCAAGGCAGATCCGCGGACATCGTACCGGAGCTCAATCGCATTACTTGTCTTGTTGACATGTTGCCCGCCGGGACCACTCGCCTTGACCATGCGCTCTGAATATTCATCAGATCTAATGGTCAGATTGGGCGTTACCTCGATCATGGAGCGAGGTCACTTCACGTTTGCAGACGGCTTGGTCACAGTCTTGACGGAAGCCTTCTCGGCTTTGATCCAGGCTGTAATCCTCGCGTCAAGAACATCCAGAGGCAGGGCGCCGCTGAGCAGAACGGCATCGTGGAACCGGCGCTCGTCAAATCGATCGCCAAGTTCGGCTTCCGCGCGATGGCGCAAGCTCATGATCTTCAGCTCACCGATCTTGTAGGCCAGCGCCTGTCCGGGCCAGGATATGTAGCGGTCAACTTCGGTATCGATGTTGTGGACCGAAAGAGCGGTGTTTTCGATAAAGCAGCTTCTTGCCTGTTCCCGAGACCAACGCCGCCAATGGATGCCGGTATCAGCCACCAAACGACAGGCGCGCCACATTTCATAGGACAGTTGGCCAAACTTCTCATAGGGCGTGGAAATCACCCCGAGCTCCTCGCCCAGTTGCTCGGCGTAAAGGCCCCATCCTTCGACAAACGCCGTGTAATCAAGATGTCGCCGGAACTTCGGCCCATCTCCAAGTTCCTGGCTGAGAGCGATCTGCAGATGGTGACCCGGGACTCCCTCATGCAGGGAGAGGGTCGGGATCTCGTACAGAGGACGTTGATCGAGGTGGGAAAGATTGACTGCCAATGTGCCGGAAGTTCCTCGCTCCGGGCTGCCGCCTTGATAATATCCAGTCGTCTGGCCCTCTTCAGTCGCTTCCGGGATCGGCTTCACGCCGTATGTGAGTCTGGGCAGTCGTCCGAACAGGCGCGGCAATTCGGGGTCGATACGCTTTGCAACCACCTGATAGCGCTGAAGCAGTTCCTCTCGTGAATGCGAGTAGAATTGAGGGTCGGTGCGCAGGAATGCGATGAAGGCGGTCACATCCCCAATGAATCCCGTCCCGGCTATGATCGCTTCCATCTCAGCGCGGATACGCTTGACCTCTCCCAGCCCGATCTCGTGCACCTCATCGGGAGTCAAGTTCGTCGTGGTGTAATGACGGACGGCGAATCGATAATAGCGCTCACCGTCCGGCAGATCCCGCGCCGCCAGAGCGGTTCGCGCCTTTGGGAGGTACTCGCTCTCGAGAAATTGGGCGATTCTCCGCTGAGCCGGCACGACCTGTTGTTTCAAAACATCCACCGCCGTGGCTCGAAGGGTCGCCTGGACGTCAGTAGGAATATTGGCCGGCAAATGATCCAGCGGCGCCAGCAGCGGGCTGACTTCAGCCTCTGGCGCCGCTTGTTTTTTCGCGGATCGAAGGGCCACGTCGACCACGAGCCGCGGCTGGACAAATCCCGTCGCCAATCCGCGGCGCGCATTGGCGATCTGCTGGTCGTAGTAGTTCGCCAAGGCCTTCAATCGCGAAAGATAGGCGTCGGCCTCCAGTTTGTTGCGGATGACCGTCTGCCGGGCAAGATCCTCGCCGAAACTCGAGAAACTCCAATACGCCGTAAACGGTAGGCGCGCCGTATCGAAGGACGACATTTCAAGATCGTCCGCGATGGATCGCGCCAAAAGCTCACGGTTCAGCGCGTCCGAGTCCCGAAGTCTGGCGCCCTTCAAGGCGACGATACGACGTTGAAATTCGAAAAGGGCCGTTCGGCGCGCGTCATCGGCCGCTGGAGTCACGTCAGGTAGAAGAAACAATGCGGCTTCGTCGCCTTCGTCGCCGGCTCCGATGGGGTCGTTCTGCGCCGCCCATTGATCATAATCCGAGACCAGAGTGCGCCAGGCCGCGACACCCCCTGTTTGCACGAGCTGCGGCGGAGGATCCGTGATCTGCAGCTGATGCGGAGACGGGGGAGGGGAGCTGACGGCGGTCACGGCTGAAGCGGCCAGCGATAGTCCGGAGCTGAGCAGTATGGCGACGAATTGGGTCATGGCGGCAGCCTAGCACGGATCTTTTGTCAGATCAGCGCCCGCCCCGTTTCAGGGCGACATAGAGCGCGCCTTCCCCTCCATGATGGCGGTCCGCGAAAGAGAATCCCGCGATCAGCGGTCGAATAGCCGGATCTGAAAGCCATTCCGGGGTTCGTCGGCGCAGTATGCCGTCTCCCAAGGTCCCCTTGCCCGTGATGATCAGGACGGCGCGCATCCCACCTTCGTGCGCTCGCCTGATAAACTGGAAGACGGCGGATTGAGCCTTTGTCTGGTCCATGCCGTGGAGATCGAGCCGCGCGCCGATAGGTTCTCTCGATCGACTGATCCGCCGTCGTCGCCTGGGTTCAATGTCTTCAGGCGACCGCGCTCTGACCGGCGACACAGTCACCGACGGTGGCGTCGAGGTGGGGGTGGCGGCAATTGGTGCGATCGGCCGATGGGTTGATTTGGGAGAGGGTGTCAGTTCGGTCGCAAGATAACTCTTCAACACCGACCCATGACTGTCTGATCTGCGCTCACCCGTCGGGCGCACGGTCGCCGTTACAAGCGACCACAGCTTAGCGTCTTCCGGAGCGAGCGGTCGACGCATCAACAGTCTCCGATGATTCCGGGTCAATCGGCACGAGTCGCGCAAGCCTGAGGACGTGCTTGACCCTGCCCGCCTCGCGTCCGGCCGCGTCACCCGTTCCGAAATACAGGTCCGCTCGAATAGGTCCGCGAATGGCTCCGCCCGTATCCAGCGCGACGGCGAGCCGATGATATCGCGGCGCGGCGCCTGCAAGACTAGGCGCTTCAGCGTCAATCCAGTAGGGAACGCCAAAGGAATGATGTGTTGAATCCATGGCGATCGCTCGTCCCGGCGGGAGCGGCACACCGGCGGCGCCAAGGGGCTCGCCGCCCGCGTCTTCCCCCATACGGAAAAAGACATAGCGCGGGTTCTTCCGCATCACCTGATCCGCTTCGAAACCCGCGTGCGCCGACAACCAATGACGGATAGCGTCGCCGGACGCGCCGTTCTGCGGCAGAAGCCCGTCGCGAACCATGACACGGGCGATCCCGACAAAAGGCTTCCCATTGTCCCCCGCATACGCGGCTCTCTTTCGCGATCCGTCCGGGAATACCAGGACACCGGACCCTTGAATCTGCATAAAAAAGAGGTCTTCAGGCCTCATCCAGGCTATCGCGTCGTCCGAGGCCGCCAGATCGATCAGGGCGCGTTCCGCTTCGCGAAGCGGTATTCGTTGAGCGGTACGGACAGTGGTTGTTGGCGAAGGTGTGACTGTTGCGCCGGGAGCGTCGGGATCCAGCAAGCCGCCGATCAAGTCGGTTGCGGATCCGGGATTGGTTTGGTCTTGTTGGCTGGACATTGACGGCGATGGGCCTGGCTCGCCGACCGTGCTGACCGGGCCATCAACAGACTTTGCAATCGACAACGGGTCCAATTCTGTCGGCGGTGGCGGCCGCAACAGGCGCGACGGAGGCGGAGGCGGCCGCACAGGCGCGGAAAATTCGGGGTCTCTGGTTGTTCTGGCGGGATAAACCGGCGCAAAATAGCCGGTCAGCACGCCTTCGCCCGGTAGCGTTTCCACTCGGAAATGTCGTTCAAAAAATCGTTTGGCTTCGCCGTCGTCACTGACGTGGGCCGCACCAGCAGCGGCGCAGACACCGTGGAGCGCAACGTCTTTCACGACCTTGCAGCCGGCGCGAAACGCCAGGAACGCAGCGAGATGGTCTTCGGTCGACCAACCGTTCAGATCCGAGACCTTCACGATCTGGTCGGTTGGGATCTCCGCAGATGATGTCGGCGCTTCCGGCAAAGGATTTGCCGTTGATCGCGGGAGGCTTCCAATCGCCTCGTGTCCAACAGGCGCCGGATGGTACGCATGATCGCTTGCGCAAGCCGAAAGCCCGAGAACAAGCGCAAAGGCGGCAATTTTGCCAAAGGCTTTGGGATTCAGCCCCGACACACCGGTGTAGTGAGCTGCGCCGACGGTCATTACGCCTCCGCAGGCTCGACGCGTCTCAGGATCCATGGGCCGTCTTTCGCCGTGGCTCTGCGCTCGAAGGTCCACATTTCTGCAGCTCTTCTCTCGTCCGCATCGGCGGGGGCGGCCGACTCGGGCATTGGCCGCGACCGGAATTCAGAGAGAAACCTCACCCGGATGCGGGCGTTGTCGCCCTCAAGCTCCGCGGCTTCGAGGTCCGCTCGCGCAGGGTTGACGAATTCGATCGTTTCGGCGACCCCGGCTGCCTCCCGAGCCTCGATCGCTTGGGAGAAGGTCGCAAACACAACCTCGTCCGTCAGGGCTTTCAGAGTCTCTCGATCATTCGCCGCGAAGGCTTTCACGATCGTTTCATAAGTCTTCCGAGCCGAGACAAGGAACAGGTCAACCTCGAAGGTCGGGTCTTTCGCCTTCACGGCGGCAAGACCCGACAGAGCAACCTCTTCGTGATGGTCGAGCCCGGTGATGGCGCCGTCTGCGGCTTTCAGAGGCGGAGACTCGAGCGTGCCATCCTCTGGCTGACGCCCGACACGTTTGCCCAGAACCCCGTAGAGGTTGAACAGGACGACAGCGGCTAGCGCGGCGAATATGAGCAGGGAGATTGTTTGCAAGGCGTTCACGCGGGCCAGGGGGTGGACACAAGCGTCCCAACTTCTACGTCGAATATAGGGTAGTCTTTCATCGGCGTCAGGTCCGCATCGACCGAGACATGCGCTCGTTCAAGAGATTGCACCTTATCTGCGACCATGTTAGCGCAAAGTTTCCTGCAACCGCGGTTTTGGCGCATCGTCAAGCCTGCCGAAAAAGTTTCCGATGACCGATATTGATTCTAGCGCTGCTGCGCCTCCAATCCCGACCCAGATTCGCGTTCTGGCGCAATTTACCCGCGATTTGTCATTCGAAAATCCCCGGGCGCCGGATAGTTTACGGGCGGCGACGCAGCCACAGATCGAACTTGGCGTTGAAATGTCAGCTCGTGGTCGCACTGACGGCCTCTATGAGGTGGACCTGAAGCTGTCCGCTGCTGCGGTCTCCGAAGGGCAACCCGCGTTCCAGATTGAATTGGTCTACGGCGGTCTTTTCCAGATCGAGGGCGTGCCCGAAGAGCATCTTGAGCCGGTGCTACTCGTTGAATGCCCAAGATATCTCTTTCCGTTCGCGCGTCGGATCATCAGCGACGCCACCGCCGATGGCGGATTTCCGCCCTTCATGCTTGAGCCAATCGATTTCGCCAGCGTGTATGCGGCGCAGCGGGCCGGGCAGGAAGGCCTTGACCAGCCGGCTGCGGGTCGCGCTTAAGCGTCTGCGACAGGATCCTGTCGAGCGCTCATCCGTGTCCGGGTCAACCGTCTAGTCGTTTCCAAACGGCGGCGTCCTTGAGATACTTGTCGACAAACGCCGTGTGAGACGCTGTTTCGGTCTCGGTCAGGCGAGGCGCGAGTGGAACCGGGCGTGGACCGTAACATCTCTGCGCAATCTGGATTTCCGTCTGGGCGCCCTTTCGGGAGTCAGGTTTGACGGTATCGAGGTCGAGCGCCCGTTCCTTGCCGCCCTGCAGCTCAAGATACACCATCGAGAGCAAGCGTGTGTCGATGAGCGCTCCATGCTTTTCGCGTTCCGCCAGGCTGATACGGAATCGCTTGCAGAGAGCGTCCAGAGAATTGTAGGCGCCGGGAAATCGAGATTTGGCCAGCTCATAGGTGCAGGTCCACCGACTTGGCGGTAGCGCTGCGAACCCGGCGCGCTCCAGTTCCGCATTGATAAATCCCCGGTCAAACGCAGCGTTGTGGGCGACAAGCGAGGCGTCG
>Ga0208617_1000472_pt1 | contig 11686 bp, 13 predicted proteins | sample CryBogCBE06Nov07_FD_184581 | JGI IMG/M metagenome (GOLD analysis project Ga0208617, IMG submission 184581) | Freshwater microbial communities from Crystal Bog, Wisconsin, USA - CBE06Nov07 (SPAdes) (version 2) | ecosystem: Environmental > Aquatic > Freshwater > Lake | place: Crystal Bog...
CGCCATGTCGTCGACGCGCCTCGCGACCTTCACGTCCTTCGCCGCCGCCTCGGCGAGGGGCTTGTCGAAATAGACCTTCCTGTCCAGCTGCTGGCCGGACTGCTGGTCCAGGCCCGCCATGGCGTCGCCCTCGCTGGTCAGGGCGCCCCAGTCCGACATGACGAAGCCCTTGTAGCCCCAGTCCTGCTTCAACACCTTGTCGAGCAGATAGGGGCTGGCGCAGGCGTGAATTGAATTCACAAGATTGTAAGCGCACATGACGGAACCCGGCTGGCCGTCCTCGATGGCGATCTCGAAGGCGAGGAGGTCGCTCTCCCGGGCCGCGGCGTCGGAGATCTTCACGTCCGCGTTCTTGCGCGCCGTCTCCTGACCGTTCAGCGCGAAGTGCTTCACCGTGGAGACGATGTGGTTCGACTGGATGCCCGCAATCGACGCGCCGCCCATGCGCCCGCTCAGCAACGGATCCTCGCTCAGATACTCGAAGGTGCGCCCGCCGCGGGGCTCGCGGATCAGGTTCACGCCGCCCGCCAGCATGACATTGAAGCCCTTGGCCTTCGCCTCCGACCCGATCACCGCCCCCGCCGCGCGCATCATGTCGGGATCAAAGCTCGCCCCCTGCGCCATGCCGGAGGGCAGGGCCGTCGCGCCGTCGTGGCGGGCGCCCAGCAGGTAGGCGACGCCGAGGCTCGCGTCCGTCTCGGTCAGGTTCGGCACGCCCAGCCGCTTGACCCCCGGCACATAGCCCGCGCCCAGCACCGCGTCGGCGGGGAGGGGCGCGCCGAAGATCGGCACGGCCATGATTCCGTGGGTCAGCTGGCGACGCTCGTCGGCGGTCATCGCCTGAACGGTCTTCGCCGCGCGCTGGTCGGGCGTCTCCGCCGCATGGGTCGGGCTGACGTAAAGCGCGGTTGCGAGCAGGCCGAGGATCAGCGGGCTGATGGCTTTGGACATGGTCAGGTCTCCTCCCGTCGCCCCGGATCTTGTGTCCTGAGGTCGAAACGGCGCGATCCTGCCAGTCAGCATCCGGTCACGACAAGCCTCTTCCCGCGTTTTGCAGGGCTCAGGGGAGGATCATTCCCTGCCGGATGCCGTGCTGGGTGTCCCGGTCATAGTCGATGTCGAACTGGTTCAGCCGCTGCACCACGGCCCGGCCCCGGTCGTTCGCGTGCGCGCAGTCGCCCTGGCTCACCGCCCGGCGGATCTCTTCCACACCCTCATAGGCGTGCCGGGCGTGCCCCGCTTCATGGTGGCGCAGGGCTGACAGATAGGCGTTCCAGCGTGGCAGGACGTCGGCGGGCAGGCGCTTCGGATCCACGAGCTCCGGCAGGGTCACCTCGACATGAAACGCCACCTTGACCGATGTGAGGTCGCAGTGACCCTGTCCATCTCCGGACCAGCTCCAGCTCACCTGCCACCGGGTGAAGGCGTCGAAGGCCTCTCCCGTCTTCGGATCGATCCGCCGCTGCGTGATGATCGAGCGGCGGAGGGACGCCGCGTCGGTTCCCGAGACCGGATAGGTCACGATCTTCAGCCCCGGAATGGCGTCAAGTTCATCGGCTGTCGCCGGTCCGGCCAGCGTCAGGGCGCCGGCGCACAGGGCCGCCGCTGCGGCGACAACGCGTCTAATCATGGAAGATCGCGACCGCCCGCGTCCAACCTGCGGAGGCCTTCTTCACCTTGTGCGGGAAGCAGGCGACCGTGTAGCCGAAGGGGGGCAGGGCCTCGAGATTGTGCAGCTTCTCGAGGTGGCAGTACCCGATGTCGCGCCCGGCCTTGTGGCCTTCCCAGATGAGGCTGGCGTCCCCCGTCTCGGCCACCTTCCTGGCCGTATGGCTGAAGGGAGCGTCCCAGCTCCAGGCGTCGGTGCCGGTGACCTTTACCCCCTGTTTCAGGAGATACATGGTCGCCTCATAGCCCATGCCGCAGCCTTTGTTCACATAGTCCGGGTCCCCCAGCGCCATGCCATCCGACGTGTTGACCAGCACGATATCGAGGGGCTGCAGGGTATGGCCGATACGCTTCAGCTCCGCCTCCACCTCCGCCGCCGTGACCACATGGCCGTCGGGGAGGTGGCGGAAGTCGAGCTTGACCCCTGGCCGGAAGCACCAGTCCAGCGGCACCTCGTCGATGGTCATGGCGGGCGCGCCGACGTCCTGCGTCGGGTGGAAGTGCCACGGCGCGTCGAGATGGGTGCCGTTGTGGGTGGAGAGGGTGACGATCTCCGCCGCCGCAAAGCCCTCGCCGCCGGGATAAGCTTCGGCCGTGACGCCGGGAAAGTAGAACCCCGCCTGAGGCAGGGTCTCCCGATGGGTCATGTACTCGATCTTCGGGCGCATGAAGGGCGGGTCGGTGATGACCTCGTTCTCCAGCAGGATCGACAGGTCGACGATGCGCATGAAGCCTCCCGCTCAGAACCGCTGGGCGCCGTCGAGGCGGATGGTCGTGCCGTTGAGGAAGTCGTTGTCGACGATGTGTGCGGCCAGCTGACCGTACTCGTCGGGATCCCCCATCCGGCGCGGGTTGGGCACCATCGGCCCCCAGTGCGCCTGGGCCTGCTCGTCCGTCATGCGGGAGGAATAGGCGAAGGTCAGGAAGGTGCCGGGCGCGATGGCCATGACGCGGATGCCCAGCGGGGCCAAGTCGCGGGCGACGGTGAGCGTCATGCCGATGACGCCCCCCTTGGCGGCGGAATAGCCCGCCTGTCCGGGCTGGCCTTCGTACCCAGCGATGGAGGCGGTGTTGATGATCACGCCCCGCTGGTTGGACTCAAGGGGTTCATTGGCGGCCATCGCTTCGGCCGCCTGGCTGGTCACCGCAAAGGCGCTGATCAGGTAGATGTTCACCGAGTGGGCGAACTGGCTGAGCGGCAGGCGCTTGCCCTCCCGGTTCACGGTCCGCTGCGGGCCGGTCGAGCCCGGCGCTGGCGGTCCGCCATGCACGACGACGGCGGCGCGCAAGGGCCCGAGCCCTACCGCCGTCTGCACCGCGTTCGCGATGGAGGCCTCGTCGGTGATGTCGGTGTGGACATAGACCGAGCCGTTGGCGAGTTCCGCCGCCAGCGCTTCGCCCCGCTCGGCGTTCACGTCGGCGATGACGACCTTGGCGCCCCGCTGGGCGAGACGGCGCACCGTCGCCATGCCGAAGCCGCCCGCTCCGCCGGTGACCAGCGCTGATGCGTTGTGCAGATCCATTGTCCCTCGTCCTTCCCATCGGCGGATCGTGGTTTGCGTCCGCGCTTCGGATCGCAGCTTAGCGCCGGTTTCGGTGGCGGCAATGCGTCAGGCGTCGTCCCCTGAGGGTGACGCAGCGTCGGGCTTGGCTTGGAGGGGCGAAGACTGGCAGGATCGTCCTCAACAACAAGCAACACTCTTGAGGAAGGCGAACGCCCATGACCTATGACGACGTGGTGAAAGGGCGCCGCAGCATCCGCGGCTATCTCAAGAAGCCCGTGCCGATGGCGGTGATCCGCGAGGTGATTGATCTCGCTATGCGCGCGCCGTCCTCTCTCAACACCCAGCCCTGGAACTTCTACGTGGTGGCCGGGGAGCCGCTGGACCGCATCCGCGCGGGCAATACCGAGCGCAACCTCGCGGGCGTGCCGCATTCGCGGGAGTTCCGCACCCAGGGCGAATATGCCGGCGTGCATCGCGAGCGGCAGGTGGAGATCGCCAAGCAGCTCTTCGGCGCCATGGGCATCGCCCGCGAGGACAAGGCCGCACGGCAGGACTGGGTCCTGCGCGGCTTTCGCCAGTTCGACGCGCCGGTCTCCATCGTGGTGACCTATGACCGGGCCATCCACGGCGGCGACATCGCCCCCTTCGACTGTGGGGCGGTGGTCAACGCGCTGGTCAACGCCGCCTGGTCGCGAGGCCTGGGCTGCGTCATCAACAGCCAGGGGATCATGCAGTCCCCGGTGGTGCGCGAACATGCGGGCATCTCGGACGATCAGGTGATCATGATCTGCGTCGCCATGGGGTATCCGGACGATAGCTTCCCGGCCAACGCTGTCGTCTCGAAACGAAAGTCCGTGGACGAAGCGGTGGTGTTCGTGGGCTTTGACGAGACGGTCGCATGAACGTGGACATCACCCTTCGCGCCATCGGCCATGTGCGCGGCGGGCGGGCCGAAGTCCTGGACGACGACTGGGGCGGCGTGCTCAGCGTCATCGCCCTCGACCCTGATCATTTCGGGCCGGAGGCGCTGGCGGGCCTCGCCGACTTCTCCCACCTTGAGGTGCTGTTCCATTTCCACAGGGTCCCGGACGAGAAGATCGAGACCGGCGCCCGCCATCCGAGGGGGCGGACCGATTGGCCGCTGGTCGGCATCTTCGCCCAGCGGGGCAAGAACCGGCCGAACCGGCTGGGTCTATGCACCTGCCGCATCCTGTCGGTGACGGGGCTGGAGGTCGAGGTGCAGGGCCTAGACGCCATCGACGGCACGCCGGTCCTCGACCTGAAGCCGGTGATGAAGGAGTTCCTGCCCAGGGAAGCGGTCACCCAGCCCGACTGGTCGACGGAGCTGATGCGCGACTACTGGTGAGCCAACCAAGGAGAGGTCCATGTCTTCAGTGTCCGACGCCGCCTCCGTCCGCCGCCTCGACGACCTTGTCCGGCGGGACGCCTTCATCCTCGCCGGGGCGAAGGGCGTGTTTGATCAGGCGACGCAGGGCGACATTCCGGCGCTGTGGCCAAAGCTGATCGCAGTGCTGCCCTTGTCGGGACAGGTGGGGGGCGTGACCTACGGCGCCATGTGGCCGGTCGACCGCGCGACGGGGCGCTTCGGCTATCTCGCAGGCGTCGAAGTGACCGGAGGGGCCGAGCTGCCCGCAGACATTGAGCGGATGACGCTGGCCGCCCAGACCTATGTCGCTTTTCGCATCATCCTGGACGGCGGCCCGCTGCATCCGCAAATGCAGGCCGCCATGCCGAAGATCTGGGGAGAAATGCTGCCCGCCTCAGGTTTAAAGCACGCGGGCGCGCCGGACCTCGAAGTCTATCCGCACGACTTCGCGCCCAATCGTAAGGGCGCCTACATCGACCTCCACATCCCCGTGGAGGCTTAGGCTTTCTCGAACACGGCGGCGAGGCCCTGTCCGCCGCCGATGCACATGGTCTCGAGCCCATAGCGGACGTCGCGGCGGTGCAGCTCGCGCATCAGGTTGGCGAGGATCCGGCCCCCCGTGGCGCCGATGGGGTGGCCAAGGGAGATGCCCGAGCCGTTGACGTTCAGGATCTCGTGGCGGCTGTCGTCGTCGCTCCAGCCCCAGCCCTTCAGCACCGCGAGCACCTGCGGGGCGAAGGCCTCGTTCAGCTCCACAAGGCCGATGTCGGACCAGGAGAGGCCAAAGCGGGCGAACAGACGCTCCACCGCCGGGACCGGGCCGATGCCCATGCGCGCGGGGTCGCAGCCTGCCGCCGCCCAGCCGACCATGTAGCCCATCGGCTCGAGGTTCAGCTCGGCCAGCTTGTCCTCGGCGACGACCAGGCACACGGCGGCGGCGTCGTTCTGCTGGCTGGCGTTGCCTGCGGTGACCACGCCGCCCTTTTCGATGGCGCGGAGCTGGCCAAGGCTTTCGGGCGTCGCATCGGCGCGCACGCCCTCGTCGCGGGCGAACAGAACGGGATCGCCCTTCTTCTGGGGCACCGGCACGGGGATCAGCTCGTCATCGAACTTGCCCTCGGACCAGGCCTTTGCGGCGCGCTGATGGCTGCGGGCGGCGTAGATGTCGCAGGCTTCCCGCGAGATGTTATAGTCCTTGGCGAGGTTCTCGGCGGTCTCGATCATGCCGCTGATCACGCCGAAGCGGCTGATCGGCTGGCTCATCACCCGGCCGCGGGTGAGGCGGTCGTGCATGACCACGGGACCCTGCCGGGCGCCGCCGCGCATGTCGAGGCTGTAGTACTCAGCGTTGCTCATGCTCTCCACGCCGCCCGCGATCACGACGTCCGCCGCGCCGGTGGCGATCATCATGGAGGCGTCGATGATCGACTGGAGGCCAGATCCGCAGCGCCGGTCGAGCTGATAGCCGGGGGTGGTGATCGGAAAGTCCGCCGCCAGCGCCGACCAGCGGGCGATGCAGGGCGCCTCGCCGTTGCCATAGCCCTGCGCGAAGATGATGTCGTCCACACGTTCGGGGTCGAGGCCCGTCCGCGCCATCAGGGCCTTCAGCGCCACGGCGCCCAGGTCTCCGGCGGTGATCCCGGCGAGGCCGCCCTGGAACTTGCCCACCGCCGTGCGGATCGGGGCGACGATGGCGGCGCGGCGCATGCCTGTGGCTTTTGCGGACATCTGGGCGGTCCCTTTAGATTTCAGATCACGCCTAAGCCCATTTCACAGGCGGACCGACCTGACAAGACTGACGGGACGTCACTTGCCCTTATGACCGATCAGCCCCTCGCCCCAGGCGATATAGAGCCCGCTGACGGCGATGACGGCGGCGCCGACGAACAGCCAGGCGTCCGGCCGCTCGCCGAACACCAGAAAGCCGATGCCGCTCGCCCAGATGAGTTGGGTGTAGTCGAAGGGCGCCAGCACCGGCAGGGGCGCCCAGCGGGCGGCGTAGGTGAGGAGAAGCTGGCCCACGCCGCCGGATATCCCCGTGCCTACCATCACCGCGAACAGGAGGGGGGATGGCGTGATCCAGCCGAAGGGCAGGCTGGAAAGGCCGACCAGGGTGCAGCACAGGGTGAAGTAGAAGACGATGGTCGGCCCCGACTCGCTCTTGGGCATGCCGCGGATGGCGATCATGGCGCCCGCCGCGCCCATGGCGCCGACCAGGCCGAAGATCAGCCCTGCGGATATCTTGTGAATCTGGCCGGGATGAAGGGCGATGATCACGCCCACAAAGCCCGCCACGACCGCGATCCAGCGCCGCCAGTCCGCCCGCTCCCGCAGGATCAGGCGCGACAACAGGGTCATGAACAGGGGCGTGGTGAAGCCCAGGATCGCCGCCTGCACCAGCGGCAGCCTCGCCGCCGCCGCGAAGCCGAAGCCCATGCCGATCATGCCGACGGCGGAGCGGGTCAGGTGGCGAAGCGGCCGCTCGGTGCGCAGGGCGCTAAATCCGACGGTCGCCCGGACGAAGAGAAGGAGGGGGATAAAGGCGAAGGCGTTGCGGCAGAAGATGATCTGCAACAGAGGCGTCCCAGCGCCTGCCATGTACTTCGCCCCCGCCGACACCAGCGCCATGCACCCCACCGCCGCCGTCCGCGCGGCGACCCCGAACAGGAGGTCGCGCCGGCTGGTCGTCGAGGCGCTGAGGGCGGCGGTGTTCGACATCAGGGATCCGAAAGGGGCCGGGGAAGATCTCGCGGTGCGGGATGACATGCGAACATGGCCGCGGCAAGCTCGCGCGGGCGGATCCATCAAGGCCAGAGTCCGGCTTTTCCGAGGAGAGTCTTGGGATATTGAGACCTTACGAAGAATTCATGAGACGTTTCGCATCCGAACAGGGCCTATGGCGCCTCTATTCCTTTGAAACGGGCCTTCACCCGTCAGATCTTCAGAGCTGGGAGCTTGAATCATGTCAGAGGCGCCAATCGTCGCCGTTATCGGGGAACTGGTCCCCATGGTCCTGTTCGGGACCATCGGAGCCGTCTTCATCGCGCACCGCTATTTCAGTCACAAGGAGCGCCAGCAGCTGCAGGACACCCTGCGGACGGCTTATGAAAAGGGCCAGCCGGTTCAGCCTGAGGTGCTGGCCATGCTGCAGGCGCCGCCGCGCGAGACGCGCCGGACCTACGGACCGGAGCGGGACCTGCGCAGGGGTCTGTTCTGGATGGCCTGGGCTTTCGCCCTGCTCGCGGCGGGAGGGGCCATGTACTATTACGACTCGTCCAACGACTCGACCGGCGGGTTCATGGCGTTTGCGGCCTTCCCCGGCTTCATCGGCGCCGCCTATCTCGTGATCTACTTCCTCACCCGGGGAAAGTCGAACTCGTAAGAGCCCTTCGGTCGGTTGAGGAGACGGCCCGATGGGGGGTCCGGCGATATCGACGGCAGGGCGCGCTCCGCTGTCCGGATTGCATGATGTCGAGCTGGCGCAGCTCGCGACGACGGGCGACCGCGCGGCGTTCGGAGAGCTGGCGCGGCGGCATGGGTCGGCTGTTCGCGCACTGCTGCGGCGGATGGGCGCGGACCCGACGCTGGCGGACGATCTGGCGCAGGACGCTTTCCTGTCCGCCTTCGAAGCGATCACGGACTTCCGGGGGGAGGGAACCTTCGCTGGTTGGGTCAAGCGGATCGCGGCCCGTCACTATATCCGTCGCTGGCGCAAGCGGGCCGAGCTCGACCCCGCGCCGGAAGGGGCGGAGCTGGCGGACGAGGCCGACGGGGCGGGCCTGTCCGACCAGAGACTCGATCTCGATGAGGCGCTGAAATGCCTAACCCCGGCCGAGCGATTGTGCGTCTGTCTTTGCTACGGCGCAGGGCTGAGCCACGCAGAGGCGGCCGAGGCGGCGAAGGCGCCGCTGGGAACGGTGAAGTCCCACGTGAAGCGGGGACTGGAAAAACTACGTCGAAGGCTGGAGCCGGCGGACGCGCCCCCTAGCCTCGAGACATCGTCTGGGAGCAGGACACATGGCTGATCCGTCGTTCGACGCCGAACTGACGCGGCTGTTCGCACAGGCGCCGGTCTATGCCGACCACGCCGACTTCGCCCGGCGGGTCGAGGACCGGCTGAATGTCGGCTGGACCCTGAGGCGAAGCCTGATCGGCCTCCTCGGCGTCGCCGGGGGGCTGATCGCCGTGGGTCAGATGGTCGGCGCCAATCTGATCCTCCGGGTCATCTCCGCGGGGCAGGCCTCGATGAGCGCCGCGCAGCACACCGCAAATCTCGCCCCGGGGCTGATCAACACGCTCCTGCAGGCTGCGGGGATGCGGGGCGTCACCTTCGGCGCGGAGGGGCTTTGGCTGGCTCTGGGTCTGCTGGCGCTGGCAGGGGCGCTGCTGGCGACAAGGTCGCTGGAAGAATTCTAGACAATTCCGGGCGGACAAGTCGGCGCCCAAATTTGGACACCTCCGGTGTGTGTCTGTCCTTTCAGGCGAAGGAACGCTCTTTTGCGCCTTACCTCCTGGCTGTGGACGCGCAACGCGCATTGTGCCGGAGGGGCAAGGGCGATAGTTTGCCGCCGGCCGAGCCCTTTTGAGGGTCTTCTGGCCGACATTGAACGATTGAACGGAGCGAACGGGCGCGTGGCCGACATATTCGAAGAAGTCGACGAGCAACTGCGCTCAGACCGGTATCTGGCGATCGCCAAGAAGAGCTGGCCGATGGTTGCGGGCGCTGCGGGCGTCGCGCTGGTGCTGGCGCTAGGCCTGTGGGGCTGGGACCAGTACCAGTCCAGTCTGCAGGCCGCCGCTTCGCAGGACTATGACCGGGGATTGCAGGCCCTGTCCGCCGGGGACAAGGGCATCGCCGACCGCGCCTTTTCCAAGGTCGCCAAGTCCGGGCCCAGGGGATACCGCACGCTCGCCCTGATGCAGGTCGCCGGGCTTCGGCTGAATGAAAAGAAGTCCGCTGAGGCCATTTCGTTGCTGGACCAGGCTGCAGGTCTCGCGCCGGATCAGGTGCTGGCGGACGCCGCCAGGCTCAAAGCCGCGCTCGCCGCCATCGACGCTGGGCTCCCCCTGCCGCAGATCGAGGCGCGACTGACGCCGCTGGCCGCGCCGGACAGGCCCTATCACGTCTCCGCCCGAGAAGCGCTGGCCATGGCCCGTCTGGCCGCCGGCAAGCCGGCCGCCGCCCGGGCCGATTTCTCGGCCCTTTCCATCATGCTGGACGCCAGCGACGCCGTCCGCGGGCGAGCGCAGGCGGCTCTGACCCTCATCGACTCCGGCGCCGCCGCCAATCTGCCGGCGGTTGTGAAGGCGCTGAAGACCCTGCCTGAACCGACCCGTCCGGCTCTGCCGCAACTTCCTGATCCGAACGCCGACCCCGCCGGAGCCCAATGATGTCATCGACTCCTCGCACCCTCGGTCGGGCGCTCAGCCTGGCGCTCGCCCTCGCGGCCGTCAGCGGACTCGCCGCCTGCGGCAGCCTGCCCAAGCCCGGCATCCCGTTCGTCGGAAAGAACGACAAGGCGGTCAAGGACAAGGCCAAGCTGAAGGGTGAGCGTATCTCTGTGCTCAGCCTGAACAAGAAGCTCGAGCCGTCCGCCGCGCTGAAGGGCGTCGGCTTCTCGATCACCCCCGCTCAGCCCCTCGACGCCTGGACCCAGGCGGGGGGCAATTCCGCCCACGTGGTGGAACATGTGAAGGCCGGTGAAAAGCTCCAGGTGGCCTGGCGCCGCAAGATCGGCGACGGCGACTCTGTGGAAGGTCACCTGACCGCCAGTCCCGTGGTCGCCAACGGCGCGATCTACACCATGGACGGTCACGCCAGGGTCTCGGCCGCCGATGTCGCGACGGGCAAGCCCCTTTGGTCCGCCAATCTGGCGCCCAAGGGCAAGTCGGCCCGCGACGCCTTCGGCGGCGGTCTGGCCATCGACGAGGGCGTGCTGTTCGTGACCTCCGGCTACCGTTTCGTGGCGGCCCTGGACGCCAAGTCCGGCGCGGTTCGCTGGCGGACGGAGACCCGCACCGCGCTTCACGGCGCCCCCAATCTCACGGGCGGCAAGCTCTATGTCGTCGACACGGTGGATCAGCTCCACGCCTTCGACACCGCTCACGGGACCGAGTCGTGGACCTATCAGGCCCTGGAGGAACCGGCGCGGATGGCGGTGGCGTCCAGCCCTGCGGCGGATGGCGACATCATCTTCGCGCCCTTCGCCTCGGGGGAGCTGACGGCCCTGCGCGCCGCCAACGGCAATGACGCCTGGTCCTATGTCCTGTCCCAGACCAACCGCAACAACGCCCTGTCCGAGATCCGGGACATCGCCGGCCTGCCCGCGCTTTACCGCGGGGATGTGCTGGCGGGCAGCCATTCGGGCCTGTTCGCCGCTGTTGACGCCCGGACGGGTCAGCCCCGCTGGACCCAGCCGATCACGAGCGTGAACCCGCCGTGGGTGTCCGGAGACGTGGTCTACATCACCGATCAGGCGGGGCAGGTCATCTGCCTCAGCCGTGATGCGGGTCAGGCCTACTGGATCCAGGCGATGAACGGGACCCTGCGCAAGAAGTTCCGCGCTGTCTGGTCCGGGCCGATCCTCGCCTCGGACCGGTTGATCGTGGTCTCGTCCAAGGGCGAGCTGCGGGCGCTGGACCCGCACACCGGGGACAAGGTGGGGACGATGCGCCTTGGCGCGCCGGCCTATCTCACCCCGATCGCCGCCGACGGCCTGATCTTCGTGCTGACCCAGACCGGTGAGCTGATCGCGATCCGGTAGGACCAGGATCCGATCCCTTGTGGTTCGGCGGACGTTTGCTGCTATAGGTCGGGATTGTTCCTGAAACCTGCGGAAAGGGCGCCGTGGCGCTGAAGCTCGCTATTGTCGGACGGCCGAATGTCGGCAAGTCGACCCTGTTCAATCGTCTGGCGGGCAAGAAGCTCGCCATTGTGGACGATCGCCCCGGCGTGACCCGCGACCGGCGGGAGGCGAGCGGCCGGCTGGGCGACCTCGACCTTGTCCTCATCGACACTGCAGGCTTCGAGGACGTCGACGACGACAGCCTTGAATCCCGTATGCGGGCGCAGACCGAGCAGGCGGTGGATGACGCGGACGTCTGCCTGTTCGTGGTCGACGCCCGG
>Ga0208617_1000477_pt1 | contig 11622 bp, 7 predicted proteins | sample CryBogCBE06Nov07_FD_184581 | JGI IMG/M metagenome (GOLD analysis project Ga0208617, IMG submission 184581) | Freshwater microbial communities from Crystal Bog, Wisconsin, USA - CBE06Nov07 (SPAdes) (version 2) | ecosystem: Environmental > Aquatic > Freshwater > Lake | place: Crystal Bog...
TCGTCTGAGGGGTCGTGAACGGGCTGCAGATCTGTTCGCCGTCATTGACTGGTTGTCCCAGCATGACTGGAGTGATGCGGATCGGCTCGCCGCAGCTGGGTGGAGCCACGGAGGGTGGACCATCATGGACGCGATGTCGCTGGCGGGAACCCATCCGGACTTGCTGCGGCGCGCCGCCAAGCTGCGTCAGGTCATCGTGGTGTACCCCTACTGCGGACCCCCGTCGATGACACAGGGTCAGGGTTGGGGCCCCCTCCGCCCAACGGTGACTGCCGTCATTGGCGGAAGAGACGCCGTGGTGGGCGCGAGAGCTCCATCGCGAGCGCTCGACCGACTGTCGCGCGACGGCGTCGTCGTGAATCTGCACACGTTCGATGATGCGACTCACGCCTTCGACGACGATCAGGCGACCGATCCCAGGACCCGCTTTCGAGCGGACTTGCGGGATCGCGCCACATTGCTCGCGGTCGACGCCTTGAGGGGCGAGCTTACCGACCGCAATCCCTAGCTGGCCGCGCGAAGCGCCGCATGGGCGAGCGTGAGCTTGGCGAAACTCCAGCCTTCCCCTGCATGTTCAATGTCCTGGATGATGCGTCCAGCTCTGGCGATGCCGTCTCGTCGGGACTTGCTCCACGCTTCGATCGCCCCCGCAGAACCCGCGCCGCGTCGTTCTCCCGCCAGTTGGGCGATCGCCCGCGTGCGGGCGCTTTGCTCGACGCCCAGGTCTCCGATCAGGCTTCTGAGCGCCGCCCGTTCATAGGCGTCGGTCGCCGGCTGCGATTGCGCCTGAGCCCTTAGCCTGTCAAACCCGAAAACCGACCCAACCCGGTGATAGAGTTCCGCCACGTCGATCACTGTCCAACCGGTCTGCGCGGCGAGGTCTGCAATATCGATCGTCGCGGTCATCGGGGTCAGTTGAGCGACGGAGCGCGCAAGATCCTCTGGCGCGCCAAGGGACATGAACCGATCGGCCAGCGCGTCCGCCAGCGACCGTTCAAACGGTGACAGGACGCCAGGTCCTGCGGCCCGCAAAGCATCCGCCGCAGACTGATAGGCTTCAATCAGTTCCGAGACTGAGACCGCCTTGTCTGCGTAGCGGCTGACCAGTCGGAAAACTTGTCGCCGCAAGACTCGAGCGATCTCCCCGAACAAGGCCGTCTGCGCATCTGCAGGCTCTCGACCATCCAGCGCTTCGACACGGCGCCACGCGTCGTCCAGTCTCAGGATGCTGCGGGTGGCGTAGAAGCCCTTCGCAAACTGCGACACGTTCACACCCGTGGCGGCGCAAAGTCGCGTCGGGAAGGTGGGGCCCGCCATGTCGACGATCAGGTTGGACATGCGCGTCGAGATGATTTCCCTGCGTAGCCGGTGGCGACGCATTTCCGACTCATAAGGGGCGAGAGCAGAAGGGAAATAATCGAGCAACAGCTGCTCGAACCACGGATCGTCGGGAGCGTCCGATGCGACCAGCGCCGCATCAAGCTCCAACTTTCCATAGGCCATGAGAACGGCCAACTCCGGGCGCGAAAGTCCGCGACCCGATGCCTTGAGGTCCTGGATCTGGCGGGCGTCTGGAAGCCCTTCCACACGACGATCCAGTCGCCCCTCCGCTTCGAGCTCCGCCATGAAATTGGCATGGGCGGGAAGCAGCCCGACAGCGTCCGCCTGCTGAAGCGTCAAGGCAAGGGTCTGCGCATAGTTATGGGACAGAACCTTCGAAGCGACGTCGTCGGTCATGCTGGACAGGAGCGCGTCCCGCGACTGCCGGCTGATCTGGCCTGAGCGCTCAAGGCGTCCGGTCAAAATCTTGATGTTGACTTCGTGGTCAGACGTGTCGACGCCCGCGGAATTGTCAATGGCGTCGGTGTTGATACGTCCGCCTGCGCGCCCGAAGGCGATGCGCCCAGCCTGAGTGAAACCGAGGTTGGCGCCCTCACCCACGACGCGGCACCGTAGCTGTTCTGCGTCGATCCGGATGGAATCATTGGCCTTATCGCCCGCTTCGGCGTGCGACTCCGAGGCTGCCTTGACGTATGTGCCGATCCCTCCAAGGTAAAGAAGCTCGACATCCGAGGTGAGAATGGCGCGGATCAGGTCCTGGGGCGTCAGTTCCCGGTCATCGAGGCCCAGCACCGCTCGGGCTTCCTGGGATACCGTTGCGACCTTCGCATTTCTCGGAATGACGCCGCCGCCCTTTGACAAACATTCCGTGCGATAATCGGCCCAGGACGATCGCGGCAGATCGAACAGGCGCTTCCGCTCCGACCAGGAGGTGACCGGATCCGGATCCGGATCGAGGAATATGTGGCGATGGTCGAAGGCGGCGATCAGCCGGGTAGCCTTCGACAACAGCATCCCGTTACCGAAAACATCGCCGGACATGTCGCCTACGCCAACGGCCGTGAAGGGTTCGGTCTGGATATCCTTACCGAGTTCGCGGAAGTGTCGCTTCACAGCCTCCCAGGCGCCCCGCGCCGTAATTCCCATGGCCTTGTGATCGTACCCGACCGAACCGCCGGACGCGAAGGCGTCGCCAAGCCAGAAGCCGTAGTCCTGCGCGACACTGTTCGCGATATCGGAGAACGTCGCCGTGCCCTTGTCGGCGGCGACAACAAGATAGGGATCGTCGCCATCATAGGCGATGACATTGGCGGGACGTATCACGTTTCCGTCTGAGTCCAGATTGTCCGTGATGTCGAGCATGCCGCTCAGGAAGGTGCGATAGGCGCGAACCGCCTCCGCACGCCAAGCGTCGGAACCGGCCGGCTGCGGAAGCTGCTTGGGATAAAAGCCGCCCTTTGAGCCGACCGGCACGATCACGGCGTTCTTCACTTGCTGTGCTTTCACCAGGCCAAGAACTTCGGTCCTGAAGTCATCGCGGCGGTCCGACCAGCGCAACCCCCCTCTCGCGACCGGCCCGAAACGGAGATGCACGCCTTCGACATGCGGCGCCGAAACATAGATTTCGCGGAACGGCTTGGGCGCGGGGAGGTCGCTCAGATCGCGACTGGCGATCTTGAAGCTGATGTAGGGGTGCGGATTTCCATCTGCCGCAGACTGGTAGAAATTGGTTCGAGTCAGGCTCTTCACGAGTTGCGCAATCCGTCGCAACACGCGGTCTGCGTCCAGGCTCTCGACACCTTGCAGGGCCTTCTGGATATCTTCGTAGACCGCAGCAGCCTGAAGCTCTCGTTCCTCGACGGTCACGGCGACACCAGGGTGGAACTTCACCCTGAAGAGATCGATGATCAGTCTCGCAACACCGGGATAATCGCGCAACGCCGCCTGCTGCACGCCTTGGCTCGGATCCAGCCCCGTCTGCTGACGGTAGCGCGCCAAGGCCCGGACCAACGCGGCTTCTCGCCAGTCGATACCAAGTTCGATCACCAGTCGATTGAAGCCGTCGCTTTCAGCAAGGCCCATCCAGACCGCAGCAAAGGTGTCCTCAAAGGCGTCCTTGATGTCTGCGAAGACCAGATCCGCGCCCCGCGGATCGTCAATGACGAACTCATGCACCCATACTGGATGCGCCGACCCGGTCGGTCGGATCGGAAAGCCTTCTTCCACAAGCGCTCGAAGGCCCATGTGTTCAAGAATGGGCAGCACTTCAGCGAGCGGCAGGGCTTCGCCCTCATGATAAAGCTTGAATCGAAACGCTGTCGCGCGATCATCTGAGCGCCGGAAGGCTCTGACCCGCAAGGGCTTGGGATCGGCCGACAAGGCTTCGATTTCAGATGCGTCAGTCAGAGCCTCGTAAGCGTCATAAAGGTCCTGATATCCGACCGGGAACGCGTGTGCGAACTTGGCGAGGAGGCCTCGCACCCCGCCGGCGGCAACGCCCCCGCTTCGTGCGGCAGTTTCGAAACGGTCAGTCCATGTCCGCGTCGCCTCGTCGATCGCCCTTTCCAGGGCCATCAAGTCAGGCTCGGCGTGCCGACGCGGCGTGACCCCCAGGACGTAATGAACGCGGGCCAGCGGCTCCGCGCCGAAGCTGGGGTAGTAGGCGGATACCCGACCTCCCCAGGCTTCCGCCAGCAACTGACCTACCTTTTGACGCGTTTCGGAGTTGTAGCGATCCCTCGGCGTGAACACGAGCGCTGAGATAAAGCGATCAAACGGGTCTCGGCGAACAAACAGTTTCGGGCGAGGGCGATCGTACAAGTGTAGAATTCCCATCGCCGTTTCAAACAGATCGTTTTCATCCGCCTGAAAGAGCTCGTCTCGGGGGTAGCCTTCGATGATGTTGCGAAGACGCTTTTCATTGTGTGCGCTGGGATTTTCCCCTGCCCGCGCAAGAACGTGAGCGATCTTTCTGCGAATGAGGGGAATGTCACGCGCCGCCTCATCGTAGGCTTCCGCCGTGAACAGCCCAACAAAGCGGACTTCCCCGATCGCGGCGCCGTCCGGCGCGTACCTCTTGACGCCGATGTAATCCATGTAGGTGCGTCTATGGACGCGAGACCTCAGGTTCGACTTGGCCACGATCAATGGCGCTGAGGTTTCGAGATAGCCCTTGAGTTCGGACGTCAAGACGGCCGGCTCGCTGGCGCGTCGCAGGACGGCCAGCTCGTTGTCCCGAAGGACGCCCAGACTTGCGTCTTCCGCATGACCCGGCTCTTCAGGCGCGTAGTCTCCGTTGGCGAGCCGTGGATACTCGTACACACGGGCGCCCAGGAATACGAAATGGTCAGACTCGAGCCACCGAAGAAAGTGGAGATATTCCTCGACTGTTTCCTTGGGATCTGTCGGCGCGCGATCACCCCTCGCCTTCAGCCAACGCTTCAATGGCGCCGCATCGGGACCACAAAGCGCTTGTTCCAGCTCCGTTATCGTGCGGCCAACCAACGCGCGCATGGGCCTGAAGTCCGAGACAGCGATGCGGACATCAGCCAGTGTCGCGCTGACGCCTGCGATCACGGCGTCCCGGCGGTCCTCCCCCACAGGCGCCATGACGACGACGATGATGGATTCACGACGTGACGCGCCGAGATCAGATCGTCGCCCCTGAGCGTCGCGAGAAACAGTCACGACCGGGTGGAACATCGCCCGAACTTCAAATCCGGCTTCGGTCAACTCGCCCATCACGCTGTCGACAAGGAATGGGGCGTCGATTTGCGCCACGACCAGCACATCCAGCGTCACGGGTTCGCCATCGGCCCTCTGGACCGTGGTGAGTGAAATTGTTGGCGCTTCGCCAAGGTCGGCCCCGTGCATCCAGGCGCGAGCAAGGACAGCGCCGAGATCCTCGATCGCGAGATCCGGAAGTTCTTCAGGCCGCGCATCGTCAAACGCCTGGTCGATGAAATCCGCTTGCACGACGGAAAGTTGCTTCTCACCCAGATAATTCGCGAACGATTTTTGCAGGTTTTCGCGAGTGAACGCAGACATCGATGCGTGTTTCATGGGATTCCCGAAATTCCAAACCCCGACCGTTCGGCCGATTTATGAGAATTTACCCTAATTGTCCTTATCGAAGGTTCAACAGATCTCGACGCGAAAATGCACAATTTTTGTCTGCTCAAGACCCCAGTGCGCGCCGCCGGCCCTGGGGGGGAGGGCGGGCGGCGCGCGTCCCAACCGACAGATCGGGACGGTCGCGATGCGACTGGTCAGACGAAGCCTGCTCAGCGCTCCGCGTGAAGGGTCAGGCGAGGGGGGGTGTGCGCCTGACACACCCTAAATGGGGAGTCGCGACGGCTTGTGCAGTGGTCCAGCTCTAAAACTTTGTTTTCGCGCCGAACTCAGTACCGATCTCACTCAATCAACAGACACTTCTTGCGTCGCTTCAGGCCTTCCGTCACCCGACAACATGACAGCGATCCAACGGACACTTGGAAACTGAGACAAGATGATGATCAGCGACACCGTCAACGGGGTCGACAGGAACATTCCCGGTATGCCCCAGATCGCTCCCCAAAAAGCGAGGCTGAGCAAAACGACCACTGGATCGATGTTCAGCCCATCGCGCTGCATCCTGGGCAATAGAATGCTGCCGACGCCAAACAGGATCGCCTGCAGGCCGCAGAACAGCGCAATCGGCTGCCAAAGGGTCGTGTATTGCACAACAGCAAATAGCGGCGGCAGAACCGACGCGACCAACCCCCCCACGACGGGGACAAATACAATGATGAAGATCAGGAACGCCCAAAACGTGGCGCTGTCCAAACCGAGAGACGCCATCAGCGCCCAGGACAGAATCGCGATCAGGGCGCCCGTGACGGTCTGGATCCAGAGATAGCGCTCCATACCATCGCGCACGCGACTGAAGACAGCGACTGCACGCTGGCGTTCAACCGGTTGAGGCCAGAGCGCTTCGACCTTTCCTGAAAGGCCGCTGCGCGAAGCGATCATGAAACCGGTGTAAATGAACACTGTGCCCGCACCAGAGGCAAAGGTCTGAATGGCCCTCGCGACATCACCAAAATACCGGGTCGGGTTCATCTGAGTGATCAGCACCTCCACAGTGGGCGGCGCAGAGACCCCGGCCAAACGGGAAAACTGTATGATCGCCCTGTTCAGCCGAGGCGCTTCGGTCAGTAGCTTGGACGAGAACGCCGCCGCGTTGTCCATCACGACGAACACGGTCAATCCAAAACCGATGATCGAAATGATCAGTGCGAGTGGAAGGTCCGCCCACGCTGGAACGCTCGGCGCTTTTCTTTGCAGAAATCGCGCGAAACTGTCGATGAGTATGGTGAGGAAGAGCGCCAGCACCAGCGGAATAAGAATTCCCGACGCCCAGATCATCGCGCCAACACTGGCGATGACCGTCAGAATCACCAACAGGACCTGCGTAACGCCCGATTTCTCCACAGGAGTCTCACCCTCGTTCGCGCCTCGATATCAGGGTCGTGGACGATCAACGACGTTGGGTCAACTGGTGGTCTGACCGGGAACACTTATTGGTCGCGCCCGGCTTTCCAGATGTCGGATAACGAGGTCCGCCACATCCTTGCCCGACGCTCGCTCCACCCCTTGCAATCCGGGCGAAGCGTTGACCTCGATCACCTTCGGACCATCATGAGCGCGCAGGATATCGACCCCGGCGACCTGAAGTCCGAGGGCTCGCACGGCGCGGATGGCAAGATCCCTTTCAGCCGTGGTGATCTTGACCGGCGTCGCCTCACCACCCTGATGAAGGTTGGAGCGGAAATCTCCAATCTTCGCCTGTCGCTTCATAGCCGCGACCACCTTGCCGCCTATGACAAAGCAACGGATATCGGCGCCTTTCGCTTCTGCGACGAACTCCTGAACCAGGATATCCGCATCGAGGTCACGAAACGCTGAAATGACCGATTCCGCAGCCTGCGCTGTTTCTGCGAGCACGACCCCGCGTCCCTGACTTCCCTGCAGCAACTTCACCACCAGCGGCGCCCCGCCCACCAAGCCCAACACGTGTCCCGTGTCTTTCGGTGATCTGGCGAATGCGGTCGTCGGCATGGCCACACCTTTCCGGGCCAAGACCTGAAGGGCGTGAAGCTTGTCCCGAGCCGCTCCGATGGCCCCCGCGCGGTTCAGACAATAGGCCCCGGTCATCTCGAACTGCCGCACCACGGCCAGACCATAGTCCGTCAAAGGGGAGCCTATGCGGGGAATGACGGCATCATATCGGCGGAGCACAACGCCATCATAAAGCACGCTTGGCGCGGCTACATTGATGTTCATGTAGCAGCGGGTTGTGTCGATCGCATCGATTTCGTGGCCGCGCGCTTGAGCGGCCTCGATCAAACGGCGGCTGGAATAATTCTGCGCATTGACTGTGAGAAGCGCGATACGCAATGAACGACCCGAGCTGGATGCCGCGCTCATGGTGAAATAGGGTGCGTAGTCGAGCGCAGGCTGGACCTGAGCACGGGTCGGGTCGACGACGGCGCCGACAGCCTCCAACGCCTGTCGGCCCAGCAGCATCCGGTAACTCATGGCGTCGCGGTTCGTGAGCGAAAGATCCGCTTGCACGAGGCGATCGCCGATCCGGACAGGCGTCCGAATGACAAATCGCACTTCAGTCTCGCCGTTTGAGCTGGTGACAGCTCTTTGATCACAGACTTCGGCGGCGCATTCGATCTCGATATCCGTCCGATCCGGAATCGGATGCACGCGGAAACGAATCTGAGGGGAAGCCGCTGCGCCAAACATCTGCATGGCGAAGGCGTGCAACGCCGACGTTCGGGCGCCGGTGTCAACCTTGGCCCGGATCGCCGGCAGGCCAAGTTCGGGCAGGGCGACCCACTCCTCCCGTCCGAAGACGAGCGTCGAGGACGGATCGATCGCCGAATCCCGGTTCGGCGGAGGGGCGCTCGACTTACCCATGCATATCTCTCGACTCATGGCCCGCAGACTCTCGGAAATTCGATAAGCCCAAGCGCTCAGCTCAGCCTAATGATGATTTCACGACGGCGGACTTCGGATCGGAAAAAGGCAGAAGGACTTGCACATATAAAGATATCTTTATAGGTTTGGGCGATTTTCGTCTTCCCGACCCTCGGAGTTTCGCCCGTGTCACGTTCCAGCTACATCTTCACAAGCGAAAGCGTTTCGGAAGGACACCCCGACAAGGTCGCCGACCGTATCTCGGACACCGTGGTGGACGCCTTCCTTGAAGCGGATCCTTACGCGCGTGTGGCATGTGAAACCCTGGTGACGACCAATCGGATCGTCCTGGCCGGGGAGGTCCGCGGGCCGGATGGGCTGGTCGATCAGCTTGAGGACAAGGTTCGCGCCGCCGTCAAGGACATCGGCTACGAACAAGAAGGCTTCCATTGGAAGACGGCGGACTTCAGCTGCCATCTCCACCCCCAGTCGGCGGACATCGCGATGGGGGTCGATGCGCGGGACAACAAGGACGAAGGCGCTGGCGACCAGGGCATCATGTTCGGCTATGCGACCTCGGAAACTCCCGAGCTCATGCCAGCCACCCTTCAATACAGCCACAATATCCTGAGGCGACTTGCCGAAGTCCGTCACTCCGGAGAGCGCCCGGAGCTTGAGCCCGATGCGAAAAGCCAGGTGACCCTGCTCTATGAGAACGGAAAGCCCGTCCGCGCCCTGTCGATCGTGTTGTCGACCCAGCACAAGCCAGGCCTTACGCCTGGCGACGTAAGCGAGATTGTCCGGCCCTATATCCTTTCCGTCTTCCCTGAAGGCTTTGTGACGCCTGAAACAGAATGGCATATCAATCCGACCGGGAAGTTCGAGATCGGCGGCCCGGACGGAGACGCGGGTCTCACCGGGCGCAAGATCATCGTGGACACTTACGGCGGCGCAGCGCCCCACGGCGGCGGCGCCTTCTCCGGAAAAGACCCGACCAAGGTCGACCGGTCCGCAGCCTACATCTGTCGCTACCTCGCCAAGAATGTGGTCGCGGCAGGACTTTCGGATCATTGCACAATCCAGATCAGCTACGCGATCGGTGTGTCCAAACCCCTCAGCTTCTACGTCAACCTGCATGATACGGGTCGCGTGGATCCTGCGAAGCTGGAGCAACGGCTTCCCGAACTCGTGAACGGCTGCACGCCTCGCGCGATCCGGGAGCATTTGAAGCTCAATCGGCCCATCTACGCGCGCACCGCCGCCTATGGGCATTTTGGCCGGACGCCTGACAGCGACGGCGGATTCTCGTGGGAAAAGACGGATCTGATCGGGGAACTCAAGGGTCTCGCCTGATCCGGCCGTTCAGTCTCTTCCGGAGATCTGGTCAACGTTCGACAAACGCCTTATCGGGCAGGGATGATCTCTCCTCATCCCCCGCTGCGCTCCTTTGGCCGCATCAAGTCTCGCGCGATAAAGCCCGCTCAGGCAGCGCTTATCGATACGCTTTTGCCGAGCATTCAAATCCGCTTTTCGGATGTTGGAAAGGTTGAGCCAGACAAGGACTTCAAAGGGGTTCAGGATGTCTGGCTCGAGATAGGATTTGGTGGGGGCGAGCATCTCGCTGGCCAGGCTGCGGCGCACCCTGGTGTCCTCTTGCTCGGTGCGGAACCTTTTCTGAATGGCGCAGCAAGCGCTTTGCGGCATGTCGACGAGCAGGCGCTGACAAACGTCAGGCTCCATATCGGCGACGCGCGCGATCTGATATCTGGGCTTTCCGACGCGACGATCAGCCGGGTCTTCATCCTGTTTCCCGACCCTTGGCCCAAGGCGAGGCACCACAAGCGAAGGCTGGTTTCCTCGGCATTCGTCGCCGAGCTTGCCAGGATTGTGCGCAAAGGCGGGACGGTGAGATTTGCAACCGATTGGGCTGACTACGCCAATGAGGCCTTGCTGACCTTCATGGCCGACGCGGCCTTTTCATGGCGAGCGGAGGGTCCCGCCGACTGGCGAGACCCCCCTTCAGACCATGTGACCACGCGTTACCAACAAAAGCAGTTGGGCGACGTCGCGCCGGTCTTTTTTGATTTTGAACGTCTGTGAATGCTTCGCGTTCAGACTAGGTCGCTGGTGAGGTCAGGCGCCGCGGCGTCTCGTCCTCGACACGTGCGCGTTCTATGGCGTCGCGGATCAGTTGGCCCGCCTCTTCGGGATCGCCCCATCCGTCGATGATCGTTTCCTTGCCCTTTTCCAGGTCCTTGTAGTGCTGGAAGAAGTGAGCGATCTGCTCGGTCAATATCGACGGAAGGTGCCGCCAGCTATCGACGCCGGTATAGAATGGATGCAGCGCGTCTACCGGTACGGCGAGGATCTTTTCGTCTCCGCCCTTTTCGTCACGCATCTTCAATACGCCGATTGGACGACAGCGGATGATTGACCCCGGCACCACCGGCGTTGGGCCGACGACCATCACGTCCATGGGATCGCCATCTTCGGCGAGGGTGTGGGGAATGAACCCATAGTTGCCAGGATAGAACATCGCGGTATGCAAAAATCGGTCAACGAAGATCGCTCCCGACTCCTTGTCGATTTCGTATTTCACAGGCTCGCCGCCTTGAGGGATTTCGATGACGGCGTTGACGTCATACGGCGGATTGACACCGGTCGGGATCTTGGAGAGGTCCATGGGGCACACACTACAGAGGTTGGGGAGGCGCTTTCCTATGCGCCGAAATGTTGCGGTGCGAAAGGGTGGGATGAGGATTTCAGCGACGCAGAGACCATGTCGGACCACAGGCGAGGGATTTCGTGCTTACCGCTGTGCTGGAGCGACGGGGTTCAGTCGTGACAAAGCCCACTCTGCAGCGTCGCGAACGGCGAAGTCGGCGTCGTCGAGACACGCTTTCGCAGCGTTGGCGAGCGCCGGATCGCCGCTGTTTCCGATCGCGTAAAGGACATTACGGACGAATCGGTCACGGCCGATTCTTTTGATAGGACTGCCCGAAAACAGGGCGCGAAAGTCGGCGTCATCCAGGCCCGCGAGTTCGGCAAGCCCGTTTCGTTCGAGCTCGGGTCTCGGCTGAAAGGCCAACTCCGCGGCGCGCTTTGCGAACTTGTTCCAGGGGCAGACGGCTAGACAATCGTCACAGCCGTAGATCCGGTTGCCCATCGCGGCCCGATATTTCGAATCGACGGCTCCCCGGTGCTCGATGGTGAGATACGAAATGCACGCTCGCGCATCGAGTTGGTAAGGCGCGGGAAACGCGTTGGTCGGGCAAATAACAAGGCAGGCGCGACATGCGCCGCAATGATCGG
>Ga0208617_1000479_pt1 | contig 11607 bp, 10 predicted proteins | sample CryBogCBE06Nov07_FD_184581 | JGI IMG/M metagenome (GOLD analysis project Ga0208617, IMG submission 184581) | Freshwater microbial communities from Crystal Bog, Wisconsin, USA - CBE06Nov07 (SPAdes) (version 2) | ecosystem: Environmental > Aquatic > Freshwater > Lake | place: Crystal Bog...
ATCTGCCGGTAGAAGAAGGTGAGCAGCAGGGTGCGGATGTGGGCGCCGTCCACGTCGGCGTCGGTCATGATGATGATGCGGTGGTAGCGGATCTTCTCGATGTCGAAGTCATCGCGGCCGATCCCTGCGCCAAGCGCTGTGATCAGCGTGCCGATCTGTTCGGAGCCGAGCATCTTGTCGAAGCGCGCGCGCTCGACGTTCAGCACCTTGCCGCGGAGGGGCAGCACCGCCTGGTTTTCGCGATTGCGGCCCTGCTTGGCCGACCCGCCTGCGGAGTCACCCTCGACGATGAAGAGTTCGGACTTGGCGGGGTCCCGTTCCTGGCAGTCCGCCAGCTTGCCGGGGAGCGAGGTGATGTCGAGGGCGGACTTGCGCCGTGTCAGCTCCCGCGCCTTGCGGGCGGCTTCACGGGCGGCGGCGGCCTCGCAGATCTTGGCGATGATGGCCTTGGCCTCGTTCGGGTGTTCCTCGAACCATTGGCTGAGGGCTTCGTGGACCAGGCCTTCCACGGCGGGGCGCGCCTCCGAGGAGACGAGCTTGTCCTTGGTCTGGGACGAGAATTTCGGGTCGGGCAGTTTGACCGAAAGCACGCAGGTCATGCCTTCGCGCGCGTCTTCTCCGGTGACATTGACCTTTTCCCGCTTGGCAGCGCCGGAGCTCTCGACGTAGGCCGAGATGACCCGGGTCAGAGCGCCGCGGAAGGCCGCAAGGTGGGTGCCGCCGTCGCGCTGCGGGATGTTGTTGGTGAAGCACAGCATCGTCTCGTGGTAGCTGTCGTTCCACCACAGGGCGAGATCGACCTCGACCTTCTCGCGACGGCCGCGGACGACGATGGGCGTGCGCACCACCGGGGTCTTGGACTTGTCGAGGTGCCTGACGAACGCCTCGACGCCGCCCTCATAGTGCAGGATTTCCTCGAACGGATCTGGACCGCGATGGTCGCGGAAATGGATCGTCACGCCGGAGTTCAGGAAGGCCAGCTCGCGCAGGCGGTGTTCGAGGGTCTTGCGATCGAACTCGATGCCCGAGAACGTGTCCGAGGACGGCAGGAAGGTGACGCTGGTCCCGGTCAGATACTCCCCCGACTCGCGCAGGGGGGCTTCGCCGGTGACGACGAGGGGAGAGGTCGCGTCCCCCCGCTCGAAGCGCATCTCGTGAACCTTGCCGTCCCGCCAGATCTTGAGATCGAGGAAGTCCGACAGGGCGTTCACCACGGACACGCCCACGCCGTGAAGCCCGCCCGAGACCTTGTAGCTGTTCTGGTCGAACTTTCCGCCGGCGTGAAGCTGGGTCATGATCACTTCGGCGGCGGAAACGCCTTCCTCGGTGTGAATGTCGGTGGGAATGCCCCGGCCGTCGTCGGTCACGGTGGCAGAGCCGTCCGGATTGAGGATCACCACGACCTTGGTGGCGTAGCCTGCCAGCACTTCGTCGATGGCGTTGTCCACCACCTCGTAGACCATGTGATGCAGGCCGGACCCATCGTCCGTATCGCCGATATACATGCCCGGGCGCTTGCGAACAGCGTCGAGCCCCTTCAGTACGCGGATGGAATCAGCGCCATAGTCGGAGCCGTTGGGCTCAGGTGCGGCGGGGGCTTCGTCGGTCATGCGGAACCTTAAAAATAGGCGTTCGCCAGCTCTGGGAATCGTGCGCGGCGACGTCTGTCATATATAGGCGCAAACGCCGGAAATATCACGCCTTATGAGGCCTTCGCGTTCGTCCTTGTGCGCTCAGACCGGCCTCAGTCGGCCATCCATCACCTCGACCCCCACGCCGCCGGTCAGCCCAGCGAACAGGCGGTCCTCCACACCGGTCAGAAAGGCCTGCAGACCGAGCGCGGTCAGCTCGTCATAGAGGGCGGTGCGGCGGTCGGGATCAAGGTGCGCGGCGACCTCGTCCAGCAGCAGCACGGGCGGCGGCGCGGCTTCGTCCCGCGCTAGTCGCGCCGCCTGAGCCATGACGATGTTGAGCAGAAGGGCCTTCTGCTCACCCGTGGAGCACTCCGCCGCGGGGCGGTCCTTTTCCACGTGCACAACCTTGAGGTCCGCGCGGTGGGGACCGCTGAGCGCCCGCCCCGCAGCAGCGTCCCGCGCGCGGCTGCTCCGGCTGGCCCGGCGGATCGCGTCGGCCATGGCCTCAGGCGCCGCCTCCGCGCAAGCATCTGCGAGGGTGAGGCGCGCCAGCGGGAACGGGCGATCCGTACGCCGCTCGATTTCCTCCGTCAGGGCCGCAACTGTGGCGAGGCGCGCAAGGGTGATCGCCGCGCCGGCCTCCCCGATCTTGGCCTCGAGTGCGTCGAGCCAGGCGGTGTCCGCCGGCGCGTCGCCCGTCAGCAGGCGCAATCGCTCCCGCGACGCCCGCTCATAGTCGTTGACCTCGCGGGCGTGAGAGGGACGGTCGGCGAAAACGAGCCGGTCGAGGAAACGCCGTCGCTCCGTGGCGCCCTCCACGAACAGCCGGTCCTGCGCGGGGGTGAGCCAGACCAGTCGCACAAGATCGGCCAGTCTTCCCGGCGCCGCAGGCTGGCCGTCGATCCGCACCACTCGACGTCCTCCGGCGCTTTCGAGGCCGGTGCCGACACGGGCGCCTGGTCCGTCGGGGTCGTCTCGCGGCGGGGCGAGGTCGGCGCTGACCGCCCAGGCGCGGCTGTGGGTCTCACCGGCCTCCCGACGCCCAGCTTCGACCGCCGTGGCGCCGCGCAGGCCTCGACCCGGGGCGAGCCAGGATATGGCCTCCAGCAGGTTGGTCTTGCCGGCGCCATTGGGGCCGAACAGGAAGGTGACGCCGGTCAGACCCTCCAGCCGCGCCTCGGCATAGGCGCGGAAGTCGGTCAGGCGAAGGGCGGTGATCACGGCGGAGGACATGCGCGAGAAGACTTATCAGGTCTCACGGCGCAAACGCGAGCCCGAGCCGTCCATTCGCCCCTTGCGAGAAAAATCATACCGCATTGCAGCAATTTAATTTGAAAGTGAACGGAGCGTCACCTATATCCCCGTCATCGCAAGCGAGGTGAGGTTTGCCCGTAAATGTGTGTTTTTCGGGCACATGCTGATCACCAGCGGCCTTGTTTTTTGCGATTTTGTTATAGGGGATAGACCATGAGCAAGTTCGCTGTATGGGCCGACTCGTTCGGCAATTCGGTTCTGGTGGTGTTGCTGGCCTCGTTGCCGGTCGCCGCGATCGGATTTGTCGCGCAGTCGCTCTAAGGCTTGTCAGGGCGGAACGGGTTTTCCGTTTTCCCGCGAAGACGAGCTTCCGGCGCTGAGCCCAAGCTGAAAGACCGGTCGCCTTCGGAGGTTTCCGAAGGCGGCGGGTCATTCCTTCCAACGAATTGAAGCGCCTCAGACCCGCAGCGGCATCAGCACGTACTGGACGCCCCCGTCCGTCGGATCGAGCGCCAGGGTCGGCGAGGCCGGGTCGGCAAACCGCAGCTCCATCAACTCGCCCTGGATCTGTCCGCAGATGTCGAGCAGATAACGGGCGTTGAAGCCGATTTCGAAGCTGTCGCCATCGTAATCAATCTCCAGCTCCTCGACGCCCTGTCCCGCCTCCATGTTGCGGACGGTCAGAGTGAGTCTGCCGGACTCGATGGCCAGCTTCACCGAGCGCGACTTTTCGGCCGAGATGGTCGCCACGCGATCCACAGCCTGTTCGAACAACTTGTTGTCGAGCCGCACAATCTTGGTGTTGTCGCGGGGAATGACGCGCAGATAGTCGGGGAAGGCGCCGTCGATGACCTTGGAGGTCAGCGAGGCCCGACCGAATTCGAAACGCACCTTGGCCGGCGACACCCGCAGCTCGACCATTTCGCCGGCGTCTTCCAGCAGGCGCCGCGCCTCCTGGATCGTCTTTCTCGGGATGATCACCCCCGGCGCGCCGACCGAGCCTTCCGGCGCCGGCATTTCGGCGAGCGCCAGCCGGTGACCGTCCGTGGCGACGCAGCGCAGCTTGGCGACGCCGTCCTCCATGACCGTGTGGACATAGAGACCGTTCAGATAATACCGCGTCTCTTCGGTCGAGATTGCAAAGCGGGTCTTGTCGATCAGGCGCGCGAGGGCGTCCGCATCCACGCTGATCGTGCTCGACAGGCCGTCTGACGACATGACCGGAAAGTCGCCGGCCGGAAGGACGGGCAGGTTGAAGCGCGACCGTCCGGCCTGGATCGACAGGCGGGGATCGTCGCCGCTGAACTTCAGCTCAACCTCTGCCCCGTCCGGCAATTTCCGAACGATTTCATAGAGAATGTGCGCGGGGGCGGTGATCTGACCGGGAGTCGCGACCTCGGCGACCGTCTCGTCCACGATCTCCATGTCGAGGTCTGTGGCCGACAAGGACACGGTGTTGCGGGAGGCGGACAGCAGCACGTTCGACAGGATCGGAATGGTGTTGCGCCGTTCCACCGCGCTCTGCACGTGTCCGAGCGCCTTGAGGAGCGCCGCGCGCTCGATATTGAGCTTCATTTGGTCGTCCAGATCCTGGTGGCGTTGCGCCTGTGAGCGATTCCACCGGCGCAATCGAACTGAAAGAGGGTCGGAGAGATTAGCGGAATTCCTCGGAGAGAAAAGGGGGTTAACGGGCCTCCGTCGCGACTTCGCGCTTGTCTTGCCATGCCGGCGCCGGATGGACTAAATCGCCGTGCCGTCGGATCGCGGGGGCGTCCGATCTCTTCCGGTATCCATATGTCCAACACCCTGCGCGCCGCGTACGTCCGGCGCCTCCAACGGGGCGAGATCGCAGCCGACGCAGCCCAGGAACGCGCTGTCGAAGCGCTGTCACGTCTCGAGGGCGATCTTCGTCGCTGGACCGGTGCGGGGTTCAATCCGTTCGGTCGTCGGGAAACGCCAAGAGGTGTCTATCTCTTCGGTCCCGTGGGGCGGGGCAAGTCCATGCTGATGGATCTCTTCTTTGCTGCGGCGCCGGTGTCGCGCAAGCGACGCACCCATTTCCACGCCTTCATGGCCGAGGTCCACGGTGACATCGACGCCTGGCGCAAGGGCGACGCGGCGTCGCGAAAGGCGCGGTTCGGCGTTTCGCGCGGAGACGATCCGATCGCTCCGACAGCGCAGAAGATCGCCGATCAGGCCCGCCTCCTGTGCTTTGACGAGTTCCACGTCACCGACATCGCCGACGCCATGATCCTTGGGAGACTGTTCGAAGCTCTGTTCGACCGCGGCGTGGTCGTGGTCGCAACCTCCAATCGCGGCCCCGACGATCTTTATCGCGATGGCCTGAATCGCCAGCTGTTCCTGCCCTTCATCGCCCTGATCAAGGCGCGGATGGAGGTGGTGGCGGTTGCGGGGCCCAAGGACTTCCGGATGGACCGGCTGACCGGCCGGCCGGTCTATTTCGCGCCGATCACGCAGGAGACGACAGCGGCGTTCGATGCGCTCTGGCGCGAGATGCTGGGCGAGGATGTCGAAGCGCCGGCAAGGCTGCAGGTGCTTGGCCGCAGTCTCGAATTTCCCCGCGCGGTTGGCGGTCGCGTGCGCGCGACCTTCGCCAGCCTGTGCGCTGAAGCCCTCGGGCCGCAGGATTATCTCGCCGTCGCCGAACGCTTCCACACGGTGTTTCTGGAGGGCGTGCCGAAGCTGTCGTCGGCCCGGCGCAACGAGGCTGCGCGCTTCGTGACCCTGATCGATGCGCTGTATGAGGCGCGGGCCAAGCTCATCGTGCTGGCGGAGGGCGAACCCTCGGACCTCTATCTCCAGGGCGACGGCGCGTTCGAGTTTGAACGGACGGCCAGCCGGCTGCAGGAAATGCGCTCGGCCGACTATATGAGCGAGACGCCGACCAGCGCCTGATTTTGGGTGGTGGCGCGACGGGCTTCCAGACGCTAAGGGACGGAGCTTCTTGCGCAGGGTCTCCCGTCATGTCCAGTTCTGAGAGCCTCGACCGCACCGGTCTCGGCGCGGCGGTCGCCTGTTACCTGATGTGGGGCGTCTTTCCCCTCTTCTTTCACCAGATGGGCGTGCGCGGGGCATCGCCCTGGGAGATCGTGGGATGGCGCACGGTCTTCGCCGCCCCGATTTCCGCAGCTCTGGTCATCTGGGCGGGACAGGGCGGAGCGCTTCTGAACATTGTTCGCACGCCGAAACGGCTGGCGATGCTCGCCCTTTCGGCGTTGATGATCGGGGTGAACTGGACGGTCTATGTGTGGGCGGTGGACAAGGGTCAAACCCTGTCGGCCAGCCTCGGCTACTACATCAATCCCCTGGTCAACGCCGCTGTCGGCGCCTGGATTTTCCGCGAGCCGATCAGCCGCGCCGGACGTTGGGCGCTGGGTCTGGCGACGGTGGGCGTGGTGGTGCAGGCCGCAGCGCTTGGCGCCCCGCCGTGGGTCGCGCTCATGCTGGCGGCCAGCTTTGCAGGCTACGGCATCGTGCGAAAGCGCGTGCAGGCGGACGCACAGGTCGGTCTCCTGGTCGAGTGCCTGTTCCTCGCGCCCTTAGCCGTCATGCTGCTGGGCGCGCTGTCGAGGGGGCCGGGCCTGAGCTTCGGCAAGGGCTTCGACATCACCGCCCTGCTGCTGTTCTGCGGCCCGATGACAGTGGCCCCGCTCAGCCTGTTCGCCGTCGCCGCCCGACGCCTGCCCCTCAACATCGTCGGCTTCATCCAGTTCCTGACGCCGACGCTGCAGTTCGCCTGCGGTCTTGCGCAGGGGGAGCGGCTGACGCTGCCGAGCCTCATCGCCTTCTGCTTCATCTGGACAGGGGCGGCGATTTTCGCAGTCGATCTCGTCAAGCGCCTGCGTCGGGAAAGCGCGGCCGAAAAGGTCGCGCGCGCCAGCTGAGATCGGCCTCTGCAGCGCGGCCGTCGAAGGTGAGATCCGCCTCCATCCGCGCTCCCATCTGCGCGCTCGAGCCGGGCAGGAACGGGCGCGCGACGATGAAGCCCAGCCGCCAGACCCCGGGAGGCAGGGCGAGGATGCGCGGACGCCGTCCCAGACCTTCAAAGATTCGTACGACCATCGCGCGATAGGTCAGGGTCTCGCCGCCCGGCAGATCATAGGCGCGACCGGCCGATCCCGGTGTCGCCAGGGCGTTCATCGCAACGGTCGCCAGATCCTCGGCATGCACCGGCTGCCGAAGCCCGGACCCGTCTCCCGCAAGAGGCAGAACGCCGAGGCGGCGGATGAGGCGCGCGAGACGCGTGACGTTCTGGTCCCTGCCCTCGAGATAAATGAGCGTCGGGCGCAGGATGGTCCACGCGACGCCGCGCCGCTCGCAGCGTTCCATCAGCAGCGCTTCGGAACGCGCCAGTCGCTCGGCCACCTCCCGCTCCGCCGGGTCGGGGGATGACGTCTTGGTGAAGCGACTCGTGGACGAGAACGAGACCAGTCGCTGAACGCCAAGATCCGCCAGCTGATCAACGACCGGCGCGACGGTCCAGATCGGCGCGAGCGCCAGGGCCTTCGTCATCTGAAGGTCCGAGAGCCCTTCGCCCCAATGCCTGTCTGTCAGATCCGAACGGATCCAGCGGATATCGGACGGCGAGGGCGGCGCAGGCGGGTTCCGGCTGACGCAGACCAGCGCGGGGCGCCTGGGCAGCGCACGAAGGGCGCCGCCGATCAGACTTGTCGCGCCGAGCGTGAGAACGGCTTCGTCTTTCATCATCCTTTGGCCTTAAGCGGAACGCAGGCGGGGAACAAGCCGGGACCGGTCATCGCGATTCTGCTGGATCGAATGGTCGGTCGGCTTGTATCTGAACCTCGCGCGGTGACGTGACGATAGAGGCGGCGGACGATGAACGTGGATATGTTGCAGGACGTTGTGGCGGCGGCCTTGAAGGCGGGCGCAGACGCAGCGGAGGCGGTCACGGCCGAGCGCAAGTCCCTTTCCGTCAGCGTCCGGCAGGGGCGCCTCGAAGATGTGCAGCAGGAGGAATCCCGCGACCTCGGACTTCGCGTGTTCATCGGCAAGTCTCAGGCGGTGGTGTCAGGATCGGACGTCTCGAAGGAGGCGCGGGACCGATTGATCGAGCGCGCCGTCGCCATGGCGCGCCTCGCGCCCGAGGACGCGTATGCCGGTCTCGCCCCCCGCGACCGCCTGTTCACCGGAACGGTTCCCGACCTCGAACTCTTCGACCCGACCGTTGCGACGGCGGACGAGCTGGAGGCTGTGGCGCGGGCCACGGAAGCAGCGGCGCTGGGCGTGGCCGGCGTCACCAACACCGACGGCGGCAGCGCAGGCTGGTCGTCGAGCCGCTGGGACATGGTCACGAGCGACGGGTTTCAGGGCGGACAGGCCGGCAGCGGCTTTTCCCTCTCCGCCTCGGTGATCGCGGGCGAAGGGGCGGGCATGGAGAGTGGCTGGGAAGGCCGCTCCGCCCGCTGGCGGGAGGATCTGCCGGCGCCCGACAAGATCGGCCAGTTGGCGGGAGAGCGGGCGGTCGCCGCGCTGGCGCCGCGCAAGATCGAGAGCCGAACCGCGCCCGTCCTGTTCGAGAACCGCATCGCGATGTCCCTGATCGGGCCCTTGATCGGAGCGATTTCGGGGCCCTCCGTGGCGCGCGGTGTCTCCTTTCTGAAGGACAAGCTCGGCCACACGCTCTTCCCGGCCTCGGTCACCCTGACGGAGGAGCCGCACCGTCGCCGAGGCTTCGGCTCATTGGCCTTCGACGACGAGGGTGTGACAACGACGGAGCGCGCCATCATCGACAAGGGCGTGCTGACCACCTGGCTGCTCAATTCCGCGAGCGCGCGTCAGTTGAAGCTCGAGACCACGGGCCATGCGAGCCGCGGCCTCGCCGGAGCGCCCGGGGTCGGCGTCCACAATCTCACCCTTCAGCCGGGGACGGAGACGCCCGACGCGCTGCGGCGCGCGGCGGGTGAGGGCCTGTGGGTGACGTCGATGTTCGGGCCGTCGCTCAACTCCAACACGGGCGACTGGTCCGTCGGGGTGTCGGGCTTCTGGTTCGAGAAGGGCGAGATCGCCTATCCGGTCAACGAGATCACCGTGGCCGGCAACCTCATTGATCTCTACCAGCGGCTGGTTCCGGCCTCTGACCTCGAGCTCCGCGGCGCCAATAATGCGCCCAGTCTTCTGATCGACGCGCTCGCAATTGCGGGTCGGTGAACCAAGCCTTAACCGGGGAAATGGCATAGGAAGGGCGGATCAGCCTCTCGCGGAACGACCATGCCTGACAGACAGCTTCTTCATCTCGTCTTCGGCGGCGAACTCACCGATGTGAACAGCGTCGAGTTCCGCGATCTCTCCAAGATCGAGTTCGTCGGCGCGTTTCCGAACTATGCGGAGGCGCGGCTCGCGTGGAAGTCGAAGGCGCAGTCGACGGTGGACAACGCCTTGATGCGCTATGTCATCGTGCATGCGCACAAACTGCTCGACCCCAACGACGACGATCATCACCACCACGATAACTGATCGCGGCGGGATTTATCCCGCCAGCCGCATGGTCGCTCGAAGTCCGCCCATCGGGCTCTTCGCAAGGGTCACATCTCCGCCGTGGCTGCGCGCCACGTCCCTGGCGATGGCGAGGCCTAGGCCCACGCCCTTGACGTTCTGATTGCGCGCCTCATCCAGACGGGAAAAGGGCTTGAACGCTTCTTCGTAGAGCGTTTCCGGTATGCCCGGGCCGTCATCGTCGACATGAATATCGACCCCGCCGCCGTCGAGCGGCACGGCGGTCAGGCTGACGCTCCTGGCGTGCGCGGCGGCGTTGCTGACGAGATTGGCGAGGCCGCGCTTCACCGCATTCGGACGGAGGTGCGCCGGAAGCGTCTCGGGCGCCAGGACGGTCAGCGAAGACCCTGCGCGCCTGGCCCCTTCGGCCACTGCGCGGATGAGATCGGCCAGATCCACATCCTCCACCGCCTCACCGCCCTCTCCGCGGGCGAAGGCGAGGAACTCCTCGATCATGTGCTCCATTTCGGCGAGGTCGTTCTTGATGGCCTCCATGCGCGGCCCGGGGGGCGCCAGTTCCGCCTCCAGCTTCAGGCGGGTCAGCGGCGTGCGCAGATCGTGGCTGACGGAGGCGAGCAGGGTGGTGCGCTGCTCGATATAGCGCTGGATGCGCGCGCGCATGTCGATGAAGGCGATCGCCGCCTGACGCACTTCCCGCGCCCCATGCGGCTTGAAGTCTGGCCGGTCAACGCCCCGTCCGAAGGCCTCCGCCGCATCGGCGAGACGCTCGATCGCCCGGACCTGATTGCGGATGAAGGCGATCGCCACGGCGGTCAGCAGGAAGGTCACCCCCGCCAGCCACATGATGAAGACCTGTCCGCGGGCGGCGAACGCCCGGTCTCTGGGCGCATAGATGCGCATGACGCCGTCGGTCACCTTGACCCGGATCTCGATGAACTTGGGATAGCGGGCGGTGTCGAGCCAGAAGTCCTCGGACAGCCGGTCGTCCAGGGCGTTGCGCAGGGGCTGGTCGAAGGTGGGCAGAACGCGCCCCCTCGGTTTGCTGGTCGGAAGGCTCCGCCCCGGCTGATAGGTGAGCCACAGTGACTGCGCGCGCTCCGCCCGGTCGGCCAGGTGCTGGAAGGTCTTGGGGTTCGGCTCTGCCTCGAAGGCGGCGACATCCCAGGCCACGTCTCCTGCGAGGGAATCGGACAACTGCGCCGTCATGGTCTGCCAGTAGGCCTCGAAGAAGGCCCAGGTGACGCCGACCTGCATGACGGCGACAGGCAGGATGATGATCAGCAGAGACCGAGCGAACAGCGACGTCGGCGCCCAGCGCTTGAACAGCCTGGGCCAGATGCGGAAGCGAAACAGACGACGTCTTGTGGCCCGGAGGGGATCGCTCATCGGCTCAGTCCGGCGCCAGCATGTAGCCGACGCCCCGCACCGTCTGGAGATATCGGGGGTTCTTGGGGTCGGTCTCGATCTTGCGCCGAAGCCTTGTGACCTGAATGTCGACCGCGCGCCCGGTCGGGTCGGCGGCGTCCTGGGCGAGGTCCAGCCGGTCGATCGGGGCATGCGGATTGGCGGCGAGACGCTTCAGGAGCCGCGCCTCCGCCTCCGTCAGCCGGAGCGGCTCCCCATCCCGAGAAAGCTCGCCGCGCGCCACGTCGAAGCGACACACGCCGAGGCTGAGGCTGGCGGCCTGAGGCATGGCGAGGGTCCGGCGCAGAATGGCCTCGATCCTCAGGACAAGCTCCTTGGGCTCGAACGGCTTGGCCAGATAATCGTCCGCGCCGAGCGTCAGGCCCTCGATCCGATCGGCGGACGCGTCCCGCGCCGTCAGCATCAGGATGGGTGTCGCTTGGCGACCGCGCACCCACCGCGCCAGCGAAAACCCGTCCTCGCCCGGCATCATCACATCGAGGACCAGGAGGTCGAACTCGAGGCTCTCGATCAGGCGCCTTGCGGCGGCGGCGTCGCTGGCGCCCGTCACGCGAAAGCCGCAGCGGACGAGGTATTCCTTCAGGAGGTCGCGGATGCGGTCGTCGTCATCGACCACCATGAGGTGCCGGGCGCGGCCATCGGCTGCAGGCGACGGCGCTGCGGTCATGCCATCTCCTCCTCATCGCGCCGCACGCCGGCGGCGATGGCGCCGAGCACGGCCGTGGCGGCTGGCGCCTTGTCCAGTCCGCCCAGCCGGTAGGCCTTGGCTAGAGCCGCGCGCATACGGTGACTGATTCGG
>Ga0208617_1000482_pt1 | contig 11574 bp, 10 predicted proteins | sample CryBogCBE06Nov07_FD_184581 | JGI IMG/M metagenome (GOLD analysis project Ga0208617, IMG submission 184581) | Freshwater microbial communities from Crystal Bog, Wisconsin, USA - CBE06Nov07 (SPAdes) (version 2) | ecosystem: Environmental > Aquatic > Freshwater > Lake | place: Crystal Bog...
ACTTCCTCGACCCTTGATCGACTCCGGATCCATCCTCGAGATCGACCTGGAGTTCGCCATCGCCCACTTGGCCGCACAGCACCCCGGGCGACAGCTCACGGTGGTCCAGCTCGGGGCCAACGACGGTGAGGCGGATGACCCGCTCCGCGCATCCATCGCCACCCACTCGATGCGGGCCGTTCTCGTCGAACCTCAGCCAACGCCCTTCGCCCGACTCGCCGCACGCTACGACGGCAACCCGGAGGTGACCGTGGTCAATGCCGCCATCAGCCACCACGACGGGGTCCGAGACCTCTTCACCCTCGATGATGATGTGCACTCAGGCCTTGCCAGCTTCTCCGCCGACCAGGTCCGCTCCACAGCCCAGTGGACACTCTCGCCCGAGGAGATCGAAGAGCGGCTCATCGCCATCAAGGTCCCGACCCTGACCATTGACACCCTGCTGGCCGAGACCAACGCCCACATCACCATCGTGGACCGCCACGCAAAGCCGGGCGGCCACTGGAACGATGCCTACCCCTTTGTGGCCCTGCACCAGCCCTCGAGCTTTTATGGCGTGAATTCGCTGGAGCTGGGCAGCGGGCGCAGGGACACGCAGGGATTGAACGCCGGCCTGCATGAATTGGCCTCCGGCGCAGAAGTCTCGGCTTACTTCCAGCGGGTGATGAACCAGCGCCTCCTGCCCAGTGGCCGGGTCAGTTACCACCCCTTTTGCAATTACCTGGGCATTTCAGACACCGGCGAGGCCAGATTCGAATCTGTTATCTCCGGTACGGTCACCCATGTGCAGGTGCGCAGAAAGCTAGTCGACGCATATTATTTCGGCCCCAAGGTACCGTCTACCCAGGCGCCGAAATTCCGTATTAGTCCTGGTGCCCGCGTGGTGCCGCCCAACGCCCTGGTGAACCTGTGGCAGGAATTCGCGCAGCGCCCCCGGCACTTTGTCATTCTTGGCGCGGGCAAAACAGCCATGGATACAGGTCTGTGGCTGCTGGACCGCGGCGCGCCGGCGGAGGCCATCAGGTGGGTCATGCCGCGCGACTCCTGGCTGATCAACCGCGTGACTACGCAGCCGGGGCTTGAGTTTTTTGAGGACTCGATCGGTGGCCAGGCCGCCCAGATGGGGGCGCTGGCGCTGGCCCACAGTGAAGACGACCTGTTCGCGCGGCTGGAGGCTAGCGGCCAGATGCTGCGCATCTACCCCGAGCACAAGCCCACGATGTTCCATTTTGCAACAATGTCTCGCAGCGAAACGGACATTCTTCGCCGCATACGGAATGTCATTCGGATGGGGCGCGTGCAGGCAGTCGAAATAGACGCTCTGGTCCTTGACGGAGGGCGGTTGTTTATGGAGCCCGGTTCGATCTACATTGACTGCACGGCTTCGGCGGTTGAAAAACGTCCCATGCAGCCGGTATTCCAGCCAGGCAAGGTTGTGCTGCAGGTTGTCCGCATGCCCCTGCCGACATTCAGCGCCGCCCTGATTGCTTATGTGGAGGCGCGCTATGAGAGCGACGAGCGCAAAAACACGCTGTGCGCAACGACACCCTTTCCGGAAAATCCGCTCGGCTTTGCCCGCGCCATGCTGGTCAACATCCGCAACCAGTTCCAGTGGTCGCAGGACAAGGATCTGCGCAACTGGATACGCGAAAGCCGGCTCGACGGCTTCGGAAAGATGATTGCCGGAATCGACAAAGGCGACACAGAAAAAATGGCGCTGCTCGCGACATTACGCAGCAACACCGTGGCTGCCACGGTCAACATTCCCCAATTGCTCGTCGGATAATCGGGCCAGGTTGGGCAGCAAGCCGGGAGAATGTATCGGGGATTGCTATTTTTTTGATAGCTATTTACGCAGATTCAATGCAGGCACGCGCCATATTTCTTTATGAAAATCCGAGGCTCAAGGGCCGCATCTGCCCAAAGACCCAACCGGGACGCCTGGGCCTGCTTGCAACCATATGCTCCGGAACGGCCGCGCCAGCCATAGCTCTGGGCATGTCCGCTGGCCTCCAGCCACCGCCCGATATCTTCTCCGCTAAGACTCACTCTTGCCACCATGCGCCGGTAATCTTCGCGCGCACTTCCCTGCAATTGCAAAGTCTGGTGCAGCACCCGTTCAGACTGGGCTGCTGCCTGGGCTCCGCCTGGCTGGAAACTCTCCGGCGCATCAATGCCCTGGATGCGAACATTGCGCCCTTCACCATGGACACTGGTGAGGACCCGCAGGGTATCGCCATCCGAGACGTGCGTGACCACGCCGGTGTAACTGCGGGCCAATGCAGGCACTGAGACAGCCCATGCAAGGGCGGCCAGCAAGCACCAAAGAAGCCGCCGGGCCGCGCTGGCGTTTGACGTCATGCACGGGCTACGCGCCCGGCCCCTACAGCGCCGACCAAGCCAAGTTACGCGGTTTTGGTTTAAGCTAGTGCCCTGCTGCGGTTTGCGCCTGCCGCCCCGCCCTACCCTTTCACCACCCCGAGACAACCCATGACCTATAGCAATACCCAACTTCTGATCGCCAATGAGTGGCGCGATGCCACTGGCGGCAAGAGCCTGGCTGTCATCAATCCCTCCACAGGCCTGGAGATCGGTCGTGTGGCGCACGCAGCCATTGGCGACCTGGATCTGGCCCTGAACGCCGCCCAAAAAGGCTTCAACACCTGGCGCGCGATGTCGGCCGTGGACCGCAGCAAGATCATGCGCCAGGCTGCCGTGCTGATGCGCGAACGGGCCGACAAGATTGCCGAACTGATGACGCTCGAACAAGGCAAGCCGCTGGCTGAAGCCAAGGTGGAGTGCCTGGCCGCCGCCGACATCATCGAATACTTCGCCGAAGAAGGCCGCCGCATCTACGGGCGCATCGTGGCTCCGCGCGTGGCCAATGTGCAGCAGCAAGTCCTGAAGGAGCCCGTCGGGGTCGTGGCGGCCTTCACGCCATGGAACTTCCCGATCAACCAGGTGGTGCGCAAGATGAGTGCAGCATTGGCAACCGGTTGCAGCATCATCGTCAAGGCGCCCGAAGAAACCCCGGCTTCGCCGGCTGAACTGATCCGGGCTTTTGTCGATGCCGGCGTTCCCGCCGGCGCCGTGGGCCTGGTCTATGGCAATCCCGCAGAAATTTCCTCCTACCTGATCGCGCACCCGATCGTGCGCAAGATCACCTTTACCGGCAGCACGGCCGTGGGCAAGCAACTCGCTGCCATGGCCGGCCAATATATGAAACGCGCGACCATGGAGCTGGGCGGCCATGCACCAGTCATCGTGGCGGAAGACGCCGACGTCGCGCTGGCTGTCAAGGCGTCCGCTGGCGCCAAATTCCGCAACGCCGGTCAGGTTTGCATCGCGCCCACGCGCTTCCTGGTGCATAACAGCATCAAGGCCGAATTCACAGCCGCCATGCTGGCTTTCACGCAAAAAATCAAGGTGGGGGATGGCCTGACCGCAGGTACCACCATGGGCCCGTTGGCCAACAGCCGCCGCCTGGAAGCCATGAAGCAGATCACCGAGAAGACCCTGGCAGCGGGTGCCAAGATCGAGGCAGGTGGCGAGCGCATCGGCTCCAGCGGCAACTTCTTCGCACCGACGGTGTTCACTGAAGTGCCGATCGAAGCCGACCTCTTCAACAACGAGCCCTTTGGACCGATGGTCGGCATCCGCGGCTTCAACACCATTGACGAAGCCATTGCTGAGAGCAATCGCCTGCCCTTTGGCCTCTCCAGCTATGCCTTCACGCGCAGCCTCAAGACCGCCCATGCCATCAGCCATGGTATCGAAGCGGGCATGGTCTGGATCAACCAACCCGCAGCCCCTGTGCCGGAAATGCCTTTTGGTGGCGTCAAGGACTCGGGTTACGGGTCCGAAGGCGGCATGGAAGCACTTGAGGCCTACCTCAACACCAAGACGGTTTCCACCGTCATGATTTAAGGCGCTCATCTCGCACAACCGGCGCAGGCTTGCGTGTCTGCGTTGGATCCGCAGCACTTTGGCGATCAATGCACGGGCGGGTCCACGGGTATCGTATCCAAGGGTAAATTCCGGGGGTAATTGATTAGATCAATTCACTTTGCCCTGCGTTTATTTCAGAGTCCTATTTTGAGGAGCTGCCCCATGCATCGCCGGATTGTTCTCTCTGCCGCATTGACCAGGGCCCTGGCTTCCAGCGGTCTTCACGCCCGGTCGGACCTGGCCCTGCATTTTCTGGTGTGCATTCCGCATTCCGCCTTCGGCCGGGCCGCTGCAGCTTGGCAGACCTCTTGAAGATGCAGGAGGCGGAGGTGCTGCGCTGCGGACCCATTGTCAAGGCTTTAGGCTTTCGGGCCGAATAGGAGATTCCATCGTGCACCGCTTCAAACGCCGTCGATTCCTGCAAGCCGCCATCACCGCGGCAGTACCCGGTCTGGGGCTGGCGCAGGGAAGTACCGGCCGGCCCATCCGCGTCCTGATCGGTGTGCCTGCAGGCGGCACGCAGGATGTGCTGACCCGCGCAATCGCCGAGGTAGTGCGCGACACCCTGGGCCCGATGATCATCGACAACCGCTCGGGGGCAGCGGGCAGAATCGCCGCAGAAGCTGTCAAAAATGCAGAGCCCGACGGCCACACCCTCCTGCTGGGTCCGGCCAGCATGATGACGATGTTTCCCAGCGCCTACAAGTCCCTGAGCTACGACCCCTTCAAGGATTTCGCGCCCATCATCAATGCCGCGAGTTTCGAATTGGCGATGGTCGTCAACAACAGCGTGCCAGCCAACAATGTGGCCGAGTTCGTTGCCTGGGCCCGCACCCAGGGCGGCAAGGTCAACTTTGCTTCCTATGGGGCAGGCACACCGTCGCACTTTTTGGGCGAAATGCTGGGCCGTGCGACGGGCATCCAGATGCTGCACGTACCCTACCGCGGCTCGACCCCGGCCAGGCAGGACGTCATGGGTGGCATCGTTCCTGTGTATTTCGATACCGTCGGTGGTGCCATCAGCATGCTGCCGACCGGCCGGGTGAAGGTGCTGGCCAGCAGCGGGGCCAGGCGCTCACCACCTTTGCCATCGGTCCCGACCTTTGTGGAGCAGGGCTACCCCACGGTGCAAGCCTCGGCCTGGTTCGCTTTCTATGCACCTGCTAGGACGCCACCACCGGTTCTGGAGCGACTTCGTGCGGAGTTTGCCCGCGCCGTCAATTCGCGCACCGTCCGCCAGCAACTGCTGCTCAATGGCATGTATCCGGTGGGCGACGGCCCGCAGCAACTCGTCCAGACCATGCGCGAGGACACGGCACGCTGGGCTGGCATCATGCGCGCTACGAATTTTGTAGCACAAGACTGAGACTTACCGAGCGCACTGACCATGAACACCCCCCCAAAGCGGCCCAACATCATCTTCATCGTGGCAGACGACCTGGGCTTTGCCGACCTGGGCTGCTACGGCGGACGCGAGGCGCGGTTCGGCCCTGTATCGCCTGTCCTTGACTCACTGGCGGCAGGGGGCATCAAGTTCACGCAAGGCTACTCCAACTCGCCCGTATGCTCGCCGACACGCTTTGCTCTGATGACCGCGCGCTACCAGTACCGGCTACGAGGCGCGGCCGAGGAACCCATCAACAGCAAGAGTCGTGGCAGCAGCACGCTGGGCCTGCCGCCCGAGCACCCGACCCTGCCCTCTCTGCTGCGGGCTTCGGGCTACCGTACGGCGCTGGTTGGCAAGTGGCACCTGGGCTATCCGCCCCATTTCAGCCCCCTGCGATCGGGCTATGAGGAATTCTTCGGCCCGATGTCGGGCGGGGTCGACTATTTCACCCATTGCGATTCACGAGGCAACCACGATCTCTTTCTGGGTGAAGTGGAAAACCGCACGGAAGGCTACCTCACCGACCTGATCTCTGACCGCTCGGTGGATTTCATTGACCGCATGGCACCCGGCGCCCGGGACGGCAGGCCCTTTTTTCTGAGCATGCACTACACCGCACCGCACTGGCCGTGGGAAACGCGCGACGATGAAGCCCTGGCGCAGGAGGTGAAGGACAACCTCTTTCATCTGCATGGCGGCAACATTCACAGCTACCAGCGCATGATCCACCACATGGACGAAGGCATCGGGCGTGTCAGGGCCGAGCTGGAGCGCCATGGCATTGCCGACAACACCCTGCTGGTATTTACCAGTGACAACGGAGGAGAGCGTTTCTCGGACAACTGGCCCCTGGTCGGCGGCAAGATGGACCTCACGGAAGGCGGCATTCGCGTTCCCTGGATCGCGCACTGGCCAGCGGGAATAGCGCCTGGCGGAACCAGTTCCCAGCATTGCATGACCATGGACTGGTCGGCCACGATGCTCGCGCTTGCGCAGGTGGCTGCAGACCCGACGTTTCCGCTCGATGGCGTGTCGCTGCTGCCTGTGTTGCGGGACGCCAGCGCGGTGTTTGATCGCCCCCTGTACTGGCGCATGAACCACCGCGGCCAGCGCGCGCTGCGTCTGGAGGACTGGAAATACCTGACGGTGGACGGCATTGAATATCTGTTCAATATTCCTGCCGATGAGCGGGAGCGCGCCAATCTGGCCAAACGGCATCCCGAGCGCTTGCATGCATTGCGCGCGCAGTGGGAACAGTGGAACGCCAGCATGCCGCCGATACCGGAAGACGCCACCGTTAGCCTGGGCTACGGCGTGCAGGATATGCCCCAGCGCTGAGGCTAGGGTACGGGCTGGCCTGCCAATTCGGCCAGACGGGCCAGGGCCTGGCGCTTGCCCAGTTTGCGCACAGCAGCAATGGCCGGCAACTGGCTTGCACGCGGGCGATTTTTTCCCTCTTCCCATTTGTAGACCGACTGGGCCGATACACCCATCAGCGTGGCCATTTCGGCAGCGCTGAGGCCCAGGCGCTTGCGCTTGGTGGCAAGGCCTTTGGCGCTGAAGCGAAAACGGCTATCTGCCTCATCTGCGTCTGCCACAACACGCGATCGTGGGCTGGTTTTGCCCAGGCGCTGGACGGATTTTTCAATCACCGCAAGCCGGCGTTTGAGGGCGGCTATCTCGCTTCGGTATTGCGCTGACGCCTTCTTGAGTTTGAGATTTTCGCCACGCAATTCCTTGCGTGCAACGCGTGAAATTTCTTCTTTCAGGACACTGGCGATATTGGGCATAGGGGTATCGATTTATTGGTGGAAACGCGTGAACTAAACCATAGATTCAGGACTTCATTATCTTCCAGATCGATTTTTAGCCCAAAAGCCCCGCTGCCCGCGCAATATTCCACAAGCCCCGCTCGCTCGCATCATGCCCTTTCTGCACGACAACTGGGCAGTCGGAAGGCGCCACGCAGTTCCATGCGGTGACATAACGCGCACACAGGGCTTCGTCACCAATGAAACAGATATCGGCTGGTCCTGCCGACCCATCCCCTGTTTGGAAAAGTTCCAGCGCGCTGGCCAGTTCCATTCCAATCAAAAGCCCCGATAGAAAGTCTGCCAGGCAATCCGGGCCCAGATTGCCCATCAAGCCCGCCGTGCGGACGGAAAAAAGCACATGTGTGGCATGCGCGGGATTTCCCCAACCGCGATGTACCCCCGTCAGGAATGCGTCCTCGAGATAAGGGCCCCGCTCCATCAGCCGCCCCAGGATGCTGTGCTGGCTGAGCACGGCAAACAGTTCGCCCGTCATATAGGTGCGAAACTGCGTGAGGGACCCGTCAGCTTCGCGCCCAACCCATTTGCTGTGGGTGCCCGGCAGCACGCACAAACCGCTTCGCAATGCCCCGCTGCCCCAGACCTGGGTTTCCTCACCGCGCATCACGTCCCATTGGCCACCGGAATCCTGGCAACGCAGGCCTGGGACGATGTGCAGCCTTCGCTCCCCCAGGCCAGTCTCCACCGACGTGAGCGAAGCAGCAAGCGCCTCGAGCTGCGCAGGGCAATCCAGATAGGGGGCTTCCTTCCATCCCTGTCGGCTGCCGATCATGCCGCTGGCGATCAAGGGCACATCCCATTCCGTGAGCCACTCCCCACAAATTGCTTGCAGAGCGGCCGGGAAACCGCCAGTCTGCACCGCCATGACGCCGAGCGCTGCGCTGCACGTGGCCAAGGACTCGCCCGCGGGCCCAAGCAAACTGGCGCGGGCATTGGAGGTACCCCAGTCAAGGGCAATCAGGCAGGGTTGGGGCATGGCAGGCGCTCTCGCTATCGGTGGAGGACGGAAGCTCGCACGCCCGCCCTGACCGCACTCTACCTGAGGCTGGCGGGCGCTAAACTGCCAACATGCATCGCCTGTTTCCCTTTCTGGCATGGCCCAGGCCAAACCGCAGCACGCTGGCGTCCGAGTTGTTTGCCGGCATCACGGTCGGCCTGATGGTGATCCCCCAGGGCGTTGCCTACGCAGCGCTGGCGGGAATGCCCCTTGTTACCGGCATCTATGCCTCCATGCTTCCGGCTCTGGTGGCTGTGCTCTGGAGCGCCTCCACCCGCTTGTCGGTCGGACCGACCGCCCTGACCTGCCTGCTGGTGGCCTCATCCCTCACCGGCCTGGCAGCACCCGGCAGTGCGCAGTGGATCAATCTGGCGGTGTGGTTGGCCTTGTTGTGCGGGCTGCTGCAAGTGGCACTGGGTCTTGCGCGCTTTGGATGGTTGCTCAATGTGGTGAGTTCACCTGTTTTGATGAGCTTTACCCAGGCCGCGGCCGTCCTGATTCTGGCATCGCAAATTCCTGCGCTGCTTGGCTTCCAAACCGACTGGACGGGGATGCTCACCCACCCCGACGTTGATCTGACCGCGGCAGCGTTTGGATTGGTCAGCCTTGCGGCCTTGATCCTGGCAAAGAAATTCTTTCCCCGCCTGCCCGCTGTGGTCATTGTTGTGCTGGCAGCTTCGGGATGGAGTGCTATGACAGATTTCGAGGCCCACGGCGGCAAGGTGGTTGGCGCTCTGACTGCGGGTCTGCCGACTTTATATTTTCCGCAATGGCCCGATTGGCACACCTTGGGCGAACTCGTGGTGCCGACGCTGGTCATTACCCTGATCAGCTTTCTTGAGACTGCATCGAGCGCCAAAGTAGAAAGCCAGCTGGGCAGCCAGCGCTGGAACCAGGACCAGGATTTGATCGGCCAGGGCCTGGCCAAGATCAGCGCGGGCCTTAGTGGCTGCTTTCCCACCAGTTCTTCATTCTCGCGGTCGGCCCTCAATCTTTACGCCGGAGCGAAAACGGGGTGGGCCACCGTGGTCTCGGTTCTTGTGGTGCTGCTGACCCTGCTCTTCTTCACGCCCGTACTCCATCAGGTGCCGCAGTCGGTGCTGGCCGCCGTCGTGGTGGCAGCAATCTATAGTTTGCTCAGGCCCTCGGCTGTCAGCCGGCTCTGGAAGGTATCGCGTGTCGAGGCCCTGACAAGTGTGGCCACATTTACAGTGACCGTGCTTGCCGCGCCGAGGCTTTATTGGGGTGTGATCGCTGGCCTCCTGCTCAGTCTGGGCCATTTTTTGTATCACCGCCTGCACCCGCGCATCATCGAACTGGGCCTGCACCCGGACGGAACCCTTCGCGACCGCCACCTTTGGCACTTGCCGGCATTGGCAGCACGCACCTATGCGCTTCGCATGGATGATGAACTCGATTTTGCGTCAGCCAATGCATTTGAGCGCAATATCCTTGAATACTTGGCTGCGCATCCCGACACAACCCGCGTGTGCCTCTTTGCCCAGCCAGTCAACCGCGTCGACGCCACTGGCGTGGAGGTCTTCATGAAGATGCGCTCGCAGTTGGAGGCACGTGGGATTGGCCTTTACATCAGCGGCATCAAGCTGCCGGTTGAATCCGTACTTCGCAAGGCGGGGGCTCTGGTTCCAGGCCCGTCACTTCAACTGTTTCGAACCGACGCGGAAGCGCTTGCCGCTTTGGCGCTTTGACAGGCACGCCCGGTTCAAGCGCCCAGAACAAGCAAAAAGCAGTTGCAAGCCAAAGTGCCAGATGTCGTGGTTGGAGTAAATAATGCCCGAGCGCGGAGTCGCCACAAAGTTCAGGGTAGCCAGATGCAGGGGATACATGCGCGAAATGCCTCACCTCGATACGGCCCCTGCGGATGGGAGGCTGATACAGCCAGAAAGAGATGAAGCCCGACAAAATAAAAAATAAGCCAATGCCGGAACACCACCGAAAACGCAGACAGCCCTCGAAGGACATCGAGCCCGGTAAAGCGCTCGATACTGTCGTCGGCTATGCGCGCGGGGTTCGGTTGACATGGCAGCCCTTGACATCCTCCCCGGCCTGAAGGCCGGAGATTCCTACTACGCTACGCATGAGCAAGCTCACCCATAGTCGCTTCGGCGGGTTCCCACTTCGCCGGTGCTGCCTGCGCAGCGCTTGCGCGCTGTGCAGGGCTTACCGCACCTCCATGGGCTGTCGCCGCGTGCCCCGCGGCCCTATGTTCTGCCTTGAACTGGGCGCAGCCCAGGGCAAGGATGTTCTTCGCAGCATTCACGTCCGCGTTCTCTGCATGGCCGCAGGCCAGGCAGGAGAACAGCGACTGCGACTTGCGATTGCCGGCGTCTGTGTGGCTGCAGGCCGAACAGCGCTGGCTGGTGAACGCAGGAGGTACAGCGACCACGCTGCCGCCCACGGCGGCAGCCTTGTATTCCAGCTGGCGCCGGAACTCGCTCCAGCCCTGGTCCAGGATGGAGCGATTCAGGCCGGCCTTGGCTTTCACATTGCGACCGGGCGCCGCGGCATCGCCTCGCGCACTGGTGCTCATGTTCCTCACCTGCAGAGCCTCGATCGCAATGACTGGGTGCTGCGCCACCAGGTTAGTGCTCAACTTGTGCAGCCAGCCATTGCGCTGGCGCGCAATGCGCCGGTGCAAGTTGGCCAGCCTCTTGGTCGCCTTCTTGCGATTGCACGAGCCCTTGACTTTCCTGCTCACAGCCCGCTGGTAGCGCCGCAGGCGCACCTGCTGGGCCTTGAGAGCACCAAGGGGCTCGATGAGAGTTCCGCCCGAAGTGGCCGCAAAAGCGGCCACGCCGAGGTCGATGCCCAAGGTCGGCTGGAGGTCCAATGCAGGGGCGACTTCGGCGCCCCGCGTCTGGATGCTCACGAACCACTTGTCGCCCTCACGCGTGAGCGTGAGGTTGCGCAAGGCTCCAGTGACTTCTTTCGACTGGCGCATCCGGATCCAGCCCAGCTTGGGAAGCTTGATGCGGCCGTTGGCCGCGTCAATGCTGAACTGTTTGGGATCTGGAAAGCGGATGCCCGGGTCGAGCCCATAGGGTTTGAACTTGGGGAAGCCGCCTGTCTTGGCAAAGAAGCGCTTGTACGCCTCTTCGAGGCGTCTGAGCACTTGCTGCTGCGGGTGCACGGGCCCCTCAGAGAGCCATGCTGTCTCTGGCGCGTTGCGCCAGGACGTGAGCCACTTGGCCATGTCCACGTAGCTTGCGAACTTCTCAGCGCGCGAGCTGGCGCTCGTGCGCTGGCTGCAGGCGCAGCTGGAATCGGAAAGCCTTGATACTGGACATGCGTAAGGGCTATCCATTTAGCTCCACAGATTTTCCCAACTTCCTCAGCGGGTGCTGGTTGTCGCGAATATTGGCGTAGGTTGCGGGCAGTGCGACCGCAGA
>Ga0208617_1000487_pt1 | contig 11522 bp, 10 predicted proteins | sample CryBogCBE06Nov07_FD_184581 | JGI IMG/M metagenome (GOLD analysis project Ga0208617, IMG submission 184581) | Freshwater microbial communities from Crystal Bog, Wisconsin, USA - CBE06Nov07 (SPAdes) (version 2) | ecosystem: Environmental > Aquatic > Freshwater > Lake | place: Crystal Bog...
CACAGCTCGAAAAGCAATTGCCCAGCAAGGCTGAAATGGATGCCCTGCTGTCGGACATCAACCAGGCCGGCCTTGGCCGTAGCCTCCAATTTGAATCGTTTCGCCCAGGTTCGGTGAGCGTCAAGGAATACTACGCGGAGCTGCCAATCGCCCTGCGCGTGACGGGCCGTTACCACGACATCGGTGCGTTCGCCTCCGATATTGCCAACCTCTCGCGTATCGTTACGCTAAATAACTTGAGTATTACTCCGGTGAAAGACGGCACGCTTGCCATGGATGCAACCGCCAAGACCTTCCGCTACCTCGACCCCGACGAAGTATCGGCCCAGCGCAAGGCAGCGCCAGGGGCCAAGAAATGATTCGCCGCGTCATGGTTCTTCTCATGGCCGTCATGTCGGCGGGATTGTTGGTGTCTGGCTGCTCTGGCTCTGATCAGGAGGAGCTGCAAGCCTGGATGACCGAGCAGCGCAATCTCACCAAGCCCAAGGTGGACCCGATTCCCGAGCCGAAGAAATTTACGCCCAAGGCCTATACGCAGGAAGGGCTTGTGGAGCCATTCAGCAGCCAGAAGCTGGCGCAGGCACTCAAGCGCGACTCCAACAACCAGGCGACTTCCAACGCCGCCCTGGTCGCACCCGAGCTGAACCGCCGCAAGGAGCCTCTGGAAGCCTATCCGCTGGACAGCATGGTCATGGTCGGCAGCCTCATGCAAAGCACCCAGCCTGTTGCGCTGGTGCGCATAGACAACCTGCTTTATCAGGTCAAGATCGGAAGTTATCTGGGGCAAAACTATGGCCGGATTACCAAAATTTCAGAAACCGAAGTTGCATTGCGCGAAATCGTCCAGGATGCGGCTGGCGAGTGGATTGAACGCGTCGCAACTTTGCAGCTTCAAGAGAGGTCAAAATGAACAAGCACCCATGGCTCCATAGTCGTTTATTGAGGACTGGTTTGCTTGCGTTGGGCCTATTGGCGCAGGCTGGCTGGGCCAACGCCCAAAATGCGATTGAGGCGGTGGCCGCTTCCATTCAGGGTGGAGTCGAGGTAGTTCGCATAGACCTGACCCAAGCCCTGACGGCCGTTCCCGCAGGCTTCATTATCCAGTCCCCCGCCCGCATTGCACTTGATTTCCCCGGGGTTGGCAATAACACCGGCCGCAACGCTCTGGAAATCAACCAGGGCAATATCAAGTCGGCCAATGTGGTTCAGGCGGGGGAGCGTACCCGCCTCGTGCTCAATCTCAAACAATCGACTTCCTACTCGGCCGAGATTCAGGGCAAGTCCCTTTTGATCACGCTGGCCCCGCTGGCTGCCACGCAGGCATCCACTAGCGTGGCACCCCCGTCTACCGCGCCAGCTGTATTTGCGGAAAGCCGAAACCGCGAAACCCTGCCGCTGAAGGATATTGATTTCCGCCGCGGCAATGACGCCAGCGGGAAGGTCGTCGTCGATCTGGCCAACAACCAGGTGGGCGTTGATATCCGCCAGCAGGGCCAGAACCTCGTTGTCGAGTTTCTGCGCACCTCCCTGCCGGAGGGCTTGCGTCGCAAGCTGGACGTATCCGATTTCGGCTCGCCCGTCCAGACGGTTACCACGTTCCAGGTCGGTGACCGCGTGCGCATGGTCATCGAATCCAAGGGCCTGTGGGAACACAGCGCCTACCAGAGCGACAACCAGTTCGTTCTGGAAATCCGATCGCAAAAGGTGGACGCTTCCAAACTCACCCAGGGCGTGGGATATAACGGCGAAAAACTCTCGCTCAATTTCCAGAACATCGAGGTTCGCTCCCTGCTTCAGGTGATCGCTGATTTCACCAACTTCAACGTGGTGACTTCCGACTCGGTTACCGGCGCGGTGACCCTTCGGCTCAAGGATGTTCCCTGGGATCAGGCGCTGGACATCATCTTGCAGGCCAAGGGCCTGGGCATGCGCAAGAGCGGCAATGTGCTCTGGATTGCCCCGAAGGATGAAATAGCCAGCAAGGAAAAAATCGACCTGGAGTCGCGCAATGCCATCCAGAGCCTCGAGCCCGTGCGGACCCAGGCGTTCCAACTCAACTACACCAAGGCTGCCGATATTGCCGTTCAGTTGACCAGCAACGGCATTGGCGGAACCGCACTAAACAACGCCCGTATTTTGTCCGTGCGCGGCAGCGTGATTGCCGAGCCGCGCACCAATCAGCTTTTTGTGACGGACATCAGCTCCAAGCTTGAACAGGTTCAGGCCCTGATCGCCAAGCTGGACGTTGCCGTGCGGCAAGTCCTGATCGAGGCGCGAATCGTTGAAGCCTCGGACAGCTTTGGCAAATCGCTCGGTATCCGCCTGGGTGCAACGGACCTGCGTGGCCAGCAAGGCGGCACGCCGGGCTACAGTATCGGTGGTGGCAACAGTGTTGCCTTCGGAACGAGCTACAGCAATGCCGTTGCCACGACCAACCAGGGTGGCACCGTAGACACGACAAGCAACTTCGTGAATCTGCCCGCAGCCGGCCAAAACGGCTATAACCCCGCAACCGTTGCGCTGTCGATTTTCAGCGCTGCCGCAAACCGCTTTTTGAATCTGGAGATTTCTGCGCTGGAAGCCGATGCCACAGGCCGTGTGGTCTCCAGCCCGCGCGTGATTACCGCCGACCAGCAACGGGCGTTGATCGAGCAGGGCACGGAACTCCCCTACCAGGTTGCAACCTCCAGCGGGGCGACATCGATCGCGTTCCGCAAGGCCAATCTGAGCCTGTCCGTCACACCGCAGATTACGCCCGAGGGCAACATCATTCTTGACCTAGATATCAACAAGGACACGGTGGGCCAGTCCACAGCAGCCGGCTTTGCGATTGATACCAAACACATCAAGACCCAGGTCCTGGTGGAGAACGGCGGAACGGTGGTCATTGGCGGCATCTTCACGCTGACTGAAACTGATTCTGTAGCCCAGGTGCCCGTGCTTGGCGACATTCCCGTAGTTGGCAACCTGTTTAAGACAAAAGCCAAGAGCGTGAACAAGTCCGAGACCCTCGTATTCATCACGCCCAAGATGGTCTCTGACCGGACCGCGGCGCGCTAATCCAAACCAATCAATATTCCGCTTTAGGGAAGCAGAGACATGAAAATTATTCAACTTCTGGCTGCGGCAACTCTCGCAACGGTTTTGGCCGCGTGTGGGGGTGGCGGGGGGAGCGGGGGGACGCCTTTGGTGGGAACAAATAGTTCTACATCCAGTTCGAGCAGTTCAACCACTACGACGACCAGTTCAGTTTCCAACTCGACAGTTTCATCGGTAGCTACTGCTGCCGCAGTCAATGTCACTGCCAATTCATTCTCTATTCCAAGCGGGAGCGGTAGCAGTGTCATAACTGCACTGGTCACTGATTCCAATAACAACGCAATTGTAGGAGCGCCTGTCAGCTTCGGCGCCAGTTCAGGGGTTTTGACAAGCGTTGTTGGTATTACCGGCTCCAATGGCGGCGCATCTGCTACCCTCATTCCGGGTGCACTCAGATCGAATCGCAACATTACCGTCACAGCTACGAGTGGTGGAGTCGGCAGTGCAGTGGTCGTCGCCGTTACCGGAACGAGTTTGTCTGTGTCTGGACCGTCAAGCATGGCGACTAACGGTACCGTTAGCATCCCTATAAAATTGGTCGACTCTACTGGAATAAACGGAATTGCCAATCAAGTTTTGACTGTAGGATCGGCTCTAGGGAATCTCGGAGTCTCTAGCGTTACCACGGATAACCTAGGCAATGCGACTATTGTTTACACCGGTACATATGTGGGTAATGACACCGTGACAATTAGTGGTGCCGGGACAAGTGCTAGTCTGAACATAGCCGTTGCGACTGTGCCATTTGTTGTAATCTCCCCATCTGCAAATCAAAATATAGCTGTCGGAACAAGCTATCCTGTTGTATTCCAATACAACGGCCCGTTGCCGCAATTGGTATCTTTTTCGAGCACTCAAGGTACTGCCAGCCCAGGCTTTGCGACAACTAATGGCGCGGGGCAAGTCACAGTGAATGTATCTTCAACAGCGGCTGGACCCGCGCTAATATCGGCGAGTGCTTTGGGTAAGTCGATATCCGTACCTGTAAATTTCGTATCTGTTACTCCGGCAAATGTTATTTTGCAGATGGCTCCGAGCTATATTGGCCTAAATACGGGGGGTAGTACGGCCAACCAGTCTGTTGCTACTGCCTCGGTGCGCGATGCCAACAACAATCCAGTTGCTGGGCAACAGGTCAATTTCGGCTTCCCGAATGGTGCGTTGGGTGGTGCAAGCTTGAGCCCAGCTTCCGCAACGACGAATTCGAATGGTGTCGCGACAGCCAATTTGATCGCAGGCACTTCGCCAACTGGACCCAATCAGCTAATTGTCAGTGCAACCGTAAATGGAACCTCTGTTTACGGAACAGCCGCTATGACAGTGGGTGGCACGGCTCTAAATGTGAAAGTAAGTACGGATAATCTAATAACGCCGTTGACCGTTACGAATGGAGGCGTTTCGGTTGCTTATTATCAGAAGAACTTTCTTATCAATGTGACTGATTCAAACGGCGTTGGGGTGCCTAATCAGAGTGTATCTCTGGGCGTCTATCCAATTTCGTATGGTAAAGGCATTCTCGCTTGGACTGGCACCACGTACGCTGCAACTCCTACTGCAGTAATAAGCGCATTCCTCACTGCTGGGCAGGTAGTATTCTGTGCAAATGAGGATCCGACTGGAAATAGTGTTTTGACTTCGGCGAATTCATACCTCGACCTTAACGGCAACGGCATTCTGGATCCTGGAGGCCCAATTGTGTTAACTCAGAGTCCGGTAACTACCAACAGTCTCGGACTTGCTGCGGTTGGTGTGCAATATGGCCAAACGCAAGCCCCTTGGATCGTCTACCGAATAACCGCTACTGTTAACGTTGCCGGGAACCAAAATTCTGGGTCGGCTACGTTAGTTAGCGTTGGCTCTTCGGCTGACTTTAATTCGCAGTCGCCTGGTCCTGCGGCGGTTTATAGTCCTTATGGTCATTACGGCACCTGCGGAAACCCAAATTAGGCGTTCTCATCATTGATCGCACTTGTCGGCCTCCCGGGCTCCGGAAAAACCACCGTTGGACGTCAACTCGCGCGCAGGCTTAATATCGGTTTTGTAGATTCGGACCCTGCGATTGAGCAGCGTATAGGCTGCTCGATCCGCGAGTTTTTTGAGCGCGAGGGCGAAGAAACCTTCCGCGACGTCGAGCAACAGGTCATCGATGACCTGACGCGCACCCACTCCGGGGTCCTGTCCACCGGCGGCGGGGCCGTGCTCCGGCCGCACAACCGCGAGCACTTGCGTACGCGGGGCCAGGTGGTGTATCTGCGCTCCAATCCCGAGGAAGTCTTTCGCCGCCTGCGCCACGACCAGAATCGCCCCTTGCTTCAAGTGGGCAACCCGCTCACCCGCCTGCGCGATCTCTTCACCGTGCGCGACCCGCTCTACCGTGAGACGGCGCATTTTGTGATTGAAACTGGCCGCCCTTCAGTGGCCACCCTAGTGAACATGATCATCATGCAGCTGGAGCTCGCAGGCGTCTCGCCTTCGGCTGTGGCCGATTCCGGGGCCGTGCCGGCACCCAATTCATAGCCTCTACACTCGGGGGTATGTCGATACCGCATGCACCTGAAACCGTCGTCAACATCGCTCTGGCCGAGCGCAGCTACCCCATCGTGATTGGCAGCGGCCTGCTGGATCAGCCACAGACCTGGAGTAAACTGCCCCGAGCCGCCAGCGCATTGGTCGTCTCGAACACGACCGTGCATCCGATCTATGGAGCCAGGCTGCGTGCTGCGCTTTTGCCCCATTTCGGGCGCATTCTGGAGCTGAATCTTCCGGACGGCGAGGCCCACAAGGACTGGAACAACCTGCAAGCCATTTTTGATGCGCTGCTGTCCAACGGGTGCGACCGCAAGACTGTGCTCTTTGCCTTGGGCGGCGGGGTCGTGGGCGACATGACCGGTTTTGCGGCGGCCTGCTATATGCGCAGTGTGCCCTTCGTGCAGGTTCCGACGACCTTGCTTGCCCAAGTGGATTCTTCGGTGGGCGGCAAAACCGCAATCAACCACCCGATGGGAAAGAACATGGTGGGTGCGTTTTACCAGCCGCTCATGGTGCTGGCCGACCTGGACACGCTGCAAACCCTGCCGGCGCGCGAAATGAGCGCAGGCCTGGCCGAGGTCATCAAATACGGCCCGATTGCCGACATGCTCTTTTTCGACTGGATCGAGGCCCACATCGAACCGCTCGCTGCCCGTGATCCGGAGGTGCTGGCGTTCGCCGTGAAGCGCTCCTGCGAAATCAAGGCTTCTGTGGTGGGGCAGGACGAGCGCGAATCGGGCCTGCGGGCCATCCTGAATTTTGGGCATACCTTTGGCCATGCGATTGAAGCGGGGTTGGGCTTTGGCGTCTGGCTGCATGGTGAAGCGGTGGGCTGTGGCATGGTCATGGCGGCCGAGCTTTCACGGCGCCTGGGCCTGGTGGATGCGGCTTTTGTGGAGCGATTGACGCGGCTGATTGAGCGGGCCGGCCTGCCCGTGGTCGGACCCAACCTGGGTGCCGATGAATACCTCCACCACATGCGTGTAGACAAAAAGGCTGAAGGTGGTGAGATGCGCTTCGTGGTGATTGAGTCTCCTGGCCGGGCGGGCGTGCGCGCGGTGCCGGACGCCACCGTGCGCGAAGTGTTGGCGACATGCTGCAATGCTGGCTAGTTACGCCAGCGATCCGGCGCAAAGCCGCGGGCGCAAGTACCCGCTGAGCGGGGGTTCGCGCGCGGATGCAAGCGCTGCGCCGTCGCCGGAGTTTCGTGGCGAATTCCAGCGGGATCGGGATCGCATCGTGCACTCCAGTGCGTTCCGGCGCCTGGTCTACAAAACCCAGGTCTTCCTGAACCACGAAGGTGACCTGTTCCGCACCCGCATGACGCACTCGCTGGAAGTGGCGCAGTTGGGCCGGTCCATCGCGCGTGCGCTGGACCTCAACGAAGACCTGGTCGAGGCCATCGCGCTGGCGCATGACCTGGGGCACACGCCCTTTGGGCATGCCGGCCAGGATGAGCTCAACGATTGCATGCGCGGGCATGGGGGCTTCGAACACAACCTTCAAAGCCTGCGGGTCGTGGACGAACTGGAGCAGCGCTATCCCGCGCATCCCGGCCTAAACCTCTGTTTTGAAACCCGCGAGGGAATCTTGAAGCATTGCTCCCGGCGCAACGCCCTGGCGCTGGAGCAGCGTGAGGCGGGCGGCGTTGGTCGTCGCTTTCTTGACGGAGCGCAGCCAAGCTTGGAAGCGCAGCTATGCAGTCTGGCTGACGAGATCGCCTACAACGCTCACGATATCGACGACGGTGTGCGCTCCGGTCTGATCACGCTGGAACAGGTTCGCGGTGTGTCCCTCTTCAACCGGTTCTTTGAACAGGCCTTGCAGGAATACCCCCAACTTGCGGGGCACGGGCAGGAGCGCCGTCTGCTTTACGAGACCATCCGGCGCGTGCTGAGCAGCATGGTGCATGACGTGATCCATGCGACATCCGTGCGCCTGCAGGGCGCAGGCCCGCTGACAGCCCAAGGGGTCCACGAGCACCCCCCCTTGGTTGGCTTCAGCGAACAGATGGGCCTGGAGTCCGCCTCACTCAAGCGCTTTCTGCTACAAAATTTATATCGCCACCCGGAAGTGATGGCCACCACCCAAAGCGCGCGGCAGATCGTGCGCGAGCTGTTTGCCTGCTATGTTGAGCGACCTGAATTGATGGGCTCCGCACTGCGCCCCGCAGTTAACGGTTTGTCCCCCGAGCATGCCGTGGCGGACTACCTTGCAGGCATGACGGACCGCTTCGCCGCCCGCGAGCACGAACGCCTGACCGGGCGGCGTGTCTTCGCGCCATGAAGCTGCAGCCCGCCCATGTGGTGATTCTTGCGGGTGTTACTGCCGCGATGCATGTGGGCAAGCTCCCGACTGCATTGCCTGTGCTGCGCGCAGCCCTGGGCCTTGATCTGCTCGAATCGGGCTTCCTGCTTTCGCTGGTGCAATTCGCGGGCATGGCCCTCGGGCTGGCAGTGGGCCTGCTGGCCGATGGCTTTGGTTTGCGCCGCACCATGGTCAGTGGTCTTGCCATTCTTGCCCTTGCCAGCGCACTGGGTGCAGGAGCGCACAGCGCTGCGGTGATGCTCGTGTTGCGCGGCCTGGAGGGGCTGGGGCTGTTGTTGACCGTGCTGCCCGCGCCGAGCCTGATCCGGAGCCTTGTTCCAGTGCGGCAACTCAGTCGCAGCCTTGGCTTATGGGGCATCTATATGCCAACCGGAACCGCCTTGGCCCTCGCGTTGGGGCCCTGGGCTGTTGGCGCACTGGGTTGGCGCGCCTGGTGGCTGGCATTGGCGGCCCTCGCTGCCGCTCTGGCCTTCGGTGTCTGGCTTGTCGTTCCCGATGACCGCCGGGCGGGAAAAGCGGCACCAACGATCTCGAATTGGCCGCAGCGCCTGCACCAGACGCTGAGCAACGGCGGGCCCTGGCTGGCTGCCGGATGCTTTGCGGTTTACTCTGGGCAATGGCTTGCCGTTGTCGGGTTCCTGCCAACGATCTATGCGGACGCAGGGATTGCCGCTGGCCGCGCAGGATTGCTCACGGCATTGGTGGCGGGCTGCAACATGCTGGGCAATATGGCCTCGGGCCAGATGTTGCACAGGGGTCTGCGGGCGCAAACGCTGATGTTCACGGGCTTTGCCACCATGGGCGTCAGCTCCGTGCTTGTCTACGCAGGGTTGGGGGCGTGGTTGGGAGGGCCTCTCGCGCAGCTGTTGTGCGCCTGCATATTCTCGGCAGTGGGGGGCCTGATACCGGGTACTTTGTTTGCAGTGGCCGTGCGGGTCGCGCCTTCGCTGACGACCGTGTCTACCACCGTGGGCTGGATGCAGCAATGGTCATCTCTAGGCCAGCTCGGAGGCCCGCCTCTGGTGGCCTGGCTTGCCGCCCAGCGGGGCGACTGGCACAGCACCTGGTGGTTCACGGTTACCTGCTCCCTGCTCGGGCTTGGCATGGCCTGGGTGCTTTGCCGGCGCGTTGCGCCCGGTTGAGGGATTGCGGAACTCTAGGGTATGCTTCCGGCCAATCCGATTATCAAGAACCTTCCTCTGGAGTTGCCATGAGCTTTTTGAATCAGCTCAAGAGCCAAGCCGATGCGCTGCAAAGTCAGCAAAGCAACGCGCAGATCAATCTGCAAGAAAACACCCGCAAGACCGAATTGGCCTGCAAGACGGTGTGGCACTACGTCGATGATCTGGCCAGGCAACTCAATGTCATTGCGCCGCCCGGGCCGCGATTCACGCTCGATGGCAAGACGCCCTGGCCGGCAATGAAACTGGTTGATTTCCGGGTGGACTCACGTCGCAAAATGCTGCGCAACACCGAAGTGGTTGATTACATTGCCATGGGTTGGCGCATCGTTCCAAGCATTGGCAACCCGGTGGGGGGCAAGGTGGAGGTGAACTTTCCACCCGACCTGCAGCGTGTGGAATCCCGGCTGGCGTTTGGCTCTGTGGCGCATGAACGCAAGGAAATTCGGCACCCGGAGAAAAACAGCCTGCTCGCCATCCGGTTTGAGTATCTGACGGAGTCCCGGGGTAACCTGTCTGTGACGCCCGATCACGACAAGGCTAGTCTGGCCTTTCGGCTGGCCAATGCCAATGGTTTCGAGGTTGCAACGGTGACCTACACGGCTTCGGCGATCAACAGCGAACTGCTCGACGAACTGGCCAAGCTGATCGTCGCGCAGCCGAGCCGCTTTGTCTGAAATGGGTCATACAATCGGGGTCAGATTCCAATTATCATGATGCGGTACCCTCCGCAACACCATGGCCCGCCTGCCCCGATTGACCGTTCCAGGGTATCCGCACCACATCATCCAGCGCGGCAACAACCGCCAGCCGATCTTTGCCAGCCCGGGTGACTATCAATCTTTGTTGGCCCTTTTGACGGAAAACGCGGCCAAATTCGGCGTGGCTGTGCATGCCTATGTGCTGATGGGGAACCACTTTCATTTGCTGGCCACGCCAGACAGCCCCGACGGAATCCCCAATGTGATGCAGGCCGTGGGGCGCCGCTATGTGCGCTGGTTCAACGACGCCCAAGGGCGCAGCGGGACGCTTTGGGAAGGGCGCTACAAGTCCACCCTGGTGCAGTCCGACACCTATCTGCTCGCCTGCATGGCCTACATCGACCTCAACCCGGTGCGCGCCGGCATGGTGGCGCACCCGCGCGACTATGTCTGGTCCAGCCATGGCCATTACGTCGGTCTGCGCACCGACCGGCTCGTCACCCCGCACCCCCTGGTCTGGTCACTGGGCAATACGCCGTTCGCACGCGAAGCTGCCTATGTCGAGCTGGTTCAACGGGGGATCACTGATCAGCAAAAACAGGACTTGACCGAGTCTGCACTCAAGGGCTGGGCGCTGGGAGAGCCCGGATTTGTGGCGGATTTACAAAAGCATACTGCGAGGCGGGTCAGCAAATCGCTGGCCGGAAGGCCCGCTGGAAAGCAGTCTTGAGATAAAAAGGGCCCGTAGCCCTCAAGAATTAAGTTTGATCCGCTATAATTTTTGATATGTCCCCTTTTTAACACCGAAGAAAATGCGATGGTTGAAATTAGAATCTGACCCCATTTAATTTTCTTGGCATTTTTGTTGCTCTGCAGTATCCTCGCTAACCCTGTGAATCCTGAATGAGGAATGCGCCATGAGCACCGCTGCCGAAAAAGCCCAATTGCAACAACACGGTCTTTACGATCCATCGCAGGAGCACGATGCCTGCGGAGTGGGTTTTGTTGCGCACATCCGGGGCGAAAAAAGCCATGCCATCGTGGCCCAGGGATTGAAGATTCTTGAAAACCTTGACCATCGCGGCGCAGTAGGTGCTGACAAACTGATGGGCGATGGCGCTGGCATCTTGATCCAGGTGCCCGACGCGCTCTACCGCGAAGAAATGCAGGCCCAGGGCGTTACCTTGCCTGCTCCCGGGGAATACGGCGTAGGGATGATTTTTCTGCCCAAGGAGCATGCCTCCCGCCTGGCCTGCGAGCAGGAAATGGAACGCGCCATCAAGGCCGAGGGCCAGGTGGTCCTGGGCTGGCGCGATGTGCCCGTCAACCGCGACATGCCCATGAGCCCTGCCGTGCGCGAAAAGGAGCCGGTGCTGCGCCAGGTCTTCATTGGCCGCGGCAACGACGTGATCGTGCAGGATGCGCTGGAGCGCAAGTTGTATGTGATCCGCAAAACGGCCAGCGCCGCGATCCAGAATTTAAAGCTCAAGCACAGCAAAGAGTATTACGTGCATTAGCATTAGCTTATCGTGATCGTCGTTTATATAAAAGAAAAATTCGTGGCGTATGGATTCGTCGTATGAATTCGTTTTTACGAGGCTATTCATGCTCACTTTGTAGCACTTCGCAGCGCCAAAGGCGTACGCAAGTTAAGCCGCAAAGCGGTGCTCCGAAGGACCTTAAT
>Ga0208617_1000488_pt1 | contig 11510 bp, 17 predicted proteins | sample CryBogCBE06Nov07_FD_184581 | JGI IMG/M metagenome (GOLD analysis project Ga0208617, IMG submission 184581) | Freshwater microbial communities from Crystal Bog, Wisconsin, USA - CBE06Nov07 (SPAdes) (version 2) | ecosystem: Environmental > Aquatic > Freshwater > Lake | place: Crystal Bog...
AGAAGCACAACCAGTAAGTGCGAATACAAATGTTCCAAACACGGCAACATACAGGGCAGGTTTAATATATTTGCGCATACCTATACTTATTATTACTATTAGCTATTTCTACGCCAATCTACTACCCTTACAAAATCTGGCACTTTGTTATTCCAATAAAGATTGCCACCAAAATAAGCTATTTTTGTACCATCTATTATCTTTGTTTTAATATTGCTTTTATTATTAATAATGTATTCCATCATTGGCAACCTATTGTATTGAATTAATATTTCAATATTAGTTGTATGGTTTACATGTATTAAAATATCGCTTACCTTTTTTGAATTAAACAACCACCCATCTTCTTCAACTTCTATTATAAATGCCCCTCTATTATTTTCTTCTATATTAACATTGCCCTTTACGTCTATAAGCATATCCTTTTTACTACCATGCACTACCATATCTACACCGCTTATTTGCTTTTCTTGCTGACTTGGATAGTGTGTTACTTTGTAACCTAGGTTAGTAAAATAGCTAACTACTTTAAGTTCAGTATCATCTCCTACTTTACCGGCATTACCAAAGGCTTCTTCAGATGACTTACTCCAGTAATCAATCAACCTGTTGCTCATTATTTAATAATTTTTCAGTTTTCTCTAAAATAGGACGCAAGTAGTTAATAGTAAAGTATTCTGCTTCATATTCATCTCTAGCATATGCTACTACCTTAGCTACTTCGCTAAGTTGACGTAAGTTAAAATACAATTCGCTATTTGGTATTTGTTTAATGGGTTTCATGTTGTTATTATGGTAACTTTTAACCATAAAGTCAACTGTTTAATCAAAAAAACCATCATCTCTTAACTTTTTTAACATAGAGTTCCAACCAAACATTATAAAAAATATAATAGCTAATAGTATTGCTATACCAAACACAATTATAAAAAATATATTAATTAAGTGGTGCATATTATGTCCATAAATAATCTCTATTTTGTATTACCCAAATGCATAGTTCTGTATCTTTATTTTTAATCTCTTTAGATATAGTATCTACTTCATTATAACGATTTAAATCATACTCAGTAGTTATTTCTATTTGTTCATAAGCCGTATTAAGCTTCTCTAATAAGAACGGGCGCTCGTACTTAACATAGTTGTATAACCCTTTAAGCTTTTTTCCTTTTTCAGATACTCCTTCCTCAGACCAATCTGTAACTTCAAATGTCTTTTCTACTTCTACAAACTCAATAATAGCTTGAAAATGAAAGTGCGGTACAAGTTCAACTAAGTCCATATACTGTACAGAGAATACAGCATTGCGCATTCTACGGCGAGGATTAATAATATAGCGCTTTAATCCTTTAATAGTACGGTAGTAACGTCTAAATGTATATTGAAAGCTCTCTTTTAACCAATACTGAATAGGGTATTCTTTCTTGATATGCTTTTCCCAATTGTTCCAGTCATTTATCATCATAGCGAAAGGAGCCTCATACCAACCTGTAGGCCAGTACCACTTACGAGGTACCCTTTCAGAACGAGGTAACTTTAACCACTCTTCAGTTGTAGTAACTATCTGTTTTTTGTTCATTTTTCTTTTCCGTTACTACTTCAGCGTAACGTATCACTCCATCAACATAATTATGAAAAGCTGTATTCAAGTTTATCAAATGCGGATATTTTTTAGTTTCTAACAGGTATTTAATATCCGCATTATACTCTAAACGATAGTAAAAGCGTAACGTACCGTACTTCTCTTTCACTTGTTCAGCTATTACCTGCGGACACTCTACACTATAAATGTAGCTATCTTCATCTCTATACCTAACTGGTTTTATACCTAAGCGCTCTGCATCCTCTTTATCTATATCCAGATATGTAGTATAGGTATAAGTTAAAGCGTGACATAAAGTATCAATAATATCATACCAATCATCAGGTGTCTCAATGCCCCAGCACATAGCGGTCTCTTTCATTGATTTATCTTTATCAGCAAATATCTTTGGATACTTGTTATATAGCTGTACTTGTAGTTCTGGGCTCATTTAGTTATTATCGTTACCTAAATGTAGAGTGCCAGCTTTTAATACAATAGTTTTAGGGTCTTTTAAATCCAAATCAATCCATTTAAGATATCTATCAAAGTACTCTCCATCATCGGTTAGTACTTTAACTAAGGTATCTTCTGGTATACTATTAAGATATTCTTTGAGTTGTTTTACTGTTGTCATTTCTTTTTTTTACTTTAGAAACTTTAAACGATCCATCTGACTGTGGTGTCCAGATAAGACTATCATCTTTTGTCCAGCCTATATCTTTAATAAGCGAGTTTGGTAAATCGATATAGAGATCTTTAAAGTTTGGATTCTCTTGTATCATTAAAAGCCAAGATGCAGTTTGTTTAGGTAAAGTCTTTTTTTTCATAATTACTACTTTGAGTGAGAGCCGTCACAATAGCCTGTTTTACTTTTACCACAAGTACATTTAGGTCTATTGAACTCCGATAACTGTCTGGTCATAGCACTAAAATTATTTAAAGTGTTGGGTTTGACTGGCAATGCTGCGGATTTAGCACCAGGCGGGGTAAATTTTACACCTTTGTTGTTCATATATAATATTAACATTATTTAACCATAAAGCCACAAAAAAAGCCTGCATTGCTGCAGGCTTTGTTGCAAGTATATACTCTTTATTAAGGAGCACTTACTTCATATACTTCAAGCAATACGTTACCAGCATTACCATTTAAGCCTACTACTGTTGCTGTGTAAGCACCAGGTTGTAATGTTAACACTGTAGCACAGTCAGCACTACCAGCTGTTAGCGGGAATGCACCAACTGTAGCAGCCGTAGAGCTTAATGTAGCATTGTTAGCCCAACCGCTATTAGTTGCGACAACAGTACCAGCGCTATTGTATACTGTTAATTTAGGTGTTGTTAACACCCCTGTAATGCTATAATTAGCTAATGAAGGCCCAACAGCTCTAATAAGAACTGTTTCTGTTGAGTTACCTTGAATGATAAAGCCTGCTGTTAAAGTGTTACCACTTGCAAGCATACCACGAGCTGATAGGTTGACAATACGTGAAGTAGGATCTGAAGCAGAAGCATCATAGATTTCTACAATTGCGTTACCAGTACTGTTACCAGTTACTATAGCTGTATAGGAACCTGGATTAAACGCAGTCATTAGTGCAGCATCCTTTGATCCAGTAGGTAATGCGAAAGCCCCTACCTTAGCAAACGTTGTAGCTAATGAACTATTCCAACCGCTATTAATACCTAATACATCTGATGTAGAATTATATAAGGTTAATGTCGGAGCTGTTAATGGAGTAGCAACATTGAATGCACTAAGAGCTGGACCAACACCACGTACTAATACGTTCTTTGGTTCAGTGCCTTTTACAACAAATCCTACTGTATAGGTATTGGTTGGTGTAATGGTACCTAACGCAGAGATGTTCACTAAACGAGTAGTTGGAGCAACTACCGCAACACTGTTAGTTGTTGTAATAGCGCTTAAGCTACCAATAACAGCTAATTGATAAGTTGTATTAGCAGTTACTGTTACGTTATATGTAGCACCAGATACTACTGTACCAACGTTAGGAGTAATGATACCTGTACCGTTAGCAAATGTAGGTGTAATAGCTACTACACCACCACCATAAGGTACTGTATTAGTAGATAACGTTAATGTACCAGTTGGTTGAGGAACTACAGTAACATTAAACGATTGAGTAGTTACTTGACCGGCCGGGTTAGTTACTGTTAATACAATAGGACCAGTAGCTGTTGGGTATATTGTATAGGAACGACCAGATAATACATTACCGCTTACCCCAGTTAATGTAGCAGTACCATTAGCAAAGTTAGGCGTAATAGTAATAGAACTACCTGCAATAACGTTTGTAGCAGATACTGCTGTTGCACCAGAAGTTGTAGGTGCTGGATAAACATTAACAATAGCGTTCTGTGTTGTAACCGTACCTGCTGGGTTAGTTACTGCTAATGTATATGTTGTATTAGCTACTGGGGTATCAGTATATGTATTGCCAGATACTACTGCACCAATATTAGGTGTAATAGTAGCAGTACCATTAGCGAAGTTAGGCGTAAACGATACTGTTTGACCTAACGTTAAGTTAATATTACCAGTAGCTAAAGCCTTAGCTGTTGGAGCAGCATATACATTTAACGTTAATGGTTGAGTAACAGAAGTACCAGCTAGGTTAGTTACTGTATAGTTATACGTTGTAGTAGCATTAGGGGTTAACGTTACTGTAGCAACACCGTTGTTAGTTGTTACAACTGCACCTGTATTAGGAGTAATAGAAACAATACCACCAGCATAGTTAGCCGTAAACGATAGTGATTGACCTAACGTAATAGCATTAGTTGTTAGAGCAACATTATCTGTTGTAGCAGCAGCATAAACGTTAACTTGAGCATTCTGTGTAATAGCTACACCAGATGGATTGGTTACTGTTAATGTATAAGCTGTATTAGCTGTAGGTGTATCAGAGTAACTGTTACCAGATACTACTGCACCAATATTAGGTGTAATAGCACCAGTACCACCTGCAAAGTTAGGTGTAAAGGTTACTGATTGACCTAAGGTAAGATTGATATTACCAGTTGCTAATGCATTAGCTGTTGGGTAAGCTAAACCATTGAACGTAAAGTTCTGTGTATTGGCTGTATAGTTAGACGTACCATTTTGTGTAGCTTGAACAACTACTGGGTTAGTGTCTGCTAATGTTAATACCCCGTTATTAAGTGTAGCATTACCAGATACTAATGTATAGGTAATAGTACCACCGGAAGGTGAAGTAGCATTTAACGTTACAGGAACGCTAACTGTTGGTAATGGGGCTGATGGTAACGTAATAGCTTGTGAAGCTTGACCAACTACTAAGCTACCACCTACTGTACCGTAATAATATGGATCAGTAATAGAAGCTGTTACTGCATATGTACCAGGCAATGTAGGAGCAGTAGAACCACCTGGATAATAAGTTAACGAATAACTTAAACCGTTAGGTGTAGTTGTTACTGTTGGGTTAATAGCATTGCCTGTATAAGCCTGAGTTGTATTGCTTAAGGTAATAGTACCTGCCTGAGCAACACGCGTCAATGTAATACTATTATTAGTAGTTGTACCTACAGGATTGGTTACGGATAATGTATAGTTAGTAGTAGCTGTAGGTGCTACATATACAATTGCATTAGAAGTAACACTACCTACATTAGGTGTAATAACTGCAGTACCACCAGAGAAGTTTGGTGTTAAAGCTATTAATGAACCGATTGTAAATGATGTACCACTGCTTGTTAATGCAGCTGTTGGTACTGGATATACTGCAACACTATTATTTGTAGTAGCTGTAGCATTATTAGAGCTTGTTACTGTTAACGTATATAGTGTATTAGTTGTAGGGGTTACTGTATAGCTGTTACCAGATACAACGGCACCTATACCATTATCAATAGCACCTGTACCGTTACTAAAGTTAGGAGTTAACGTGATAGTACCCCCTGCTGTAATAATAGTTGGTGACACATTTAAACCGCTTGCTACAGGAGCTGGAGCTGCTGCAATTGTTACTGTTGTACTTGATGTTGTTGTAACACCACCGGATGTAACGTTAACATTATATACAGTAGTAGTTGTTGGAGTAAAAGAATATGTGTGACCGGATACTGCAGAAGCTACTAATACTGTACCGGAACCATCTGTGATAGTACCCGTACCAGAATAGAATACTGGTGTAATAGAAACATTTCCAGATGTAGGATCAACTGTACCAGCACTAATCGTTGGAGGTATCGTAGCTAATACGCTTGATACACTCATATTAGATAAACTAATGTATAATGTAAACTGAGTTGATTGACCAGCTACTAATGTACCGACATCCCAGGTTTGACCAATACCAGTATCGCTTGTATATGTAGTACCATCTGTATATGTATTAGTATCATATAAAGCTGAGTTATAGATAGCATAACCACTACCAAAACCTAAGTTAACGAATCCTTTAGCTCTTGGATCTGGAGCAATTAAGAAGATATTAGCTGATGTAGTACCACCTGTTGAAGCAGCCTGTACAACTGAATAACCATCAGCTGCTGATGTGTTTAAGATCGTATTGACGGTTGTATAACTACCACCAATATCTACTGTATTATCTGGATCAACGTTCCAGGTATAACGAACGTGATTTAATGTAGTACTACCTACGTTCTTTAGAGTTACTAATATAGTAAAGAACTTATCTGATACCCCTAAATGGATGTCTTGTGTAACCTGTAAGTTGCTATTAAATGTAGCTAATGCACGAGCACTTGTATCTGTAGTACTACCGCCTGATGTTGTATCAGTTACACCACCAGCTACTAAGCCTGTGCCTGCTGTATAACCACTACTGGTATTAATAGCATTAGCAGCATAGCTTGTAGAACCAATTTGATAACCACATCCCCAGGATACATAAGGTGAACCTGGCATAAAGTAGTCGAAGTCGCCGGTGTTAGAACCAACAACCAACCCTCCTGCATTAGTTACATTAGTGTCCATACCAATAATGTTTCTCGCGGCCGTACCCGAGAATCCAAATGTGGATGGAGCTGCTGTGTTGTGTGAACCGAATGTTCCAATAGGGCTAATGCCAAGTTCAATGAACTGGCCACCAATTAAGACTTCAGATGTTGCAACACTGTTAACAGTGTTGGTCTGAGTTACATGGTGTATGCCCTGATTTGTTGCATATGCTGATGCAACTGTAAGGAACATTAGTGTTATTAATGTTAGGATTTTTTTCATACGTATAATATTTACAAGTTGACAAAAAGAAAGCCCTACGCTTTTTGGCATAGGGCTTTATGGGTACCTAGATACCTCCACCACTTAAATCTTGGACTTAAGCTTGTTGTTCGATTTCGTATTTTTTTACTGAATCGATTCTAAAAGAGCGCCACTCGTTTTTATCTAAGTCTAATGCAGCGACAACGTTAGGGTTAGGTGCTCTATCCCGAGGAACGTAATCAGCTGGCAAAGGAGGTAAAAGATCTTTTTTCAAAGTACATCTCATTACTCTGAGCTCGCCATTAGTCTTCATAAAGGTTACTTTAAGAATGTTGTTCTTTAACAAGTTAACAAATTCTTCTCTTGTTTCTTCAGTAAGAACTACAACTTGTTCGTATAACTCTACTAAGACTTTTGGTAATTTACTCATATTAAGAGTATAGTAACACTTTAAATTAAATCAAGTTTGAAATAATATAAGTATTAGGTAATTCCTAAATTCCATAAACGACGAGCATCTTTATCAGAAATGTCGTACTCCCCAGCACTTAAGTCAATAGATGCTGTTGTTTGTCCGGTAATCTCGAAATTAATGTTAACGTTATTAGCTAACAGTAAAGCATAATTGATACCGCCTGAACCAGATACTGAAGTCTGGAATGTGGTAGGTGCGTCACTACCATAATGTACACCATTAACATAAGGCTGTAATGTTACGGTTACTGGAGCATGTAAAGCAGAAATCTGACCAGAATTTGTAGTGGTTGTACCTGCAGTAACATCTACCTGGTTATAAGCTATACCAATAACAGCAGATCCACCTAAAGAACCTGCTGATAAAAGTACAACTTCATTGTTGGTTGACGATAAAGTAAACCATCCAGTTTGACCTTGAGCGGCTACTGCATAAAGAGCATCTGTATAAATTGTAAGTGGCATATAGATTATTTACTATCTTTTAGTTGTATTTTCTAAGATGTAAATAACTTTTATTTACTTGCCTGTTGTTTACGGCCTTCTATAGAAACGTATTTGCTACGAAGGTCTTCTAGTGTACCATACTTTGCTATAAGCTTACGAATGTAAGTTAAAGAGGTGTACTTGTTAGTTTTTCCTGTTACCGGACATGTTAAAGATAATGGCAAAGGAAATCCGCGACTAGCTTCTTTTTGAGCTTTAGTTTGAGCACGTTTTAATGAAGATGCGCGGCGACGTTTAGCAGGAGCAGCAGTGTTAATTGTTAAAGGGCTTGGATTTGTTGATTTAATTTCGGTTGTTTCGTTCATACGCGAATATTTAGTATGGATAAACCAAAATCAACTTAGCATATCCAAAAAGTTACATTTTGTCGAATTTATTTGCTAATCCTGCTATATCAGATTGTTGAAACTTAAATGCTAAAGCTGCACCTGCAGGTCCAAGCATTGCTACTAAACCAGACGGTAAATGATTGCTTAATGCTCCTAAATGTGGTATAATAAAAGACTGAATCATTGGTATTGCTGCTACCGCAGCTGAAATAATAAATGCCTTGGACTTGGCAATATTAACTTTTTTAATTTGATCTTTACAACGTTCTTTATGAACCTTCATTAACGTAGCACTAATAGCTGCATCTGCCATAATCATCTTATTGTAAGCTTGCCGATCAAAATAAGCTATCTTAACTGGTGTTTTAGCCTTAACTGTAGCATTACGAGGTGCACCAGATACTAAAGCTCCTTCTCCAACGAACACTCCCGGTGGCAAGGTTGCAAGAAACACTTCCTTATCTCCTGCTTGTTTAACGACATCAACTTGCCCGGATAGAACCACAAACATGAACTCTCCGATGTCGCCCTCTTTAATGATAACCTCACCAGCTGGGTGCTCTTTTGCGGTTGGAAAGGTAGCAATCTTTTTTACAATCTTTGGTGGAACACCAGCAAATAAAGCAGATGCTTGAATCTCTTCAAATTTAACTTTTAGTTTCTTAGCCATTATCTACTGGTACAAGCACTGAGCCCTCAGAAGTATCAGCTAACACGTACATTTGGTTCTGTTTAGAGCGTAATTTGCTTGCTGGTATATCAGTCAATAAGATTTTATTGTCTGGTTGAAGGACTGTCATAAAGTCCTTGGAAGGAAAATATACTGGTAGAGTTTTAGTGAATTGTTCGTTCATAGGTATTAAAATTATATATATTTACTAAGTATTATATATGAAGCAACTGCTATTATTTTTATTAGCTGTCAGTACCTCTTATGCTACACAACAGACTTTCACGTTTAAGTCATCAGCTTTCCAATCTAATGGGTCATTTTCAGGTTACGAGTTAACTTTAGAAAATACCGGCTACAATAGAACACAAACTATTATAGCTACTCAGGAAGCTGCTGCTTCTACAGCTGCTGCAGCTGCACAAAATACCCCTATCAATCAGTTTATTAGTGGTTTACAAGCCCGGGTTTATTCTCAAATAGCAGCTAACTTAACTTCACAATTATTTTCTACTACTGCAACCCAGGGTACGTTTAACTTACCTTCTGGTGCTACTGTTAATTGGGTAGAGAATAAAGGCATTGCTACTTTACAGATTTACGATCCAACTACTAACACAACAACATCTATTCAGATACCAGTTGGTACGTTATTAACTGCAGGTACAGGGGGTGGTTAATGAAACACGCTTTATTACTTTGTTTACTGTTAACAGGGTGTCAGACTTACAAAATGGCTGTACATCCTTATGAAGCTCAAGATAAACCTGTATTACAGGAGAGTCCATTAGTTAAACAGTTAAGAGCACTGCCACCTTTAGATGCACCACAAATGACTATTGCTGTGTATAAGTTTAGCGACTTAACCGGACAGCGTAAAACGTCAAACAATTTAGCTCTATTCAGTTCTGCTGTTACCCAGGGTGCTGAGTCATATTTGGTAGAAAGTTTACAGGCAGCAAACAACGGCGGCTATTTTAAGGTATTAGAGCGTACAGGGCTTGATGATATCGTTAAAGAGCGTCAAATGTTAAGGCAGGCGAAAGAAGACTTTGAAAATACTAAATCACCTGGTACGTTACCTCTATTGTTTGCGGGGGTATTGGTTGAGGGCGGTATCATTGGGTACGATTCAGACATTATTACAGGGGGTATTGGTGCAAATGTACTCAACATTGGTGCACAAGAACAATACAGCAAAGATGTAGTAACTGTTACGTTACGATTGGTAAGTGTAAATACTTCGGAAGTTTTATTGAGCGTTACCACCACCAAGACTGTATTTTCCGTTAATATAAATGGCAATTTAATGAGTTGGTACTCAAATGGAACAAAATATTCTGAAGGAGAGCTTGGATTCGCAAATAATGAATCCGGTAACGTTGCTGTTAGAGCTGCTATTGATCAAGCAGTTATAGAGCTAATCCATAAGGGTGAGAAGCAAGGATTGTGGAAGTTTAAGGGTAATAGTAAAAACTAATAATTTTATATAAAAATAGTAAGTATAGACAACACCCAAAGTCTATGAAACACCTTACTAAAACTATAGCTATATTCCTACTAATCGGATTAGCACGCGCGTTTGGACAAAACGCTTTATATGTACAGCAAATTTCAACTTCAGCCATTGTTAACGTATTACAAGCTGGTGGCGCTAACCGTATCGGTAGTTCTGGTTTGAACTCTATTTTTAACGGTGATACAGCTTTTATAGACATTAAGCAAGTTGGCAACGGTAATGCTCTTGATTTTAATTTTACAAGTGCTTCAAATACTAACTTAAAAATTTATAATACCGGAGACAGCAACACTCAAGGGCTTTATATTAACGGTGGTACCAATACATTCGACTTAGAATTTACAGGATCGAGTAATACAATGGTATTCAATAGTGATGCAAGTAACTCTGGTACAACACAGGCTAATGTCTCCCACGGTACCTATACATTTACAGTTGGTGGTAATAGTAATGCGTTTAACATCGGTACTGATACTGGAACATATAACTCTTTAAACTACACAGTTGCTGGTAATAGTAACGTATTTAACATTTTACAAGACGGAGCAGTAAGCGGTACTTCAGGTCACAATCAAACAGTTATAGTTGATGGTAGTAGCAATAATGTATATATTAATCAGAACGGTACAAGTGCTAATAGCTTATACTACAAGTTAACAGGCTCAAGTACCAATACTTCTATTACACAAGGACCTACAGGTACAACACCACTTAATATCGCTACTACTGCTGGTATCACGCATCCTTAATATGTATGAAAAAGAGTGAAAAGCTTTTATTCACTCTTCTTGTCATTTTAATTTTTTTGCTATGGTGTAGCCTCGTATATGGTTCAGCTGGACAGGTAACAGAGATAACCGGTCCAACACAAATTACAAGAGGATCGGATAAAATTATAGCTGCTCTAAAAACCGGTATTGAGAGTAATGATAAAGTTGAAACTCTTAACAGTAAAACTGGTATTACCTTTGCGGATGAAACTCACGTTACAATAAGTGAACATAGTAAATTACTGGTGGACGATTTTGTGTATGATCCTAAAAGTAGTTCAGGTAAAATAGGATTAAAAGCACCTCTCGGTACAGTTAGATACTTTTCTGGTAAGATAGCCCATAACAATCGTAACAATGTTAAGGTTAGTACACCGACAGCAAGCATAGCAGTTCGTGGAACTGACTTTTCTATGGTCGTAGATGAGACTGGTAAAAGTCT
>Ga0208617_1000493_pt1 | contig 11437 bp, 7 predicted proteins | sample CryBogCBE06Nov07_FD_184581 | JGI IMG/M metagenome (GOLD analysis project Ga0208617, IMG submission 184581) | Freshwater microbial communities from Crystal Bog, Wisconsin, USA - CBE06Nov07 (SPAdes) (version 2) | ecosystem: Environmental > Aquatic > Freshwater > Lake | place: Crystal Bog...
CCCTTGAACCGGCTGCCGGAGACCGCCGCGATCTTGTTGGTGGCCCAGTAGAGCGAGCAATGATCGATGATCACATCGTACGCGCCATCCTCGGTGCGAACGCCGTCGGTCGACCAGCCGCTGGCCTTGGGGTGGCCGGAGTCCCCGGTGCGGATGCGAAGGTGTTGAACGATTACGTCGTGAGTGGTGATCGCAAGCCCCTTGCCATGGATCAGCGTCACGCCTGGCGAGGGCGCCGTCTGGCCAGCGATCGTCACATAGGGTTCCGTGACCTTCAAAGTCTGGTCTCCGAGATCGATCAGGCCGCCGACCTCGAACACGATGATTCTCGGCCCCTTGGCCTGAAGCGCCGCTTTCAACGACCCTGGGCCATCTAGCGCCAGAGTGGTGACCCTCAGGATCTGACCGCCGCGCCCACCCGGCGTGTTCGCCCAGCCGGGCCCCGCCTGGATCGGGGCGGAAGCCGAAGGCGGGACCGAAGCCGCTTGTGCGACGACTGCGCCGCCTTGCAGCATCACCGCCGCCAGAACCGCTGTCACACCAAACTTCAAAGCATTGCGCATCGACTTCGCCTCCCCGCGACTTGAACGGATAGACGCCCCGTTGCAGGCGTGTCCGTTGCATTGGACACAAAATGACACCGGTTTCCTAAATGAGCAATGCCTCAAGGACGCAAGAAGAATTAGGAGCTCGAATGGAAGACATCGACCCTGAACGCGCGACATGCGCGCCCAGAGCCGATGGGTCTCGCGACAGGCGTTTACTGGCCCGGGGATTTCAGCAGGGTGATTTCCACCCGGCGATTGGACTGCCGCCCTGAAACAGTCGCGTTACTCGCCACGGGCTTGTCTTCGCCAGAGCCAACCACCTCGATCCGACTTCCATCGATGTTTGCGGCGACGAGATCGGCTTTTACCGAGGTCGCCCGTTCAAGCGACAAGGCCAAGTTCATGGCGGCGCCGCCTCGGCTATCCGTAAAGCCTTCGATCCTCACCCGCGTTTCAGGGCTCAGGCGCAGATAGTTTGCAAGGGGTTGCAGTCGATTGACCCCGCCTGCCAGCAAGACCGACTTGCCAGTTTCGAAGCTGACGTCTTGCAGAACCATCGTCGAACCAAGTTCCGTCGGCTTCATGTTGGCGGCTTGGAGCTGATCTCGGGCATCAGCCAACTGCTGGTCCTTTGTCGCGAGCTGGGCGTCACGGGACACCAGTTGAGCGTCGCGGGACGCAATCTGGCGATCCTTGCCGGCGATCATACGATTCTTGCCGGCAAGTGCGGCTTCATCTCGCATCTTCACTGTTTCCTGCTCGACGCCCGCCTGTTGACCGCGAGTCTCGGCCAGATCGAGATAGGTCGTCGCCATCATCAGTTCGTGGGTCGACTTATCCTTCTCGCCCCGCGCCCAATCCGACTCTGAGGCCGTCAAGGCGGATCGGGCGTTGGCGAGATCTCCCTGCCCGCGCTCCGCCGTGAGCTTGTCGTTGGACGCGACATTCAGACGGCCCCTGGCGTCGGCGATATTGGGGTTGGGCCCCGTCTCTGCGCAGGCCGTCAACGCAAGTGCGGCGACGCCGGCAAGGAGCGCCCGAGGCGCCCAGATGGTTCGATTCTTGGTCATGTGGACGCCCTATGGCTGAACGGTTGGAGGATTGGATACGGAGGCCGCGACGAGATCGCGACTGGCCTGCAACGCCCCGAGCTTGGCCTTCTCGGACGTCAATTCAGCCAAAAGAGAGGCCTCGTCAGCCAGTTGCTCTGCGGTATCCCGATGACCCGATTTGAGCGCGGTGCGGGCGGACTCAAGCCGGGACCTGGCCATATTGAAACTCTGGTCCCCGGTGTTCCCGGCGACGCCGGACTGACGTGTCGCCATCTCGATCTTTGCGTCAGCGCGACTGATGGCGGCCTCCGCGTCCGGCTGACTTGCCATGGCGACGCCTGCGGAGCCAAGCAGCGCTCCCCCAAGGACGATCACTGCCCAATAATGGCCATGGCGCACCCGGCCATCAGATGAAGATATTTTCTTCACAGAATATTCCTCTCATGAATTCAAAGAAAAATGACCGAAACGACCGGAATTTCAGTTGCATTCGAGATATATATATATATTGACAACACATTCTGATCGATCAACCGACGGAATATACCTATCTACATCGCCGCGCTATAATCTGAGACGCCGCAGATGTTATATTTCTGGTCGATTTTATCGTCGATGATTGACGCAAGAACTTGGCTGGCGCTGATCCATCAGACGCCACCCAGATCCTTCATCTGACCGGTCAGAACAGCGTTGCAGGGAAGGTCAATTTCAAGCTGACCGTCCCCAGATCCGACGATGGTGACCGCAAGCCTCGCCCCACTTTCCAGACGCAGGAAACCGCTCGCTCCCTCCTTTGCGTCGGCGAGTCCCGGCCAGGAGTCGAAGTCACCTTCCAACCCGCCCGTCGCCATTCGCATCGATCCCGCAGAAAACGCGTCGATCTGATAGGCGACGGGAATGGCGACGCCCGAAACATCGAGATTTCCCTGACCGCGGAGTGCGCCGATCATCTTGAACAGCGGCTTGGCCGCGTAGGCGCGCCTTGGAAAAAAGTTTGCGGAGGGCCGTAGCGTGTTGAACGCCGCCGGCGACGGGGCCAGGACGGAAGCTGTCGCAGCGATTTGATTGAACATGTTTCGATCCAGTTCTGAACAGTCGTGAGATTGGGTTTGCAACACAATGTGCCGGACGTGAGCTTCACGCCGTTGGCGCGGATCAATCGGCGCTGGACGTTGATTGCGGAAACAGTCGCAGGACCGATTGATCGCTTCTGGACTTGGCCATGACCGCGATGTCCCGTCGGTTGACCGCCGTGAGACCTGACGGAAGGCTTGTCCATCCCGCCCGCGCATGGTCCCGCACAAGGAGGTACAGAAGATGCCGACCTTCAGCCGCGTCGATCTCGTCAGGACCAAATCGGCCCGTTCGGCGCGGATGGAAGATGTCGATGTTTTTCTTGCAATTCATGTATTGCCCCCGCTGCAACCGACGAGACCAGACAGTTCACTGCGGAATTGACTGTATGCCGTGGCGCGTTGCGCTCGCAGGGCCGGAAAATACTCATATAAAAAGCCTGAAGCGGAACATAAAATGAAAACTGAAGTTAATTTGAAATTCTAGAAATATGATTTTGAGCAATTAATCGGAAATTTTATTTTTGAAATATTTCAGCTGACGGCGAATTTACTGGCTATTTCCGCCAAATTGGCGCGACTAGCATTTAAATACGGCTGGACGAAAGTGGCCGAAATGACAAAATCTCTCAATCCCCACCCTCATGACACTCAAGGCTCTCCGCTGAGAGACGTTCGCGTGGTTGCCGTCGGCGCGTCCGAAGGCGGACTGAACGCGTTCCGAAGCCTGGCGCCGACGATGCAAGTCGGCTCGGGTTTGACGTATATTCTGGTTTCGCTGCGCGACCCCGAGATTGACGGACCGCTCTCGGACCTGCTTTCGGCCTTTGCACGTGTTGAGGTCACCGAAGCTGCCGACGGGGAGTTCGTCGAGGCGAATCGGATCTACGTCGCGCCGCGGGGCGCAAACGTCACGGTGGCTGACGACCATTTTCGCGTCGAATACGCGAGGCTCAAGAGATCAGACACCGGCGCATTCGATCAACTTTTGATCAGCCTTGCTGACGCCTACGGCCCCAGGGCAGCGAGCGTCACCTTGTCAGGCGAAGGCGAGGATGGCGCGATTGGCGTCCCATATCTCAAGGCGAAAGGCGGCTTGATCATCGTGCAGTCGCCGGCCGAAGCTGAGCATGGCGCTATGCCGCGCCGCGCGATCGAGACGGGCTGCACCGACTTTGTGCTACCCGTCGCCGAAATTGCCGAAGCAATTACAAAACTGGCCATCGGCGCACTCAACAATCAAACGGGCGATGAAAGCGCCGATCGCGAAGGCGTCTTTCAAGAAATCATCGGCCTTGTCCGCGTGAAGACCGAGCTCAATTTCCAACTATACAAGCCTGGGACGCTCCGACGGCGCATTGAGCGACGCGCGGAACTGTGCGGTCTTGGCTCGGAGGATGTCCGTGGCTACCTCGCGCGGCTGAGGCGCGATGAACAGGAACTACGCCAACTTACAGCCGACCTGTTGATCAATGTCACGTCGTTCTTCCGTGACCCCGAGGTCTTTGACGCGCTGGCCGCCAAAACCCTTCCAGACGTGATCCGCAGACATGACAGCGAAGATCCGATCAGGGTGTGGGTGGCCGGCTGCAGCACGGGGCAGGAGGCGTACACGATCGCCATACTCTTCCTCGAGGCGATGCAGGACGCCAAGTCGAGGGTTGGCTTGCAGATTTTCGCTTCGGACATCGACACCGAGGCGCTCGCCCATGCCCGCCGGGGCGTTTATCCAAAGTCTATTGAGGCCGAACTGTCGCCCTCTCGATTGAGGCAATTCTTCAAGTCCCAGCCGGGCGGATATCGCGTCCGACCGGAGCTCAGAAATACGATCGTATTCAGCACCCAGAACATTCTTGAGGATCCGCCATTTTCGCACCTTGATCTCGTCGCGTGCCGCAATGTGCTGATTTATTTCGCCGCCGAGGCTCAAGCCAAGGCGTTCTCTCTGTTTCATTTCGCGCTGGCGCCGGAGGGCATACTCCTGCTCGGCGCGGCGGAAGCTCCAGGACCGAGCAACCCCCTGTTCACGCCCGTCTCCAAGACTGAGAGCACGTACAGGCGGGCGGCGGACGTCGCATTGACGTTCGTCGGTCGCCCATTGTTCAACGCCGCCCCAGACAGCGGGACGCCTCAGGGCGTGTCGGACACACCATCCAGTCGCCCCGCAAGCCGTATCGCCGCCGCATGTCAGGCAGCCGTTCTCGAGCGCTATGCGCCTCCGTCGATATTGATCAATCACGCCATGGCTTGCGTGTATCTGGTCGGGAATCTGGACAGATACATACGTGTGCCACCCGGTGCGCCGACACGTTTGATCATGGAGATGGCGCATCCGTCGATCGCACCGACGCTTCGGTCCGCGGTCCATCTGGCGCGTCACGAAAACAGGCGCGTAAGCTTACCATTGCGCGTCGACCAAGCGATGTCCGACGTCGTGGACGTATGCCCGGTCGATATCGACGGAGAAGGCTTCCATCTCGTTTCGTTCATTTCAACACCCAGCGATCAAACCTCTTCCGCCTCCTCAATCATCGCTGGGACAGAGGCGCTGCAGAAGGAGCTGGCCGCCACCAAGACCCAGTTGGATGTTGCGATCCGAGACCTTGATCTTGCGGCAGTGGATCAGAGAGCGGGGAGTGACGAAGCACTGTCCATTCAGGAAGAATATCAATCCACGAATGAAGAGCTCCTGACCTCGAAAGAAGAACTCCAATCTCTAAACGAAGAACTCAACGCCCTAAACACTCAGCTCAGCGAAACAATCGAACAACAGAAACTCACATCTTCTGATTTGCAAAATGTAATATACAGCACGCATGTCGCAGCCATTTTTCTAGACAGAGATCTTAAAATCAGATTTTACACACCGTCGGCTGTCGAGATGTTCCATCTCATTCCGAGCGATGTCGGTCGACCGCTCTCAGATCTGAAGAGCGCTACGGAAGACCCGAGTTTACTACAAGACGCCAGACACGTCCTTGAGACCTCCAACGTGGAGGAACGCGAAATACAGGGACCGAACGAAGAGTGGTACAGTCGACGCATCTTTCCGTATGTGGCGCTGGATCAGAACGCCACCGGAGTGGTGATAAAATTCGCGAATATCACCCAACAAAAGTTCTCAGCCGCCGCGGTGAACGAGGCGCGCAGCGAAGCTGAACGCGCCAACCAGGCAAAATCCCGGTTTCTCGCCGCAGCGAGCCATGACCTGCGCCAACCGCTGCAAACCCTCTCCTTGCTGCAAGGACTGCTGGCCAAGACCGTGACCGGAGACGGGGCGCAGCGACTGATCCGCCGCTTTGACGAAACATTGATGGCGATGGCGGGGATGCTCAATACGCTTCTCGATATCAACCAGATCGAGGCGGGCGACGTCCATCCAGACCTGTCAAGCTTTGCGCTTCAGGATGTCCTCACCCGTCTGCAGGACGAATTCACCTATCACGCTAACGCCAAGCAGCTTCGATTCGTCGTATCGCCGACGTCGATCGCAGTGACCAGCGACGCCGGCTTGCTCGAACAGATCCTCAGAAATCTGGTCTCAAACGCCCTCAAATTCACGACAACGGGAACAGTCCTCGTCGGGTGCCGTCGACATGGCGACATGCTGAGCATCGAAGTCTGGGATACCGGCGTGGGGATCCCCCTCGCCGATCAGGACGGCATCTTCGACGCCTATCGACAGCTGGATAACGACGCCCGCGAGCGCAACAAAGGCATGGGGCTCGGCCTTTCAATCGTCCAAAGGCTCGGCGCGCTACTCGGGCATCCGATTATCTTGCGTTCGGCCGTTGGCGTCGGCTCGATGTTCGCAGTCCAAGTGCCGATCGATCATGCGCAACACGTTTCGCAACAGCGCGCACAAATGCTCGCAGCGCCGGGCGATGCCGGGCGAGCCGCCAGCGGGGTGATCGTGCTCATCGAAGACGATCCGGAACTCCGCGAGCTGCTCGTCGAACACCTTTCCGCCGACGGTCACGCCGTCAGCGCCTTCGCCAATGGCGTCGATGCGATCTCACACGTCAGGGCCCGGCCAACGCCGGTTGACCTGATCCTCGCCGACTACAACCTTCCGGGCGGCATCGACGGCGCCGAGGCTGGACGGCAGATCAATGCCGTGCTCGCAAAACCCGCGCCCATGCTGATCCTGACGGGCGACATCTCCACCCGCGCGACGCTTCACATTGAGGCTTGCGGCGCGATGCGCCTGAACAAACCGGTCAAGGCCGATGCGCTGAGAGACGCTATGCGCAATCTACTCGGCCCCTTGAATCACGGACGGTCGAACCTGCCGCCACTCCTCAATCAACGTCGCGCCAATATCGCCGCGCCAGTTGGAGCGTCGGTAATCTACCTCGTAGATGACGATGCAGAGCTCAGGGAAGGCCTTCGCCAGACGCTTGAGGCCAGTCTGCGCCACGTCATCGATTTCGACTCCTGCGAGGCGTTCCTGAATGCCGAACAGTCTTCGAATGAAGCCTGTTTGATTCTGGATGCCAGCCTGCCTGGTATGGATGGTTTGACCTTGCTCGAACACCTGAAGACATCCAATCGGAAATTGCCGACCATTGTGCTCACGGGCCACAGCGATATTGCGATGGCTGTCACGGCCATGAAGGCAGGCGCTGTGGATTTTCTGGAAAAGCCGGTGTCCGGTCCGGATCTGATCCGCTGCGTCGACCGCGCATTGGCGCTCGCGAAGGACGAACGTCTCGCATCTGCTTGGTCAGAGCACGCAGTGCTGCAGATCGAGACCCTCACGCCCCGCCAGCTCGAAATCATGGACATGGTTCTCGCCGGTCATCCCAACAAGAATATCGCGGCCGATCTCCACATCAGCCAACGGACGGTGGAAAACCACCGAGCGGCGATCATGCATAGAACGGGCGCTCGTTCCTTGCCAGCGCTGACGCGCCTTGCCGTCGCGGCGCGATCCACCGGGCGAGGCAAGCCTGAGTGATTTCCGATCCTGCCGAAGGCGGCTCTCGGCGGGTAATCTCCACGTTCGAACGCCGCAGACATGCACCCATGTCAGACCCGCATCAAACGTTTTGCGCAGAGATGCTCAGCGGCGCTTCTTCGGGAGACTCAAATGAACAAGCAACGTATCGACGGCGCTGTAAAACAAGCCAGTGGAAAGCTAAAGTCTATCGCCGGAAAACTGACCGGCGACGCCAAATTGACGGCTGAAGGCCTTGTCGAGCAGGTTGAAGGCAAGGTCGAAAACGCAAAGGGCGGTCTTGATGATGCGTCGAAACGCTCATGACCTCGCCCGCGTCCGGAAAACAAGCTCGACCGTGAATTCAGCATGCTCGGCACGATACTGATCATTGTCCTGATCTGCCTTCTGGTTGGCGCTCTGCCTCGCTGGTCTCACAGCACCAACTGGGGTTACGCGCCAAGCGGGGGTTTAGGCCTCGTTTTGCTGATTGTGCTCGTCCTGTTTCTCCTGGGACGGATCTGAAACCCGTACACCGATCGACCACAGGTCGACGGAACTCGCCCCGTCAAAAAGGTGTTATCATGAAACCATTCGCCCCCTTGCTCGCAAGCTTGAGTCTGGCTGCCGCCGGCCTTGCGTCCGCGGCCCTGCCTTCCACAGCATTTGCTGCGACAGCGGAAGATCTGAATACCGACTCCCGACAGGCCTTGGAAAATCTCTATCGCTCAAACCCCACGGCGGAAACCATCTCCCATCACGCACGCGCGATCCTGGTGTTTCCGAATATCGTCAAAGCCGGACTGGTTTTCGGCGGCAGTTACGGTGAAGGCGAATTGATCAAACAAGGAAAGGTGTCGGGCTACTACAATTCCATTTCCGGCACGTGGGGTCTGCAAGCAGGGGCCCAATCCTATGGATATGTCGTGTTCCTGATGAACCACAAAGCGGTCGACTATCTCGACAAGTCTGCTGGATGGGAGATCGGCGTTGGCCCCACTGTCGTTTTGGTCAACGAAGGCATCGCCAAGAACCTGTCGACCACAACACTGAAAGATGACGCCTACGCGTTCATCTTCAATCAGCAGGGATTGATGGCCGGGCTGACGATTGAAGGGACCAAGATCTCCAAGATCAACGCGAAATACTGACTAAAGCTGCACGTCGCCGTCCGTCCGAACGAAATTTTGCTGAGGATGGACGACGCCGGTTCAAGGCCTGAAGGGGTTACTCCCTTCAGATCTTGCGCTGATCTAGAATTCGTCCCATTCGGCTTCGGCCAGGGCCGGAGCGCCCGCGGCCTTGTAGGCGGACTTCACCGCCTCTGGCTTGCTGACGGGTTGCGAATGGGCGCGTTGGCGCACCACCGGGGACGCGACCCGAGCCGACTGTTCGCCGACCCTGAATTCGCTCATCATCCGGGAGAGACCATCGGTCTCTTCGCGCAACGCATGGCCAGCGGCCGTCGCCTGTTCCACCATCGCCGCGTTTTGTTGAGTCATCTGGTCCATCTGGTTGACGGCCGTGTTGACCTGTTGAAGTCCGGTCGCCTGTTCGTGAGCTGAGGCCGAGATTTCCGACACCACGACATTGATCTTGGCGACCTGCTCGACGATGCGCGTCAGTGCGTCGCCGGTCTGGCCGACACAGCCGACGCCGCGGCTCACCTGATCCGTCGAAGCCGAGATCAGCGTCTTGATGTCCTTGGCTGCATCCGCCGAGCGCTGGGCAAGCGCGCGAACTTCGGACGCGACGACTGCAAATCCCCGCCCGGCGTCGCCTGCACGGGCGGCCTCAACACCTGCATTCAGCGCCAGAAGGTTTGTCTGGAAGGCGATTTCGTCAATCACTCCAATGATCTGGCGAATTTCATTTGAGCCTTGCTCGATCTCCCGCATGGCCCCGACGGCCTGCATCATCACATCCGTCGATTGCTCCGCAACAGACTTTGCAGAGGCGACAATGGCGTTGGCCTCCTTCGCGCCCTCCGCCGTCCGGCGTACCGCCGCAGTGATCTGGTCGAGCGCAGCGGCAGTTTGCTCCAGGCTGGCCGCCTGCTGTTCGGTGCGCTTGGACAAGTCATCTGACGCGTGCGTGATCTCTTCGCTGCTGGCGCGCAGGCCAAACGTGCGATTGACGATACTGGTCATCGTCACCTGCAGCTGCCCAAGCGCTGTGTTGAAGTCAGCCCGCAGCTTTTCGTAGGCGGGCGCGAAGGGCATTTCGATCCGGAAGGTCAGGTCGCCTGAGGAGAGCCGCGCGAGGCCTTCGCCGACTTGACCGACCACCTTGGCCTGTTCCGCCGCCTCGGCCGCGGCGGCGGCGTCGCGCGCGCGCCTCTCCTGATCGGTCAGACTGCGCTGGGCTTCCGCTTCCGCTTCAAGCCGGGCCCGTTCCACGGCATTCTCGCGGAAGATGACGACGGCGCGGCTCATATCCCCCAGTTCATCCTGCCGGCCCTGTCCGGGAACATCGATGTCCAGCGCGCCCTTGGCGAGCTGCTGCATCATGCGTGTCAACGCCTGCATAGGTTGGGTCACACCGACCACGACCGTCCACACGGAATAGACGATCGCCAGGAGCGCCAGGGCGCCGATGCCGAACATCGCCAAAACCATCCCGCCGGCGACGGCGTGAGCCGCCGCGCCTTCTTGCTGGGCGACATCGATCTGCAGATCGACCAACGCGCTGATCTTGGCCGAGACCGGGTCGATGGCCGCATACATATCCTTGTTGGTGAACGCCTCGAGAGCGGTCTGGTCATGGCGATCGAGGATCGATTGCAGTCGATCCACCGCCTGGTCCGCCTCCTGCATCGCAGACGCTGATTGCGCCGCCAGCTCCTTCTCCTTGGGCGTCAGATAAGTGGCGGTATAGTCGCTCCAGTTCTTGTGAATTCCCGTCTTCGCCGCCTCGACCCGTTCGGTCGCTTCCTTCCAATCGATCTGACCCGTGCGCGTCTTCCATGCCGTGTCGACAATGTTCACGCCGTACAGTGCCGAAACCGTGCTGAGTTGCTTCAACGGCTCCACCCGATCGGCAATGATCGTGTCGATCTTCTTGGACGAATAGGACAACGATCCCCAGCCAATGGCGCCGCCGATCCCAAGACACAACGCCAACGCCAGGACAGCTGCGATCAGTCGTGATTTGATGGATGTGAGCATGAAGTGGGCGACCCTGTGAAACTTTTGCCTATTTTGCGCGCACACTTGCAGTCTGACGTTAATCGTCAGTTACGTGACGTCGCGTCAATCCGAGCCCTGAGGGAACGCAAGCCATGACTGAAATCGCCCGGATGATCGCCGACGCCTACCGATGGCAGCGGCGCCTCGGTCACGCGAGCTTTAAGGCTCCTTGCTGTCACATCGTGTCCAACCCGGCTTTTCCGGACGTGTGGGACGCCAACCATGCCGATGCGGTGACCGCCATGTCAGAAGCGGAGATTGACGGCGTCTTCACCGCCATGGATCACCACCTTGGACACTCCCGCTGGCGCGTGGTGCACACAGACGGTTTCACCCCGGACGCCTTTCTCGCCCGACTCGCCCTCGAGGACTATCAAGAGCGACCCGTCACCATTCAGATGGCGCTTGAAGGCCCCCTCACCGACCGCGGAAGCAGGATCGACCTGCGCCCGGTGTCGAGCGACGCCGACTGGGAGGAACTGCACCGATTGGTGGCGCTCGACTACGCGGAGGGGCGAAAGTCCGGCGATCTCAAGGTCTCGTCGGACTTCGTCAGGTCCGCCGTCGACGCCTATCGCTCAAAGGGCGCGGCCTACACGTTTCATCTTGCCGTTCTGGACGGGGGAGTTGTCGC
>Ga0208617_1000495_pt1 | contig 11404 bp, 12 predicted proteins | sample CryBogCBE06Nov07_FD_184581 | JGI IMG/M metagenome (GOLD analysis project Ga0208617, IMG submission 184581) | Freshwater microbial communities from Crystal Bog, Wisconsin, USA - CBE06Nov07 (SPAdes) (version 2) | ecosystem: Environmental > Aquatic > Freshwater > Lake | place: Crystal Bog...
TTTTGGGCGATGGGTTTTTGTTGTTGTCCAACAATTTGCCGGTGGCCGCATCCAGCGTTTTGGCCAAGATTTTGGCTTTGCTGTTGTCGTTTTTGATGCCCATGTCTTCCAAGGACACGGCCAAGGCCAAGAACTCACCCAGCGAGTCCCAACGCAAGTGGTTTTCTTCCACGAGTTGTTGCACATGTTTGGGGGCAGAGCCACCCGCACCGGTTTCGTACATGCCGCCACCCGCCATCAGGGGCACGATGGAGAGCATCTTGGCGCTGGTGCCCAGCTCCATGATGGGGAACAGGTCGGTCAGGTAATCGCGCAGGATGTTGCCCGTGGCGCTGATGGTGTCCAGCCCGCGGATCACGCGCTCGAGCGTGTAGCGCATGGCGCGCACCTGGCTCATGATCTGGATGTCCAGGCCAGCGGTGTTGTGCTCGTGCAGGTACATCTTGACCTTGGTAATCAGCTGCGCTTCGTGCGGACGGAACTGGTCCAGCCAGAACACCACCGGCATGCCGGAGTTGCGCGCGCGGTTCACGGCCAGCTTGACCCAGTCGCGGATGGCGGCGTCCTTGCACTGGCACATGCGCCAGATGTCGCCCTCTTCCACGTTCTCGCTCAGCAGCACTTCCCCGGTGTTGATGTCGGTGATGTTGGCCACGCCGTCCTCGGCGATTTCAAAGGTCTTGTCGTGCGAGCCGTATTCCTCGGCCTGCTGGGCCATCAGGCCCACATTGGGCACCGTGCCCATGGTCCTGGGGTCGAAGGCACCGTGCCATTTGCAGAAGTTGATGATTTCCTGGTAGATGCGGGCAAAGGTGGACTCCGGCATCACGGCTTTGACGTCCTTAAGGCGGCCGTCAGCCCCCCACATCTTGCCGCCATTGCGGATCATGGCGGGCATCGAGGCGTCCACGATCACGTCATTGGGTGAATGGAAGTTGGTGATGCCCTTGGCCGAGTCCACCATAGCGAGCTCGGGCCGGTGCTCGTGGCAGGCGTGCAGGTCGCGCTTGATCTCGTCCTGCTTGCTTTGCGGCAGGGTGGTGATCTTGTCGTAGAGATTGGCCATGCCGTTGTTCACGTTCACGCCCAGTTCATCAAACAGCTTGCCGTGTTTGGCGAAGGCGTCCTTGTAGAAAATCTTCACGCAGTGGCCGAAAACGATTGGGTGCGAGACCTTCATCATCGTGGCCTTGACGTGCAGCGAGAACATCACGCCGGTCTTGTAGGCGTCGTCGATTTCCTTCTCGTAGAACTCGAGCAGGGCCTTCTTGCTCATGAACATGCTGTCGATCACCTCGCGGTCGAGCAGGGTGACCTTGGGCTTGAGGATGATGGCCTTGCCGCTCTTGGTGATCAGTTCCATCCGGACGTCGCGCTGGCGGTCCAGCGTCATCGACTTTTCGCCATGGTAGAAGTCGCCGCTGTGCATGTGCGAAACGTGGCTGCGCGATGCCTGGCTCCACTCGGCCATGCTGTGCGGGTTCTTGCGGGCGTATTCCTTGACGGCCTTGGGCGCGCGGCGGTCCGAATTGCCCTCGCGCAGCACTGGGTTCACGGCGCTACCCAGGCATTTGGAATAGCGGGCGCGGATGGCCTTTTCTTCTTCGGTCTTGGGGTTCTCGGGAAAATCGGGCAGCTTGTAGCCTTTGCCTTGCAGCTCGCGGATGGCCGCAATCAGCTGGTTCTGTGAGGCACTGATGTTGGGGAGCTTGATGATATTGGTCTCGGGTAGCAGGCACAGGCGGCCCAGCTCGGCCAGGTTGTTGGGCACGCGCTGCTCTTCGGTAAGGTAATCCGGGAACTCGCCCAGGATGCGGCCCGCCACCGAGATGTCGCTCGTCGTCACGTCAATGCCCACGGGGGCGGTGAAGCTGCGGATGATGGGCAGAAACGCGCCCGTCGCTAGCAGCGGGGCTTCGTCGGTCAGGGTGTAGATGATGGTCGGTTTTTGCGCGCTCACGGGGTCGTCTCCAATAAATCTGTCTAAGCCGCCATTGTTCCCCTGTCAGGCTTCGGCAAACTGACATTTATGCAATGAAATTTCGCAATGCAAAATTTCGGTGCTGCAAACGCAATTTTTTTTGAGACGACGCCCGCGCCGCGCTTTCGGGCTGCTGCCTGCTCCCTCTCGCGCTCCAGCTGGCGAGCCAGTTGTGTGCGCCCGCCATAGCCCCAGTCGCCTGCGGGCAACTCGCGCACGACCACATAGCTGGCCGCCTCCAGCGGGCCGCCCGCCGCCAGCTCGCGCTCGAGCGCGGCAAAGGCTGCTGCAATGAAGCGCTCTTTCTGCTCCGCCGTGTTGGTGCCCCTGGTGATGCTGATCTCGAGCATGGCCGTGGGGCGCGCAGGCGGCTCGCTGCCGATGCTCCAGCGCGCAGCTGGGAGATCGTCAATGGCAATCGCCGTCACTTCAGAGCGCTTGTCGAGGATTTCAGCCGTAATGGCCGCAAGCCGGCGAGAAATTGCCGTGTACTGCTCTGGATTTTGTAGCGGTGCGATTTTCAGATTGAGTAAGGGCATGGTGTTCTTTCGTTGAAGGTTCAGGTAATGCGCCGTTGCTGGTTGCGCGCCGGGCTGTGCAAAAAGCGCGTCGCCGCGCGGGCTACGCGCTGGCGCAACGGCGCCAAGGAAAAGGCCTCAATCGCCTCACGGCGCAGGCCGGGTGCCAGCGCCTCGGCCTGCTCATGCAGGCGCAGTTGCTCGGTCCAGTGGGTGGAGGTGGTGGTTCCCATGTGGGTCTCCAGTTGGTTGCGGTGAATTGACTATATTGAGTCGACCAATCCTTGGAAAGGCGTATAAAAGCAATTTGGTTTTGCAATAAATGCAAAGCAAGGCGACAATCTAACCATGCCCACCCGCCCAGCGTACACCCTGCAACTCCATCTGGACGACCTGCATCTCTTCACCCGTGTGGCCGAGCTCGGCAGCCTCTCGGCGGCGGCGCGCGAGCGCGATGCGCCGGTGAGCCAGGTCTCGCGCACGCTCAAGCGCATCGAGGCCGCCAGCGCCGTGCGCCTCCTACACCGCAGCACCCACGACCTGAGCCTGACGGACGAAGGCGACACCTTTCTGGCCTATTGCCGCCGCCTGCTCGACACCTCCACCGAGCTGGCCAGCGAGCTCAGCGGCAAGGCAGCCGGCCCCAGCGGCTGGGTGCGCATCAGCGTCAGCCCCGTGATAGCCGAATACCTCATCGCGCCCTCGCTCCCTGGATTGGCCGAGCGCCACCCGCAGGTGCAGGTGGACGTCTGCGCCGACGACCGCATGGCCGACATGGCGCGCGAAGGCATCGACATCGCCATCCGCACCGGCCAGCTCGCCAGCGACAACCTGGTGGCGCGCCGCATCGGCGACTACGGGCGCGTGCTCGTGGCCTCGCCCGCCTACATCGCGCGCTGCGGCGAGCCGCGCAGCGTGGCCGAGCTGGACCAGCACCACCTGATTGCCAACAGCGCCAACCCCGCACTCAATCGCTGGCCGCTGGCCGGGCCGGGCCATGCGGGCAAACACTACCAGGTCAAGCCCCGCACCCGCACCGACAACTCGGCCATGATCCTCGCCCTGGCACGCGAAGGGGTAGGCCTGGCCCGCGTGATGGATGTGATTGCTGCGCCGCTGATCCTCCAGGGCGCGCTCCTGCCCCTGCTGCAGGACGAACTGGCCGACCCGCGCCAGCCGGTCTACGCAGTCACGCTCTACGAGCGCCAGCGCCTGCCCAAACTGCGGGCCTGCATGGATTATTGGGAGGAGTGGCTGGGCGCGGTGCGGATCTGAAAAGCCTAGGGCTTGCCCTGACAAAGGCTACTTTTTGGCTGGCGCAGCCCACATATGCTGCGGCTGAAGCAATCGTGAACAAGATTCATACAAGCCGTCGGCAGCAGATGGCGATCCAATCCAGTAGATTGGCTTTCCGTCTTTGGATATCGACGGGGGTGCCTCGCCAGGATTCAACGTGGCAATGAATACTTCAAGCGACTTCGTGTTTTGATACTTTGTGTTTTTGTCAAAGGTACCGAGCACCCAATGTGATCGCTGGGCGCTCTTAGTCAGGCTGCTGGCGACGCAGAAAGTATAGAAATGGAATTCAGAAGGACTTAGACCATTCACTGGATCCAAAGGTATTGCAAACGAATAGCTGAATGAGTAAACCCGGGGGTCAATGCGACGCACCTCCAAAGTAGCCTGAATATCCCGTCGCGACTGATTGAGCCAGTCCCGAGAAATGATCGTCATGCGATCGCTTGTCGCAGATGGCGTGACAGAACACCCAGCCAAGATGGAAACAACTGAAATTAGAAACGCAATGCCCAAGCGAATCATCTGACAACTCCCCTTTTGTTGATTTACTCGAAAAATAAAAATTATCGGGAACCGACGTTGCACTTGGTCTTTGGGCTCTCAACCTGGAATGTCCGGCTCCACCAGTGCAGCCAGTTGCGCCAGCGACTGCTGCCAGCCCAGATAGCACCGCTCCACTGGAATGGCCTCGGGCAGGCCGGACTGCACGATGCTCAGCTGGGCGCCGCAGGACACGGGCTCGATGCGGACTTCCACCAACACTTCACCGGGGAGGCCGGGGTCATCAAACTTGTCGGTGTAGCGAATCAGCGTGTGCGGCACCATCTCAAGATAAGTGCCGCAAAAGGAATGCCCGTTGCCGCTTGAAAAGTTGTGAAACACCATCTTGAACGAGCCGCCCACCCGCGCTTCCATCTGCTGCACGATGCAGGTAAAGCCGTGCGGCGGCAGCCACTTGGCAAGGGCCGCGGGGTCGAGAAAGGCGCAGTAGATTTTTTCGGGCTTGGTGCTCAGCACTCGGTGCAGGCGGACGGTTCCGGTGGGCATGGTGGTTGTCTCCTAAAAATTCAGGTATCGCCAAAGCGGTACGCAACATTGGCAATCCAGCCGCGTACGCGCCGCGCAAGGCGCGTGGCTTCGTCCTCGCCATCAAAGCTCACGCTGGCGCGCTGGAGCAGGGCCGGGGGCAGGTCTTCAAAAGCGTTGACGTTTACCACCGCATAGGTGTGCCCGCCTATCGTGCTGGTGACCACCGGCACCGCGCCGCAGCAGGCGCAGACCTGGAAGAGCGCCGTCTTCGTGCCAAAGGCATAGAGCGAGAGCTTGCCCCGGTCCGCCACGCGCACGACCAGCGAGCCCGTGGGGCAGGACGTCCAGACCCCGCCATGCTTGACGCAAAACGAGCAGGAGCAGGCCCGCGCCGGAATCTCGGTCGGCTCGGGCGACCAGTTCAGCGTGAAACTGATGTTGCCGCAGTGGCAGCGTCCGTGAATGAGCATGCGGCAGGATGGGTGGGGTCGGGCGGCGAGTTCAAAGTAAAAATGACCGGACCACGACACGAGCGGCGAAGCCGCAGCCCTGCAGTGGTGGGTCCGTGTCGATTGAAATGTTAACCGTTGCCATGCACCACATTGCTCTTCCCCAAGTTGCATGGCTCGCAGAGAGTTTGCAGGTTCTCAAATACGGTCTCACGGCCGAGACCCCATGGATCTATATGGTCGACTTGGAGCCTCGTTCCCACTGTTGTAGCCGGGATGACCCCACAACTGCAGCAAGAAAACCGATCCCGATGGAGAACTTGAAAGCGAAGGCGCAATGACGGATCGCGCGCCGTTCGCTTGCGTGTTGCTTGCGCCAGCGTCGGAAGGGGAGCAGGCTCAACACCATTCGCGAACTCCACGAATGCGGCTAGGGCTGCCGACCAACTGCGGAAGCGACGGTTGTATGAAGTCTGAGATATGGTGGACGGCGGTAGTGCCAATTCGGCCCGACGTGGCTGCCTCCCGTAGTGCTGCCAGAGCGAGAGCAGGTTCTCGAACAACACATCGTCAGGCAGGTTGATTGAGTTGGATTCAGCCAACTCCGTTTGCATTAGCGCGGCGTTCCAGGCGCCGAACCTCCGCATTGCCGTAGAAGGCGCAAACCTTCCGCGCTGCTGGTACTGCCGAAAAGTGAGACTCGACGATGCGTGCTCGTGGGCGACGCGGCGTATATCGGCGAGCAGTTCCTCCTGCGCCACGGGCATGCCATGGGTGTTTCGGAGTTGGAAAGGCTGAGTGACCACGTGACGGTTAAAGAATAGCGTTTACCTGCCGCAACCCAGTGCAGCATAACTTGTCGAGTTGGTTACCCAAATACCTTATTCGAGCCCGCCAGATATGCATTCTTTGCTCCCATAAAAAAGCGATAAACCCAGCAGTCATCCGAGCAATCATCGCAGCCCATTTGAGCCATTGTCATACCAACGCCAAAATCTGGAAAGTGCTCTAGGGGGAGTTAAAGCAGCCCCACCCACCCCATAATCCTCCCATGCCAGCCGACCCCGCAGCCCCTAACCCTTTCGCGCCGATGCGTCGCGCGAGCGCGGGCTTCATGCTGCGCCACCCGGCGCATCTGATTGCGCTGGGTTTTGGCTCGGGGCTTTCGCCTGCGGCGCCGGGCACGGCGGGCACGATATGGGCCTGGCTGGGCTTCCTGGCGGCCAATGCGCTCTGGCGCCCGAGCGATCTGCAGTGGGGCCTGGCGATTGCCGTCACCACTCTGGCCGGCTGGTGGGCCAGCACGGTAACTGCGCAACACATGGGCGTGCAGGACCCGGGCCAGATCGTCATCGACGAAATCGTGGCCTTCTGGCTTGTGCTCTGGCTGGCCATGCCCATGGGTTTGGGTGGGCAGTTCGTGGCTTTCCTATTGTTCCGTTTTTTTGACGCGGCCAAACCGGGCCCGGTGGGCTGGGCCGACAGTCTCTTCAAGGGCTTTGGCTGGAAGGGCGGCTGGGGCATTGTGTTTGACGACCTGGTGGCTGCGCTGTGCACGCTGCTGGCGATTGCGCTGTGGCGCTTTTAGGTTGAGCGTGCTACCAAAATCAGAGCAAGCTATACAGGTTTCATGGGTCTTGGCGGTCTATTCTATTGCCAAATTGCTGCTGGATAAGCATTTAATGCTCGCCACAGCCGAGAGCTGCACCGGCGGCATGATCGCCTCTGCCTGCACCGATCTGGCGGGCTCTTCGGCCTGGTTTGAGCGCGGCTTTGTCACCTATTCCAACGAGGCCAAAGCCGAGCTGCTGGGCGTTCCGCCCGCGCTCATCGCCGAGCATGGCGCAGTGAGTGAGCCCGTGGCGCGCGCCATGGCGGCGGGTGCGGTGGCGCGCTCGCAGGCGCAGGTCAGCGTGGCTGTCACCGGTGTGGCCGGGCCCACGGGCGGCAGCGCGGCCAAGCCTGTTGGTACCGTGTGGTTTGCCTGGAGCGTGGGGGGCGTGGTCAGCAGCGAAGTGCAGCGCTTTGCAGGCGACCGCGCGGCGGTGCGCGCGGCCACCGTGGCGCATGCCCTAGCGCAACTGCTGGTGCGCCTGGGCGCTGGCTCCGCCGCATGAGCACCCACACGCCCGCGGCCAGCCTTTTGGTGGATTCGCGCAGCGCATGGATGCGCCTACTGGTTACGCTGGCGCTGATGACGGTGGGGGCCAGCGGCATGTATGTGGTGCCCGTGGTGCTGCCCGCAGTGCAGGCGGACTTTGGCGTAGGCCGGGCCGATGCTTCACTGCCTTACACCCTGCAGATGATCGGCTTTGGCGTGGGCGGCCTGCTCATGGGCAAGCTGGCCGACCGCTTTGGCGTGGCGGTGCCGCTGCGCATCGGAGCGATCTGCCTGGGTCTGGGCTTTGCGCTAGCGGCGCTGGCCGGCAACATTTGGCTATTTGCCATTGCGCATGGGCTGCTCATTGGCCTGTGCGGCAGCTCGGCCACCTTCTCGCCCCTGCTGGCCGATACCTCGCTGTGGTTTGTGCGGCGGCGCGGTATTGCCGTGGCCATCTGCGCCAGTGGCAATTACCTTGGCGGTGCCATCTGGCCGCCCGTCGTGCAGCATTTTGTGCAAAGCGTTGGCTGGCGCACTACCTACCTTGGCCTGGCCGTATTTTGCAGCCTGGCCATGCTGGCCCTTGCCCAGCTCATGCGACTGCGGCCGCCCGTGGTGCAGGCGGCTGCGCCGCACGCTTCGGGTGCCCGCGCTGGCGCGCTGGGTGGCAAGCCGTTTGGCCTACGGCCCGCGCAAGCCTTGGGCCTGCTCTGCGTTGCGGCGGTGGGCTGCTGCGTGGCCATGTCGATGCCGCAGGTGCATATCGTGGCCTATTGCACGGACCTCGGCTACGGCGCAGCGCGCGGCGCAGAGATGCTCTCGATCATGCTGGCCTGCGGCATTGTGAGCCGGCTGATTTCAGGCGCCATCTGCGACCGCATTGGCGGCATGCGCACCCTGCTGCTGGGTTCGGGCCTGCAAGGCATTGCGCTGCTGATGTTCCTGCCCTTTGATGGCCTGGTGCCGCTGTATGTGGTGTCGGCCATGTTTGGCCTGTTCCAGGGCGGCATCGTGCCCAGCTACGCGATCATCGTGCGCGAATACTTTGCGCCGGCCTCGGCCGGCACCAAGGTCGGCGCGGTGATCATGTGCACCATGCTCGGCATGGCCTTGGGCGGCTGGATGTCGGGCAAGGTGTTCGACCTCACGGGTTCCTACCATGCCGCATTCATGAACGGCATGGCTTGGAACCTGCTCAACTTCTGCATCGTGGTCTTCCTGTTCTGGCGTACCCGCCTAGGCGGTCACAAACTGCCCATGCAGGCCTAGCGGAAGGCCAAAAGGCAGGGCGAGCTGGGCTACCGGCCCGCTGGCAATGGCGTCGGCTTCAAACACCGAGAGCGTGGTCCTGCCGCTGGCCTTTTGCAGGGCCGTGCCCAGCACCCAGCCCGAGGCGGACGCGCTGCTGCCGGGCGCGGGCACATAAAGGTGTTCCTCGGCGATCCAGTCGCTGCCGTAACGGAAGCGCGCCGTGGTCGTGCCGCTGTGGGTCACCACGCTGTCCATGCCCCATTGGTCGTTGCCGGCGCTGCCGCTGTTTTGCATGAGCACGCCGAACTCGCTGCGCTGGCCCGTGAGCCGCGCATCGAAGCGCGGGAATTCCACGCCGGCCAGGCCCACGTCGAACTGCCGCGCTGTGCCCTGGGCCAGGTTGATCTCCACCTGGGTCCAGCGCGCCAGCTGGTCCAGGCGCGCGGTTGGGCTGGGCAGGCCCAGGCCCTTGAGGTGGGGCAGAAATTCCGTGTAGCGCGCATAGCCCAGGCGGATGAGGCCCTTGTCTTCCCAGGCGTTGCCGATGTGGAACACGCCGCCATTGGGCAACTCCATGCGCCGCACGCTGAAGTCGGCCTTGCTCACCAGCATCACCAGCATCGGCGCCTGTGCCTGCCATTCGTAGCGGTCCAGGCTACCTACAGGCGGCGCGCCCGGCTTGGCCAGCAGGGGCATGAGCAGGAAGACGAGGTGGTTCTCGGTGATGGCGAAGTCGTGCACCATGTCGGCCTGGGGCGCATCGAGCAGGGTCTGGCGGCGCAGTTGGCCGCCCGGCGCAATTTCATAAATGATCAGCTTGCCGCTGTGCGCCGAATAGCCAAAGTTCCAGACCGTGCCGTCGGGCGCAATGCGTGGGTGGGCGGAGAAGGGCGCGCCCTGCGTTTCGGGTGACCAGGCCTTGAAGCCCTGGGCGGCCAGTGTGTCGGGGTCGATTTGCAAGGCCGAACCCGCTTCCCACAGCGCATAGAGCGACTTGCCGCCCTGCATGGGCAGCAGGTTGATGTTGGCGGGGTTGACGGCATCGGCGCTGCGCACGGGCGCGGCATCGGCCATCGGCGTGCCGAAGGCGGGGTAGAGAAAGCGGCCGGCGGCTTCTTCTTCCAGCAGCTTGGGCGTACGCAGCAGTTGGCCGCGGTAGCTTGCTTTGCCGCCTTGCAAGCGGAAGGCCTGCACCATGCCGTCGCCATCAAACCAGTGCTGGTAGCGCGTGGAGCCCAGCGCAAAACGCGCCGGGCCATTGCGGTAAAGCGTGCCGCGCAAGGCCTCGGGCAGGCGGCCAGTGATGGCGATGTCAGCTACCGCCCATTGCCCGCCCTCGCCGGGGCCGGCGTGCAGAGCGCCGTCGAGGGGCGCGAAGCTGCGCGCAAAGGCGCCGCTGGAGGCGTCGGCGGCAAACCCGGAACCGGCTACGCTGGCCAGGCCGCCGATGGCGAGGGATTTCAGGAGCTGGCGGCGGGCCATCGCGGCTGCGAAATGTGGTGTGTGCATGGCGGGCTCCTTACTTGACTTGCAGTTCGATGGTCACGCCCTGCGCGGGCACGGTGAACGCAGCGTCCTTGAAGGCGGGCGGCCCAAACGCGCCGCGTGCGTTGTTCGAAAAGCCGTAGGGCTCGGTGGGCAGGCCCATCATGTTGGTGCTGAGCTTACCGTCGCCATTGAGGTCCTGATAGGCGGAGACGGCATAGTCGCCGGGCGCCACATCGTGCAGCACCAGGCGCACCTGGCCAGCAGCGTCGCGCTCCGAGGCCTGGGCCATGGTGCCTTTGCTGATGGTCTTGGGAAAGCTCTGCGCGTTGTCAAACAGGCCGAGCATGATGGTGCCTGTGCCTTGTTGCACATTGCCCACCACAACAGTGATGTCGGCCGCATGCGCTGCGCCTTGCAGGGCCAGCGCGGCCAAGGCCATCAGGCGGGCCGCTTGGGATAGGTTCTTGATCATGTTTGCTCCGGGTTGGTGATTCATGGCCCGCAGTGTTGCGGGCCGGGCGGCTGGAGACAAGCGCGATGCGACGAAACGCAAAAATCAGGGAGCGAAATGCACCGGTTCGGCGCGATACGGAGCGCCCTCGCTGCTGAAGCCCAGGCCCTGCAGGGCCGACTGCAGGGCGGCAGGCAAGGGCGTGTGCGGCTCTGCGCCAATCAGCGCTTGCAGCTTCGTGTTGCCCAATGCATGGGGCGTCCGCCACAGGTAGGCCATCTCTACCAGCGAAGCCCAGGTCGGGACCATCCAGGCGCCCGCGCGCAGCAAGGGCCAGGGCATGCTGGCGAGCTTGAGTGGCGCGCCAGCCTTGAGCCAGCCATGCGCGCAGGCGATGGGTGTGAGGGCGTCCAGCCATTGCTGCCCCGTCAGGCTGTAGCCCGCGAAGTGCAGTGGGGTGAAGGGTGCCAGCGATTCCCTGCGCTCGGCCACTGCCACGAAGCTGCGTGCCAGATCGGGCAAATAGGCCCAGGCGGTCGGCACATGGAGGGAGCCGGGGTAGCTGAACTTGCCGGAGCGCACATCCTTCACCATCACCTGGTCAAACCACGAGCCGGTGCCGCTGCCGAAGTAATCTCCCGCGCGGATCACCACCGCCTTCATCGAGCCTGCCAGCGCCGCCTGTTGCATTTGCTGCTCCAGCGCAATGCGGATCTGGCCTTTGAGGGTGGTTGCTGTCTGCTGCGTGTCTTCGCCAAGCAAGGCCGGCATATGGCTGCCAAAGTTGTAGACGTTGCCCGGCAGCATTAGGGTGGCCCGCAGTTCCTGCGCGAGGGC
>Ga0208617_1000501_pt1 | contig 11333 bp, 10 predicted proteins | sample CryBogCBE06Nov07_FD_184581 | JGI IMG/M metagenome (GOLD analysis project Ga0208617, IMG submission 184581) | Freshwater microbial communities from Crystal Bog, Wisconsin, USA - CBE06Nov07 (SPAdes) (version 2) | ecosystem: Environmental > Aquatic > Freshwater > Lake | place: Crystal Bog...
TTGGCGTCGGGCTCGCGGTCGGCCTTTTGGCCGCCGCGCTGACCCTCAACCTCTTACATCAGTAGCAGCGCTCGATTTCCACATAGCGGCGATAGTAGGAGTCCCAGCGATAGTGGACCCGGCACTCGCCTGCGTAGCCGTAGTAGTAGGGGCCGGCGTAATAGGCCGGCGGCGGCTCGCGGTAGTAGACGGGCGGCGGGGGCGCCGGGTGACGGTCGCTCGAGGCGATGGCCGCGCCGATCGCAAGGCCCAGGATGCCGGCGCCGATCAGCGCGCCGCCGTCCCGGTCTCCGTGTCTTTCGCCGCGGTCATAACCGCCGCCGCCCCAGCTGTGGCGGTCGTCGCGGCCGCGGTACTCGTCCGCGCTGGCGGCGGTGACGCCGGTTCCGAGAGCGGAGGCGATGGTGAGCGCGGTCAGGGCTGCGGTCAGGACCTTTTTCATGATGACGGTCTCCTCAGATCAGGCTCGCTGCGGAATGGCGGCGCGCCGTTAACGTGGATCCGGTTTAAGAGTTTCAACATGAACTGAAGCTGAACGGAGCGGAGGTCTTAATATTGACGTTTCTGTCAAAAATATTGCCGCCCTCCAGACGCACAAAACCCGCCGTGGGGGATAAACACGGCGGGTTCGGCTGTCTTGCGACAATTATGGAAGGCGTTTCCTCCCCGAAACGCCGGAGGGCCAAACGTCTAGGCGTTCGTAGACCTCACACATGAACAAAACGTCATAGTCGGCGGCGTGTCAATATCAATGGGTCGTGGTTTTGACGAAAATCTCAATGTGACTGCAGATTTCCTCGGATTCCGCCAAAATAATTGACGAGACCGTCAAAAAAGGGCGCGGAGGGCTGTTTTCAGCCGGAAATCCGCTCCGCCGCGTCGACTCAGAGCCGCAGACGATTCGGGCGTTTACGCCGGTCAGGATTGCGCGAAGGCAAGGCGAGCCGCAAAATCCTCCGTAAAATCGTGACCTGCAAAAGATGGACAGTCGGCGGCGCCGCCGCTTGGGGAGGAGCTCGAACATGAAATTCACCTATTCGGACAGCCAGAAACACTGGATCGATCGCGTCACCGCCTTCATGGAGGCTCACGTCTATCCGGCCGTCCCCGTCTATGAGGCGGAAATGAACGTCTCCGGGGCCGATCGCTGGAAGGTGATTGAGATCGTCGAGACTCTGAAGGCGAAGGCCAAGGCCGAAGGTCTGTGGAACATGTTCATGCCGCCGCACGCGGGGCATCCGAATCTGGACGACACCTTCCAGTTCGAGGGCGCGCAGCTGTCGAACCTCGAATACGCCAGCATCGCCGAGATCATGGGCCGTGTGGGCTTTGCGTCTGAGGTGTTCAACTGTTCCGCCCCCGACACGGGCAATATGGAGGTGCTCGAGCGTTACGGCACCCGTGAACAGAAGGAGCAGTGGCTGCGTCCGCTGATGAACGGCGAGATCCGCTCGGCGTTTCTGATGACCGAACCGGCGGTCGCCTCGTCCGATGCGACCAATATCGAGACCTCCATCGTCCGCGACGGCGATGAGTATGTCATCAACGGGCGCAAGTGGTGGTCGTCGGGTCTGGGCGATCCGCGCTGCAAGGTCGCCATCGTGATGGGCAAGACCGACCCCACAGCCAAGTCCTACACCCAGCAGAGCCAGATCCTCGTGCCCCTCGACACGAAGGGCGTCATCGTCGAGCGTATGCTGCCGGTGTTCGGCTATGACGACGCCCCGCACGGGCACGCAGAGGTGCTGCTGAAGGACGTCCGCGTGCCGGTCGAGAATCTGCTGCTCGGCGAGGGGCGCGGCTTCGAGATCGCGCAGGGGCGCCTCGGCCCGGGACGCATCCACCACTGCATGCGCACCATCGGCGCAGCGGAAGTGGCGCTGGAGAAGATGTGCCGCCGCCTCCTCAGCCGCAAAGCCTTCGGCAAGCTGATCGCCGAGCATTCGGTGTGGGAGCAGCGGGTGGCCGAAGCGCGGACCGAGATCGAGATGTGCCGGCTATTGTGCCTCAAGGCTGCGGACATGATGGACCGGGCCGGCAACAAGTCCGCGCGTCTGGAGATCGCCATGATCAAGGTCGCCGCGCCGAAGATGGCGTTGAAGGTGATCGACGACGCCATCCAGGCCTTCGGCGGCGCAGGCGTCACCTCTGACCCCGGCCTCGCCAAGCTCTATTCCGGCATCCGCACCCTTCGCCTCGCGGACGGCCCGGACGAGGTGCACAACCGCACCATCGCGCGGATGGAGCTTTCGAAGTACGGCGACGAGGCGGCCCGCACCCGCCAGGCGGAGGAAGCTCGTCTGCACGTGCCGGGGATCCGCTAACCGAGCTCATGGCCTTGCCCGCCAGGGTGTCCTCAGCCTATAGGCGGGCATGGCCATCTTCGGCGTTATCGAGGCGATCTGGCGCCACCCCATCAAGGGCTTCACGCCCGAGGCGCTGGATCGCGTCCGGCTGACGGCGGGCGAAGGCCTGCCCTTTGATCGCGTCTTTGCAGTGGAGAACGGCGCCTCGGGCTTCGATCCGCAGGCGCCGAAGCACATATCGAAGATGAAGTTCGCCGTGCTCGCGCCGATCCCGAAGGTCGCCGGGGTGCGCACGCGGCTGGACGAGGCCGCAGGCGTGCTGCACGCCGCCGCGACGGGGCATGAGCCCATATCTGTCAGACTGAATGAGATTGAAGACGCGCAGGCCTTTGAGGGCTGGCTGGCGGCGGTGTTGGGGGATGAGGCGCAAGGGCCGCTCCGGCTGATCAGCGCACCCAAACATCGGTTTCTCGACGATCCGTCGGGACAAATCTCCCTGACCAATCTTGCCAGCCTGAAGGTTTTGTCCGACGCGGCGGGCCTTGATCTCTCGCCGGCGCGACTTCGCGGCAATATCGATGTGTCCGGCTGGCCCGCCTTTGCGGAGAACACGCTTGCCCCCGGTGCGCGTGTCCGGCTGGGCGGCGCATGGGCGACGGTGGTCAAGCCCATCCAGCGCTGCATCGCCACCCATGTGAACCCTGAGACGGCCGAGCGGGACTTCGAGCTTGTCACCGCGTTGATGCAGCAGACCGGCAAGGCCAATCTCGGCGTCTACGTCCGGATCGACACGGACGGCGACGCGGCGCCCGGCCAACCTGCAGAGGTGATGGACTGATGGATCTGAAGACGGCCTGGACCCGCGCCCGCGACACGCTCAAGGCTGCGCGCGTCGACAGCCCGGTGCTGGACGCGCGGCTTCTGCTCGAAGCGGCTGCCGGGGTGACCCGAACCGACATTGTCACCGATCCCTATCGCGAGCTGACCGCCGAACAGATGGCGACTCTCGACGCCTATATAGAGCGGCGTTCACGGCGCGAACCTGTCAGCCGGATCGTGGGCAAGGTCGGTTTCTGGAAGATCATGGTGTCGGTCTCGCCGCAGGTCCTGTCGCCGCGTCAGGACACCGAATCGCTGCTCGACGTCGTGCTGCCCTGGTTCGGGGAGCACGAGGCCTTTGACATGATCGATCTGGGTGTCGGATTGGGCGCGATTCTGCTGGCGATTCTCAGCGAGCGACCGAGAGCCCGGGGCGTGGGCGTCGATGTGTCCTTCGATGCGCTGGCGGTGGCGAAGGACAATGCCGCCCATCTTGGGCTCGCTGGCCGGGCGAGTTTCCTCAGAACCTCGTGGGGGGATGGTCTCGCGCCGTCGAGTTTCGACCTCGTCGTGTCCAATCCGCCCTATATCCCGAGCGCCGATATCGCCGGTCTCGACCCCGAAGTGCGGGATCACGATCCCCATCTCGCCCTCGACGGCGGGCCGGACGGGCTGGACGCGTATCGCGCACTGGCTCCTGAAATCCTTAGACTTTTGCGCCCGGGCAAGCCGTTTGCGGTCGAGATTGGCCACGACCAGTCGCAGGCGGTCGAGGCCCTGTTCCGAGAGGCCGGAGCGGTGGATGTGAAGACCCATCCCGACCTCGCTCGCCGCGACCGGGTGGTCAGCGGACGCAAGGGCGCGAATTGAGGGGTTCGGTTCCGTTCACGGATCCTTAAGCGCAGTTGAAAGAAAGTCCTTGGAAATCCAAGGCCAAGTCGCTACATCACCTTCGTCACCCCTCAAATCGTTGGTGTTCTCAAGTCCTCGGAATCAGGGGATTGTCCGGAACACCACACGCCTAGAGGCCCAAGCCTCCTCAGCGCCCCGACCGATTGATGTCGGACGCCGATGTCGGGGCGGGCTTTAGAGACCGGCGGACCACCTTAAGATCTGGGCGCGCATGGGTTTGTTTGCGCAGGCGCAGGTCTACCGCCGAAGCCGGCGTGGACGGATCGCCCGTCCAGCCAACCGAAACCGCAAATCGACCGAATTCACTGACGGCAAGGCGCAATGAGAGACTTCAAAGGCATGAAACGGCAACGCGGCCGGAATCGCGGCAGCGGCGGCGGAGGCGGCGGAAGCGGCAAGCCGACTCAAAACGTCAACCGCGCCTTTGATTCGAACGGCCCGGACGGCGTCAAGATCCGGGGCCATGCGCAGCACGTCTATGACAAGTACTGCCAGCTCGCCCGCGATGCGGCGTCGGCCGGCGACCGGGTGCTGGCCGAGAACTATCTGCAGCATGCCGAACATTACTTCCGGGTGCTGAGGGTTCTGCAACCTTCCCGTCCGGCGTCGGACATTACCGGCCGTGATGTGTTCGCCTCGGGCTTCGACATCGATGTGGACGAAGAGACCGATCAGGACGCCACCTGGGTCGACGAGGGCTCGGAGGGCGAGGCGGACGGCCAGCGCGACCAGATGTCTCGGGAACAACAGCCCCGCGAGCAGGCCTATCGAGACCAAGCGCCCCGTGATCAAGCACAACGCGATCAAGCACAACGCGATCAGGGACAGCGCGATCAGGGCCGCGACGGCTACGCCCGCGACAACCGGGACCGCAACCAGAATCAGAACCGGGATCGATACGAGCCGCGCGATCGCAATCGCGATGACCGGCCCAGAGATGATCGTCCCCGCGACGATCGCCCCCGCGAGGATCGCCCGCGCGATGATCGTCCCAGAGATGACCGTCCCAGAGAAGACCGCCCCCGTCAGGATGGCGAGCGAAATGCGGAACAGGGTGACCGTCCGCGCCGTGACGACCGCTATCGTGACCGGGGGGAACGTCGCTACAACGAACCTCGCGCAGATCGCACCGACCCGATGGCGGTGGTCGAGCCGCAATCGACACCCCTGACGTCTGCGCCCATTCCGGCCACGCCGCTTACGCCGCTCACCCCTCTGACGCCCATCGCCCAAACACCTCTCGCCCAAACCCCGCTCAGCGCGCCGATCCAGCAGACGCCCCTGTCGGCGCCTGTGCGTCAGACGCCGCTGTCGCCGATCCCGGCGATGGAGGCTGAGGCCGAAATTTCGGCGGTGTCGGAAGATGGCGGCGAACCGGCCAAGCGTCCCCGCGGTCGGCCACGCAAGCGCCCCGTGGAAGACGCGGCGGAACCTGCCGAATAGGCGACAGCCGGGAAAGACCGCCGATCCCGGTTTTGATCGGCGGCGACCCCTTGTGTTGCTAATTCGCAACACCCATCTTCTGGACATCGAAGGGCCGTGCTTCTTGGAGGCGGCCTGAACCTTCCGCCTGTCCAGGGGACGTCATGAACATCGACATCTATTCCGATCGCGCCAAGCAGACGATCCAGACCGCTCAGTCCCTCGCGCTGGCGAGCGGGCATCAGCAGTTCTCGCCCGAACACATTCTCAAGGCCCTGCTCGACGAGCGGGACGGCCCCAAATCCATGGGCCTGAGCCGCGCCATGATCACCGCCGCCGGCGGCCGCGCCGACGACGTCGCCGCGCGCAACGATCAGGCCCTGACCAAGCTGCCCAAGGTCGAGGGCGGCTCTGGTCAGCTCTACATGGCCCCCGCCACAGCCCGTGTCTTCGCAACAGCGGAGAGCGAGGCGAAGGCCGCGGGGGACTCCTTCGTCACTACGGAACGCCTGCTGGTCGCGCTGACCAAGGACGGCGCAGCGGCGGCGGACGCCCTGAAGGGTGGCGGCGTGACCGCCAAGGCGCTGGAGACGGCGATCGCCGACCTGCGCAAGGGCCGAACCGCCGACTCCGCGGGCGCCGAGGAAGGCTATGACGCCCTCAAGCGCTACGCTCGCGACCTGACCCAGGCGGCGCGGGACGGCAAGCTCGATCCGGTCATCGGACGGGACGAGGAGATCCGCCGCACGATCCAGGTCCTGGCCCGCCGCACCAAGAACAATCCCGTCCTGATCGGTGAGCCCGGCGTCGGCAAGACCGCCATTGTGGAGGGGCTCGCCCTGCGCATCATCAATGGCGACGTGCCGGAAAGCCTCAAGGACAAGCGCCTCCTCGCCCTCGACATGGGCGCGCTGATCGCCGGGGCGAAGTACCGCGGCGAATTTGAAGAGCGGCTGAAGGCCGTGCTCAATGAGACGACGGCCGCCGAGGGCCAGATCGTCCTGTTCATCGACGAGATGCACACCCTCGTCGGCGCGGGAAAGGGGGAGGGGGCGATGGACGCCTCCAACCTGTTGAAGCCCGCTCTGGCGCGGGGGGAGCTGCACTGCGTCGGCGCCACCACCCTCGATGAATACCGCAAGCACGTGGAGAAGGACGCGGCGCTCGCCCGCCGCTTCCAGCCGGTGTTCGTGTCCGAGCCCACGGTCGAGGACACGGTCTCGATCCTGCGGGGCCTCAAGGAAAAGTACGAGGTGCACCACGGGGTGCGCATCGCCGACGCGGCCATTGTCGCCGCCGCGACCCTGTCCAACCGCTACATTACCGACCGCTTCTTGCCCGACAAGGCCATCGACCTGATGGACGAGGCGGCGAGCCGGGTCCGCATGGCCGTCGACAGCAAGCCCGAAGCGCTGGACGAGGTCGACCGGCGGCTTGTCCAGCTGAAGATCGAGCGGGAGGCGCTGAAGAAGGAAACGGATGCGGGCTCCCGCGCCCGTCTCGAAAAACTGGCTGAGGAGGTCGCTGATCTCGAGGCGCAGTCGGAGGAGATGACCTCTCGCTGGCGCGCGGAAAAGTCCAAGCTGGGCGCCGCTGCGAGTGCGCGGGAGACGCTGGAAAACCTTCGGGCCGAGCTCGCCAGCGCGCAGCGCCAGGGCGACCTGCAACGGGCGTCGGAGATCCTCTATGGAAGGATCCCCGCGGTGGAGCGCCAGCTGAGCGAAGCCGAGGGCCAGCCCCGCGACACGCTGACCCCTGAGGTGGTGGACGCCGAGCAGATCGCCGCCGTCGTCTCCCGCTGGACCGGCGTGCCGGTCGACAAGATGCTGGAGGGGGAGAAGGACAAGCTGCTTTCCATGGAGGACAAGCTGCGCGGCCGGGTGGTCGGGCAGGACGACGCCCTGGCCGCCGTGTCCGACGCCGTGCGCCGTGCGCGGGCTGGGCTGCAGGATCCCAACCGGCCCATCGGCTCGTTCCTGTTCCTGGGCCCCACGGGAGTCGGCAAGACCGAACTGACCAAGACGCTCGCCGAATTCCTGTTCGATGACGATGCGGCGATCACCCGCCTCGACATGAGCGAGTACATGGAAAAGCACTCGGTCAGCCGCATGATCGGCGCGCCTCCCGGCTATGTCGGTTACGACGAGGGCGGCTCGCTGACCGAGGCCGTGCGGCGCAGGCCCTATCAGGTCGTGCTGTTCGACGAAGTGGAGAAGGCGCACCCGGATGTGTTCAATGTCCTGCTGCAGGTGCTCGACGACGGCCGCCTGACGGACGGGCAGGGGCGGACGGTCGACTTCCGCAACACGCTTCTGATCATGACCTCCAACCTCGGGTCAGACGTGCTCGCGCATCAGCCCGAAGGCGAGCCCGCAGAGGCGGTGCGCGACGAGGTGATGAGCGTGGTCCGCGGCCACTTCCGGCCAGAGTTCCTGAACCGGGTGGATGAGATCATCCTGTTCAAGCGGCTCGGGCGCGCGCAGATGGGCGCGATTGTGACGATCCAGCTCGCCCGCGTGGAAAAGCTCTTGGCCGACCGGCGGATGACCCTGGATGTGGACCCCTCCGCTCGCGCCTGGCTTGCGGACAAGGGCTACGATCCGGTGTATGGCGCGCGGCCCCTGAAGCGAGTGATCCAGAAGGAGCTGGTCGATCCGATGGCGCGGCTGCTGCTCTCCGGCGCCCTGAAGGACGGGGACATCGTCAAGGTGTCCGGCGGCGACGGCCCGCTCATCATCGGCAAGCCGCAGATGCACTGAGGGCTGAGGCTTCTGTTCCAAATAAAAAAGGCGCGCCGTGAGGCGCGCCTTTTCCATTCTGGTGATCAACGAATGATCAGTCAGCCGATTGCAGGTTCACGGCAGACGTCTTGCCGCGCTTGTCCTGCTCGAGTTCGTAGGACACGCGCTGGTTTTGACGCAGCGTGACCATGCCCGCGCGCTCAACCGCGCTGATGTGAACAAAGGCGTCGCCGCCGCCGGTGTCCGGCGTGATGAAGCCGTAGCCCTTTTGTTCGTTGAAGAATTTCACGGTGCCGATGATGCTCATGGAGCTTTCCTTTTCCTTAAGGGGTGAGCCGACAACCGGCACATCCCGCGCCGCGGTGCAGACTGAGGGAAAAGGGGCCGCAAAGCTCCAAAGACCGTCGATTTGCGACTTAAGCCCGAGCGGTATGCGCCTTTCGGGTGAGGTAAGCAAGCGTTGCGGTTCCGCGGGTCCGTCCGCCCCTCGGCTCGCCGATCACTGGATCGCAAACACCCGGTGGATCACGCCGCCGCCGCCGGTTCGCGATTTCGACACGCAAACCCTTGTGTTCAGCCAGGCGTAGCGCTCGTCTCCGGTCTCGAAACGCGGGCTGGTGCGAAAGTAATATCGAGACGCGCCATCGGGGTCATCCGGCTTGGCGAAGTCGAGGGCGTAGTCCCGGTCCGCGTCGCTGACGACCATCAAGCCGTGCCAATGGACGTAGATCATCGCGTCGTCATCGGTGCGAAAGCACATGCGCACATCCAGCGCGCCGTGCCCGTCCGCCCGGATCAGCGACCAGTCGGCCCCGGACATCGGGATCACCTCGCCGTTCAGCCTTGGCCCCGCAAACCGCCCTCCGGCGACATTGACGATCATTCTGTAGCCGTAGGGAGTCTGGCCGACATGGATCGGCGCGGCGAGAGGAATGCGGGCTTCGAACAGAAATTCAGTTTCGATTTCAGACATGGGGGTTTTCTCCCGGACTTGGGGTTGTGAAGGTCGGTCGTGGCGGTGACGCTAGGTCTATGGTGACGCCGGGGCCGGGGCGCTGCCGCGCCGGCGGCGAAGATCGCTGGGAGGTCGTCCGTAGAGACCCGTGAACGTCGCGCTCATGCGCCTGGCGCTGGTAAAGCCGGCGGCGACGGCGATCTCGGAAATCGGAAGGTCGGTCTCGTTGAGCAGCCGCTTGGCCCGCTGGATCCGCAAGGTCTTGCCGACCTGAGCGGGAGAGGCGTCGAGATGCTGTCGGAAGAGGCGGCTGAGATGGCGCGCGCCGACACCAAGCCGGGTTGCAAGATGTCCGACGTCCCCATGATCCAGGGCGCCCGCCTCGATCAGTTTGAGCGCGCGCTCCACCGTGGTGCGGGCGCCTTTCCAGGCGGGACAGAAGGGCGCCGTTTCCGGGCGGCAGCGCAGGCATGGCCGAAAACCCGCCCGTTCCGCGGCGGCGGCGCTGGGATAAAAGCGGACGTTTTCACGCTTTGGCGTTCTCGCCGGACAGACGGGCCGACAATAGATTCCGGTCGTCTTCACGGCGATGAAGAAGACCCCGTCAAATGCGGGATCGCGTCGGGCCATGGCGTCTTCACAGAGGGCGGTGTCGATCATGGCGACACTTTAGCGAACCGCTTCTGCTCTTGGGAGACGGCCGCCGATGATCACGTCCTGAAACGACCGACGCGCGAGGCGGCTTCAGGTCGCGTAGCTTTTCGGGTCGGGGGCGACCGTCACACGCATCGGCATTCCGCCCTTGGGTCGCAAGGCGAAGACCGCGACCGGCTCGGGCGGCTTGCGGCCCGTGAAGGCGAGGTCGGCGCGCCGGGCCAGGGTCGCGAGGATCAAGACACTTTCCAGCATGGCGAACGCCGCGCCCATGCAGATCCTGGGACCCGCGCCGAAGGGCAGGTAGGCGTAGCGGTCCGGCGGCGGCGCCTCGGGAGCGAAGCGGGACGGATCGAAGGCGTCGGGATCGCGCCAGCGCTTCCGATGCCGATGGAGGGCGTAGACGGGGATGTTGATCCGCGTGCCCGCCCGTACTTTCAGCCCCGCAAGTTCACAATCCTTCGCCGCCACCCGGGTCAGGAGGAAGCCCGGAGGATAGAGACGCAGCACCTCGCTCACCACCTGGCGGGTATGGACGAGCTGCGGCGCGTGGTCGGCGGTGATGGGCCCTTCCGGAACGACGGCCCGGACCTCCTCACGAATGCGCTCCGCCGTCTTGGGATGCGCCGCCAAGACATAGCTCGCCCAGGTCAGGCCGACCGAAGTGGTCTCGTGGCCCGCAAGGATGAAGCCCATGATGTTGTCGGCGATCAGCGCGTCGTCCATCGCCTGTCCCGTCTCCGGGTCCTTCGCGGCGAGCAGCAGATCCACGAGATCCCCGCGGGTGGGCAGCGATCGGCGCGCAGTGACCATCCGACGTATATCCGCCAGCAAGGGCTCGCGGAGCTTTGAGTGCGCGTCCGGCCTGTGACCATGATAGGCGTCTGGCAGGAACATGTAGCTCAGCCGGATGCGGCCGATGTCGCGGAAGAAGGCGGAGATCCTGGCCTTCATCTGATCGCGATCGAAGTACTCGCCGCCGGACAGCATGGTGTCGACGATGATGTCGAAGGTCAGGCGGGTGATGGCGGGCTCGAGGTCGATGGGGCCTTTCGCACTTTTCGTGATCCACTCCGTCACCGCCCGCTCCGTCGCCGCCACGATCAGGGGCGTGAGCTCGGACACCGTGGCGGGGCGAAAGGCGGTCGCGCTGGCGTGACGCTGCCAGCGCCACGCCGCCCCCTCGGCGGTCAGCACGCCCTGGCCCCAGGCGGGGCGGAACATGCGTCTGAACAGGGCGCCCTGCGGAAAATCCTCGGCCTCGTCGAGGAAGATCCGCCGCAGGGCCTCCGGTTGCGTGACCAGCACCGGCGTCGTCGGCGCGGGGCGCCAGACATCTTCATAGAAGACCTTGCGCGACCAGCCGCGGATCTGATTGCCGGGCGAGCGCGCGGCGAGGACCAGCACATGCGGGTCGACGTCGGGAGGGATGATGGCGGGCGGCGTCCAGAGACCGTCCGGGGAGGGCGCCTGCAGTGTCATGGGACGACGTCCGTCTGCCCGGCCTGCCTGTCATGGCCGCGG
>Ga0208617_1000512_pt1 | contig 11176 bp, 9 predicted proteins | sample CryBogCBE06Nov07_FD_184581 | JGI IMG/M metagenome (GOLD analysis project Ga0208617, IMG submission 184581) | Freshwater microbial communities from Crystal Bog, Wisconsin, USA - CBE06Nov07 (SPAdes) (version 2) | ecosystem: Environmental > Aquatic > Freshwater > Lake | place: Crystal Bog...
CCCATCTGGACCAGCCAGCGGCAGCTGCCGCCCGCCAAGTTTGTGCAGGATGTCGATGGCAAGCACGGACAGGCGATCAACACCATGGTCTCGGGTGGCTGCATTGTCTCGGGTTCCGTGGTCAGCAATTCGGTCCTGTTTTCTGGGGTCCGCGTCCATTCCTATTGCATCATCAACCAGGCCGTCCTGCTGCCTGACGTGACCGTTGGGCGAGGCTGCCGCCTTACCAAGGTCGTGGTGGACCGGGGGTGTGTCTTTCCGGAAAATCTGGTGATAGGCGAAGACCCTGAACTGGACAGGCTGCGCTTTGAGCGCACCGAGAATGGCGTGGTCCTGGTCACCCGGGACATGCTCAAACGCCTCGCGCTTGCTACGCGCAACCCTTAATCCGCTCCAAACAGTGTCCATGCGAATTTTGCAAGTCAGCGCAGAGGTTTATCCCCTGCTGAAAACGGGCGGCCTTGCCGATATAGCGGGCGCGCTGCCAGCCGCCTTGCAGGACGTGGGCTGCGATGTTCGGCTTTTGCTGCCGGGTTTCCCGGCCATTTGCTCCGGCATGGCCGGCGCTGTGGAAGTCGGTCGGTTTGACACCCCTTGGGGCGATCACGTACGAGTCGACTTCGGTGCCCTGCCGGCGCTCTCCCGGGGAAGTCGGCTTGTGTACGCCTATGCGCTGGTGGCCCCAGCACTGTTTGACCGGCCCGGCGGCCCCTACGAGGACGCCGACCGTCGCCCTTTCGGCGACAACCACCGCCTGTTTGCTGCCCTCTGCTGGGCGGCGGCCCACTTGGCCCACGGCCTCGATCCGCTTTGGCGGGCCCAACTGGTCCACAGCCACGACTGGCATGCCGCGCTGGCCCCGGCCTGTCTGGCATTTTGGCGCCGCGACCACAGCCCCCGGGTGCCCAGCGTGTACACCGTGCACAACCTGGCCTACCAGGGCGTGTTTGGTGCCCAGCTTTTTCCGGACCTCGGTCTGCCGCCGCAAGCGTTCAGCGTGGATGGTATGGAGTACCACGGGAACCTGTCCTTCATGAAAGCGGGACTGGTTTATTCCGATCGCATTACAACCGTAAGTCCCACCTATGCGCGTGAAATCCAGACCCCTGAGCAAGGCTGCGGCTTGGACGGCCTGCTGCGCGCGCGCGCCGACGACCTCAGCGGGATCCTGAATGCGGTGGATGCCAGCGTCTGGAACCCTTCCAGTGACCCTTTGCTGGCGCACCATTTTGACGTGCGCCATCTGGCCGGCAAAGCCCGCAGCAAAGTCGATTTGCAGGCTGCCATGGGCTTACCCGCCGTACCTGATGCGCCCGTGTTTGCCATGGTCAGCCGGGTCACCGGGCAAAAAGGCCTGCCCCTGGTACTAGGCGCGCTGGACGAAATCATTGCACGGGGCGGCCAACTGGTCTTGCTGGGCAATGGGGATACTGAGCTCGAGCAAGCCATCCTGGCGCAAGTGCAGGCGCATCCGGAGCAGGTTGCTGCGCGGATCGGCTTTGACGAAGCATTCGCCCACCGGGTCTTTGCGGGCAGCGATGTGACCCTGGTGCCCTCGCTTTTTGAGCCCTGTGGCCTGACCCAGATGTACGGGCTGCGGTATGGCAGCCTGCCTTTGGTGCGACGGGTGGGCGGACTGGCAGACACCGTTGTCGACAGCGACCTGGAAACACTCGCCGACAAAACCGCGACTGGGTTTGTCTTCCGGGACTTTACGGTGTCTGACTTCCGGCATGCCTTGCGGCGGGCCTTTGCCCTCTACAAGCGCAAGGCAGAATGGGCCAGTGTGCGGCAGACTGGCATGCGACTTGCGTTTGCCTGGCGGGGCGCTGCACAGAAATATGCGGATTTGTACCAGTCACTGATCCCCGGCGCCTGAGTCAGCGGTTTCTACTTTTTTGCACACCATGACAAACCTGAAACCAACCACCCTGTCGGACGATTTTCCATTTGACCCGCCAGGACGCGACCTTGAGTCCCTCAAGCACTCCATAGCCAACAAGCTAATGTTTTCTGTGGGCAAAGACCCCAAAACGGCCCGACCGGAAGACTGGCTGCACGCCGCGGCCTATGCAGTTCGGGATCTGCTTGTCGAACGCTGGATGAAGACCACCAGAGCGCAATACGCGCAGGACGCCAAGCGGGTCTATTACATGTCCATGGAATTTCTCATCGGACGGACCTTCGGCAACGCGATGGTGGCGCTGGGTCTGCGCGAGCGGGTCAAGCGGGCCTTGCTGGATTTCGGGGTTGACATGGACGCCATCACCGAATTGGAGCCCGATGCGGCACTGGGCAATGGCGGCCTGGGCCGGCTGGCAGCCTGCTTCCTGGACTCGATGGCCACGCTGAACATTGCCGGATACGGCTATGGCATACGCTATGACTACGGCATGTTCCGGCAAACCATTGTGGACGGCGCTCAGGTCGAAGTGCCCGACTACTGGCTCACGCATGGCAATCCGTGGGAGTTTGCGCGCCCGGAGGTGACTTTTCGCGTGCAGTTCGGTGGCCACGCTGTCAAAGTAGGGGATGGGTATCAATGGAAAGACTCGCACGATGTGCTGGCCATGGCCTACGACACGGTGATACCGGGTTACGACACCATGGCCACCAACACACTGCGGCTGTGGTCGGCCAAGGCCACCGAGGAAATCGACCTCAATGCGTTCAATCGTGGCAACTACTTTGAGGCGGTGGAAAGCAAGAACCACTCTGAAAACGTCTCGCGCGTGTTGTACCCGGACGACTCGACGCCGTCTGGCCGTGAACTGCGACTGCACCAGGAATATTTCTTCTGCAGCGCGAGCGTGCAGGACCTGCTGCGCCGGTACCTCAGCCGCCATGACGGGTTCGCGCTATTGCCGGAGAAGGTGAGCATCCACCTCAACGACACCCACCCGGTGCTCGCCATTCCCGAGCTGATGCGCCTGCTGCTGGATGTGCATCACCTGCCTTGGGCAGAAGCATGGCAACTATGCCAGAGGGTTTTTTCCTACACCAACCACACCCTGATGCACGAAGCGCTCGAGACTTGGCCAGTGGAGACGTTGGGCCGCATTTTGCCTCGCCACTTGCAGATTATTTTTGACATCAACTCACAGTTTCTCGCTGCGCTGACGCAGGCCGGGTACGGGCAGGAAATGCTGCGCAAAGTATCCCTGATCGACGAACAGGGTGAGCGGCGAGTGCGCATGGCCTACCTGGCCGTGGTTGCCAGCTATTCGATCAATGGGGTGTCGGCCCTTCACTCGGAGCTGATGAAGGAATCGATATTTGCCGATTTTGCGCGCCTTTGGCCCCAGCGATTCAACAACAAGACCAATGGCATCACGCAGCGGCGCTGGCTGGCTCAAGCCAATCCGGCTCTGGCGGCCGTGCTGGACAAATATGTCGGCACGGGCTGGCGCCGCGACCTGACTCTTCTGCGTGGCCTGCAACCGCTGGTGGAGCAAGACCGCGTGATTCTGGCGTTTCAGGCAGCCAAGCGCGCCAACAAGCAGCGACTGGCCCACTGGGTGCAAACCCACATGAACCTAGCCATTCCCCAGGATGCCTTGTTCGATGTGCAGGTCAAACGCATCCATGAATACAAGCGCCAGCTGCTGAACGTCCTGCATGTGGTGACGCGTTACCTGCGCATATTGAAAAACCCGGAATCGGTCCCGGTGCCCCGGGTCGTGGTGTTTTCCGGCAAGGCCGCTTCGGCCTACCACATGGCCAAGCTCATCATCCGGTTGATCAATGATGTGGCCGCGGTGGTCAACCATGACGCACGGGTGGGCGACCGGCTCAAGGTGGTATTCATTCCCAACTACAGCGTCAGCCTGGCCGAAATCATCATTCCCGCAGCCGATCTTTCGGAGCAGATTTCCACCGCAGGCACGGAAGCCTCGGGCACCGGCAACATGAAGCTGTCGCTCAATGGCGCGCTCACGATCGGTACACTGGACGGGGCCAATGTGGAGATCCTGCAAAACGTGGGCGCGGAAAACATTTTCATTTTTGGAATGACCACGCCGCAGGTCGTGGCCCGACGCAGCGCGGGCTATGTGTCGCGCGACTTCGTCGAGTCCCATCCGGAGTTGCAGGAGGTCCTTGAGGCCATCCGCAGTGGGCTCTTCAGCCCGGATGAACCGCAGCGCTACCAGGGCATTTACGATGCGCTGGTGAACTGGGGCGACCATTACATGTTGCTGGCCGACTATGAAAATTATGTGCTAACGCAGGAGCGCGTGGATCTGGCATACCAGGATCCACGGGCTTGGACCATCAAGGCCCTACGCAATGTCGCGGCCATGGGCCCCTTCTCGGCAGACCGGACCATTGCGGAATATGCCGATGACATTTGGAAATCAGGCCGTCTGGAGATCTGAGCCGGCCCGCTACCTTCTGCATAGCCAATGAATTCCACCCAATCCATGCCTGCCGAGGCGCCAGCCGACTGGTGGCGCGGTGCAGTGATTTACCAGGTCTACCCGCGCAGTTTTGCCGATTCCAATGGCGATGGGGTAGGGGATATTCCGGGAATCACCCAGCGATTGCCCTACATTGCGAGCCTGAATGTCGATGCAATCTGGATTTCTCCGGTCTTCAAGTCGCCCATGAAGGACTTTGGTTATGACGTCCAAGACTACCGGGCCATTGACCCACTTTTCGGCACGCTCGAGGATCTGGATGCCTGCATCGCCCGCGCCCATGAATTGAAGCTGAAAGTCATGGTGGATCAGGTGCTCTCCCACACTTCGGATCAGCATGCGTGGTTCCAGGAAAGCCGGGCCAGCCGGGACAATCCGCGTGCCGACTGGTACGTCTGGGCAGACTGCCAGCCCGACGGCACGCCACCGAATAACTGGCAAAGCGTATTCGGAGGCTCCGCCTGGACATGGGATGCCCGGCGCAAGCAATATTACCTGCACAATTTTTTGTCTTCGCAACCGGATCTGAACTACCACTGCGCGGCGGTCCAGGCACAGTTGCTGTCCGATCTGGATTTCTGGCTGCGCCGGGGCATGGACGGCTTTCGCTTTGACACCGCCAACTACTTGCACCACGACCCGTTTTTGCGCAGCAACCCCGCGCGTGAGCCGGTTGCGGGCGAGCCGGCCATCGCGGCAAATCCATACGACATGCAGGAGCACCTGTACGACAAAAATCGCCCAGAGAACGTGGCTTTCTTCGAAAAAGTCCGCGCCTTGATGGATCAGTACGGCGCAGCCAGTGTAGGCGAAGTGGGTGATGCGGAGGCCCTGCCCCTGATGCTGGAGTACACGGCCGGCACCAAGCGCCTGAACATGACCTACAGCTTTTCGTTTCTGGGCCCGGACCACCAGGCAAGCCATGTCCGGCGCCACGCGCTGGAGTTTGAGGAGACCAACCAGCGGGCCGCAGCCAACAGCTGGCCGTGCTGGACCATCGGCAACCATGATGCCACCCGGGTGCTGACACGCTGGAAAGGACTGAAGGCACCAGACGCGTTCGTGCGCATGCAACTGGCCATGCTGTGCAGCCTGCGCGGCAGCGTGTGCTGGTACCAGGGCGATGAACTGGCGCTGGAAGACGCAGAGATCCCGTTCGAAGATTTGCAAGACCCCCGTGGACTTGCCTTTTGGCCGGAAGACAAGGGGCGCGACGGGTGCCGTACGCCAATGCCCTGGGATGGCACCCTTTCGGCAGCCGGATTCAGCAACGGCCTGGCAGTCAAACCCTGGCTGCCCATTCCACCGCAGCACCTGCGCAACGCCGTATCCAGCGCAGAGAGCAACCCAAGCGCCCCATTGGCATTTGTGCGCAGCTTTCTTGCCTGGCGCAAACAGGACATGACCCTGGTTCGGGGAGCAATACGGTTTCTTCAAGGGACCCAGGACGTTCTGGCCTTGGTTCGGTCACCGGCACTGCAGGACCAAGGTCGCGTTTGGCTATGCGTATTCAACTTCGCGGACAGGCAGATCCAAGTCACGCTGGACGATGCACCGGCCAGCACGGCATACACCCTGGAGCAATTGCCCCGGCACCAGACAGGCGCACGTACCAACAACACATTTGTCCTGCCAGCCTATGGTATCTATTGGGGATCCGTACAGGACTTTTAGTACGCTGCGCATCATTTACCCGATCCACACAGACGCCGATGACTCAATCCACAACTGTTAAATACGGAGTCGGGCTTGCATGCTCACTGCTCGTCTGCTTCGCCACAGCAGGGGTCGGCAGCATGGCATCGATCCATGCCGCCGATTTTTATGCCCGCCTGGTGCAGCCGCCGTGGGGGCCGCCTGCCTGGCTTTTTGCGCCAGCGTGGTCCGTGCTTTTTACTCTCATGGCCTTCTCTGCATGGCTAGTTTGGCGGGAACATGGCTTTCGGAGTGCCCTTGCCGCCCTGTGTCTCTACGCCGTCCAGCTAGTTGCGAATGGACTGTGGTCATGGCTTTTCTTTGCCTGGCGGCAGGGCGGCACGGCATTCGCTGAGGTTCTTGTTTTCTGGCTGCTCATCGCCGGCACGATCCACCTGTTCTGGCGGCTCAACCGTCTTGCGGCATTTTTGTTGGTGCCGTACCTGGCCTGGGTGAGTTTTGCCGCAGCCCTCAACTATTCGTTGTGGCAACGCAATCCCGCGTTTCTTGGCTAGGTTGAGCCTATTGGGAGTGCGATGCGGTCCGGTGGCCCGGTCCGGAGCGAGTTCAGACCTTGACTGAAACAGCGCAATTCAATCGCAGGTCTTGGCCGGCAACTGCACTGCCATCCAGACTTTCTTGCCCTGCGGTGCCAGCGCCTCGTTCAGGGCCCAGCTGCGTTGGCCTGCGAGGCCTGCGGGCAGGTCTGTGGCCTTGGCTGCAACGTAGAGCGCGCCCTGCGCCTGCACATCCGCAGCCGTGACCCAGGGCGTGGCTGTGGCATCGCCGTAGACTACGGGGTTGCGCCCCGAATAGACCGAAACCAGCCCCGCCTCGAAATCGCCCGCCACGATGCGCAGCGGGCAGTGCGTGCTGACGTCCCACAGCGCCAGGCCGGCCTGCGCCATGGCCCGGGCCGGGTAGGCGGCATCGGCACGTCCTTCGGCCTGAGCGGCCAGCGGATTGCTCTGCTTGGCGGCGTAGTAGCCCAGGCCGAGCAGGTGCACGAGCGCAGCACACACCAGCAGGCGCGACAGGGCCAGAGTGGCGCTGTGCCTCCAGTTCCAGGCGACCCAGAGGCAGACAAACTGGCATAACTGCACGCCCCAATGGTTGCGCAGCACGCCCCCGCTCGCCAGCGAGCCAATCACCACCATCACCAGCGGACCCCAGAGCAGGGTCAGCATCCACCAGGTTGCGTCGGCGCGGCCTCCACTGGGCCCGCTGCTTCGCACGCCGGTCAGGGCGCGTGTAACCGGGCCTGCGTCGCGCACATGCGCCCAGTGGGACCAAGCCCAAGCCAGCAGGCAGGCCAGCAACAAGGGCAAGACCATGCGCACCTGGTTGACAAAGAAGCTCAGTACCCAGGCAAAGCGATGTGCCGGGCTGCCCGACTCGATGGCATTGGAGGCATAGCGCAGGCTGGGGAAATGGTTGGTCACGCTCCAGAGGGCGTGCGGCACCATCAGGCCCATGCAGACAGTCAAGGCCATGGCCAATCCCTGCCAGACCCGGCGGGCCGGCTTGGCCCGGGCCAGCGCCAGCAAAGACAACGCCCCCAGGGGCAGCAGGGCCTGGTATTTGCTTAGCAGAGCGCCCGCAGCGAGCACCCCGCCCAGCGCCCACCAAGCCATCGGATGGCGGCTGGAATCGAGCGCACGCAGCACACACCAGACGAGGGCCGCCACCCAGAGCACCAGCACGGTGTTGTGGTTGTAGATGTGTGCCGTGACGCTGAAACTTTGCTGCAGGCCCCAGAGCACAACCGTCACCGCCGCCACCTGCAGCCCGCCCAGGCGGCGTGCAATCAGCCAGGTGAAAAGCCCGGTGCCTGCAAAGCACAGGCCGGCCAGGGCATTGGTCAGCCACCAGTGCGGGCCCAGCAGCGCCAAGGCACCGCCTAGAATCCAGGTTGGCATGGGCGGATGCTTGTGGTAACCCCATTCCATGCTGTGGGCCCAGATGAACTGCTCGACATTGTCGCCATACAGGGCACCGTCCCACCAACCCGTCCAGAGCAGCCACAGCAGCAACCAGCCCAGCATCCAGGGCAAGAGGGTCGGCTGCGGGGTGGAGCGCGCGCTGGAGTACATGGGGCCCCAATGTACCTGAGCCACCTGCCGACACCCGCTACCATTGGCCCCCATGCCTGCCTTTTCTTTTGAAGCACTTGACGCCGACGGCCAGACCAGCCGCGGCGTGATCGATGCCGACACGGCCCGTGCCGCCCGCAGCCTGTTGCGCGCGCGCAGCCTCGTGCCGCTCGCTGTGGAAGCGGTGGCGGGCGGCAGCGGCCAGGCCACGGGCGGCGACGCGCAGGGCAGCGCGCTCAACCCCACGCTCTGGCGCGCGCGCGTGTTCAGCTCGGCTGCGTTGGCCGTCTGGACGCGCCAGCTCGCGGGCCTGGTCGCCGCGGGCCTGCCACTGGAGCGCGCCCTCACAGCGCTGGCCGATGAGGCCGAGGACGAGCGCCAGCGCGGCCTGGTGGGGGCATTGCGCGCCGAGGTCAACGCGGGATCCAGCTTTGCCAAGGCCCTGGGCCAATACCCGCGCGAGTTCTCGGCGATTTATGTGGCCGTGGTTGGCGCGGGCGAACAGAGCGGCAACCTCGGCCTGGTGCTTGAGCGCCTGGCCAGCGACCAGGAAGACAGCCAGGCTCTGGGCGCAAAATTGGTCGGCGCGGCACTCTACCCTGCCATCGTGACCTGCGTGGCCTTTGCCATCGTGCTGTTTCTGCTGGGCTATGTGGTGCCCCAGGTTGCCAATGTATTCGTGGGGAGCAAGCGCGCCCTGCCCTGGCTCACGGTGGCCATGCTGGGCATCAGCGGTTTTGTGCGGGCCTGGGGCCTGTGGATGGCGATTGCTCTTATTTTGATAGCGACTTTCGCCCGCTGGGCGCTGACTTTGGAGGCTTTTCGCCTGAAATATGACGCGGCGTGGCTGAATATTCCGGTTATTGGCAAGCTGGCACGCGGCTACAACGCTGCCCGCTTTGCCTCGACGCTAGCGATTCTCGCGGCAGCAGGGGTCCCCATCCTCAAGGCGCTACAGGCCGCAGCGGAAACACTGGGCAACCGCGCGATGCGCGCCGACGCCCTGGACGCCCTGGTGCTGGTGCGCGAAGGCGCGCCGCTGGCTTCGGCCCTGGCAGGCAAGAAACGCTTCCCTGGCCTGCTGCCGATGTTTGCGCGGCTGGGCGAACAGACCGGGCAATTGCCGGTGATGCTGCAACGGGCCGCAACCCAGCTCGGCAACGAGGTGCAGCGCCGCGCGATGCAACTGGCCACCATTCTGGAGCCGCTATTGATTGTGGCAATGGGCGTGGTGGTCATGCTGATCGTGCTGGCCGTGCTTCTGCCCATCATCCAACTGAATCAACTCGTCAAATAGCCATGGCTGCATCATTGGAAGGCCAACTCGTTGTCGCGATCTCCTCGCGCGCGCTGTTTGACTTCGAGGAAGAAAACCAGGTCTTCGAGCAGAGCGACGACAAGGCTTACATGCGCCTGCAGCTTGAGCGGGTGGATCAGCCAGCCAAGCCGGGCGTGGCCTTCTCGCTGGTCAAGAAGCTGCTGGCTTTCAACACGCCCGGGGCGCAACGCGTCTAGGTGGTGATTCTCTCGCGCAACGACCCGGTCAGTGGCCTGCGCGTAATGCATTCGGCCGAGCACTACAAACTGCCCATCATCCGCTGCACCTTCACGCGCGGCGAGGCACCCTGGCGCTACCTGCGACCACTTAATGCCAACCTGTTCCTTTCGGCGCGCGCCGAAGACGTGCGCGCCGCCCTCGACAACGGGTTTGCCTCTGCCACGGTAGCCACCCACTCGGCCCACGCGCAGACCAATTATCCGCATGAAGTGCGCATTGCCTTTGACGGCGACGCCGTGCTGTTCTCTGACGAAGCCGAACGCGTGTTCCAGAAAAGCGGGCTGCCTGCGTTCCAGAAGCATGAAGCGCGCAAGGCCGCCAAACCCCTCCCGGCGGGCCCTTTCAAGCCCCTGCTGCAAGCCTTGCACCGCCTGCAAGCCGAAAGCACGCCGGCTATGCGCATCCGTACCGCGCTGGTCACGGCGCGCAGCGCCCCCGCGCACGAGCGCGCCATCCGCACCCTGATGGGCTGGAACATCGATGTCGACCAGGCCATGTTTCTCGGTGGCCTGGCGAAGGGTGAATTCTTGCGCGAGTTCGAGCCCGACTTCTTCTTTGACGACCAGACAGGTCATGTCGAGTCCGCTGCTGACCACGTTCCCGCCGGCCACGTGGCCAGCGGGGTACGCAACGCACCGCGGTAAAGCCCTGTAAGCGCTGGTAAGGGCATCAACCCCTGTCGGGCGTAGCGCGTTGTCTACTCATGTTCAACCCGCTTCCTGAAAGGACGCAATCATGAAAAAACTCCTCCTCGCCGCAGCCGCCGTGACCCTCGCCGCTGGGGCGTTTGCCCAGACTGCCGCCCCGGCTGCGCCCACAACGGCTGCCGCTCCTGCGACCACCGCTGCACCTGCCACCAAGGCCAAGGGCGCACGCGCCTCCGAAGCCTTCAAGAAGATCGACACCAACGGCGACGGCCAGATCAGCCGTGATGAAGCCAAGGGCCATCCGATGCTCGAGAAAAACTTTGATGCCATCGACACCAACAAGGATGGCCAACTGAGCAAGGACGAGCTCAAGGCCTTCCACAAGGCCCAGCGCGCCGAACACGCCGCCAAGCGCGCTGCCAAAGCTGCTGCGCCCGCTGCTGCAGCCTCCGCTGCCAAGCCCTGAATGGGTGCCCCTCGCGGGGCTACGGGATAACATGGAGGCTTGCAACCAAGGCTCCCTGTCATGACCCTTCCAGTTCATTTCTCCGCATTCAAGGCCCAGGCCCGCAAGGTCTGGGCCTTGTCTTTGCCCTATTTCCAGTCTGAAGAAAAATGGAAGGCGCGCGGCCTGTTTGCTGCCATCGTTGCGCTCAATCTGGGCAGCGTTTACATGCTGGTGTTGCTCAATGACTGGAACCGGGTGTTCTACGACGCACTGCAGAACAAGGACGCCGCCGTCTTCTGGCACCAGCTGGGCCGATT
>Ga0208617_1000515_pt1 | contig 11159 bp, 10 predicted proteins | sample CryBogCBE06Nov07_FD_184581 | JGI IMG/M metagenome (GOLD analysis project Ga0208617, IMG submission 184581) | Freshwater microbial communities from Crystal Bog, Wisconsin, USA - CBE06Nov07 (SPAdes) (version 2) | ecosystem: Environmental > Aquatic > Freshwater > Lake | place: Crystal Bog...
TGGCACACCAGAAGTTTTTGCTAATTCTTTGCGCAAGGCAACAGATGGCAAATTTAATGTCAAAGTGTTTGCGGCTGGTGAAGTGGTGCCAGCGCTGCAAGTATTAGATGCCGTTCAAAATGGCACTGTCGAGTGTGGACATACTGCAAGCTATTACTACCTTGGTAAAAATAGCTCATTCATTTTTGATACCGCAGCACCATTTGGCATGACAGCTCGTCAGCAAACTGCTTGGATGCTGCAGGGTAATGGCATGAAGTTGATGCGTGAGCTATATGCCAGCTATAACTTGGTGAATTTTCTGGGCGGTCAAACTGGTACTCAAATGGGTGGCTGGTTTCGTAAAGAAATTAAATCCCCTGAAGATTTCAAAGGCCTCAAATTTCGTATTGCTGGGTTTGCCGGCCAGGTTTTAGCTAAGCTCGGAGTAGTACCTCAGCAACTACCAGCTGGTGAGATTTATTCAGCACTTGAAAAAGGCACGATTGATGCTGCTGAGTTTGTGGGTCCATACGATGATGAAAAGTTAGGTTTGGCTAAAGTAGCTAAGAACTATTACTACCCAGCTTGGTGGGAAGGAAGTGCTGCGCTTTCATTCTTGGTCAATAAGAAGAAGTGGGATGAGCTGCCACCTTCATATCAGGCAGCTTGGGAAGCGGCATGCTTTGAGGCGCATACTGATATGTGTGCAAAGTACGATGCGCTTAATCCACCGGCTCTGCAACGGCTTGTTCAGAATGGTGCGGTATTACGCAAATTCAATACCTCAGTAATGGATGCTTGTTTTAAGGCTTCGCAAGAAACTTATGCCGAAGAGTCCGCCAAGAACCCACAGTTCAAAAAGATCTTTGAGGACTACCGAGCCTTCAGAAACATGGAGGCGCAGTGGTTTGGTTTAGCAGAGCAAGCGTTTGCGCAATACAGCTTTAGCAAGAAACTTTGATCAATATATTTTTTTTGGTGAAATAAAGAGGGCTCTTAGGAGCCCTCTTTATTTATTTGCGTTCAAGTTTTAGAAAATGAAAAGAGATGTCGCCTTCACTGCCTGGCGTTCGTTCTACCTCTTGCCATTCGAGTGGGTTAGGCACTTCAAAGAAGGTATCACCATCTTCTACATCAATATCAATCTCGGTAAGATAAAGGCAATCTGCCTTTTTAAAGCCTTGTGTAAAAAGTTGCTCTCCACCAATTACAAAAACACGGGGAAATTCACTTAAGCGATTGAGCGCCTCATCGAGTGAGCCTGCTAATTCTGCGCCGGTTAATTGAAGGTCTGGGTTTCTGCTCACGACAATATTGCGTCTACCAGGGAGGGGGCGGCCAATGGACTCCCAGGTCTTGCGACCCATGATGACAGGGTGTCCCATGGTGACGCGCTTGAAGAATTGCAAATCTGCAGAAATCTTCCAAGGCATTTGGTTGTCGCGACCAATGACATGATTACGCGAGCGCGCCACAATCATCGAGATAGCAGGTTGAGTCATGACTAAGTGAATTTCTTAAATAGCTACTGGAGCTTTAATGTGTGGGTGAGATTCATAGCCGGCAATCTCAAAGTCTTCAAACTCATAGTCAAATAGCGAGTCTGGTTTACGCAGAATTTTGAGTTTAGGTAGTGGATAAAAATCCCTGGAGAGCTGAAGATCTACTTGCTCTAAATGGTTGCTGTATAGATGGCAATCACCACCAGTCCAAATGAAGTCGCCAACCTCTAGGTTGCATTGCTGGGCGACCATATGCGTCAACAAGGCATAGCTAGCGATATTGAAGGGTACGCCGAGGAAAATATCTGCACTGCGCTGATACAGCTGGCAAGAGAGCTTGCCATCGGCCACATAAAACTGAAAGAAGGCATGACAAGGTGCCAAGGCCATGCGAGGAATATCAGCAACGTTCCACGCTGACACAATAATGCGGCGTGAATCTGGATTTTTCTTAATCGTTTCCAGAATCTCGGAGATTTGATCAATATGCTGACCGTTGGGGGCAGGCCAAGAGCGCCATTGGTAGCCATAGATAGGGCCGAGATCTCCATCTGGAGCAGCCCATTCATTCCAAATGGAAACGCCACGTTCTTTTAGCCAATTGTTGTCAGTACTGCCTTTGAGAAACCACAATAATTCATAAATGATGGATTTGAGGTGAAGCTTCTTGGTCGTGACCATCGGAAAGCCATCGGCCAAATTGAAGCGCATTTGATGCCCAAATACGGACAGTGTGCCAGTACCCGTTCTATCTGACTTTTTAACGCCCTTGGCTAGGACTTCCTTCATGAGATCGTGATATTGGCGCATAAATTTTGTCTAAAGGTAAATGATGTAGATAGAGCTTACTCGAATGTGGGACTCTTTACCCCAAGTGCTTTATGAAGCTTGGGGGAGGTGGTGGTGTATTGCAGTTGAATCCGTTTCTCAGGGTGAAGATATTCAGCGGCTGCAAAGGCTGCCAGCGCTGCCTCATGAAAGCCAGACAAAATAAGCTTCTTTTTCCCGGGGTAGATATTGATATCACCGACTGCATAAATTCCAGCAATGCTGGTTTGAAAGGTGGCGGTATTAACGGTAATTTGTTTGCGATCGATCTCCAGACCCCAGTCCACAATAGGGCCCAATTTTGGCGATAAGCCAAAAAATACCAATACATCGTCCACTGGTATTTGGTGGGTATTGCCATCAATATTAGCAACACTCACTTCGCTCAGGCGATCATTCAGAACTTCGTAGCCAGTAGCTTGCCCAACGATGAACTCCATCGCATGTGTGGCGCAAAGTTCGCGCATCTTAGTAATCGATGTAGGTGCTGCTTTGAAGTCATCTCTGCGATGAATCAGAACAACGCTTTTAGCCTTGCCAACAAAATGTAGCGCCCAATCTAGGGCTGAGTCACCGCCACCAAAAATCACAATACGTTTGTCTTGAAATCGTTCTGGATCTTTGACGCTATAAAAAAGTTGTTTTCCCTCAAAGGCCTCAATCCCATCCAACTTAAGGGTGCGAGGCTGAAAGGCGCCAACGCCGGCCGCAATGAAAACTGTTCTGCTGATGAATTCTTTACCAAGGGAGGTAACTAGCTTGAGACGGCCATCGTCTTGTTGCTCAAGGGATATCACTTCTTGCCCCAGATGAAATTGTGCGTTAAATGGCGCAATTTGCTTAAGTAGGTTATTGGTGAGCTCTTGCCCTGTACATACCGGTATTGATGGGATGTCGTAGATCGGCTTATCGGGATACAGTTCTACGCATTGACCACCCGGTAATGGCAGCGAATCAATCACGTGTGCTTTGATTTCTAGAAGGCCTAGTTCAAAGACCTGAAAGAGACCTACTGGACCGGCGCCAATAATGACTGCGTCGGTTTCAATAGGCTGTTGCAATGCTAAATCTCTTGGCTAATTACTTAGCTAGTTGATCGAGCTTGTTTTTAACATCTTTCCACTCATCCGCATCCGGCAATGCAGCTTTGGATTTGGTGATGGAGGTAAATGATGGGGACAAGTCGGCATTGAGCTTGATGAAATCTTGTTGGTCGCCAGGAACATCATCTTCTGCGTAGATGGCATTTACGGGACATTCTGGAACGCACACGGCACAGTCAATGCACTCGTCTGGATCAATCACTAAGAAATTAGGACCTTCGCGGAAGCAGTCAACGGGGCAAACGTCAACGCAGTCAGTGTATTTGCAGCGGATACAGGATTCAGTAACAACGTAAGTCATGATGTTTTTGGATTAAGGGCCCGCGAGTTGCATGGGCTAGTATTTATAAAAGTTCAATTTTAGCCGAATTAGCCTGTTTTTCAGGCAAAAGCTGCAATTTACTTAAGGTAAAGTTCTAGACATGACTATTTCAACAAATTCCCAATCAATGGCCAATAAACCCAAAATTTTGGTGGCCAGAGCCATATTCCCTGAGGCGCTTGCTAAATTGGAGGAATCCTTTGAAGTTCGATCAAACCAATCTGATCAAATTTTCACGCCCGCAGAGCTGCAAAAGGAACTTGCTGGGGTTGTAGGGGCTTTAGTAACAGGGAGCGAAAGAATTGATGCCAATGCCTTATCGGCGGCAAATGGTTTAAAGGTAGTGGCTAATATTTCTGTGGGCTATAACAATTTTGATGTGACGGCTATGAGCGCTGCTGGCGTGATAGCAACCAACACACCAGATGTATTAACCGATACCACTGCTGATTTTGGTTTCGCTCTTTTAATGGCAACAGCGCGTCGCATCACCGAATCTGAACATTGGATTCGTGCTGGCAAATGGGATCAGTGGTCGATTGTGAATAATCCTCTGGGGATGGATTTGCATCACAGTACGCTAGGCATTATTGGCATGGGACGTATTGGCCAAGGCATTGCAAAGCGAGCATTAGGTTTTGGAATGAAAGTGATTTATCACAATCGCAGCCGCCTCTCCGAGGCAGATGAAAAGGCATGTGGCGCAAGTTATGTCTCTAAGGAAGATTTATTGCGTAATGCAGATCATGTGGTTTTGGTTTTGCCTTACACCGCTGAAAATCATCATACGATTGGCGCAAAAGAAATTGCCTTGATGAAACCGACTGCAACCCTTGTGAATATTGCGCGCGGGGGGATTGTGGATGATCTGGCTTTGGCTCAAGCCTTAAAGGCAGGAACCATTTTTGCTGCCGGCTTGGATGTGTTTGAAGGCGAACCAAAAGTCAATCCAGAGTTACTGAAATTGAGTAATGTTGTCTTGGCTCCGCATATTGCAAGTGCAACTGAAACAACACGTAGAGCAATGGTTGATCTTGCGATTGAAAATTTATGTACTGCTCTCGATGGCAAGACGCCACCAAGTTTAATTAATAGGGAATTATTTAAGACTTAGAGAACTAGAAATTGAAACTATTCAGTTTCAATTTCTTCGTGAAGTTCTTTGATCGCGATTTCAATACCACCAAAAGTATCTGCAACCCAGTTATAGACCTTGCATGCAATCCACAGCAAACCAAAGCCAAGCAAGGCATTGAGGATGAGTGCCGAGAGCACGGTAAATCCAGGGATCGCACCATCTCGAATGAAGGCTACAAAGAGAGCCAACAAAACAATTGGAACGGAAAAGCATAGATAAACCAAAACGAGTGTTTTGGCAGTATGCATTGGGTCTAGGAAGACGATTTCTTTTTTACTAAGTTTCATGAGGGACAATCTTAAAGCAGTCCATCAAAAAGCGCTACATCTACCCAATCCCCGGCCGCAATATTTTCCTGATCGTGGTGAAGAATCACAAAGCAGTTGGCTTCACTCATAGAGCGCAAAATTCCAGCGCCTTGGCTGCCTGTGAGCTTGACTGTAGGTTTGCCATCTTTGCCACGCCCCAAAATGGCGCGTTGGAATTCTGTACGGCCAGGCTTCTTGCGAATTGCCGACTCCGAGATAGCTTGGGTTAATGGTGGTTTAGTCTGTGCGGCACCATTGAGTTGCAAAAGTGCTGCACGGACAAACTGGTAGAAGGTGACCATGACGGCAACTGGGTTGCCAGGCAGCCCAAAGAATAGGGTCTTGTGAGGTAAAGATTGACCAGCCACAGGCTTGAGGGTGCCAAATGCCATCGGTCTACCGGGGCGCATTGCAATTTTCCAAAATCCAACATCACCTAGCTCTTGCATGATTTGCTTAGTGAAGTCGGCCTCGCCAACAGAAACCCCTCCCGAGGAAATGAGAACATCGGCAACTTTGGCTGCATTACAAAATGCCTCCTTGAGGGATGCGGGGTCATCGCGGACGATACCGCAGTCAATGATCTCAAGATCTAAGCGATTTAATAAACCATTGAGGCTGTAGCGATTGCTATCGTAAATACTCCCCGTATCTAAAGCTTCTCCAAGGGTGCGTAATTCATCACCGGAGGAGAGGATGGCAACCTTGAGTTTGCGATGCACTTTCAGAGTAGCAATGCCTAGTGAAGCTGCTAAGCCCAAATCAGAGGGGCGTAATAGTCGTCCAGCCTCAATTGCTGGCTTGCCCTTTTGCAGATCTTCACCGCGAAGACGGCGATTCTCGCCAGGCTTTAGTAGGCTCTGTTTGAACTCAATCGATGCATCGCTTGGAGTGCTTGTGAGTTCTTGTGGAATAACGGTGTCACAGCCATTGGGCATTAGGGCCCCAGTCATAATCTTGAGACACTCTCCGGTGCTGATCGTGCCCTCAAAAGGCTTTCCTGCATAAGCTGTGCCAATCACCTTTAATGAAACGATATCCTCAGACTTTCCAAGGCAGATCCCATTAAAGGCATAGCCATCCATTGCCGAATTATCTGCAGATGGCACATCGATTGGTGATAGCAAGTCTTCAGCCAAAATGCGATTGATCGCTTGGTCTAAAGAAATTAATTCAATAGCGGTTTGGCTAGTAATATTCTGAGCTTCTTCAAGCAGATCTTTAACTAAGTCGGAAATTGCTTTGCGCGCTTCATCAACATGTAATGAAGAACTTAAGAGGATTGGATCATTGGGAGAATGTGTCATTTGGACATCGCCTCTAAATGCTGCAGTTCTTCTATGGTATTCACGTTTGCAAAGGCTTCAGTATTTTCAAAGATAACAGTGCTAGTGCGTAGTTCCTTAAACCAATTGTCAATTTTGAGATCACCTTTACTGAGAAATTCCTTTAATGAGCTCTCTACATCGCTACGCATGAAACAAAAGACAGGTTGTGCCCAGATTTTTCCATTAGCCTCTTTAGTTGAGGCGTAAACCAATTGGTAGTTACCGTTTTCAAGTTCCTCTGCAAGTTTTGCGCATAGGTCGGGTGGCATCAGTGGCGAGTCACAAGGCGAGGTCACTAGGTAAGGCGTTTTGCAGACCTTTAAGCCTGCGGAGAATCCAGCTAAGGGGCCTGAAAAGTCCAGCGTTTCATCCGCAATAACTGGATATCCATAAATAGAATATTTGGTGATATTGCGGTTTGCGTTAATCAAAATTTGACCAACTTGATTCTTTAGGGCACGTATTGCTGACTCAATCAACGCTTTGCCATGAAAAGGAATTAAACCCTTATCAATGCCACCCATGCGCTGGGCACGGCCACCAGCCAAAATCAGTCCAGTAATGTGATCTGCAGAAATCATTAGCCGCCAATGTAAGACATCTCAACCTTGCGATGGCCAGAGGCTGGATTTGCAGTATGAGAACCACGCACTTCAGAGTAATGATCATCACGACCGGCCCATGTTGACATGATGGCATTGGCGATTTCTAAATCTGTCTTGTCTGAACGGAGTAAAGTTTTGAAATCAAAACCCTCGTTAGCAAACAAGCAAAGATACATTTGTCCATCAGTGGAAATCCGTGCACGCGTGCATTCGTGACAGAAAGTTTGAGTAACACTAGAGATCACACCGATTTCGCCGGAGCCATCAACATAGCGCCAGCGCTGTGCAACTTCACCCTGATAGTTCGCATCAATTGGCTCCAGTGGAAATGCCGCATGAATTCTCGCAATCACCTCTTTTGATGGGAGCACCTGAGTCATATCCCAGCCATTAGAGCTACCGACATCCATAAACTCGATAAATCTCAGAACAATATTGCTGCCTTTGAAGTGCTTTGCCATGGCTAAGATCTCATGGTCATTCGTACCCTGCTTAACAACCATATTCACTTTGATACTAGAGAAGCCGACTTCTTGGGCTACAGCAATGCCTTCCAAAACATCATTCACCGGAAAATCCACGTCATTCATTTTTTTGAAGATCTCATCGTTCAGACCATCAAGGCTCACAGTGATGCGATTTAGACCGGCATCTTTCAGCGCTCGGGCTTTTTTACGCAAGATGCTGCCATTGGTTGTCAGGGTGAGATCTAGCGCGCCTCCAGATGGCGTGCGAATCTTTGCCAACAAGCCAATAAGTACTTCTAGATTCTTGCGAAGTAAAGGTTCTCCGCCTGTTAACCGAATTTTTTCAATGCCCAAACTTGCAAATATAGAGCTCAGTCGAGCGATCTCCTCGAAGCTGAGAAGTTCTTGGTGAGAAAGGTAGGGGTAGCTCTGATCAAATACTTCCTTTGGCATGCAATAGGTGCAGCGGAAGTTGCAGCGATCAGTTACCGATATGCGTAAGTCACGAAGAGTGCGCCCACGTAAATCTTTGGTGTGGGAATGGGCTGGAACTAATTTCCCAGGAATGGACGGCACAAGGCCTTTGCCTTCATCGATCCGAATAGGGATTACTTTATCAACCATAAGGGGATTATGGCTTTGAAACGGAGTTTCTGCCAAGTTACCAAATACCCTTGTGAGATAAATGGCAACCTGGAGAAATCGGTTTAGACCGCTTTTTCTTGACCGCCGGTTTCAACCAAAACCATTGGGCCATCAGGCAAGCTTGCCGCTGGCTTAGGCGCTCTACCTAAATTGGAAGCCACTGGCTCCGCTTTAATCTGGCTTTGCGCTTCTGCATGTTTGCTTGAGTCAGTTGCCACCCAAATCATTCCAGCAGATTGCACAACGCTATGCAGAGGAGTCTCTTCAAGGGCTTGGAAGGCAACCTTAGGAAGTTCTGGCATTGGCTTTGCGATCACTTCAATTGCAGGTGCCGCAACTGGAGCTGGAGTCGTAACTTGAGCAGGACGAGGTGCGCGTGGAGTTCTTTCACCACGGGGCGCTCTTTCTGATCTTTCTTTAGGTTCATTTGCAGCTGGCTTGTTATTGCCAAAGCTATGCGCTAAATCCTTAGTGGGCATTGTTGCTGAAACACCAGCCATACCTACAGGAGGACCAGTAAATGAAGTTGTTACTGCAACAACAGAAGCAATCACTGCCTCACCATTGGCATCAGTATGCTCGCGCTGACCACGACCACGACCACGACGATTGCGACCACGACCACGACGTTGTTCATCACCTTCTGCGCTTGGGATAGCTTCACCGTTTGGAGCAGCTTCGGTTGCTGGCGTTACAGCGGCTTGGTTGCGAGGTGTGTCTGTACGCTCTTGCTTCGGACCATTCTGGTTGCGGTTGCCATTGCGACTGTTACGGTTGCGATTGCCACCTTCAGTCGTTGCGCCTTCAGTAGCAGCAACCGCTGGACGTTCAGCACGTTCACCACGGCGACCACGATTACCATTGCGGTTGTTGCGATCACCATTGCGACCTTGATTACGACCACGGGGTGCAACAGGTTCAGGTTTTGGTTCTGGCGTTGATGAGGAGAAGAGGCTCTTAATAAAGCCAAAGAATCCGCCCGAGCTTTCAGCCTTAGCTGGCTCTCCACGAGCTGGACGTGGCTGACTTACAGGCGCTGGAGCATTAGGTGTGATACCTTTTACAGCAGCCTCAGGACGAACCTTCACATCCGCATCTTTTTTGCTAACAGTAGTGTCGGTCTCGAGTTCACGGGCAGCTTCTTCAGCCATTACGTAGCTGGCTTTTTGATCGTCAAGACGTGGGTCGTCATGACGTAAGCGCTCAAGCTTGTAATGTGGCGTTTCTAAATGCTTATTAGGAATCATTAAGACATTGACCTTGAAACGAGTCTCAATCTTGATGACTTCAGGGCGTTTCTCATTCAGAAGAAATGCTGCTACTTCAACTGGCACCTGAGTATGAATTGCCGCTGTATTTTCTTTCATTGCTTCTTCTTGAATAATCCTCAAGACTTGCAATGCTGATGATTCGGTATCACGAATATGACCTGTACCGTTACAACGTGGGCAGGTAACATGGCTTCCTTCAGAGAGGGCGGGTCGCAAACGTTGACGTGACATTTCCATCAAGCCAAATTTGGAGATCTTGCCCATTTGAACGCGAGCACGGTCATGACGTAGAGCATCGCGTAGGCGATTTTCAACATCCTTCTGTGCTTTGCTCGATTCCATATCAATAAAGTCAATGACGATCAAGCCACCCAAGTCACGTAAACGTGCTTGACGAGCGATTTCATCGGCAGCTTCTAAGTTGGTGCGGGTAGCAGTCTCTTCAATATCAGAACCGCGGGTAGCACGTGCAGAGTTCACGTCAACTGATACCAATGCTTCGGTATGGTCGATCACAATGGCGCCGCCAGATGGCAATGGCACTGTGCGTGAGTAGGCTGTTTCAATTTGATGCTCAATTTGGAAGCGTGAGAACAAAGGCACATCATCTTGATAGCGCTTCACTCTTGGCAGATTGTCTGGCATGACTACGGACATAAATGCTGCAGCTTGCTCATAGATGTCATCGGTATCGATGAGGATCTCGCCGATATCAGGTTGGAAGTAATCGCGGATTGCGCGAATCACCAAGCTAGACTCGAGGTAAATCAATAATGGTGCTGAGTTGCCTTTGGCAGCCTCATCAATGGCGCCCCATAACTGCATGAGGTAGCTTAAATCCCACTGTAATTCAGTGGCATCACGGCCAATACCAGCAGTACGAGCAATGATGCTCATGCCATCTGGTATATCCAATTGGGACATTGCGTCGCGGAGTTCTTGACGGTCTTCACCTTCAATGCGACGGGATACGCCGCCTCCACGTGGGTTGTTTGGCATCAAAACCAAATAACGACCTGCTAGGGAGACGAAAGAGGTGAGGGCAGCGCCTTTTTGGCCGCGCTCCTCTTTTTCTACCTGAACAATAATTTCTTGACCTTCGCGCAGCGCTTCTTTGATGGAAGCATTGCGGACGTCAATACCTTCTTTAAAGTAGGTGCGGGCAACTTCCTTAAATGGCAGGAAGCCATGACGCTCTTCACCGTAATTTACAAAGCAAGCTTCGAGCGATGGCTCAATGCGAGTAATAACACCTTTGTAAATATTGCCTTTGCGCTGTTCGCGACCGGCAGCCTCGATATCAATATCAATGAGTTTTTGACCATCAACGATGGCAACTCGCAACTCTTCTTGTTGAGTTGCATTAAACAACATGCGTTTCATAACACTCTCTCCTATGGGGGAGGGCGTCGCTGCGGCGGTGCGTTAGGGGCAGTTATAAGCACTTGGGGCATAGCCCACCGGTGGCTTTATGAGTGTGGATCAAGCAAATCTAGGCATATCTTGCCTAGTACACCGGTTTAAACCTTGGTTCAATCGGTGCCACACTTGACGATCGCCGCAGAGACCTCCTTTAGGTCATCAATGCAGGCGCGCGCCTGAAAACTGTCTTCTAATCGCGGGTCGCGGCATACGGCACACCAACCCTGCGCCTCATTAA